>VFQP010002493.1_pt1 | contig 20392 bp, 17 predicted proteins | sample 3512351 | NCBI WGS metagenome assembly VFQP01 (sample SAMN10412372, study PRJNA504923) | tailings metagenome | isolation source: Relicate 1 Philex TSF1 revegetated site | place: Philippines: Tuba, Benguet | collected 2017-08-29
CGATGCGGTGCACGTAGTCCTCGGCGTTGAACGGGATGTCGAAGTTGAACACCGCGGGCACGTCCTTGATGTCCAGGCCGCGCGCGGCCACGTCGGTGCAGACCAACAGGTCGACGTTGCCCTGCTTGAAGGCGTCGAGCGCCTTCAGGCGCTCGTCCTGGCTCTTGTCGCCGTGCAGCGCCGCGGTGTTGAGGCCGTCGCGCTCGAGCGAACGCGCCAGGCGCGCACAACCGAGTTTGCTGTTGACGAACACGAAGGCCTGCTTGAGGTCGCGCTCGCGCAGGATCTGGCGCAGCACGCCGCGCTTGTCGTCGTCGTCGACGCGGTAGAAGTGCTGCTCGACCGTGGAGGCCGTGGCATTCGAGCGCGCCACCTCGACGGTGATGGGGTTCTGCAGGTAGCTGTTGGCCAGGCGCTTGATCTCGGGCGAGAAGGTGGCCGAGAACAGCAGCGTGGTGCGCTGCTTGGGCAGGTAGGACAGGATGCGCTGCAGGTCGGGCAGGAAGCCGATGTCGAGCATGCGGTCGGCCTCGTCGAGCACCACGTACTCGACCTGGTTGAGCACCGCGTTCTTGGCCTCGATGTGGTCCAGCAGGCGGCCCGGCGTGGCCACCAGCACCTCGACGCCCTTCTTGAGCTCGAGCGTCTGCGGCTTCATGTCCATGCCGCCGAACACCACGGTGCTGCGCAACTGCGTGTGTTTGGCGTAGAGCTTGATCTGCTCGGCCACCTGGTCGGCCAGTTCGCGCGTGGGCAGCAGCACCAGCGCACGCACCGGGTGGCGGGCCGGCGAGGTCGACGCGTTTTCGTGGCGCAGCAGGCGCTGCAGCAGCGGCAGGCTGAAGGCGGCGGTCTTGCCGGTGCCGGTCTGGGCCGCGCCCATCACGTCGCGGCCCGTGAGCACCTGCGGGATCGCCTGGGCCTGGATCGGCGTCATGGTCTCGTAGCCCATGTCGGCCACGGCCCTCGCGAGCGCCGGCGCGAGATTGAGTTCGGAGAAGCTTTGGGTCATATCAGGGTCGGGTGACCCACCCCGGCAAAGCCAGGGCAGACCACAGAATTAGCCCGCTATTGTCGCATCCGACCCTGCCGGGGCCGAATCCGGGGCGAAAGCCGCTACAGGCGGGCGGTTTTGAAGGTGTCACAGGCGCGCACATCGCCCGTGTCCAGGCCGGTGCGGAACCAGCGCTGGCGCTGCTCGCTCGTGCCGTGGGTGAAGCTGTCGGGCACCACGTGGCCCTGGCTCTGGCGCTGCAGCGCGTCGTCGCCGATGGCCGCGGCGGCGTTCAGCGCCTCCTCCACGTCGCCCGGCTCGATCACGTTGCCGCTCTTGTGGTTGTGGTGGGCCCAGATGCCCGCGAAGCAGTCGGCCTGCAGCTCGAGCCGCACCGACAGCGCGTTGTATTCGCGCTGGCTCAGCCGGGCGCGCTGGCGCTCCATCTGATCGGTGATGCCCATGAGGTTCTGCACGTGGTGGCCCACCTCGTGCGCGATCACGTAGGCCTGCGCGAAATCGCCGGGCGCGCCGAGCTGGCGGCGCAGGGTGTCGTAGAAGCTCAGGTCGATGTAGACCTTCTGGTCGCCCGGGCAGTAGAAGGGCCCCATGGCGGCCTGACCGGTGCCGCAGGCCGTGGGCGTGGCGCCGCGAAACAGCACCAGGCGCGGCTTCTGGTACTGCGCGCCGGCCGCGCGGAAGATGCCGTCCCAGGCGTCTTCGGTGCCGCCGAGCACCGCGGCCACGAAACGGCCCATGTCGTCGCCCGGGGTGCCGGTGCGGGCCGCGGGCGCTTCGACCGGCGCGGGCGCGGGAAGACCGCCGCCTTCGAGCGCGCCCAGGATGGTGAGCGGGTTGATGCCGAAGATCCAGCCCGCCACCAGCGCCACCACGATGGTGCCCAGGCCGATGCCGCGGCCGCCGCCCAGGCGGGGCCCGCCGCCGAAGCCGCCGGGCGAATCACGCCGGTCTTCGATCTGGTCGGACTCGCGGTTGTTTTCCCATTTCATCGTGCGGCTCCTGTGACGAAGGGCCGCCCGCGCGGCCGGGCCGGGCTCAGGCCTTGGGCAGGGTCACGCCCACCTGGCCCTGGTACTTGCCGCCACGGTCCTTGTAGGACACGTCGCAGACCTCGTCGCTCTCGAAGAACAGCACCTGCGCGCAGCCTTCGCCCGCGTAGATCTTGGCGGGCAGCGGCGTGGTGTTGGAAAACTCCAGCGTCACGTAGCCCTCCCACTCGGGCTCGAAGGGCGTGACGTTGACGATGATGCCGCAGCGCGCATAGGTGCTCTTGCCGAGGCAGATGGTGAGCACGTTGCGCGGGATGCGGAAGTACTCCACCGTGCGGGCCAGTGCGAAGCTGTTGGGCGGGATGACGCAGACATCCTTGTTGATGTCCACGAAGCTGTTCTCGTCGAAGTTCTTCGGGTCCACCACCGTGCTGTGGATGTTGGTGAACACCTTGAATTCGGGCGCGCAGCGGATGTCGTAGCCGTAGCTCGAGGTGCCGTAGCTGATCACCTTGCGGCCTTCGACCTGGCGGACCTGGCCGGGCTCGAAGGGTTCGATCAGGCCGTGCTGTTCGGCCATGCGGCGGATCCACTTGTCGCTCTTGATGCTCATGGGCGGCGATTGTAGGCAGGGCCGCACACCCGGACGCTGCCGCTGCGCCGAACCGATGAGAATAGTTCGCATTTGTGTTTATACTGGGGCCGTGAACCCGAACGCCCCGCCCCCCTCCACCCTCGCCACGCCCGCCGCCGCGGCGCCAGCGCCGGCCCCACGCGTGCCGTACGCCGAGCTCAGCGGCGGACGGCGCGAGGTCTACATCGAGCACGCCGGCCAGGTCTACCGCCTCAGCCTCACCGCGCAGAACAAGCTGATCCTCACCAAGTGAGGCGGTCGCTCTGCGCCACGCTCAGGGCCGGTTCGCGTCGAAGGCCGGGTCGAGCGGCACCTGCAGCCCCGTGACCAGGTGGTTGGTCTTGGCGGCCAGCGACACGATGGCCAGCAGCTCGGCGTGCTGGGCGTCGCTCATGCCCTTGGCGCGCGCGGCCGCGGTGTGCGAGTGCACGCAGTAGCCGCAGCTGTTGGCGATGGACACCGCGATGTAGATCAGCTCCCGGGTGAGCGGGTCCAGCGCGCCGGGCGCGGCCATCACCGCCTTCACCTCGGCCCAGGTGCGCTCGAGCAGGTCGGCGTCGAAGGCCAGGGTGCGCCAGAGGTTGTTCACGAAGTCGGTCTTGCGCGTGGCGCGGATGTCGTCGAACACGGCCTTCACGCGCGGGTTCGATTCGGGATCGGCAGGGGCTTGGAGGGTGGCCATGGCAGCAATGGGGGTGGACAGGCCCCGCAGTCTGCCCCAGCCCCGTTCGGCATGCCCCTGCGGCGCATCCTGAAATTTCAGTAATTACTGAAATTTCAGACGAATGCAGCTACAGTGCCGGCCATGCCGCTGCAAGACCACCTTCCTGCGCTCAACCGCGAGTTCGTCGCCCACTTCGGCGAAATGGGCAGCCGTTGGGGCATCAACCGCACCGTGGGGCAGATCTATGCCCTGCTCTATCTCTCGCCCGAGCCCCTGTGCGCGGACCAGATCGCCGAGACGCTGGAGTTCTCGCGCTCCAACGTGAGCATGGGCCTGAAGGAACTGCAGGCCTGGCGGCTGGTGCGCCTGCGCCACTTCGCGGGCGACCGGCGCGAGTTCTTCGAGGCCCCGGCCGATGTCTGGGAAATCTTCCGCGTGCTGGCCGAGGAGCGCCGCCGCCGTGAGATCGAACCCACGCTGTCCATGCTGCGCACCGCGCTGCTCGACACGCCCAAGACCGAGGCCGAGCGCCACGCGCAGCAGCGCATGCGCGAGATGCACGACCTGATCGACCGGCTCATGACCTGGTTCGACGACGTGCAGAAGCTCGCGCCCGAGACGGCCTTGCAACTCATGGGCATGGGCGCTACGGTGACGCGCGTGCTCGAACTCAAGGACCGGCTGACCGGCAAAGGCGCCGCGCGCACCGACAAGAACGCGGCCTGAGCCCCCCAGGAGAACCCCATGGACCTCGACACCCTGCTGCTCTCGCGCATCCAGTTCGCGCTGAACATCAGCTTCCACATCCTGTTCCCCACCATCACCATCGCGCTGTGCTGGTTCCTGCTGTTCTTCCGCATCCGCTTCGTGCAGACGCGCGACGAGGCCTGGGAGCAGGCCTACTACTTCTGGACCAAGGTGTTCGCGCTGACGTTCGCGCTCGGGGTGGTCTCGGGCATCGTCATGAGCTTCCAGTTCGGCACCAACTGGCCGGGCTTCATGGAGAAGGCCGGCAACATCGCGGGCCCGCTGCTCGGCTACGAGGTGCTCACCGCCTTCTTCCTCGAGGCCAGCTTCCTGGGCATCATGCTGTTCGGCCGGGGCCGCGTGAGCGAGCGCGTGCACCTGATCGCCACCACGCTGGTGGCGCTGGGCACCACGCTGTCGGCGTTCTGGATCCTGAGCCTGAACTCGTGGATGCAGACGCCCGCGGGCTACCAGATCGTCAACGGCGAATTCATCGCGGCCGACTGGTTCGCCATCGTCTTCAACCCTTCGTTCCCCTACCGGCTCGCGCACAAGCTGCTGGCCTCGGCGCTCACCGCGTCCTTCCTGATCGCGGGCCTGTGCGCCTGGCAGCTGCTCAAGGGCAGCGCCACGCGCGGCACGCACAAGGCGCTGCGCACCGCGGGCTTTGCGGCCTTGCTGGTGATCCCGCTGCAGATCTTCGTGGGCGACCTGCACGGCCTCAACACGCTCGAGCACCAGCCGGCCAAGGTCGCGGCCATCGAAGGCATCTGGGAGACCGAGCGCGGCGCGCCGCTCACGCTGTTCGGCTTTCCCGACGAGGCCGCGGGCAAGACGCATTTCGCGATCCAGGTGCCCAAGGTCGCGAGCCTGATCCTCACGCACGAGTGGGACGGCGAGCTCAAGGGCATCGCCGACTTTCCCAAGGCCCACCCGCCGGTGGCGCCAGTGTTCTACGCCTTCCGTGTGATGGTGGGCATGGGCATGCTGATGCTGCTGGTGGCCGCGTGGACCGCCTGGAAGCTCTGGCCCCAGCGCCGCGCCGCCGAGACCACGCTGCCGCGTCCGCTGCTGTGGACGCTCGCGGCCATGAGCTTCTCGGGCTGGGTCGCCACGCTGGCCGGCTGGTACGTCACCGAGATCGGCCGCCAGCCCTACATCGTCTACGGCCTGCTGCACACGGCCGACGTGGCCACGCGCATCGCGCCGGCCAACGTGGCGCTCACGCTCACGGCCTACTGCATCGTCTACGGCCTGCTGCTCGTGACCTACGTGGGCGTGCTCAAGTACATGGCCGAGCACCCGGTGAAACACGCGCCCGAAGCGCCCGCGGGTGAACTCGGCAAGGCGGGGGTGTGACCATGAGCTGGGCCGAATTCCTCCCCCTGTTCTTCATGGCCGTGATGGGCCTGACCCTGCTCGCCTACGTGGTGCTCGACGGCTACGACCTCGGCGTGGGCCTGCTGCTGCCGCTGGGCCGCGACGCGCTGCAAAAGGACGTGATGATCAGCAGCATCGGCCCGTTCTGGGACGCCAACGAAACCTGGCTGGTGCTGGGCGTGGGCGTGCTGCTGGTGGCCTTCCCCAAGGCGCATGGCCTGGTGCTGCAGGCGCTGTACCTGCCGGTGGCGGTGATGCTGATCGGCCTGATCCTGCGCGGCGTGGCCTTCGACTTCCGCGTGAAGGCGCCCACGCGCTACCTGCCGTTCTGGAACGGCGCCTTCTTCGTGGGCTCGCTCATGGCCACCATGGCGCAGGGCTGGATGCTGGGCAGCTACATCACGGGCTTCGACAACGGCGGCCTGGGTCTGCTGTTCAGCCTGGGCATCGCGCTCACGCTGCCCGCGGCCTACGTGCTGCTGGGCGCGGGCTGGCTCATCATGAAGACCGATGGCGCGTTGCAGCAGCAGGCGGTGCAGTGGGCGCGGCGCGTGATCTGGCCCATGGGCCTGGCGCTGGTTGCGATCTCGGCCGCCACGCCGCTGGTGAACCCCGCGGTGGTCGGCAAGTGGTTCGGCGTGCCCGAGATCTTCGCGCTGTTCCCGGTGCCGCTGATGTGCGCGGCCGCCTTCTTCGCGGTGCACTGGGTGGTCACGCGGCCGGCGCTGGTGACCGCGGGCTACGGCTGGCTGGTGTTCGTGAACACGGTGCTGATCTTCGTGCTGGCCTTCTTCGGCCTGGCCTACAGCATCTTCCCCGACATCGTGATCGGCCGCCTCACGGTGTGGCAGGCCGCGGCCGCCACCAACTCGCTCACCATCATCTTCGTGGGCGTGGCCATCACGCTGCCGGTGATCGTGGTCTACACGCTGTTCATGTACCGCGTGTTCTGGGGCAAGGCGCGCGCGCTGAGCTACAGCTGACGCGCGCCGGGCTTGTCCGTGAGAACGAAGCGCAGGCCCACGCCAGGCTCGGTGATGAGGTAGCGCGGCATCGAGGCGTCGTCGCCGAGCTTGTGCCTGAGCTTGGACACCAGGATGCGCAGGTAGTGGGCGTCATCGGCGTGCGTGGGGCCCCACAGCGCCTTGAGGATCTGGCCTTGCGTGATCAGCCGCCCAGGCTGCCCGGCCAGCAGCGCGAGCAAGGCAAATTCCTTGCGGCTGAGCGCCACGGGCAGGCCATCGAGGTGGACCTCGCGGCCCGCGAGGTCGACGCGCAGGTGACCGTCGTCTAGCACGGCCGCCGCCTCGCGGCCGGGCCGGGCACTTCGCAGCGAAGCGCGGATGCGCGCCATCAGCTCGTCCACCCCGAAAGGCTTGGTCATGTAGTCGTTGGCCCCGCCATCGAGCAGCGCGACTTTCTCGGCCTCGTCGGCACGCACCGTGAGCACGATCACGGGCACATCGGACCACTGCCGCAGTTCCGCGAGCACCTGCCGGCCGTCGCGGTCGGGCAGGCCCAGGTCGAGCACGACCAGATCGGCGCCCTTGCTGGCCAGCGCGGTCAGCCCCTCCTGGCCGGTGGCGGCCAGCAGCGTGGCATAGCCTTGCGAGCGCAGGCTGATGTCGACGAACTTGCGGATCTGGGGCTCGTCATCCACGATGAGGATGCGTGCGGGCGGCGCGGCCGTCGCGGCATCAGCTGGCGTTGCTGTCATGGGCCGGGCTTTCGGTGGTTGGATAACTGCCCCAGGGCAGGCTCAGGCGAACGGTGGTGCCCAGGCCCTCGGGCCCCGGCAGCGCTTCGACGCTGCCCATGTGCGCGCCCACGATGCCCTGCACGATGGTGAGTCCGAGGCCGGTGCCGTTCTTGCCCCGGTCGCCGCGCTCCACGCTGTAGAACATGTCGAAGATGCGCCGGCGTTCCGGCTCGGGAATGCCGGGCCCGCGGTCCGAGATGTCGATGCGAAGCCGGCCGTCGTCGGTGCGGCGGACCCGGACGCGCACCGCTTCGCCCGGCGGCGAGAACTTGGCGGCGTTTTCCATCACGTTGAACAAGGCCTGTTCGATGAGCGCGGGATGCACGTGGATCGGGGGCAGGCCGGGCTCGATGTCGTGCTCGATGCGGACCGCCGGCTCGTAGCGCTGCAGGCGCCGCGAGGCCGAGCCCACGAGCTCGTCGATGCCGATCCAGTCGCGCGTGAGCGTGAGGCCCTGCTGGCCGAGCCGGGTCATGTCGAGCAGGTTCTGGATGTAGCGGTCCAGCCGCTCGCCTTCCACATGGATGGTCTCGAGCAGGCTGTGCCGGTCGGCCGGTCCCATGTCCTTGCCGTAGCGCATCAGGCTGTCCGCCGCGCCGATGATGGACGACAGCGGCGAGCGCAGGTCGTGCGACACCGACGACAGCAGCGCCGAGCGCAGCCGCTCGGTCTCGCCCGAGACGCGCGCCGCCTCGAGCTCGGACACCAGGCGCGTGCGCAAGGCGGCCTGGCCGATGTCTTCCACCATGCGCTCGGCCAGCCGGCGCTGCTCAAAGGACAACCGCCCCATGGCCGCCGGAAACCGCAGGCCGACCACACCGAGCGCTTCCTTGTCCGCGCCCAGCGGCAGGAACCACCATGCGGCGCTCGAGAGCGTGTCGGTGTAACGCCCGCTGGCCTGGCCGTTCTGCTGTGTCCAGTCGGCGGCCGTGCGGTCCTTGTCGCTGAGCTGCGTGTCTGCGGCGGCCGGGCCGCTCTGCTCGCCGATGCGGATCCAGGCCTCGGCCTGCAGGGTCGAGCGCAGCACCGACGAGCCCGCCGTGATGACCTGTCCGAGGTCGGCGGCCTGGGCCAGTTGCCGGCCCAGGCTCTGCATCGCCGTGGCGTGCGCGTTCGACGCACGCAGCGCCACCACCTGCATGCGCAGCCGCGAGGCGAGCCGCCCCGCGATCAGGGCCGCCGCGAGGAAGAGCAGCACGGTGGCGACCCCGCGCTGTGCGCTGATCAGCAAGGTGAGCCGGGGCTCGATGAAGAAGAAGTTGTAGGCGAGAAAGCACAACACGGCGGTGATCACGGCCGAGGTCATGCGCGTGCGCGAGGCCACGAGCGTCACGGCGACCAGGAAGATCAGCGAGAGGTCCTGCAGATCGAGCAGGGCCTCGGCCAGGGCCGCCGCGCCGGTGGCGATCACGCTGGCGCCCGCGATCAGCCAGGCCTCGCGACGCCACAGGCCTTCACCGGAGCGACCGGGCAGCCGCTGCGCGCGCTGCCGCGCCAGCGGGGTGCCGACGATGGTGAGTTCGTAGCGTGCGCCCCGCTGCAGCAGCTGCTGCGTCAGGGTGCGGTTGAAGATGCGCGCGATGGGCCGCTCGCGCGTGCGCCCGATGACGATGGAGCGCGCGCTGCGCACCGCCGCCGCGTCGAGGATGGCCTGGGTGACGTCGGTGTTGTGCAGCACCTCGGTCTCGCCGCCGAGGTTGCGCGCGAGCGCGAAGGCTTTGTCGATCTCCAGGAGCGCGGCGTCGGCCTGGCGGCCGGTCTCGACCGTCACCACCGACCAGGGCGCGCCGCGGCGTTCGGCCATGCGCGCACCGGCGCGCACCAGGTACTCCGAGTGGCCGCGGCCGTCGATGGCGATCAGCACGTGGCGCTGCAGGGCGAGGCCTTCGAGCCCGCGCGCGACGCGCGTCTCGCGCAGGTCGGCGTCCACGTGCTGGGCCACGGTCTGCATCGCCAGTTCGCGCAAGGCGGTCAGGTTCGAGGGCGAGAAGAAGGCCTGCAGCGCCTGGGCGGCCTGATCGGGCAGGTACACCTTGCCCTGGTTCAGGCGCTCGATGAGCTCGCGCGCGGGCAGGTCGACGAGGCGGATGTCGCGCAGGCGCTCGAACACCGCGTCGGGCACGGTCTCGCTGACGCGCACGCCCGTGATCTGGTGCACCACGTCGTTGAGGCTTTCCAGGTGCTGGATGTTGACCGTGGTGTAGACGTCGATGCCCGCGTCGAGCAGTTCCTCCACGTCCTGCCAGCGGCGTTCATGGCGGCTGCCGGGCGCATTGCGGTGCGCGAGCTCGTCGACCAGCGCGATCGCCGGCTTGCGCGCCAGCAGGCCGTCGAGGTCCATCTCTTCGAGCGCACGGCCCTGGTAGGCCAGCTGCCTGCGCGGCAACAGCGGCAAGCCCTCGACCAGGCCCTGCGTCTCGCTGCGGCCGTGCGTTTCCACGATGCCGATCACCACGTCGACACCCTGGCGGTGCAGTTCGCGCGCCCGCGCCAGCATGGCGTAGGTCTTGCCGACGCCGGGCGCCGCGCCCAGGAACACGGTCAGGCGCCCGGCGGTCTGGCGCTGCAGTTCGCCCAGCAGGGCGTCGGCTTGTTCGGTCTGTTCGGCGCCCATGGCCCGCTTCGGTCTGATCGCGATCGATTATGGGTGAAGGGCGTCGAGCGCCAGGTTGAGTTCGAGCACGTTGATGCGCGGCTCGCCCAGCAGGCCCAGTTGGCGCGGCTCGGTGTGCCGATCGACCAGTGCTTGCACCGCCTCGGAGGCCAGCCCGCGGGCGCGCGCCACGCGCGCCACCTGGATCGCCGCGGCCGCCGGGCCGATGTGCGGGTCGAGACCGCTGCCCGAAGCCGTGACCAGCTCGCCGGGCACGGCGGCCGGGTCAACACCCTCGCGCGCGGCCACGGCTGCGCGCGTTTGCGCGATGCGCGCGCGCAGCTCGGGGTGGGTGCGCGCCTGGTTGCTGCCCGAGGCGGCCATGGGGTTGTGGCCGGCGGCCGAGGGACGCGGCTGGAAGTAGCGCGCATCGCCGAAGGGCTGGGCCACCAGCGACGAGCCCAGCACCCGGCCGCCGCGTTCGATCAGGCTGCCGTTGGCCGCTGGCGGGAACAGCGCCTGCCCGAGGCCGACGCCCAGCAGCGTGTAGAGCCCGCCGAAACCCAGCAGCGACACGATGGCGAGGCCGACGGCGCCGCGCAACAGGCCGCGATCGGAAGAGATGTTGTGCGACGACATGGTCGGCTCCTCAAAGCGTGAACAGGGCAGACAGGGCGAGGTCGATCAGCTTGATCGCGATGAAGGGCAGCACCACGCCGCCGACGCCGTACACCAGCATGTTGTTGCGCAGCAGTTGTGTCGCGCCCGACGGCTTGAAGCGCACGCCGCGCAGCGCCAGCGGGATCAGCAGCGGAATGACGATGGCGTTGAAGATCAGCGCCGACAGCACCGCGCTGGCCGGGCTGCCGAGCCGCATCACGTCGAGCGCGGCCATCTGCGGGATCGCGGCCGCGAAAAGCGCCGGCAGGATCGCGAAGTACTTGGACACGTCGTTGGCCAGCGAGAAGGTGGTCAGCGCGCCGCGCGTGATGAGCTGCTGCTTGCCGATCTCCACCACCGCGAGCAGCTTGGCCGGGTCGCTGTCGAGGTCGACCATGTTGCCCGCCTCCTTGGCGGCCTGCGTGCCGGCGTTCATCGCCAGGCCCACGTCGGCCTGGGCCAGCGCGGGCGCATCGTTGGTGCCGTCGCCCACCATGGCCACCAGCCGCCCGCCGGCCTGCTCGGCGCGGATGCGCGCGAGCTTGTCCTCGGGCCGGGCCTCGGCGATGTAGTCGTCCACCCCGGCCTCGGCCGCGATGTGGGCCGCCGTGAGCGGGTTGTCGCCCGTGATCATCACGGTCTTCACGCCCATGGCGCGCAGCCGCGCAAAGCGCTCCTTGAGGCCGTGCTTGATCACGTCGGACAGCTCGATGACGCCGAGCACGTGGCGGCCATCGCTGACCACCAGCGGCGTCGCGCCCTTGCGCGCCACGCTGCTCGCGCGCACCTCGAGCTCGGTGGGAACGGCGCCGCCCTGGGCCTGCACGTGACGCGCGATGGCGTCCATCGCGCCCTTGCGGATGCTGCGGCCCCCGGGCAGGTCCACGCCCGACATGCGCGTCTGCGCCGAGAACGGAACGAAGTGCGCGCCCGCTGGCCCGTCGAGCGTCTCGTCCTTGCCGCGCGCCAGCCGCACGATGGACTTGCCCTCGGGCGTCGGGTCGGCCAGCGAGGCCAGCAGGGCGGCCTGGCGCAGCTGCGCGGCGTCCACGCCGGCCAGCGCATGGAAGGCGGTGGCCTGGCGGTCGCCATGGGTGATGGTGCCGGTCTTGTCCAGCAGCAGCACGTCCACGTCGCCGGCCACCTCCACCGCCTTGCCCGACTTGGCCAGCACATTCGCCTGCAGCGCGCGGTTCATGCCCGCGATGCCGATGGCGGGCAGCAGGCCGCCGATGGTGGTCGGGATCAGGCACACCAGCAGGGCAACCAGCAGCACCACGTTGACCTGCACGCCGACGAAGCCGGCGATGAAGGGCAGCGTCACGACCACGATCAGGAAGCTCAGCGTCATCACCCCGAGCAGGATGCCCAGCGCGATCTCGTTGGGCGTCTTCTGGCGGTTCGAGCCCTCCACCAACGCGATCATGCGGTCGAGGAAGCTGTGGCCGGGCTCGGCGGTCACGCGCACCACGATGCGGTCGGACAGCACCTGCGTGCCGCCGATCACGCCCGAGCGGTCTGTGCCTGCCTCGCGCAGCACCGGCGCCGACTCGCCGGTCACCGCGGCCTCGTTGATGGTGGCCAGGCCTTCGACGATCTCGCCGTCGGCCGGCACCGGCTGGCCTGCTTCGATCACCACGAGATCGCCGGGGCGCAGTTCGGCCGCGGGCACGCCGGTCTCGCGCCCGGCCGGGTCCAGCCGCCGGGCCATCAGGTCCTGGCGCGCGCGCCGCAGCGAGGCCGCCTGCCCGCGCCCGCGCGATTCGGCCAGCGCCTCGGCGAAATTGCCGAACAGCACGGTGATGAGCAGGATGCCGGTCACGGCCCAGCCGAAGCCCGGCTGCGCCCAGCCCGCGAGTGTGGCCACGGCGGTGACCAGCGTGCCGAGCCAGACCACGGCCATGACCGGGTTCCTGACCATGTGCCGCGGGGCGAGCTTGCGCACGGCGTCGAACATGGCCGTCTGCAGGCCACGGGCCTCGCGCCGCGGCGCGGGAAGGGGATGCTGGAGGGACTTGGTGTCGTTCATGGCGGTTCTCCTCAACGCGCGACCAGGCTCAGGTGATCGGCCACCGGGCCCAGCACCAGCACCGGCATGAACTGCAGCAGCGTCAGGATGGCGATGACGGCGATCAGCGCGAGCGCGAAGGTGGGGGTTTCGATCTGCAAGGTGCCCGCGTTTTCCGGCGCCTGGCGCTTGCGCGCGAGCCGCGCGGCGATGGCCAGCGGAACGATCAGCGCGGGGTAGCGGCCGAGCGCGAGCACGGCCGCGCACGAGACGTTCCACCACACCGTGCCGTCGCCCAGGCCCTCGAAGCCCGAGCCGTTGTTGGCGAAGGCCGAGGCGTACTCGTAGAACACCTGGCTGATGGCGTGGAAGCCGGGGTTGGAGTTGCCTGTGATGGCCGGCACCGCGAGCGTGAAGGCGGTCAGGCCCAGCAGCACCAGCGGCTGCAGCAGCACCAGCACGGCGAGCAGCTTCACCTCGGGCGCCTCGATCTTGCGGCCGAACAGCTCGGGCGTGCGCCCTGTCATCAGGCCCGCCAGGAACACGCCAAGCAGCAGGTAGACGATGAACTGCTGCAAGCCGCAGCCGATGCCGCCCCAGATCGCGTTGATCAGCATGTTGGCGATGGCCACCAGGCCGGTCAGTGGCGCGAGCGAGTCGTGCATGCTGTTGACCGAGCCGTTGGACGTCTGCGTCGTGACCGCGGCCCACAGGGCCGAGGCATCGGCGCCGATGCGCACCTCCTTGCCCTCCATCAGCGCAATGTCCTGCGCGGTCGCCGAGTGCGCCTCGGACCACAGCGCCAGGCCGGCCGACAGCAGCGACATCGTGAGCATGGTGCCGAACACCAGCGCGGCGAATTTGCGCCGCCCCGTGAAGGGGCCGACCATGAAGGCGACCGCGACGGGGATCAGCACGATGGCGAGCGTCTGCAGCCCGTTGGACAGCGGCGTGGGGTTCTCCAGCGGCATCGCGCTGTTCGGGCCGTACCAGCCGCCGCCGTTGGTGCCCAGCTGCTTGACCGCCACCATCGGCGCCACCGGCCCGAGCGGGATCTTCTGTTCCTTCATCGCCACCGTCGCATCGACCGGCGCCGCCACCGGGCCCGCCGCGAGCGTGGCCGGCACGCCCTGGCTGGTCAGCAGCACCGACCCCACCAGGCACAGCGGCAGCATGAAGCGCAGCGTGGGGCGGATCACGTCGGCCCAGTAGTTGCCCAGGTCCACCGGCGCGTCTTGCGCGCCTTCGGCCTGGCGGGCGTCGGCGTGGCGGCCGCCGAACAGGCCGCGCAGCGTGGCCGCGACCAGCGCCAGGCCCATCATCGGCGTGACCACCTGCAGCGCCACGATGGCCGTCGCCTGGGCCAGGTAGGACAGCTGGGCCTGGCCCGCGTAGTGCTGCTGGTTGGTGTTGGTCAGGAACGAGACCATGGTGTGCAGCGCCAGGTCCCAAGACATGTTGGGCGCCGCGTCGGGATTGAGCGGCAGCCAGGCCTGCGTCATGAGGATCACCCAGACGACCGCGCCCAGCACCGCGTTGCTCAGCAGAAAGGCCCCGGCATAAGCACGCCAGTCCATGCCGCGTTCGGGGTCGGTGCCGAGCAGCGCGTACAAGGGCCGCTCGAGCCAGCGGAACAGGCCGTCGCCGCGCATCGGCCCACCGCGCATGACCGCCGCGAGGTAGTGGCCCAGCGGCCAGCCCAGCGCGATCGCCAGCGCGAACACAAGAAGAAACAGCACCATGTCGGACCCTCCAGTCACCGTCAGAACCCGCCCGGTCCCGGCGCCCGTTCGCACAGCGAAGGGCTCGGTCCAGGGCACGGTCTCAGTGTTCAACGGAGGGCCGTAAAGTCTCCATTCCGGATCGGGCGGCGCGCGTCAATTTCGCGTAAAGGCCGCCGACCGCGGCCATGGCGGCGCCGTGCCGCGCGCGGCTAGCGCCCCGCGATCACGGTGCGCTCCACCACGCGGTCATCGCCCAGCACGATCAGCGCGAACAGCAGTTCGTCGAGCGAGTGCGCCTGCGCCGTCTTGCGTGCGAGCAGGGGCGTGGCCTGCGGGTTCAGCACCACGAAGTCGGCCTCGCAGCCGGGCAGCAGGTTGCCCACCACGCCCTCGAGCCCGAGCGCGCGCGCCGCGCCCGCGGTGTGCTGCCACCAGAGCTGGGCGGGCGTGAGGCTCAGGCCGGGCTTGGTCTGGCCCTCGCGGCCCACCACATAGGCCGCGAGCATGGTGCGAAACGGGGAGAAGCTGGTGCCACCGCCCACATCGCTCGCCAGGCCGTAGCGCATGCCGGCGGCATCGGCCGCGGCGTAGTCGAAGAAGCCGCTGCCCAGGAACTGGTTGCTGGTGGGGCTCACGGCCGCCACCGTGCCGGTGCGCGCCATCAGCGCGCGGTCGGCGGCGCTCAGGTGGATGCAGTGCGCGTACACCGCGCGCTCGCGCAGCAGGCCGAAGTCGCCGTACACGCCGAGGTAGCTCGCGCTGTCGGGAAACAGCTCGGCGGCCCAGCGGATCTCGTCCACGTTCTCGGCCACGTGCGACTGGATCCACACGTCCGGGTATTTCGCGGCCAGTTCGCCCGCGCCGCGCAGTTGCGCCGGCGTGCTGGTGGGCGCAAAGCGCGGGGTGATCGCGTAGCCCAGCCGGTCCACGCCGTGCCAGCGCCGGATCAGCGCCTCGGTGTCGATCAGGCTCTGCTCGGTGTGGTCGCGCACGCCGTCGGGGCTGTGGCGGTCCTGCAGCACCTTGCCGGTGATGAAGCGCAGACCACGCGCCTGCGCGGCTTCGAACATGGCGTTCACCGAGGCCGGGTGCGAGGTGGCGAAGGTGAGCGCGGTGGTGACGCCATTGCGCGCCAGCTCGTCGAGGAAGAATTCGGCCACGCCGCGCGCGTACGCCGGCTCGTGGAAGCGCGACTCGTGCGGGAAGGTGTAGTTCTCGAGCCAGGGCAGCAGGCCCGCGGCGGGCGCGCCGATCACGTCGGTCTGCGGGTAGTGGATGTGCAGGTCCACGAAACCGGGCGTGATCAGCCGCGGCCGCAGGTCTTCCACGGCGACACCGGGGAAGCGATCGATCAGCGCCGCGTGCGCGCCCGCGGCGCGCACCACGGCCTGGCCGTGGGCGTCGGGGCCCACCACCAGCAGGCCGTCTTCGTCGTACAGGGGTTGGCCGCTCGCGTCGTCGAAACGCAGCAGCCGGGCTCGGTAGGCTTTCATGGGGGCGAGCTTACCGGGCCGCCCCGCGAGCGCCATACGGCCACGCGGATGGCGGCCATGGCGCTCAGCGGGTGATGCCGCCCACCACACCCTCGGCGAGCCAGTTCATCTCGAGGATCTGCGCATCGCTCAGGCGCTGACCTGCGGGAATGGCGACCTTGCCCTCGTTGTCGCGCAGCGGCTGGCCCGCGGGCGCGGCGAACACCGGCAGCTTGCCCGCGGCCATGTCGGCCTGGCGCGCGTTCACCTCGTTCTGCACCGCCTCGGGCACCTTGCGGCCGAAGCCCTCGACGCGGATGAAGCCCGCGCCCACGCCGCCCCACACCTGCTCGCTGCGCCAGGTGCCGTCGAGCACGGCCTGCACACGGCGGGTGTAGTAATCGCCCCAGCGGTGCGTGACCGCCACCACCTGGGCGTCGGGCGCCACATTGCGCATGTCGGAGTGGTAGGCCACCGCGAGCCTGCCGCGCTCCTGCGCCGCCACCATCACCGCCGTGCTGCCGGTGTGAAAGGCCAGCACCTCGGCGCCCTGGTTCATCAGCGTCATGGCGGCGTCGCGCTCGCGCGGCGGGTTGAACCACTCGCCCAGCCACACCACCTTCACCGTGGCGCGCGGGTTCACCGAGCGCATGCCCAGCGTGAAGGCGTTGATGCCCTGGATCACCTCGGGAATGGGAAAGCCCGCCACGTAGCCGGCCTGCGTGGCCATGCGGCCCGCGGCCACGCCCGCGAGGTAGCGGCCTTCGTAGTAGCGCGCATTGGCCGTGGCCACGTTGGGCGCGGCCTTGTAGCCCGTGATCGACTCGAACCTCACGTTCGGGAAATCGCGCGCCACCTTGAGCGTGGGCTCCATGTAGCCGAAGCTGGGCGTGAAGATGATGTGGTGGCCTTGCTGCGCGAGGTCGCGGATCACGCGCTCGGCGTCGGCGCCCTCGGGCACGTTCTCGACGAAGCGGGTCTGCACGCGATCGCCCAGCGCGGCCTGCACCGCCTGGCGGCCCAGTTCGTGCTGTCGCACCCAGCCCGCGGGCGTGAGCGGCGTGACGTAGACGAACGCGGCCTTCACCGGCGGCTTGACCGGCTCGGCCGGCGACAGGGGGGAGAAAAACAAGGCGGCCAATGCCGGCGCGAAGGCGCGCCAGGCCGCGAGGTTTTTGTACATGGTGTTCCTCTACATGGCTTCCGGTGAACAAAAAACGCGAGCCGGGGAAGCACCGGCTCGCGCGGCGCGAATTGTAGGCGAACGGTGTTCAGGCCTTCACTGACGCAGGAAGTCGAGTCCGCCCACATCGACCCCGAGCACGTTCACATTGCGCAGCGCCGGAACGTAGGCGCAGCCGGGGCACAAGGGGTCGGACGGGGCCACCGTATACGTGCCATCGGGCACCACGAGGCCGTATTCGCCTTGCGCGTTGACCGCGCGCACCAGCGGTGAGGTGCCACCGCCAAGCGTCATCCACTCGGCAGTGCTCGGCAGTCCGCTGGATGCCCAGCTCACCCGCCCGGACAGGCGGTGCGCGGGTGCCTCGAAGTCGACGCCCGTCACGTCGGCGGCCACGATGTTCACCGTGCGCGCGGCGGGCTGGAAGCCGAAGGGCAGCGCGCCGGACGCTGGTGTGGCGGTGTACTGACCGGGTGGCAGGCAGCTCACGGTGTAGCCGCCTTGCGCGCTGCCGCTGGCGGGTCGGCCAGTGGCGCCCACCGGACCGCTCAGGTCCACGCGGACGCCGCTTTCAAGCTCGCCGATGCCCCACGCACCATCGTCGGTGATGACCCGTCCCGAGAGCGTGAACGACGGACCCGTCTTGTCGATCGACGCCTGGGCCGTGCCGCTCAGGCCGGCGGGACCGGTGGCGGTCACGGTCACGCGGTTGGTGCCCATCTGCAGCGGCACGGTGGCCGTCCACCGGTGATCGTAGAGCGGCACCAGCAGCCCGGTCTGCACGGTCTGGCTGGCCGTACCGGTCGCGCCCGTGGTGTCGTTGCGCCAGGTCACCGTCACCGCCGTCATCTCCGCAGCCGTGCCGCCGCAGCAGTGCCAGAAGGTCGGGCTGATGAAGGCCTCACCCGAGAGCAGCACCTCGTTGCAGACGGTGGCGCTCACCGCGGGCGGGTCGATGCTCACCCAGCCCGTGGGCGCAGGCGGTGTGTACGGAAGGCCGCCGTCGCCGCCACAGGAAAGCAGCAGCACGCAACAGCACATGATCAGCAAGTCGGATGGACGACGCATCGCGGGGCTCCGGGATCGAATGCAGACGCGCCCAATCTAGGCCGCGGACAGCGCCCGTTGCTGATTTGCGTCAAACCCCAATCGCGCCCGCCTCGGCGCACGCGGCGGCGATCAGCCAGCCAGTGCCTCCACCCGCGCCAAGTAGCTTGCCCGCGTCGCGTCATCGATGAAGCTGGCCTCGAAGCTGTTGCGGGCCAGGGTGATCACCTGCTCGCGCGAGAGGTCCAGCGCCTGCACCGTCTGCACGAAGTTGGCGTTGAGGTAGCCGCCGAAGTAGGCCGGGTCGTCGCTGTTGACGGTGGCGCACAGGCCGGCGTCCAGCAGCCTCTTCAGCGGGTGTTCGGCCAGGTCATTCACGACGCAGAGCTTGAGGTTGGACAGCGGGCACACCGTGAGCGGCGTGCGCCGCCGCGCGAGCTCCGCCACCAGCGCGGGGTCGTCGAGCGAGCGCACGCCGTGGTCGATGCGCTCGGCCTTCAGGTCGTTCAAGGCGGACCACACGTAGGCCGGCGGCCCCTCCTCGCCCGCATGCGCCACGACGCGCAGCCCCAGCTCGCGGCAGCGCGCGAACACGCGCGAGAACTTCTCCGGCGGGTGGCCCACCTCGCTCGAGTCCAGGCCCACGCCGATGAAGCGCTGGCGGTGCGGCAGGGCCGCCTCCAGCGTGGCGAAGGCCTCTTCCTCGCTGAGGTGGCGCAGGAAGCACAGGATGAGCCGGCTGGAAATGCCCAGCTCGGCCTGCGCCCACTCGCAGGCGCGCTGCAGCCCGCCGATCACCACGCCGATGTCCACGCCGCGCGCGGTGTGGGTCTGCGGGTCGAAGAAGATCTCGGCGTGGATCACGTGGTCGGCGTGCGCGCGCTGCAGGTAGGCCCAGGCCATGTCGAAGAAGTCGGCCTCGTGCAGCAGCACGCTGGCGCCCGCGTAGTAGATGTCGAGGAAGCTCTGCAGGTTGGTGAAGGCGTAGGCCTCACGCAGCGCCTCCACGCTGGCGTAGGGCAGCTGCACGTTGTTTCGCTGCGCCAGCGCGAAGATCAGCTCGGGCTCCAGCGAGCCTTCGATGTGGATGTGCAGCTCGGCCTTGGGCAGGTGGGCGGCCAACTCGGCTGGACTCATTGAAAAACTCCGGATGGAAGGGAAGTTGTCGCGAGGCAGCGCGGAACCGGCTTGGCTGGGCCACCGCTGCAGCCCCCTTGAGGGGGTCGCGCGAAGCGCGGCGGGGGTGTGCTCATGTCAGCAGGTGCCCAAGGCGATGCCCAGGCGTTGAAGGTAGCGGCGGTAGGCGCTGCTCACGCGGTCGGCGGGGCCGTGCACCTCGCCCACGCGCGCGGTGCGGCCGATGGGCAGCGCCTTGGGGCTCTGCGATTCCACCACGGGCCGGTCCTGCGCGAAGACCGTGTCCTGGAAGTCCACCAGGGCCTCGTCGCTGGAGCGGTCGTTCTGCGTGGCCATCACGAACCAGGCGGTGCAGGCCTCCTCGCCGTCGGGCCGGATGAACAGCGCGATGGCGTTGCGCACGGGGTCGCCCTGGCTCGCGTCCTTGCGCAGCAGCGCGGCGTAGGGGTGCGGCACCTCGTAGGCGTAGTCGACCCAGGCGCCGCCCTCGGCCTCGGCGTAGCCGCGCGGCTGCCAGGCGCGCGCCTTGAGCACCTGCACGCCCTGCGGGCTTTCGCTGACCACGCCCCCCATCACCTGCGCATGGCCGCGCTCGCCCAGCCAACCCTCGTGCACGAAGCCGAAGTGGCTGAGGTCGAGGAAGTTCTCGACCAGGCGCGGCGCGCTGGTGGCGACCGCGTAGGGGCCGCAGACCACGCGGCGCCAGGCCGTGTCGTTCGCCTCGTCGAAGGCGGGCGGCTCGGCCGGCCATTCGCCCGTCGACGCGCCCTCGGGCGCCTGCAGGCGCACCCACACCAGGCCGTGCGATTCGCGCGCCTCGAACACCGTGCTGGCGTGCCCCGGCGGCGGCGCGAAATCGGGTGAGGCCGGCACGAGGCGGCAGTGCCCGCCACCCTCGAACTGCCAGCCGTGGTACGGGCATTCCAGGCGCGGGCCGTGCACGGTGGTGAGCACGCGCCCCAGCGAGAGCCGCGCCCCCCGGTGCGGGCAGCGGTCGGCCCAGGCGTGCACCGCGCCCTGGCCGCGCCACAGCACCAGGGACTCACCGAGCAGGGCCACCGCCAGCGGCGCCTCGCGCAGCGTGTGCGAGGCCAGCACGGGATGCCAGAGTTGCCGTTCGATCATGTTCGCCATTCAAACAAAAAGGGCTGCCCCTGGGCAGCCCTTTTTCAACCAAGGGGCACCGCGCGAAGCGCGGCGGGGGTGTCCCTTAATTTGGCACCTTGCCTTCCACGCCCTTGACGTAGAACTTGATGCCACCCAGGAAGGCGTCGTCGGCCTTCTGGTCCTTGGCCAGCACCTCCTTGCCGGCCTGGTCCACGATCGGGCCGGTCCAGGGGTGGAAGCTGCCGTCCTTCAGGCCGGCCTTGATGGTGTCGA
>VFQP010002494.1_pt1 | contig 20389 bp, 14 predicted proteins | sample 3512351 | NCBI WGS metagenome assembly VFQP01 (sample SAMN10412372, study PRJNA504923) | tailings metagenome | isolation source: Relicate 1 Philex TSF1 revegetated site | place: Philippines: Tuba, Benguet | collected 2017-08-29
GCAGCGCGATGCCGAAGCCGTCGACGCCGACATGGCCGATCGCCTCGATGATCGCGCTTTCGTGCGCGTAGGAGCCGCCGGAGCCGCCATATTCCTCCGGCATGGACGCGCAGAGCAGCCCCGCCTCGCCGGCCTTGCGCCAGCTGTCCCGGTCGAAGATCTCGGCCTTCTCGAACTCGTCGTAGCGCGGCGCGATCTCGGCTTCGAGAAAGCGCACCGCCATGTCGTAGAGCATGGCAACGTCGTCTTCCGACCAGCGTGGCTTGGGCAGCGACAGGATTTCGGCTGGGGTGGTCATAATTGGTCCTCCTCCTGAACCGACGTCGACCTCCCTCGGCCTGCCGGCCCGAGGAGGTTGTTCACCAAGGGTTCGATCCGAACCCTAAAACGCCATCTCCGGCAGCGCCATCATGGAATCCGCACCCGCCGAAATGCGGGCGAGGTGTGCGGAGGTCTCGGGCATCAGGCGCTCCATGTAGAAGCGCGCGGTGGCGAGCTTGGCCTCGTAGAAGGCCGACGAGCCGTTGGCGCCGGCAGCAAGCCTATCCTGCGCGGTCTTGGCCATCATGCCCCACATGTAGCCAAGCGACACGAGGCCGAAGAGGTGCATGTAGTCGGTCGAGGCGGCGCCGGCATTGTCGGGGTTCGCCATGCCGTTCTGCACGAGCCACATGGTGGCGGCCTGAAGGTCGTTGAGGCCCTTCTTCAGCGACTTGGTGAAGGGCGCCATCTTCTCGTCGCCGCGATTGGCTTCGCAGAACTCGCCCACTTCCTTGAAGAACGCCTGGACGGCGCGGCCGCCATGCATCGGAAGCTTGCGGCCGACAAGGTCGAGCGCCTGGATGCCGTTGGCGCCTTCATAGATCATGGCGATGCGGGCATCGCGCACGAACTGGCTCATGCCCCATTCCTCGATGTAGCCGTGGCCGCCATAGACCTGCTGCGCCATCACGGCGTTGTCGAAGCCCTTGTCGGTGAGCACGCCCTTGATGACGGGCGTCATGAGTCCGAGATGGTCGTCGGCCTGGACGCGGTCGGCATCGTCACCGGAGCGGTGCGCGACGTCGGACTTGAGCGCGGTCCAAAGGATCAGCGCGCGACCAGCCTCGTTGTAGGCGCGCATGGTCATCAGCTTACGGCGGATGTCGGGGTGCACGATGATCGGATCGGCCTTCTTCTCTGGCGCCTTGACGCCGGAGATGGAGCGGCCCTGGATGCGCTCGCGGGCATAGGTCACTGCGTTTTGATAGGCGATCTCGGAGACCGAGAGACCCTGCAGGCCGACGCCGAGGCGCGCCTCGTTCATCATCACGAACATGGCCTTCAGGCCACCATGCTCCTGGCCGATCAGGTAGCCTTCTGCTTCGTCATAGTTCATGACGCAGGTGGCATTGCCGTGGATGCCCATCTTCTCCTCGATGGAGCCGCAGGACACGCCGTTCTTCTCGCCGGGATTGCCGTCGGCATCAAGCTTGAACTTCGGAACGATGAAGAGCGAGATGCCCTTCACGCCTTCCGGCGCGCCCTCGATGCGGGCGAGCACGAGGTGAATGATGTTCTCCGCCATGTCGTGCTCGCCGGCCGAGATGAAGATCTTCTGGCCGGAAATCTTGTAGCTGCCGTCGCCGTTCGGCACGGCCCTGGTGCGCAGCAGGCCAAGATCGGTGCCGCAATGCGGCTCCGTCAGGTTCATGGTGCCGGTCCAGATGCCTTCGGCCATCTTCGGCACGTAGGTCTGCTTCTGCTCGTCCGAGCCGTGCTCGACGATGGCCGCGATCGCACCCTGGGTGAGCCCTGGATACATCATCAGCGCCATGTTGGCGGACGAGAAATATTCGCCGACCGCGGAGTGGACCGTGTAGGGCAGCCCCTGGCCGCCGAATTCGGCCGGCACGGCAAGGCCCATCCAGCCACCTTCGCGGTACTGCTGGTAGGCATCCTTGAAGCCGGTCGGCGTCGTCACCGAGCCATCGGCGTGGCGCGTGCAGCCTTCCTCGTCACCGATGCGATTGAGCGGATGCATGACGTTCTCGGCAAGCTTTGCGCCCTCCTCGAGGATCGCCTCGAGCACGTCAGGGCTCGCATCGGAGAAGCCGGGAAGGTTGGAAAAACGTTCATAGCCAAGCACTTCGTTCAAGACGAAGAGCGTATCCCGGACGGGCGCCTTGTAGGACGGCATGCAGATCTCCCTAGCGAGCATGTCTTTGCAGACCGCGCGTCGGGCAGCAGGTCCGCGATGGACCATCCTCTATCAAATTTTGACGTGCGCGTAAACGTCAAAATTGGCAAGAGCTTAAACGAAACCGCCCGCAGCGGGTGCCACGGGCGGTTGATGAAGGTCGAAATCGTGAAGGTCTTAGGCGACCTTGCGCTCACCGACGCCGCGCACGCGGGTCATCAGGGAGCGCAGTTCGGAAATCGATTCGTCGATTTCGGCGCGCTGGCGCTCGAGACGGGCGAGCTGGCGCTCCGACTTTTCGAGCAGGATGCGGCTCTGGCGCTGGTTGCCGGAGTTCGGATCGTAGAGGTCCATGATCTGCTTGACGTCGCGCAGCGAGAACCCGATGCGGCGGCCAAGCATGACGAGCTTGAGGCGCGCGATGTCGCGCTCGGAATAGAGGCGGGTCAGGCCGTCGCGCGTCGGCGAGACGAGACCCTTGTCCTCGTAGAAGCGCAGCGTGCGCAGGCTGACACCGAAGGTCCGGGCGACATCACCGATGCGCTGGTAGCCATCAGGTGCGGTCTCGGCAAACGAAGCCGGTTCCGAACCGGCGGACAGGGCATTCATCATTTTTCAGTGCATCCGATCAGGGTGTAAGGCGGCCGCGGCCGCGGGACAGCTCTTTCGCCTCTGACGCATCCTGGCGGTTGATCCGCGGTCGCGCAGTCAGGCTGGCCGTTCTCTCTCTTCTCCGTAATGCCAGAAGCCGGCAACGCGTGCCGGCCCCTCCATTGGCGCGGCATATACTGACCTGGAATTTATGCTGCAAGTGCGAAAAGAGGACGCAGCCTGCCGCAGCGCAATCCGCAAGGTCAGTTTCCGGAAAGGTAACCTTGGTTAACATCCTGTTTACCACGTTTGGCGAATGCTGCCGCAAATCAGCCTCGCAGAGATTCTGCCCGGATCGTCGCGATCCGCGCAGGCCAGGAAACGGCAGGAACGGGCGACACCATGGGCCAGACGCCAAACTATCTCGAGCAGCTCAACCAGGGCCGCAAGCGTCGTTCGAGCACATCGATCGAGGAACTGAACCGCACGCTTGCCGAGCTCGAGGATCGCGTCGGGATGATGAGCGCGCGGGCCGACTGGTACCCGCCGCGCGGGCGCCAAGCCCATGAAATGCCGAGCGGCAGCGGCTTCAATCCCTATCGCAACATGGCCGACGACCTGGAGCGCACGCGCCGCCAGGAAGAGGACCTCGCGCTGCTCTCGCAGATCGCGAACGAGATGCAGGAGATGCGCGCCGAACTCCACAAGACAGCGCCGAAGGACAATTCCGATCTCATCGAGGCGCTGCGGTCGGACATGGAGCGTCTTGCGGGCGCGGTCGCCGACATGGCAGAGCGCGGCGACGACCGGACAGTGGGGCTGATCCGTCTCGACCTCGACGATGTGCGCGGGAAACTTGAAAGACTTTCGCAAGACAACGCGGCGCTCGCGGAACTGACCTCCAAGCTCGGCGCGACCTTCGAGACCGCACGCGACGTGCCCGTCGCCGACACCTCGGCGCTTGACGACCGCATCCGTATGCTGGCCGAGATCGTCGACGCCATGGCCGAGCAGCAGACGGTGAGCCAGCCGGCGATCCTCGAAGCGATCGAGGTGCGGCTCGACGAGATCGCACGCGCGATCGCGGCCGCCGGCCAGGTGGAGTACGCCTCGCCCGTCGTCGACACCAGTGCCTTCGATCGGATCGAGGCCCGTGTTTCGACGCTCGCACGCCACATGGAAGAGCTCGCCTCGCACCAGGCGGACCCGGCGATTGCATTACAGGTGGCACGGCTTGCCCAGCAGATCGAGGATCTTGCACAGCGGCCCGACCTCAGTGAAGAGACCGTCATCCGTCTTGCCAACCAGATCGCGCTCATGGCCGACAAGCTCGAAGGGCTGTCGTCCTCGCCGCGGACGGAGGCAATTCTGACCGACGTCGTTGCTCGCCTCGACACGCTCGACGACCAGCAGCGCGGGCTCTTCGACGCAGTTGAAAGCCGGATGACGGCACTCGCCGGCCAGATCGACCGCATGGAAGCGTCGGGACCACGCGGATTTGGCGTCGAGATCGAAGAGCGCCTCGCCGACATGGCCGAGCGCGTCGAGATTGCCGCGCAGAGCCTGTCGCGTCTCGACCCCCAGCTCGTCGGCGCCATGCAGGAACAGCTCCAGGGGCTTTCCGCGCTCGCCTCGCGTCCAGACGCGCAGTTCGCAGCGCTGGAAGCGCTGTCGCCGCGGCTCGACCAGATCGAGCGCGCGATCGACGCCAATCGCGAGCGTCTTGTCGAGGCAGCCAGCCGGGCAACCGCCGAGGCGCTGAAGTCGACGCCGGCAAGTGCTGCCGTCGACACCGAGGGGCTTTCGCGCCTTGCCGGCGAATTGCAGAAGCTCGACCAGCTGACGCGCCGCTCCGACGAGCGCAACACGCGCACGTTCGAAGCGATCCACGACACGCTGCTCAAGGTCGTCGACCGGCTGGATTCGATCGCGGCCACGGGAGCGATGCGGCCGACATCCGTCGGCCTGATGGACACGCCGCCGCTCGTCCCCGACATCGATGGCCCGCAGGAAGACGCCAAGACGCTGCAGCGACGCCTCGCCAAGGCTTCCGGCGAGAGACCGCTGCCTCGCAAGCCGGCGCAGGAGGCCGACGCCGACACGCCTTCACCGGTCGCGGCCACGTCCCAGGGTACTGCCAAGCCGCGCGGATCGCTTCTGGCAGGCCTTTCCGGCGCCTTCCGCCGCAAGCCCAAGCCGGACACTGCCATCGACCGTACCGGTTCGCCGATGGCCGCGCTCGCCGATGAGGAAGCCAAGGCGCCGACGCTCGATCTGCCCGACAACCGCCCACTCGAGCCCGGCTCCGGTGCGCCCGACCTCAACGCGATCATGCGCCGCGTGCGCGACGAGCGCAGCCCCGCCCAGCCCTCCAGGGACGTGCCCGCCGATCCCTCGAAGTCGGACTTCATCGCGGCGGCACGCCGTGCCGCGCAGGCGGCAGCCGCCGAAGCCGAAACGATGCGGGGCAAGCCTGACAAGCGCGGCGGCGGCCTGAAGCGCCTGCTGCCGTCGGGCCGCAAAACCGTGATGCTCGGCCTGGTTGCCGTGCTCGTTGCTCTTGGCAGCGTGCAGTTTATGGCCTCACTCAGAAACGACGCCACCGACCAGCCCCAGGTCGCGGCGCTTCCCGCTGCCGAGCCGGCGCGCGAGACCGCGCCCGTCGTCGCTGCTGCACCAGCAGCCCCGACCGAGATCGTTACCGTCGGCTCGACAGGCTCGGTGCGCTCCGCGTCGCTGGAGCCGACGCCAATCGCCAATGCCGTCCCCATCCCTCAGGCAACGGCCGCCAAGCTTGCCTCCATCGACGCTGCGCCGATGGGAACGGCCTCGCCCCTCTCCGTGCCTGAAACCGTCACCGCGCCTGCCTTTGACGTGCCTTCGACGATCGAGCCGGCCGCGCTGCGCGAGGCGGCCTCGGAAGGCGATCCGCTGGCGCTTCATGCGGTCGGCGATCGCTATGCGGACGGCATCGGCGTTGCACGCGACATGAGCGAGGCGGCGGTCTGGTTCGAGCGTTCGGCCGAAGCCGGTTTCGCCCCCGCGCAATACCGCCTCGGCAACATGTACGAGAAGGGCAACGGGGTCGAACGCGACTACGGCCTGGCGATGGAGTGGTACGAGCAGGCGGCCGAGCAGGGCAACGCGACGGCCATGCACAACCTCGCCGTGCTGCACGCAACCGGCCCGACGGGCAAGGTCGACAACGAAGCCGCCGCCCGCCTCTTCCGCGCGGCAGCCGAGCGCGGCGTGCGCGACAGCCAGTTCAACATGGGCATTCTCGCCGTCCGCGGGATCGGCACCGCGCAGAGCTTCGCCGAGAGCTACAAATGGTTCGCGATCGTGGCTGCAGGCGGTGACGCCGATGCTGCCGCCAAGCGCGACGAGGTCGGCAAGGCGATGACGGCCGAGGATGTGGAGCGTGTCCGCGCTGAGGTGGCGGCATGGCGTGCCACGCCGCTCGACCCCGAGGCAAACGAGGTCGACCTTCCAGCCGACTGGGAGGCTCAGCCGCCGGCATCCGCGCAGGCGCCGCAGGACGTATCGTCGGTTGCCGACGTGCAGCGACTGCTGAACGCCGCCGGCTACGATGCCGGCACGGCTGACGGCATTCTGGGCGAGCGCACCCGTCAGGCGATTGCAGCCTGGCAGCGTGATCGCGGACTGCCGGCGACGGGCGAGCTCGACGGCACCCAGATCAGCGCGCTCGCACCGTCTCGCTGACGCAGAAAAACCGAGCTTGGGCGGCAGGTTAACCCCGCCCGGCGAAATAGCACGCAGTCGCGCGCAAATGTCGCGCCGTACGTTTGACTCCGCCACCATGTGGGCGCAAGTACGAACCAGTATTGACCCTCGCAAAGGGCGAACGGAGGGCATGGCGCCGGCACCTCCGGCCTAGCCCGATTCTTCGCAGCCGGCACCGATGATCGAGTAGCGGGTGGGCATCTATCTCCCGATCGCCGAGATGTCGGTCAGCATCTTCGTGCTGCTTGCCATGGGCGGCGCGGTGGGCTTCCTGTCGGGCATGTTCGGGGTCGGCGGTGGCTTCCTGATCACGCCGCTCCTCATCTTCTACAACATCCCTCCCGCCATCGCGGTGGCCACGGGCGCCAACCAGGTCGTCGCCTCGTCGATCTCGGGTGCGCTCTTCCACTTCAAGCGCGGGTCGCTGGACGTGAAGCTCGGCACGGTGCTGCTGGCCGGCGGCATCGTCGGCTCCTCGCTTGGCGCCTACGTCTTCTCCTTGCTGCGCCAGATCGGCCAACTCGACCTGTTCATCTCGCTGCTCTACGTCGCCCTGCTCGGTACGGTCGGGGGGCTGATGCTGGTCGAGAGCGTACGCGCGATCCGCCAGTCGGCCGCCGGCACGACGCCGGCGCGCGCCGGGCACCACAACTGGATCCACCGCCTGCCGCTGAAGATGCGGTTTCGCGCCTCCAAGCTTTTCGTCAGCGTCATTCCGGTTCTGGGCATCGGCGCGATCATCGGCTTCCTTGCCTCGATCATGGGCGTCGGCGGCGGATTCATCATGGTTCCCGCACTGATCTACCTGCTCAAGGTGCCGACCAACGTCGTCGTCGGCACGTCGCTGTTCCAGATCGTGTTCGTCGCCGCCTACACGACCGTCGTGCATTCGGCGACCAACCAGACAGTCGACATCGTGCTCGCCTTTTTTCTGATGGTCGGCGGCGTGATCGGCGCGCAGTACGGGGCGCGGGCCGGGCAGAAGCTCAAGGGCGAGCAGTTGCGCGCGCTGCTGGCCCTCCTCGTCATCGCGGTTGCGCTGCGCCTTGCCTTTGACCTCTTCGTGCGGCCGCCGAGCATCTATTCGCTCGCGCCGCTGGGCGGGATCTGAGCCATGCGCGCGCTCGCCCTCGTCCTCCTGATCCTCGTCGGCGGTCTTGCGCCGGCCACAGCCCAGACCGGCGATGCGGGTTCGAGCGAACGGCTGGCGCCGCAGCGGACCGGTAATCCGGAGCGCATCCAGATCGGGCTTTCAACCAACCGAGTGGTGATCACATCGGATTTTTCCGGCGCCGACCTCACCATCTTCGGCGCGCTCGACAACATCGACCCGTTGGTCCAGCGGCAGGGCCGCTACGACGTCATCGTGGTGCTGGAGGGACCGGCGCGGCCCGTCGTGGTGCGGCGCAAATCGCGTGTGCTCGGCATGTGGATGAACACCAGCTCGCAGGCCTTCGTGAACGTGCCGATGTCCTATTCGCTGGCCACCACGCGCGCGCCGCAGGACATCACCACGCCCGACACGTACCGCCAGCTGGCGCTCGGCGCCGACAACATCTTCCTGCGGCCGCTCGACACGACGACGCCGATCGACGAACTCGGAGAGTTCGCCGTCGCGCTTCGCGACCGAAAGCGCGCGGCGGGGCTCTTTTCGGAGCGATATGGCGGCGTGCAGTTCCTGTCGCAGAACCTTTTCCGGGCTAGCCTTGCGCTGTCGCCGAGCGTGCCCGTCGGCACCCACCGCGCCCGCGCCTTCCTCTTCAAGGGCGGGCTCTTCATCGACGAGACCTCGACCAGCCTCACCATCGTCAAAGCCGGCTTCGAACAGCGCATCGCGCGTACGGCGCAGGAGAACGGCTTTCTTTACGGGCTGATGGCTGTGCTGCTCGCGGTGGCGACTGGGTGGCTCGGGCGGGTGCTGTTCAAGCGGGATTGAGGCAGCTAGGTCGGCGCGACCCCCACCCTGTATCCCTCCCCACAGGTGGGAGGGGGACGTAGGCGTCCAGCATCATCTTCAGCGGCGGTGCCAGGCGGAACGGGTTCGGAAGAGGCGCTGCGCCGAGGTCCCCCTCTCACCTGTGGGGAGGGGTTTGGGGTGGGGGTCTCGCGGACCTCGAAACCCCTAGGCCAGCCTCGCATGCGGCACTGGATAGAGCCGTTCCGCGCCAAGCATGAAGGCCATCAACGTCTCTTCGCGGAAGAGGCCTGCAAACGCCCGGTCAAGCAGGCTCAGCGCGCCGGTGTAGGCGCCGTAGGCGGGCATGACGAGGCGGTCGCCGTCGGTGGCGAAGCAGCGACGGCGGACGGAGCGGCCGCGCTGGACGATGCGCGCGCCGGGGTGCAGGTGGCCCGCGACTTCGCCGGGGGCGGCGTTGCGCGAGGGCTCGTGGCGGAAGAGCAGCGGGCCGACCGCGATCTCTGCGGCCGACACGCCGCCGAGACCGCGCGGCGGCTCGGGATCGTGGTTGCCGCTGACCCAGACCCAGTCGCGCCCGCGCATCAGCGCGGAAAGATGATCGCGGAAGAGCGGCAGCATATGTTCGGAGCCAACGCGGTCGTCGAAACTGTCGCCGAGGCTCACGACGATCTCGGGCTCGAAGAGCGCGATCGAGCGTTCCAGAAGCGCCAGCGTGGCGGCCGTGTCATAGGGCGGGACCATGCGTCCGCGGCGCGCGTTCGCTGCGCCCTTTTCCAGATGCAGGTCGGAGACGACCATCAGGCCGAGGTCCGGCAGGTACATGGCGCCGCGCACATCGCCCAGCGCTTCAAGGCCGGCGAGCGTGAAGCTCCCCAGCCCGGCATCGCCAGCCATCCGTCCCGTCCTGTCCGTCACGCGCGGCCCATTGCCTCGTCGATCAGCGTTTCTGCCGAAACCTCGCCGAGGAGCGCTTCCTCGACACCACCTGCAACCCGCTCCCGGCCAATTTCGAGCATGATCGGGACGGCCAGAGGCGAGATTCGGTCGAGGTCCTTATGCACGATTCGACCCTTGATGCGCGAGAGCATGTCGGAAAGCCGGCGCACATCCAGCAGACCGACGGCCGCATCCGACCATGTCGCCTGCAGCAGGATGTGGTCGGGATCGTGCGCGCGCAGCACGTCGTAAACGAGATCGGCTGACACCGTGACCTGCCGGCCGGTCTTCTCCTTGCCCGGATGGCGCTTGTCGATGAGGCCCGCAATCAGTGCGCAATACCGGAAGGTGCGCTTGAGCAGCCAGGAATCGGCGAGCCAGGCTTCCAGGTCGTCGCCGAGCATGTCCTCGTCGAAGAGATCGTCCAGCGACATTTTCCGCGACCGCGCCATCGCGCCCATGTCGCCGATGCCCCAGATGGCGAGTGAATAGTCGGTCGCCACGAAGCCGAGCGGCCGCGCGCCGGCGCGTTCCAGTCGGCGCGTCAGAAGCATGCCGAGCGTCTGGTGGGCGAGCCGGCCCTCGAAGGGATAGGCGACCATGTAGAAGCGGTTGCCACGCGGAAAGGTCTCCACCAGCAGCGCATCGGGCGGCGGGAGGACGGAGACTTCCTTCTGCAGCCCCAGCCAGTCGGCGACCTGGTCGGGCAGCGCCTTCCAGCGCGTCGGATCGGCAAGCATGGCGCGGACTTCCGCCGCAAGGTAGGTCGTCAGCGGGAACTTGCCGCCGGCCCAGGATGGGACCTTCGGCTCCTCCGAGGGCGCGTTCGAGACGAAGCACTCATTGTCGCGGATGCCTTCGTAGCGAAGCACGCGGCCAGCGAAGAGAAAGGTGTCGCCCGGCGTCAGCGTCTCGAGGAAATACTCCTCGATCTTGCCAAGTGTCGGCCCGCCGCGCCCGCCCCCGGCGGTGCCGCCGCCGGAGCGCACATAGCGAATGTTGAGATAAGGCGCCTCGATGATGGTGCCGACATTGAGCCGGTATTGCTGGGCGATCTGAGGGTTGGCGACGCGCCACAGCCCATCCTTCGTCTGGCGGATCTTGGCGTAGCGCTCATAGGCGCGTAGCGCGTAGCCGCCGGTCGCCACGAAGTCGAGCACCTTGTCGAAGGTCTCGCGAGAAAGGGCCGCATAGGGCGCGGCCGACGTGATCTCGCAGTAGAGGGCATCGGCGTCGAAGGGTTCAGCGCAGGCCATGCCGAGCACGTGCTGGGCGAGGACGTCGAGCGAACCCTGGCCGAGCGGCGGCGTATCCTGCGCGCCGAGATAGTTGGCGTCGAGCGCGGCGCGACACTCCAGAACCTCGAAGCGGTTGGCGGGCACGAGGATCGCGCGGCTCGGCTCGTCCATCCGGTGGTTGGCGCGGCCGATGCGCTGGGCAAGCCGGCTCGCGCCCTTCGGCGCGCCGACATGGACGACAAGATCGACATCGCCCCAGTCGATGCCGAGGTCGAGCGTCGAGGTGGCGACGACGGCCCGCAGCGTCCCCTCGCCCATCGCCGCCTCGACCTTGCGGCGCTGGCCGACATCGAGCGAGCCGTGATGAAGCGCGATCGGCAGCACGTCCTCGTTGGCCGTCCAGAGCTGCTGGAACAGTCGCTCGGCCTGGCTGCGCGTGTTGACGAAGAGCAGCGTGGTCTTGTGGCGTTTGATCGCGTCGTAGATCTCCGGGATCGAATAGGTCGCGGAATGTCCGGCCCATGGCACGCGCTCCTCGGATTCGAGGATGGTGATCTCGGGTTTCGCGCCGCCTTCGACGACGACGATATCGGACATAGGAGGGGTGAGCGCGAGCGATTGGGCTACCCCCTCTGTCTGCTGCGCAGACATCTCCCCCGCGAGGGAGGGGAGGGGGTGCTGGGGTACGAGCCAGCGGCGCAATTCGTCGGGCTCGGCGACTGTGGCCGACAGGCCGATGGTGCGCAGGTTCGGCCGCAGGGCGAAGAGACGAGCGAGGCCGAGCGACAGCAGATGCCCCCGCTTCGAGGTGACGAGCGAGTGAAGCTCGTCGAGGACGACGAAGGACAGATCGGCGAAGAAGCGGCTGGCTTCCTTGTTGGCGAGAAGCAGAGCGAGTTGCTCGGGCGTCGTGAGCAGGATGTCAGGCGGCACGAGCTTCTGGCGCTGGCGCTTGTGGGCGGGCGTGTCGCCGGTGCGCGTCTCGATATTGATCGGCAAGCCGATCTCGGTGACGGGCCGCGCGAGATTGCGCTCGATATCGACGGCAAGTGCCTTCAAGGGCGAGATGTAAAGCGTGTGGACGCCGCGATGCGCTTCGCCGGGCTTTCGCTTGCCGCGCTTCGACAGTTCGACCAGCGACGGCAGGAAGCCGGCCAGCGTCTTGCCGGCACCCGTGGGTGCGATCAGCAGGGCCGAGGCACCGCCGGAGACACACGCGAGCAAATCGAGCTGGTGCGGACGCGGCGTCCAGCCGCGCGCGGCGAACCAGTCGACGAAGGGCGCGGGCAGAAGCTCGCCGCCGGCGAGCGTGTTTGGGGACAAGGGGCGGTTCACGTCCCAGAGGTAGCGTCGCGCACCGCCCGCGCCAAGGTCGCTCAGTTCAGCAGCCGCGCCATGGCGCCGCCATCGATCGCTTCGTCTGTCATCGGCAAAGCGACCGAGACCTGCCCGGCGCGCTTCTGCGCGAGCACGACAAGTCCGTCGATCGGCTCGCCCCGATCGAAACGCAACGGACGCTCGTCGAGTGACAGGATGTCGAAGCCGGCCTCGTCGAGCAGGCGGCGAACATGCGACGGCGCATGGGCATAGCGCCGCGATTCGCGTAGCTGGTAGTCGCCCTCGCCCGCGTGGCGTTCGAGCGACAAGGCGAAGAGCCCGGTCGGCACCAGCATGCCGGCGACCGTTTGGACGATGTGCTTCAGATCGCCGAAATAGATCAGGACGTCGGCGGCCGTGACGAGATCGGCATCAGTCCCTTCGCCTGGCATCTGCAGCAGGTCAGCGCGTTCCAGCCGATCGTAGATGCCCTTCTCGCGCGCCTTGGCGAGCATGCCGGCCGAGATGTCGTAGCCATCGAGCAAGCTTACGCGACGGCGCAGGCGTTCGCCCATCAGCCCCGTGCCGCAGCCGAGATCGACGGCGTGCGCGAAACGATCGCGGCCGGACGACGCAATCGCGGCATCGAGCATCTCGGGCACGCGGTAGTGCAGCTTGCCGACGAGTTCGGCATCGAAGCGGCTGGCGTATTGATCGAACAGCGTCTCGACGAAGCCCGAGGATGCGTTGCCGATGCCGTGCGCATGACCGGCCAACTCGAGCTTGAGCGCAGCGCCGCAGCGATCCTGCGGATCGAGACGCAGCGCCTCGCGCCAGGCATCGGCTGCCTGCGAGCGTTCGCCTGCTGCCGCCAGCATCTCGCCCAGCCGATACCAGCCCGCGGCCCAGGCGGGGACGAGCGCAAGCGTGTCGCGCATCAGCTCGGCGGCTGCGGCATGATCGCCGCTCTCGTCGAGCATGCGGGCATAGTCGGCGCGGCGATCGGCAGTGAGATCGCCGGAAGAGAAGGTGAGCGCGGCCACGAAGCGGATTTTCCTGAAGGGGGGCGGCGCGTAGATGCTCCCGGCCGATCGCCTTTGCAAGAGCTTTTCGCCGGGGCGTTCGTTCCTATCTAAGTCGTGATGCGCGCCCAGGACATCCTGCTTCCCCGCCCCGAAGGACTCTATTGCCCGCCGGGTGATTTCTTCATCGATCCGGTGCGGCCGGTCGATCGCGCATTGATCACGCATGGCCATTCCGACCATGCGCGCTCGGGCCACGGCCATGTGCTCGCCACGGGGCGGACGCTCGACATCATGGCGCTGCGCTATGGCGCGGATTTCGCCGGTTCCTCGCAGCCGATCGGCTTCGGCGAGACGATGGCGATCAAGGACGCGACGGTGCACTTTCACCCCGCCGGGCACGTGCTCGGCTCCGCGCAGATCGCGGTGGAGGCCGGCGGCAAGCGGATCGTCGCTTCGGGCGACTACAAGCGCCGACCCGATCCGACCTCGGAAGAGTTCGAGGTCGTTCCGTGCGACGTCTTCATCACTGAGGCGACTTTCGGGTTGCCTGTGTTTCGCCATCCGCATGCCGCCGACGAGGTCTCGCGGCTTCTGAAATCCATGCGGCAGTTTCCCGAGCGCGCCCATCTCGTCGGGGCCTATGCGCTCGGCAAGGCGCAGCGCGTGATCCGGCTGGTGCGTGATGCTGGCTATCACGAGCCGATCTACATCCACGGCGCGCTCGCCAAGCTCTGCGACTATTACCAAAGCGAAGGCATCGACCTCGGCGAGCTTCGCCCCGCCACGATCGAAAACGGCAGCAAGCAGGGCTTTGCCGGCGCACTCGTCGTCGGCCCGCCCTCTGCGTTTGCCGATCGCTGGGCACGGCGCTTTCCCGACCCGGTCTCGTGCTTCGCGTCAGGCTGGATGCGGATCCGCCAGCGGGTGAAGCAGCGCGGGGTCGAACTGCCGCTGATCGTCTCGGACCATTGCGATTGGGACGAACTCGTCGAGACGATCGAAGACACCGGCGCTTCGGAAGTCTGGGTCACGCATGGCCGCGAGGAAGCGCTGGTGCGCTGGTGCGAGATGTCCGGCATCAAGGCCCAGCCGCTTCACCTCGTCGGCTACGAGGACGAGGGCGACTGATGGCGGTCGTGCGTCCTTCGAGGCTCGCTTCGCTCGTACCTCAGGATGAGGGAGGTGGGGTGCCGGTGATCGCGGGTGGGTTCCTGATACGTCCTTCGAGGCTCGCTTCGCTCGTACCTCAGGATGAGGGAGACGGGGTGCCGGTGATCGCGGTTGGGTTCTTGGTGCGTCCTTCGAGGCTGCCTGCGGCAGCACCTCAGGATGAGGGATGTCGGGCAAGCGGAGCGATCCACGGTCTGGCTCGGCTCGGGCTCCTCGACACCAAGGGTCGGCAGCGCCCGACTTCCCTCATCCGGAGGTGCGAGCGAAGCGAGCCTCGAAGGACGCACCACAGCGCCACCCACCAACCCTTCAGCCCCACCTCCCCCCGGGGCGCCCCATGAAGGCTTTTGCCGAACTCCTCGACCGTCTCCTGATGACGCCGTCGCGCAATGCGAAGCTGAAGCTGATGACGGATCATTTCGCCAGCCAGCCCGACCCGGAGCGCGGGCTGGCGCTGGCCGCACTCACCGGCAATCTGTCCTTTGCCAGCGTCAAGCCGGCGATGCTGCGCGCGCTCGTCGCCGAGCGGACCGACCCGGTGCTCTTTGGGTACTCCTACGATTATGTCGGCGACCTCGCCGAGACGATCTCGCTGATCTGGAACCCGCCGCCCGACAAGAAGCCCAATTCCGAGCCCACGCTGTCAGAGGCTGTCGAGGAGATCGCGCAGGCGAGCCGGGCGGACGGACCTCGCGTCATCGAGCGGCTGCTCGACCGGCTGGCGCCGGACTCGCGCTATGCGCTCCTGAAGCTCGTCACCGGCGGCTTGCGCGTCGGCGTCTCGGCGCGACTTGCCAAGCAAGCGCTCGCCGATCTCGGACACGTCGACATCCACGAGATCGAGGAACTGTGGCACGGGCTGGAGCCGCCCTACACCAAGCTGTTCGCTTGGCTCGACGGCGGCGGCGCAAAGCCCGAGCGCGCTTCGCTCGCCATGTTCCGGCCAGTGATGCTGTCGACGCCGGTCGATCTCGCTGACCTCGCAAGGTACGAGCCGGCCGACTATGTCGCCGAATGGAAATGGGACGGCATCCGCGTACAGGCGGTGTGCGAAGGCGGCCGGGCGCGGCTTTATTCGCGCACCGGCGACGACATCTCGCCGGCATTTCCTGATCTTCTGGAAGCGCTGAACTTCCACGGTGCCATCGACGGCGAATTGCTGGTCGGGCGCCCGCGCGAGGCGACCGGCACGTTCTCCGACCTGCAGCAGCGGCTCAATCGCAAGGCGGTGTCGGCCAAGATCGCGGATCAATACCCGGCCTTCATCCGCGCCTACGACCTTCTGCAAGACGGCGAGGACGATCTGCGGCCGCTTCCCTTCGAGACGCGCCGTGCGCGGCTGGAACGCTTCGTTTCGACGCTCGATCCCGAACGCTTCGACCTGTCGCCGATCGTCCCGTTCGAGAACTGGGAGCATCTGGAACGGCTGCGCACCGATCCGCCGCACCCGATCATCGAGGGCGTCATGCTGAAGCGGCTCGACTCATCCTATGTGCCGGGCCGTCCGCGCGGGCCGTGGTTCAAGTGGAAGCGGGATCCGCGCACGGTCGACGCTGTGCTGATGTATGCCCAGCGCGGCCACGGCAAACGATCGAGCTTCTACTCGGACTACACGTTCGGCGTCTGGACCGGCGCGGAGGACGATCCGCAGCTGGTGCCGGTCGGCAAGGCCTATTTCGGCTTCACCGACGACGAGCTGAAGCAGATCGACAAGTACGTCCGCGACAACACGATCGAGCGGTTCGGGCCGGTGCGTTCCGTGCGCGCCGACCGCAAGCAGGGGCTGGTTCTGGAGATTGCCTTCGAAGGCCTGCAGCGCTCCACGCGACACAAATCCGGTATCGCGATGCGTTTCCCGCGCATCTCGCGGCTGCGCTGGGACAAGCCGTCGGCAGAAGCCGACCGGCTCGAGACGCTGGCCGCCATGCTAGACTAGGCTGCAGGCGCCACGCGGATTTCGAGGATGTCGAGCGCGCGGCCGGCGCCCGTAACGTCGGGCGAAATCGCGATCATGCCGGCGCCGGTCGGGTTGCCCTCAGGGATCGGCACCTCGAAGATGAACTCCTCGATGACCTGGCGCGGGCCGAAGCGACGGCGGCCGCAATCGCCGAGGCCGGCAAAATCGCAATCGACGGAGAACTGCGTCTCGCCATCGTCCGGCCGGGCGCGTGTGACGAGCGAGAACACTGCGCCGCTGCCGGAGAGCCGCTCCAGCGTGCCCTGCCCGATCGCGAAACGCACCTGCGCCGAGGGGCTCGACGACGAAACGCGCAGGAAGGAACGGCCGTCCTCCTCGGTGAGGTTCGCCTCGACGCCCGCTTGAGCGTTGACGCCCGAGGCGTCTCCCGGATTGAAGAGCACGACCCAGTCGCCATCCGCCGCGACCGAGACTGCGGGAGGCAGCGGGGCCTGAGCGTTGGTCGCCGCCTGCTGCGGCGGGGCGCTCGTCGCGACCTCGTCTCCGGGCACGAACAGGATGGATGCGAGATAAGCGGCGCCGAGGCCGAGCACCACCAGCGCAGCCAGCGGAACCCCAAACCGGCGCAGCAGCGATCTGCGTTTTCGCTGCGGCTCGACCGGCGCACGGCGGCGGGCTGGCCGCGGCGCGGCATAGTCATCGTCGAGCAAATGGTCGTCATCGCGCGACGGCGCGTAGGAGCGCTCCGGCTCGATGACCGGTTCAAAGGCTTCCAGCTCCGGCTCTGCACGATCGCGAGCCGAAGGTGCGCTCCAGACGCGCTCGCGACGTGCAGCGCCAACGGCACGCGGCAGCGCCGGGCTTGCAAAGGCCGGCTCCACCCGGCCGGCGCGCCCCGCGCGCGGCGCGGTCGTAGCAGCCGGCGGCTCGGGCTCCGGCTGGGTTTCGGGCTCAGGCCGCCATTCCGTGCGGTAGGGGCGCGCAATCGGGAGTACCGGGCGCGAGGCCTGCGGCCTCGTTTCGGGCCTTGAAATCGGGGGGCGGGGCGCCGGAGGCGGCGCGCGCTCCACAATCGCTGCCGCCCTGTGCTCCTTCTCGATGCGCATGATCGCCGCTTTCACCGCCTCGCGGCGGCGCTCGACGGCCGGACTGTCAGCATCAGCGCGACCGGCAAGCTGGCGTTCGAGTGCGGCCAGTGCAGAGCGATAGACCTTGTTCCGGAATTCCGGATCAGTCGTATCCCCCTTCTCGAATGCCTTGCGGATCGCGGCCTCTACGCTGTCCAAGACTGGTCCTCTTCTGTGCGGGCCAATCGATAATCGCTCAAAGGCAATGGATCAATGTAAAATATTGTTAATCGTCAAAGAGTTGGGCGATGCCGAGCGGCAGGAGTTGCAGCCGGCGTCCCTTCTGCTAGACAATGACGTTTACGCGCACGTCAAAATTTACCGGGAGGTTGCCGATGCCACTGCCTGAAATCCTTCGCAATAAACTCCGCATTCCGGTGGTCGGCGCGCCGCAGTTCATCATCGCGCATCCGCCGCTGGTGACTGCGCAATGCAAGGCGGGCATCGTCGGTTCTTTCCCCGCGCTGAACGCACGGCCGCAGGAACAACTCGACGACTGGCTCGCCGAAATCAGGGAAACGCTCGCCGCCCACGACGCGGCCAATCCGGACCGTCCCTCGGCTCCGTTTGCGGTCAACCAGATCGTCCACAAGTCGAACAAGCGGCTCGAAGCCGATCTCGCGACCTGCGTGAAGCACAAGGTCCCGATCGTGATCACCTCGCTCGGCGCGGTGCCGGAGGTGAACGAAGCCGTCCACTCCTACGGCGGCATCGTGCTGCACGACGTCATCCACGACCGCCACGCGCGCAAGGCGGTGGAAAAGGGCGCCGACGGGCTGATCGCGGTGGCGACTGGCGCCGGCGGGCACGCCGGCACGCTGTCGCCTTTCGCGATCACGCAGGAAATCCGCAAATGGTTCGACGGACCGCTGCTGCTCTCGGGCGCGATCGCCAATGGCGGCGCGATCCTGGCTGCCCAGGCGATGGGCGCGGACCTTGCCTATATCGGCTCGCCCTTCATCGCCACGCACGAAGCGCGCGCGGTCGACGACTACAAGCAGATGATCGTCGATTCCAACGCCGCCGACATCGTCTATTCCAACCTCTTCACCGGGGTGCACGGCAACTATCTGAAAGGCTCGGTGCGGGCGCAGGGCATGGACCCGGACAACCTGCCGCAATCCGACCCGAGCGCCATGAATTTCGGCACGGACTCGGCCAAGGCGTGGAAAGAGATCTGGGGCTGCGGCCAGGGCATCGGCGCCGTCGATGCGGTCGTCGGCGCAGGCGAACTCGTCGACCGTCTGGCGCGCGAGTATTTCGCGGCCCGCGACCGGCTCGCCTCCGTCGGCTTCGACGGCGCGATCGGCGCCTGGAAGACTCCCTGAACGTCACCGCAACTTCGCGGAGGCAGGCGCTTGAATTGCGAGCGCTTTCCAGCTATCAGGCCCGCATCCGGAAGGGCACTGCCCTCACCGCCGGGCCGCTTTAGCTCAGTTGGTAGAGCACATCATTCGTAATGATGGGGTCGCGTGTTCGAGTCACGCAAGCGGCACCAACCAGTCTGCACAAAACTCCTGCCTCTCGACAGCCTCGCGAAAGCCACGACATTTCCGCGGCTTAGTCGGAAGCGAGACGCATGATGGGGCGTTGGTCGAGCCTTATCCCGCTCCGATCCATCCAGTTGCCGCCTCAGTCTCTGTCGGCCTTTCCAAGTGTCCCCATGTTTGGCCACGCGATGCTCGTGCATCACTGGCGATGGCTGCGTGATGGTTGGCTGTTTTGGGTAGGCGCTGGGAGCCGTCAGAAGATACCGACTGCAAGATGCGCCCAGATCGCGGCCACGGTCAGCACCGCGATCGCGATGAGGAGCATGCGCAACGCCCGCCGGTGCACCAGATGCTGGATCGCGATGATCGTCAGGATCCCTCCGCCGATCAGCAGCGTCGCCGCGAACACATCCTCAAGACCCCAGTTCATGAGGCTCCTCCCTCGGTTGATGAGAGAACGCCGTCGAGGGTGTGTCTGTTTCAAGTCGCGTTGCGAGAGTGATGTCCTGGCGCGATGCCTCAGCGCATCAGCAGCGCGCGCTGCTCATCCCAGGCTTGGGGAAGATCGGCCAGACGCAGAAGCTTGCTCGCCGTCAGATCGACCGGCTGCTGACCTTCAATGATCGCTGTGGTGATGTCGGGTGCCAAGAAGGCGCAACGCAGCACACGGCTGAAGTCGGATCGATCGACCTGATGCGCTTCGGCGACGTCGCTGATGCCACGGCCAGACCCATCGGTGAGCGATGCAAGGTACAGATGAGCGCGCTTCAGAAGGTCGATAAGCGATCTGTCGGGCTTAGCTGATGCAGGCTGATCCTGGAGCACGAGCTTGGTCTCATGCCCACGCCGCCGCAGCTGCATCGGCCGCTCGATGGTGACTGCGTCTGGGTGTGCCGCGCCACCGGTCGCTGCCAGCCTGATCCTGATCGTGATGGTCGTTGCCGTGAGGTGGATGCGGTCGACTAGGCTCTGGATGAGCCTTCGGCGTTCTGCTGGCTCGGCTGCGAGGTAGGTCGACCAGAGCTCGTTGGCCGCGGCATGCATCGCTGGCCGAGCCTCTGCGGCGACGGCATCGGTGAGCGCCGCATCGAGAACTGAAGCGCTGGTGAGGACGCGCTGCAGCTCGCTCTCGATCAGCGGTTCGATCATCGTCGAGGCAAGGCGCCATGTCCTGGCTGATGGTGCTTTTGCTGAGCCTGGCGCCTTGGATGACCTGGTTGCTTCATCAGCGTTGGCTTTGTCGCCCGCTCCTGCTGGCCTGCTGACATAGTACCGATACCGGACGCCACGCTGCTGCGTATGCACTGACCAAAGCGGATCGCCTGCCTCATCGACCAGGATGCCTGCCAGCAGATGCTGCCTGCCAAAGTTGGTCTGGCTGACACGCCTGGCCGCCCTTCCCTTCAGCCGCTCCTGCACCCGATCATAAAGCGCCTGATTGATGACCGGTGGATGCTCCCCATCATAGATCAGCTCGCCATGCCGGATCTTTGCGACGTAGACCGGATTGGCGAGGATGTAGGCGATCTGCCCGCGCATGAACTGCCTTGGCACATGCTGTTCCTCACCCTTGCGCGGCTCTCGCATGATCTTCGCCCGGGTGGCGTCTGCTGCGAGCTGCTGGAGCGAGGCCCTGCCGCTGTCATAGTGCTCAAACAGCCATTTGACGAAGGCTGCCTCATCCTCATGGATGACCAGCTTGCGGTTGATGGCCCGGTAGCCGATCGGCACCGTGC
>VFQP010002495.1_pt1 | contig 20387 bp, 15 predicted proteins | sample 3512351 | NCBI WGS metagenome assembly VFQP01 (sample SAMN10412372, study PRJNA504923) | tailings metagenome | isolation source: Relicate 1 Philex TSF1 revegetated site | place: Philippines: Tuba, Benguet | collected 2017-08-29
TTAGCCATTGCGCAGGAAGCTCTTCTGGCATTGTGATTGCCAAGCGCTGGGGTTGCTGTGCGTAGCATTTGTCTGGATTTAACTGTGGCATAAATGGCCCCTCGTTTTGCTTAAGCGCAATGTATTTGTTATTGCTTGTTTATCAAATAGTGGCTAATTATAACACAAAAATGATGGGAAAATATGATGGAAAACTTAAATAAAGTAAAAAACAGAGCTAGATGCGCCCCTTTTGAGTCAATCGTTATTTTTTGACCACATTACGCGACAGCGACTATATATTTATAGGATAAGTGCTTACAAATTACAGAAATTTTTATTATACTTCGCGCCATCATCAGATGGTCTCTGTCTGCTTAAATTCCATCTGTGAATCAATGCCTATATGGAAGAGGATAATAAGATGGGTCCATCAAATAGCACAAAACTTGCGGACGATCTCATTCAATGGTTACGCCATTATGCGTCGAATCATATTGATTCTTTTTTTTCTGATGAACAACGCCATATTCCCCCACACATTCTATTAGATTTTGGCAACGAAGGTCTGTTTGGTCTGCATGTTTCACATAAACATGGTGGTCTGGATCTAAAAGTGGCCGATATGCTACGCGTTATCGAGCAACTCGGTGCGATTGACCTAACCTTGGCAACCCTTGTTATCGAAAGCATTCAGGGAGCTCATACCTTAGAGCGTTATGCCACAGAATCCATGAAGTCGCGCTACTTAAATCCGCTTGCAACAGGTCGAATCTTTACCGCAGGCGCCATGACAGAATCTATTGCAGGTTCAAATCCCAGAGCAATGAAATCTAGTGCCACACCAAACCAACAAAATGAATGGTTTTTAAATGGCAGTAAACGTTGGGTAGGGATGGGGGCATCAGCTGAAATTATTGCCATTTACGTACAAGAATTTGATACCAATCATAATTGGCTAGGGATGAGTAGCTTTTTGGTCCCCAAAAATGCGCCTGGTCTTCAAATTGGTCCTGAATCAATCACAATGGGTCTACGCGGCTTCGCCAAACACACCATCTTCATGAACCATGTCCAGGTTTCAAGCGAACAACGTTTGGGTCGACCAGGTCAGGGGATGGAAATTGCGCAAGATAATATGATGTTTATTCGTCTTTGTCTTGCCGCAGCAAGCCTTGGCGCGATGAAAAAAGCGATTCAGTTATTGGTTCGTTACGCAGAGCGCCGAACCATCGCCACAGGAAAGTTGATTGAAAATCCTGTTACCTTAATGCGGCTCAGTGAGTCGACAGCCATTCTGGATGCACTAGAATGCTTTGTACAATTCATAGCATCAAGCTATGACAAAAATCCGACAAACATGCCTGAAGAAGCTTTTATTGCCAGTAAAATTTTATGTTCTGAACATTTAAATTCAACAACTGATCTTCTGGTACAAACATTAGGTGCAAGGGGATATGAAGAAGCCAGTGGGATTTCAAAGCTTTTTCGTGATGCACGCGTATTTCGAATTTTTGAGGGCCCTACAGAAGCGCTCAATATGTATATAGGATCAAAAGCCATCGCACAAAATAATGTATATTTATCGAGATTTATTGAGGAAACATTAGATCAAAGGGTGCGTTTTAATGAGATGAAGCTGAGCATTAAAATGTTGCATGAATATTATTTGGCGGAAAAAAAGCAACTTTTTGCTAAACCGTTGGCGCTACAGTATTGGATTCAAGCGATTATCGGTGAGATCATGACTTACGGATTATTGTGGTTAACATTAGAACACATATCTGAAAAAACAACTTCTAATCGGTATGAGCGTGCGCTAATTTGGGTGCGTAAGCATTATTCTGAGATAGTAAAAAAAGCCTTTCGTACACAATTAGCCGAAAAACTCATGTTGCAACCAGGAGAACTGCATGCGTGTGTCTCGCATTATACCAATACGATTGGCAATATTGAGCAAACAAGAGCTATAACCGATAACTCGATTGATGATTTTCTGCGCAATCATCAAAAATCAGATACTCATGAAAATAGCCATGACCTAAAAGAAGAATCTCGCAACCAGCAACTTTTTTTCCAGACTAGAAATCAAACACCGCATGAATCTGAGTCAAACGTTCATTACGAATGTGTCCATCAATTATTTGAAAAGCAAGCCGAGCTAACACCCAAAAAGATCGCTGTGACTTTTAATGAACAAAAAATAACCTATGAAGCATTAAATGCTGAAGCAAATCGAGTCGCACATTACTTACGACAAAACGGAATAAAGTCAAACGATATTGTTGCGCTTCATATGGAGCGCTCTTTAGAGATGATCATTGGTCTATTAGGTATTTTAAAAGCTGGAGCAGCTTATTTACCGTTGGATCATCATTATCCTAAAAATAACTTAGTATTTATGTATCAAAATGCCGGCGCCACAATACGTTTAACCCAACGATCGTTATTACAACAGTTAACCATCGAAGCCAACCCAGTCATCTGTATCGAAGACATCTTGCAGACCAATACTGATATACCATTTATCAACTTACCAGCCACATCCATCGAATCAATTGGATATGTGATTTACACATCTGGCTCAACCAGCCAGCCTAAAGGCGTCATGCTGCCTCACAGGGCTTTATCAAATTTAATTACTTGGCATATACGAAAAATCAACCACCCCCGTCGAGTGCTGCAATTTACGACATTAAATTTCGACATGAGCTTTTTAGAGATTTTCTCCGCACTTTGTACAGGCGGCACACTTACATTGATAAGAGAACAAGATCGTACGGATATCTTTGCATTCGCAAACACAATTCAAAAGCAGCAAATCGAACAACTCATTATCTCTGTTCCTTTTCTTAAAAGCATCGCACATGCTGCTTTAGATAAAAAATATTTTACATCGCTTCAAGAAATCATTATCGCAGGCGAACAGCTTCTCGTCACACCTGAGCTGATTTCTTTTTTTAATCAATTAAATGGATGTCGACTTTATAATTATTATGGTCCATCCGAGACACATGTTGTGACCGCTTATGATTTTCCTGAAAATACAACAGAATGGCCGGAATATCCACCTATTGGTCGAGCCATAGATCACACAAAGATTCTTATTTTAGACGAGAAACAACAACAAGTACCCGTCGGTGTTTCAGGTGAAATTTATATTGGCGGTGCTTGTTTAGCCAAGGGCTATGTTCATCAGCCAATGCTCACACAAGAAAAATTTATTTCCGATCCCTGGGATGTAACACCTCAAGCTAGACTCTATCGCACTGGCGATTTTGGTAAATATCAAGCGGATGGTAGCTTAGTTTTTCTTGGCAGAAAGGACGAACAAGTTAAGATTCGAGGATTTCGAATAGAACCATATGAAATTGAATTACAAATTTTAAAATTTCAACAGATAAAAGAAGCCGTTGTTATTGTAAAAAACGACGCTCATCTCAATAAATATTTAGAAGCTTTTGTTGTGCTAAAAAATGGACATGATGAGCATTTTCATCAACATATTCAAACCCATCTGAAAGAACATTTACCGCAACACATGATCCCCTCCATATTTCATCTGATTGATGCCATGCCACTCACATCTAGTGGGAAAGTAAATCGTGGTGCTTTGGAGAAATATAGCAACTCAATTTTGGACTCGAGTCAAAAAACTCTTGAACCACAAACAAAAACTGAAAAAGCAGTTATTACGATCATGGAGAATATTTTTAAACTTCAGATTGGTCTCAATAACAGCTATGCCTCAATTGGTGGAAACTCTCTACTGGCCATGGAAATCGTATCTCAAATCCAAGAAAAATTTTCCGTGGAAATTCCAGCGTATTATCTACTATCTGATCCAACCATTAGAGATACTGCTAGACGTATTGATCATCTGCTTGCCAGACATCAAGTAAAAATTTGACATGTCACGCAACGTATTGCAATATGAGGAATATTTTGCAAACAATGCCTTATATCTGTTAATATTGAGCTGCTTTCAACCAAAAACCATGTGGCGTGCTTATACTACTATGTTTGTATTTCAAAACAATCTATCGTACCATAAAAAGCTGATGAGCAATCGCCAGCAATTAATTGCCGAATATGTCAATCTGTATCAAAAACAAAAACAATTAGATTCAGGTGATCTAGATGCTCTTCGAGCTTACATACTACATATCAACCAAGGCAAAATACCGATAACATTTGATGATCCATTATACATTGCATTAACGCAGACTATCACGCCTTCTGAAAAAATAGGTGCGCTGACCCATCGCTGCAAAAATATCGCAGAAACCCGCGCCAAACACACCATGCTGCTAGCTTGTCTTCGAGAAACACTAACACCTGTGCTCGCGCTCATTCTGCCCTGTTTTATCATCGGTGCGGGGATTGCAACTGCATTGACACATACGGGCACACTCTCAGCAGTTCTTTTCTTTCTCACGCTCGGCGGTTTGATGCTTTTAGGCTCTCAACTTTACATTTGGCGCCATCATAGAAAAAATGAGCCCAACCGACTACAAAGACTTAATAAACTCATGAGTGAGTGTGTTAAGCCTTCTGTTGAAATATCATGCACTGGTGAAGTATTTTCTGAACATGACTTAAAAAACATGTTGGATGAAAAAATGCAGCCATTGGCTCAAGAGTATCCACTGTCAAATGCATGTACTTAAGCACACAGTAAGAGAATTATTAAAACTTTTAATAAATTTGTATGAACGGACTTAATGATTCGTTTTATCTCAGGACAAATGCTTTGGATAACAATATATTAACCTTTGAGCATTAGAGTCAGCAACTTCTTTACATTCTGACTTTGCTAATGAAATTTCAAAGTCTTTTTCAATGCGCTTTATAATGGTCTTAAAATCTTCTGTTAAATAACCGGCAAATCCTATTGTCCCCATAGGTACCATTTTTTTTTCTTCGTTTGATAAAAAATGGGAGTATATAGCGCATTTAAAATTAGGAAATAAAGCAGCAATATAAGGACTGTCTATTCCCCAGTGTATGCTATTTATATTCATGCCACCTTTACACAAAGCACTTTCTATTGTGTAAGGTCTATAACTATTATCCGATGTTAAAATCCAAACAGGCGATGGCCCCTTTTGTAAAGCATCATGAAAATTGCTAGCTGCTCGGCTTATCATGCGATGATGCTCTTGAATATCATGAATTTTTTTAAAGTTAAAATGAGGCATGGTTGCAAAAAATAACAATACCACGATGGCATATGGCAGAAGTTTAACTTGTTTATATTCGTCCATCGAACGATGACTCGACAGTAGATAAACTATCAAAGCGAGAGGTATCAGTGCATAAGCATGGTATTCAATGAATGAGTGCGAATAAAATCGCCGAATAATAAAACATGTATATAAAAAACCAACCACAGCAACACCAATTAGTTTTCTTTGCGAGACACAAGCATATACAGAAAAAATGATGATAAGCAAAAAGACAAACCACGACTCAATAAAAATTTCTTTGAAAGAAACGGCTGACATCCCGCCATTACCTTGAATAGAAAAGGCAATATTTTGTTGCAAATATTTCCAAAATTCAGCCAAACTGATGCAGTGAACCATGATATAAAAAATACTAAGTGTGATAACCAAGCTTATTAAAAATGAAACCAATAGTAATTTGGTAGTTTGTAGTACACTCCTAGGTCGGCTAAATAAATCAACCAACAAAACGCTTATTGGTATCAGTACAAACGTTATTTTTACGCTTGCAGATAGGCCAATAAGAACACCATATTTTATATATCTCAAGTTCGGTTTATCTAACTCTGGATCTTTATCATCTAACAATAGTAAGGAGGCAGAATAAATTGTAAGTGGCAAAACCCAAATGTGATAATCAGGAAGAAGCAACCAACTCGCTCCACCTGGTAGTCCATTTGAACTCATCAAAAATACAAAAAAAGTCATCAGCAATAATGACCAAATTTTACACTCAAACTGACTGGATAATTGTACCAATGCCATCCAAGAAAGGAATATGGGTAATATATTTACCGCAACACAAAAATACCAAACTCTCGGTAAAAGTTGTTCGTTGGGGAGCCCCAAAAAAGTAAGCATGGATTGTAAAATTGAATGATAAAGTGTGACAATTTGACCCTGAGGTAGCCAAACTATTTCATGACCAAAAGCGTAACGTAAAGAATAGAAGTATCGGTATCCTGCACTTTCCTCGAACTGATGTATAAACTCAATTTGATTGATATAAAATGCGAAAGGAATCGAAAATAAAATCAAAATACATAGTGTGGCCAGACCTAAATCATACTTATTCCACTGAAATTTAAACATAATTATTTAAACTGCTCCTCAGTGTCCTGTGACTTACACCAGGACACTCGCACCAAAATCAACAACTTAATAAAGGCTAGTATGGTCCTTTAAAAACATCTTCTTTATCAATATTAAGAATTTTTACACTACTTTTCCCAAGCATAGCCAATACTGTTTGGACAATATTTGAAGTTTTAGGATAGAACGCCGTTTCTAAAGGATGAGAAACTGGTGCAGGACAGTTTGCAAGTGACATACGTCTAATAGGCGCTTTCAAATGATAATACGCTTTTTCCGCGGCCAGTGCTGCAACTTCGCTTGCAAAACCACACAACTCCCAGCTGGTATCTACTGCTAAAAGATGTCCTGTTTTTTCAATAGAGTTCAAAATAGTTTTTTCGTCTAGTGGCCGAATACTGCGAACATCAATAACCTCTAAATTGACGCCTTCTTTTTCTAGTATTTCTGCAGCTGAAAGCGCTTCTTGAACCATCAGCGAAGTTGCAACAATTGTGAGATCCGATCCTTCACGAAGGACATTTGCAGTTCCGATAGGTATCTCATAATACTCTTCCGACACATCGCCCTCTACATTGTATAATGCTCGACTCTCAATCATCACAACAGGAGAATCACTTTTCATAGCGGCAGTAAGTAAACCTTTAGCATCTTTGGGCGTTGCAGGTAATACCACTTGAATACCCGGGAAGTGAGCTAAAATGCTGTGCAAACTTTGAGAATGTGTAGCACCTTGTCCCCAACCTTTGCCTACAACCGTTCTAACAACGATAGGAACATTACCCGCATTACCCGCATACATATATCGCCATTTCGCAGCTAAATTAATCAGTTGATCCATGGCAAGAAACATAAAATCGTTTCTGGGATGATAAACAATAGGCCGCTTACCCATTGCTGCTGCGCCAATAGCTATGCCTGTCAGTGCATTTTCCATAGAAGGTGCGTCAAAAACACGATTAGGATATTTTTTAAAAGCCTCTGTGGTTGATCCAAATGCACCCGTAGAATAATCAACCGAAATGCCGGTAACAAAAATATTTGGGTCTCGATCCATCGCCTGTATTAAGCCCTCAGACAGTGCTGCTGAATATTTTATTTTCCTCACAGCTAAAACTCCATGCTAAATATTTTCATATAGTTCAGAAACTTGCGGCCAAGCAGATTCTTTTGCTTTGCTCACATCCATATTGATTTGGTTCTGTATCTCTTTTTTCCAAGAATCAATCTCATCACGTCCTGCAATGCCTTTATCAAGCAAAACAGACTCGGCGTGCTGAATAGGGCACTTATTTTTAATCCAATCCAGTTGTTCTTCTTCTGTTCTGTAGGTGCGGCCAGAAATCTCGTAATCAAAAAATGGCCCGACATGCTCACGCCAGCGATAAGTCATGCATTCTAAAAAAAACGGACCATTACCTGCGCGAATATGGGGTAAAATATTTTCAACAGCATCATAAATTGTAAAAATATTATTGCCATCTATTACCTCTGCTGGAATTTTAAATGCAGCAGCACGATCAATCATGCTACTGTCAGGAACTTGCCTTGTTTTTGAGGTACTTTCAGTGGAGTAAAGATTATTTTCACAAATGTAGAGAACAGGAAGTTTATTGACAGCAGCATAGTTTAGACTCTCAAAAAAAGCGCCCTCCTCACAAGCTGCATCTCCAAAAAAACTTACTGCAACACGTTGATTTTTATCCATTTTAAACGCTAACGCGCTACCCGTTGCTACGGCTATGGTTTGAGCAAGTATAGCGGAAGAGATAATAAAGCCTTTATCTCTGGCCGTTAAATGAACCGAACCTCCTCGTCCTTTTGAACATCCGGCTTCTCTGCCATAAAGTTCTGCCGTCAGTTCAAAAAAGCTACCTCCTTTGGCGAGATAATGATTATGGCAACGATGGTGACTATACACAACATCATCCGCATTTAGTGCCTGACAAACGCCAACAGCTACAGCTTCTTGCCCCGTTCCAAAATGAGTTGGTGTACGCATTTCTTGCTCATGATACAAAGCTGTTAATGTCTCCTCACTTAAACGCAAACGCAGCATTTCTTTAAAAAGGGTTCGACGTTTTTCGTCGGTTTGATTATACATATTTTTATCCTTAAATATTTATGAACGTCCGATCAAAAGTAAAATCAATTGATTGTATTTGAAAGTAGCGCTTCTAAATCACAGTCTTTCAATACAGCCTGTATAGATGTATCTTGCAGCTCAAATAATCTCATAAACTCAATCATATCTAAACTGGTATATGGTCCTTGTGCTGATGCAATCATTTGATCATTTTTTCTTGAAGTCGCTTTAATGGAATTACGATCAAACCCGAAATAATCTGCAAGGTCGCACGCTAGGGTGTAATAACTTAGGTCTTTTTCGCCCGATAAGTGCATCAAGCCATATATTTTTTTTTCTACAATCATTTTCAGGCTATGCACAACCATTTGAAGTGAAATGGGGCATACATACAGATCATCATACGCATAGATGCTCTGGCTAGCATTAAATGTTTCAAGCCATTGCTTAATTAAAGGCATCTGAATTGTTAATACCTTTGAAAGACGAAGCACGGATATTCGTCCTTTCATTGCCATTAACTGCTTTTCAACAGTCGCCTTATTGTGTCCATAAACCGTTACAGGATTTACATGATCATGAATTCGGTAATATGGCTTATAACCATCAAACACCGCATTAGTTGATAAAAAAATGACATGGCTACCTTGACTGGAGAAATAATCTGCCAACATAATTTGTGCATCTAAATTGATCAACTTTGCTTCGTTAATTTTATTCTGACATTCGGCTATGCTGGTTATGCTGGCACATAGAAACACCACATCAACCTTGATAGCGAAGGGTAGTGTGACTCGTGCCAAATCAAGAAATAACATACGAGCACTGACGGCTTCTTTTCGTCGTGTCGTTGCATACACATCCCAACCCATCGCTTGCAATGTATGTCGTAAGGACGAACCTATGGTTGACTCACCACCAACGATTAATGCTCGTTTCATTGAAAACTCATTTTCTTTTCATGGTACACACACCAATTAAATAATGCGCCATACGATGATAACCTGTATGCACCACCTCATCATTCATAGAGAAAAGAAATACATTATGAAAATATTTTTCTAATAATTTTTTTAAATCAGGCCCACTTTTACAATTCACATGCCCTAATTTACTAGCTGGCGAAGCATAAGCCTGTGACTCTAAAGAAGGCATGCCAATAATCACAGCGCCTTCCTCTGTTAAGGAATCCACGATGCTTTGCATAAAACACTCTTCATATTCCGCAGAAATATGCTCTAAAACATCCAATGAATAAATACCATCAAACATTTCATTGGGGATCGGACCAGACAAAATATCATGAGTGAAAGCACGAAATGCCCATTTATCACACATGCGTGCGTGCACATCAGCAATAAATGCAGGCTCAATATCAATAGCTGCTAGGCGTTTTACTTCTTGAACCACTACACGCGTTCCAAAGGCATCAGCACACCCTACTTCTAAAACATTTTCTCTACCAGAGAGCATTTTGCCAACAAATTTATAGCGTGAAAAATGAAACGCCATTCTCTTAGGATCGTCATACCAAGCAAAATTAGACATCAATCCAAAACGTTGAATACCAATAGACTCTTTAGCATCCAGCATCATGTTATTTGCTGCATCATTTAAAGCTATGTTTTCCATACTTCTTCCTTGTTTATTCTAATACAGTCCAATAATAATCACCTTGGTAACCCGCCTCATGAAAAACCTCTAACCATTTATCTGGATAATCATGGAATTCTGCCGTTAAAACCCAATCCTCAAATAACTTTTTCTGTGCTGGTGTGTGGTAACTGTCCACTTGAATAAAGCCTGGGCCTTTTGAAACACGCTGAACTTCACGCAAAGCATGCACCACTGTTTCACGTGAAAAATTATGTAAGGTATTGAGCGAAATAACAGCATCAAAACTATTATCAGGAAATGGCAATGAAGCCGCACTCCCACAATGCAATCGCCCAATCACTTCGGGTTCACAATGTTTGATGGCATAGGAAGAAATATCTACGCCAAACACTTCTAAACCAGGACAGACAGCTATTAAATCCTTTACTAAGAAACCTTTGGCACAACCCACGTCTAAAACGCGATCGCCACTTTTTAAATTAAAATGAGCCACGATATCTTTTGCGACCGGAATCCAGCGGCCATCATAACGATACCCTCCATAGCCATATTCTCTTGGACCATCAAAGTACATTTCACCAAATAGTTTCGAAATACGAATCACTTCAGGATCTTTACCATCCAATCTAGCTTGAATATTGCGTTTGGATTTAGGCAAACCTCTTAATAAATTCACTTCTTGCATCATTTAAATCCTTTTATTGCTTTGCTCAAATGCTTGGTGCATTTTTCTTAGCCCATCTGAGAAGGTTGTGTACTTAAATGAGGCAAACGCCTGTTCGCATATTGTGTTGTCGAAAGCACGGTAGCCATTATGCGGCATAGCACCACTGCGAGGGCGGCGCTTAATTTCCGTAGCTGGATTAATAGATTTTTGAATGAAACTCGCAATATCAGCAAAAGAAATCACTTCACCGGTCGTAATATTCAGCGTACCGAAACTGCGATACATTAATCCTAAATAAATCACTTCGGCCACGTCTTCAATGTAGACATGATCCCTGAGTTCCTCCCCGAAGCCAAATAATTCGATAGATTTATTCTCTTTGGCTAAACGATAAAAGCTGTTTGGACCGTAACCGTTATGTGGATCTTCTGCGCCATATAAAAGGCTGGGTCGTACGATCAACAATGCTTCTTTTTTGACAATTGATTGTAGCATTTGCTCTCTAGCCAAATGCATCACACCATGCAAAGAAGTTGGTGCGGCAGGGGATGCTTCGTGTAACTTATCCATGGAGTCCGCATACACAGCATCAGAACTGACGTAAATGACTTGCTGTACCGGCTGCCGGCTCAAGGCATCACATACGGTTTTCATCATCAGAATATTATCTAAAAGCATGGCATAATTTTTACAGGGCGCTTTTGCAGATACAATAATTAAAGCATCTTGTGGTTGAAGGATAGTACACAATTGTTCTGCTGACTTGGTACACATTAAATCTAGCTCTTCTCGTCCCAGAGCCAAATAATCTATTTTTTCTTCTTTGAGTTTTTTAGCTAGGGTTGTACCGACAAAGCCTTTAGCACCCAAAATAACCACACGTTGAGGTCTTATGGGCTCCAAACTTAAATGATTAAGCATATTCAACATCCTCTTGTTCGATATGAAGAGTCCCGCGGCCTAAACTAAAATAATCACACGCCATTTGGCTCTCTACGTTTAATATTCGATAAGGATCGATCACGGTGCGCCCTCGCATGCGAGAAAGAAGCATACTCGATGATAGATCCTTATACTCTTCACAAGGTGTCATAATAATAACCATGTCCGCACCTTGTACTGTCTTCATGATGTCATCATAACGAACAGCATGCGTTTCATGCTGATCTCTAACAATCGGATCATGTGCCTTCACATGATAGGCTTTCAGCTGCTTGATTAAAGCAATAGAGGGGGAGTTTTTAAGACTGTGTGTGTTAGGTTTATAAGCTAAACCTAATATCGCAATAACCGGGGAGCTGCTACTTTTTAAAGCTTGTTGTTGAATACAACGAAAAGCCCAATCACGGCGATGGCGAGAGTTTTTAAGCCAAGCGCTCACAGTGTCTGTGTCAGTTTGATGTCGCTCACCTAATTTAATAATGGTATTTAAATCACGCTCTAAGTTACCACCAGCAATCCCTAATCCTGGTGTCAAATAAGCATGTTGTCCAATACGTTTATCCAAACGCAATGTTGGCGCAATATCTTGCCAATCCGCACCAATATTCTCACAAATTTCGGCCAATGTATTCGTAGTGGTCACTGACGCGACTAAAAACATATTAATCGAAATTTTAGCCAACTCAGCACTTTCATAGCGCATACTTAATATGGGACAACTAAAAGAATCTAATAAGCGTTGATACGCCTTAGGAAGTGGCTTATTACTGTTTGCCATGCCCACAATATAACGTTCGGGATATAAAGCTCTATCCATAGCACAGCCAAAAATAAGCGTTTCAACCTGATAAAATAATCTATCTTTATCTATATCAATTCGGCGAGTAAAACCAGGTGGAACTTGTGACAACAACACAACACTTGCTTCAGAATCTAAAACTAATTTTACTTGAGATAATAATTGTTCAATAATCGTCAAATCGCTATTGCCATTGTCATCTGTGGGCACATCATAAGCAATAAATACCACTTGACACTGGCGCAGCTGTTTAATGTCAGCGGTAAACTGCAATCTTTTAGCGTTTTTTTCAATTAACTCATCTAAGTGTGGTTCATTAACGGGTAGAGAGCGCTGTTTTAATTGTTGGATCAGTTCTGATTTTTCATCATAGCAGATGAGATCAAATCCTTTTTCTGCAAAAGCAACTGCATGAATAAGGCCCAAGTGAGTCATACCCACACAACCTAATTTTATATGTTGATTAATGTCCATTGTTTCATCCTGAAATAGGTCATGCCATACAAGATTGTCCATCAGATTTTACTGATTCGCGCGTTTCGAGATAATATTGTGATAAACCATTAAGCGTCTCTTGAATCCATAAGTCCGTCGTCAGATCCGTCGCAACTTGATTGACAACCAACTGTTTAAAATGCTCATACTCTAAAGCCCATGTTGGATCTTCTTGCACCAATGTGACACGCTGCTCGGGTGGTCTACCGCTTGGTAAAACACGCTGATAGTGTGTGAACTGGCTAGGCCCCCATTTACAGAGAGATTCAATCATGGCAGAGCCTTTTTCTCCTACCATTTCACATACAAAATGGTTGCGCCAAGAGAGTAAACTCATTTCAAAGGTGATTTGAGGTGTTGCATGCTTATTCATAATCACAGCGTGATCAGGCGCAAGATTTTCAAAGGCATTCATCACAACGATTTCAAACCCTTTCGGTCGAGTACCAAACCAATAATGAATTGTATCTAATAAATGCGAGCCCAAATCAGGCCACACGCCAGCTCCTTGATCTCGCCATGCGGATTCACGTACCAAACGAGCAGTCCCATTTCCGTAGAACATTCGGCAATAACGAATCTGGCCCAAAGCACCTGAATCTAGCAACGATTTCATGCGCACAAAGTGAGGCTCAAACCGATGATTATAAGCGGTGTAGCAGACTAATTGTTTTTGGTTTGCCAGATGTTGTAGTTCCAGCAATTGCTCATTCGATTCCGTCCACAAGGGTTTTTCGACCAATACGTGCTTGCCATTTTCTAGGAGGTAACGTAAAACCTCATATTTGGGTTCGTCTGGTAAACACACCAACGCTGCATCATAGCTATTGAGGGGAACATCGAGGATGTCTTGATAATCCGCTTCTGTTTTAACCGGGTCAACACTATAAATAAAGTCTTTTTCAGCATAATGTTGGCGTTTTTTACCCTGAACGCCTAAACCAATGACAATGACTCTCATGCTTCTACCACAGTGTCTACATAATTCGCATGTGCTAAGACATTTTTGTCGACAAGTCCCGCCATCGCATCAAATTGATATTGTGAGTGAGCCATAACATGCTGAATTTTTTTGATCACATCTTCTTTCGCGATGGGAATATTTCCATCCACCTCACACTCGCAAGCAGCCGCCATAGAACCGACGATGCTGGCTACTGCAGGCGAATAACCCTTTGTCAGCGCCAGCGTTGCATACGCCAATAGGGCATCACCAGATCCGACAGCATCAATCAGGTGGTCAACGAAGCTATCCACAAAAACATACGATGCTAAAGAGTCGTGATCATTGTTACAACAGGTTATCGAACCTCGTTCACCTAATTTTAAAATCAAAGTCTTACATTTTGCTTCGTCATATAACCGGGCTGCCAACGGGCGAACGCCAGAATCTTGATCACCTAAAGCGAACCTTGCTTCACGCTCATTGGGTGTGATCAAATCAAATCCTTGAAATTCAATGATATTTCCCCAACGACTGGCCACTTGACTGTCTGCTACTTTAAAGCAATCTTCTGGAATAGCTGCCACTAAATTATCGATGGTCCGTTTGTTAAAGATACCATGTCTGAAATCGCTGAAAATCACTGCATCCGCTTTAGTTGCACTTATCTTTTCAACAAATTGCTCTACAATCGAATCTGAAATAGATGAATTATCTAATGTATCAATTTTCACTAAGCGATAATTATTGGCAACAATGGCATTTTTATAAGTTGTGGGTCTATTTTTATCAACAATCAACTGAACCGTAACACCAGCTTCTTGCAAATCTTTTAAAACAAATTCGGCCAAAGGATCTTCACCAAGCACTGTGGTAAAAATAACTTCGGCCCCGGCCGCTTTTAAATGTTTTGCAACAATACCAGCCCCACCCACAAAATTTTCTTGAGACTCTAAACGAACACTCAGTGTTGGCGTTTTAGTCTGCCCACCGATGACATTCGTATAGGTGATACCATCCACAATAGTGTCCCCTACCACATGTACGGTGAGAGGTTCTTTGGTATCTAAGCTTGCCATCAAATGATCTATCGTGATGCCTTCCATTTCCATAATTGCCGCCAGTTTTTCTAAGCGAATCATGGGTTCTTCAAGATTAATTAGTTTAGAGGAAGAATACACCACATCACCTGGTGTAAATAACATTTGTCCGCCATAGCTGGCGACTAAAAGCTCTTCTTCTTGCGTTTTGCGTGGCTTATTTTTAGAGGAATACTCATATCCTTTTGCAAAAAAATCAGGCTTCAACATTTCAATGTTTTCTAATGGTGTGGCGTTTTTATCAATGATGACATAATCCACCATCTCAAAAGCTGATAAATTTGCTGCACGAATAGCCTGAGGGATATGAGGGCGATAATGACCTTTCGTAATGTGGTGATCAGCAGTAAGACTTGCAATTAAAATATCTGCTTTTTGTTTCGCATACATCAGGTGACGCATATGGCCAGGATGAACCACATCAAACACGCCATGACACATGACCACTTTCTTTTTTCTCGGGAATGCACCGATAATTTCGAGTAATTCATCGGCAGATTTAATTTTATGCTGATATTGACTTAAAAACATCCTGTACTCCTGTTGACGTGGTTCTTCCTTAAATAATAACCTCTAACTTAGGTATTCAAACCAGGTTTTGGTTGCTGTGGCTATCGAGCTTTTATCCCACAATGGTGCATCACGCCAATGTTCAATGTCAGCCATCATCATCTGCACACCATCAGCAAATGAAATTTGCGGCTGCCAACCTAATTGGGTTGTGATTTTACTGATATCGGCCCAAGTACAATCGGGTTCACCTGGTCGCTTAGGAATATAGTCAATCGCACCACCGCCTAATAACTCAACTAAATAGTTGACCGATTGTGGCTTACCTGCACCGATATTCCAAATTTCGCCAGACAAGTCTGTTTCTGCCGCGGCTAAAAATGCTTTAGCCACGTCTGTGACATATAAAAAATCTCGAGTTTGTTTACCATCACCAACGATTGTGTAAGGTTTACCCAATAATTTTTGTTTAAAAAATACGCCAAACACTGCGCCATACGCACCCGTTGTTCGAACTCGGGTTCCATATGCATTGAAAATTCGCACAGAATTAACAGGTAGTTTATAAACTTGATGCCAATGAAACGCCGCACATTCCCCTTGATATTTTGATAAAGCATAGGGATATTGTGGCGCAATTTGGTGGCTTTCTTGCGTAGGAGTTTCAGCTAAACCATAGCAAGATGAGGAAGCTGCGTACACTAATTTTTTTACACCTGCAAAACGCGCTGCTTGTAAAACCTTAACGGTTCCAAGCACATTGGTTTCCATGTATCGAACAGGTTGTTCAATAGAAGGAACAATATCGCCAATTCCTGCAAAGTGAAAAACTAACTGCGCATTTTTAAATAAAGAAGAGTCCTCCGGAATATTAAGAATATCCAGATGCTCAAAAGAAAAATCAGGATTATCTTCATGGTGCGCCATGTTTCGCGCATGCCCACCACTTAAATTATCAATCACACGAACTTGGTAGCCTCGTTCTAATAACAAATCTACCATGTGACTGCCGATAAATCCTGCACCGCCAGTTACCACAGCAATAGGTTTATTCATATTAGACCACTTCCAATGCTTGAATTCGCTTAACGTTATAATAAAGATCGTCTGTCATGCTGTTTTTCACTTTTCCGTCACGGAATGCATGGCACAAGTCACGTACTGCGTCTTCAACACTCAAACTTGGTTCAAATCCTAAGCAGTGCTTAATTTTATCGGAATTAATATGATAAGAACGGTTATCATTCGATTCGGTCACTTCCATGGCAATGGGTGCTTTTGCAGGAAACTCTTCCTCTACCACACGCTTCACCACGTTTGCTATATCGCGAATCGACATGTTTTCATAACCTGCATTAAAGGTTTGTCCTGCAATTTTTTCTTTAGGAACTGTTAATAAAAGTGTATACAAATCACACATATCTTGAACATGCAGATTAGGACGTAATTGGTCCCCACCAAAAATCATAATTTTATTATTGGTGATAGCATGGTTGGTTAGAATATTGACACTTAAATCCAAGCGCAACCTTGGTGCATAACCACAAATGGTTGCAGGACGGATGGTGACGCAGGTAAAGCTTTCATCCATGTGCTTAAACAACAACGGTTCGCACATGCCTTTGTATTTGTTATATAGAGTTAATGGCACTAGAGGGTGCTCTTCTGTCACATTAGGTTTATCAGAAACGCCGTACACTGAACTAGAAGAAGCATAAATGAAGCGTTTAACACCTGCTTTTTTAGCAGCGATAACCATGGGCTCAAATGCATCTAAATTAATAGATGTACTTAAAGCTTCGTCTAAAACAAAGCTCGCGTCATTTGAAATGCATGCCAAACTAATCACCGTATCCACACCTTTAAAGGCTGAGCTTAAGGATACCGTATCACGAATATCACCTTCAATAATGGTTAACCTTGAATTGTTTTTAGGTAAAAAATTGGTTCCAAAAAACAGGGTATCGTAAATTGTTACTTTGTAACCTAAGGCAAGTAATTGCGGGGTTAAAAGACTGCCAACGTAGCCAGCGCCACCGGTGATTAAGACGTGATCCATATCATGCTATCCTTGTTGATTTTGTGAGCAGTAAGACAAAAATAATTTTTGACTTTTCACCTTATACCATGTTGGAAATGGAAAATGAATATTCATCCCATAAATTTTAATGTTTTGCTTAGAGGAGTATGCTACTCTGCGAAAATTGGAAAAACAGGAAGAAACGCTTTATAAGGGAAATATATGCTTAAAAATAAAAACCAATACCAATTTTTTTGTGGTGTTGTTATTTTGTCTTATTTAATTATCTACGGTACATTTTTATTTTTAACAAATTTTCTGCCTTATGTTTTTGACAACAACGAGTCATTTTCTGCCCTCCTACAAGCAAAAAATTTATTTGATTTTGGCCTACATAAAAGTTTTGGGTTAACCGATGAGGCTATTGGTCCTTTAAGTGCTGCACACCCTTATGTCTACACACATCAAGGAAATTTCCCCAGATTTTATACGCTGTTGTTATATAGCTTCGGGTTACATGGTATAGAATCTCAACTCTTTGTCACGACCTTTACCATAGGTCTTATTGGAATTTTATTCTGTTATCACTTTTTTGCTAAGCACGTGTCAAATTTATTTGCTTTAATTTTCTGCTTATTACTCATGACCGATTACCTCATGTTTGCCCAATGGCAAGTGAATTTATTGCGTGTCTGGCATTTGTTCTTCTTTTTTTCCAGCTTCCTATGTTGTCATGGACTCCAAAGTAACCGTAGAAAGCTTTTTATTTTCCTTTCAATTGCGAATTTTGCGTGTCTATTATACATGGAGCTAGCCTATGCGGCGTTTGTTTCATTAAGCGCGATCGCCTACGTTTCTCTACAAAAAACTCATTTAAGAGCAAAAGTCTTAGATGGTTTCATGATAGGCATTGGTCTCTTCATTGGCGTAGGTGTTATTGTCCTACAAGATATTGCTTTTTTAGGGTGGGAAAATTTTTTTCAGGATCTAACCTACACATTTAAAGCTCGCAATCAACTGTTCTCTTCTGAGGAAACACTGAAACATATTCTTAAATTTTGCGCTGATAATAAAATTGCTTTTTGGGTAAATTTTAATACAGTTGAAGGCATACGAAACCCTAATTTGTTTTTACACTTTTTCTATCGCTATTGCTTACTGCCTTATACACCCTTTCTGACCGTTTCCGCTTGTATTGCGGTGTTGAGCTCGGCTCTTTTTTATCTATCAGAGCTACCTAAAAAAAGCGAGGTTTTTCTTCATAGCTCCAAAACTAGCCGCGTATGTTTTATCTTGATTGCCAGTATCTTTTTATCCATATCCTTATTAGCATTAACATATATTTCCTACCCAACACTATTAGGAAAAAAAGCTTATTTAGTAGAATTGAGCCATGCCAGTTCTTTAGTTAGTTTCGTTGCATGCATGACATTTTTTGCTTTTTATAATTATTCTAATTTTAAACAAAATTCCTCCTCACAATATTTCTTCTCCTCTCTTTTTTTTGGATTTACTTTTTTATTAGGCGTCTTATTCTATAAATTAGAGATTTACACTGGAAATTTAAGCCATTTATTAAATACTATTGTAACAAAAGCGTTGGGAGGTGTCGGTTGGTACCCTACTATTTTTGGGCTGCTGTTGCTTCTTCTCTGTCCAAATCAGGCTCAACGAGAGTTATTGCAAAAACAAAATAAAACTTTTAAAAATTTACTGCCTTTTGTCTTAGCAAGTATCATCGGTTGTTTTGCTGCGTATTTGTTATTTCCTGGCTATATCAGAACAGCATACATGCTACGCTACTGTAGCTTTAGTGTTTTTGCACATCTAGTTTTATACGTTTGGCTTTTTTATATTCTAGCGTCCCAGCTTATATATGAATGGCATACACAGTTAAAAGCGCATGCGCTCCTCTCATTCAGTATGCTTAGATTAATCGTCGCTTTATTTTTACTGTCTGTTTTCAGTTATGGTTGGCTTTACCTACAGAAAACTTACATTTTCGAATTCCCTGCAAATCATTATCAACAGCTCATCAATACATTTAAAAAAGAGACTTATCACCATCAACCATTTATCAGCAATAATTATGCAGCACCTTATGCATATACCAACGACGCTTGGGGCTACCTTGATCCAGCCTTTGGACATTCCAAACTTAACAAACAAGGCACTAACTTTAATGTTCAACATGATAACACTTATCTTTGGTTCGCAGACGTTACCAGCAACAAATCTTATACCAAGCCTTCTCTTTATATTTGTTGGTTAAACTATAGTTTTGATGAGCTTGGAAATAACGGTGCTAAATGTGGAGAAATTTTTTCTCTCATTAACGCGATTCGTTTTAACAAAGGGAAAGACTCGGGCTTCATTGAGCTAGAACGGGACATGAGTGGGCATGATAAATGGTCGATTATAAAATTATCAAACAATAAGATAACCCAATGATTTATATTATAAAAACGACTCCACACCAGAGGCTTTAAGGATGTTATAACATATCTCATTCCGCTACAGCTGATTGTGATTGTTGCCCAATCGAAAACAGATATCTTTTATAAGGAGGCGCATAATGTAACCTAACTTCGTGCGTCCCTTTAGCTATTTTTATACCATATTGGATATAATTCACTGGATATAATGTTGTTGGCTGCCCATCGATATAAGCTTCCCAATATGGGTTCCAAGTATTCGCAACCACCAAAAAACCGTCTCCCTGATTTAAAACAACATGCAAGCGAATCTCGTCTTGCTCATATATTTTTAATTTGATTTGACCAAGCTTAAAAACTTGAGCGGATATTTTTTGAATTGTTTTGTTGGTCGCAAACGCAACTTGATGCAACGTTTCACCCTCGGCCTGCGCTAAATGATGAAGTAGCTTTTGTCTTGTAGGTTCGCCTACC
>VFQP010002496.1_pt1 | contig 20385 bp, 29 predicted proteins | sample 3512351 | NCBI WGS metagenome assembly VFQP01 (sample SAMN10412372, study PRJNA504923) | tailings metagenome | isolation source: Relicate 1 Philex TSF1 revegetated site | place: Philippines: Tuba, Benguet | collected 2017-08-29
ACACCTGACGCACTCACACCCCTTCCCCCACCTGACGCCCCCCCCCCACACACACATACCAACATCAAACACAATATCAGTGTATACATCATTGTACAAGTCAATAACTGCATGACCACCACCAAGGTCTTGTACTGTTTCCAAACCATCCAGCCTGTGTGATTGTTGGAGGGAATATGCATGGTGTGTGTGTGATGCAATACAGATGTTCAATGACAACAATAAAAACAACAGTCACACACCCTCACACTCTCACACGAACCGTACAGCACTGTGTCGCAGCTCATCCCCCCGGATCCTCCACAGTCGTATGTTTCCCCTTCCACAGCTCACAGCCTGCACCCACCCACACCCCCATGCATTTGTCGGTACCCACACCACCCTTGTGACAGACGCGCTGCATGCACCCCGTGCTGTGCATTGCATTGTGATGTGGTGCTGATTGGGTGCTGATGGGTGTGTTGTTGGGAGGTGTGTGGTTGTTGTTTGTTGTGACATGGTTGTTGCTTTTGTGGGTGTATTGTGGGGGGTGGGACATATGACAACACCCTTGTGCATCACATGTTGTGCTGTTGTTGTTGGTTTCTCTGTTGTTGTTGTTGTTGTCGCTATTTGGTAATGCCACATGTGCTGTCGGGGGTGGGCCTCCATGATGGTCCCTGTCACAAGCACACGCTGCCCATCATCACTCACTACACAGCATGCCACATCACCCACCTCCTCTGTGTGTATATGTGTGTGTATGTGTGCATGATGATACATATGCATGCTGTTATGCATATGTACATAAACAACACACATACACATCACACAAACATGCGATCATTACACACATACATCACACACACAATGTACAAGTGCATACATACATACACACACACCACCATCATCATCACTACCTCCTCCAAAGGTCACCAATAGTTGTCCAGTACACACATCCCACAGTGCCAACAGGTCAACACCCCTGTGTTCATTGTGTTTGCTGCTGATGGTACTGTCATTGCTGTTGTTCTTGTTTTGCCTGTTTCTGTTGCTGCCCCTCATGCTGCCAGCAACAGCAATCCTACTACTATTACTATCATTATTATCATCATTGTTATTATCATCCTTGTTTTCCCTGCTGTCCTTGTACTGGCTGTCCTTGTGCCTAGCATGTAACCCACCATGCCTACCATCACCATGCCTACCATCACCCCGCTGCATAGCTACAAGCAGGGTACGACCATCCCTAGCCACTGCCATGTGCTTTATGGGTGCACACATGGGTCCCAATAACACCTGCTGCTGCTGCTGCTGTTGATGTTCCTGTTGTCCTTTTTCTTGTTGCTGATATAGCTGGTCAACAGTGTAGCTAATCACCCATTGACCAGCCGCCACCAGCAGTCGTGGTGCACAAGAGGGATTGCTGTATCCACCATCATCACACCCACCACCATTTTCACATCCACCACCACCATGACACACATGACTATGCATGCATGCTGGTGGCAACAGCCACTGCACAGCAGCCCGACATGATGGATCTGCAGCGTTGACCGATACCATGCTGAGAGCGTTGACCGACACCATTGACCGCATGTGTGGTAGAAAAACATCATCAGAAATATTACTTTGTTGATGTACACTGCTGTGTTGCTGGTGTTCTTGTTGTACACTGCTCTGTCGTTGTACAGTACAGGTGTTACTGCTATGCACAGTATTGTCTACCGTTGCTGTTGTGTTTGTGCCTACTGCTGTTATTGTTGTGGTGGTGGTGGTGGGTGCACCGGTCTTCTTTATTGTGTTTGTTGTTGCACTACATGGTGGTAGGGGCTTTGATGGTGGCATGTGAGGGGGTTGCGCTGCAGGTGGTGTGTGTATAGGTGGTGTGTGTATAGGTGGTGTGTGTATAGGTGGTGTGTGTATAGGTGGTGTATCCGCATGTGGTAGCCATACAAGGGTGGTGTGTGGTGCGTGACCAGCTGCTCTTGGGAGCTGTAGGGCATGAGGGAGCTCCTGTGTTATGTGTGCAGGTGGGAGGGTGTGTTGCATGTGATACGTAGGGTGTATTGATGTGATATGCACACCTGTATGACACACACCCTATACACACATACCTGGTATGTCCTATATGCACACCCCGTACACGCAACACCACGCACTGCACATGACGCGCACAACTGTACACGTGTTATATGACTATACTCAACATGTGGCAGTGCTCGTGTGTGGTGTGTGTTCCTTGCGTTTGTTGTATGTGCTAGCCTTTCACGCGATGTACTGCGCATTGCTTGTGTTGTTGTTCTCTCTGATGTTGTTGTTCCCTGTGTTGACCGCTGTGATTGCGTCTGTGTTGTTGTTGACCCCAGTGCTGCTGCAAGGTCCACTGCCAGCACCTGCCATCCTGGTGTGGATGGCACAAAATGAATCAGGACATTGCGACCCTGTGGTGGTGGTGGTGGTGGTGCATTGGACTGTGTTGTTGTAGTATGTGAACAATGTACGGCCCATGTTGGGACGTGCACAAGTGTGTGACATCCACAGACATTGTACCTTGGCTGCATTGGATTGCACGCTGCTGATGGTGACGCGATGATGCACACCAGCTGTGTCTGCAACATGTATGTGCAAGGTGATGGGCGCAGATGGCATGCACTTGATCTGCGTGTACACGTATCGTCCAGTCAAACGGGGCGCATTGAATTGTGGAGCCATTGATACCCATGTCAACGCAGGTATCCTGCCACGCATCAGCAATACATGTTTACCAAGATCAGCGTCCTGTTTATGGTGTTTGGTGTAGTGGATCATGTCCCTTACTGTCTGATTGCATTATACAGCTCGTACCATGACGTGTTGAGCGACGCCCTTGCACTGCAGTTGTGCCGCGTTTGCGTTGGGCTTGCCGATTTCGACCCCACACGCCTTGAACACGTCTTGTATGGGGCTCATGTTGGCCATCGTGGCATATACACGTGTTTGTTACCCTCACAACAACAAATCATCAATAGTTTACAATTGTTCACGCAGATTAGAAAAACCACAGCGATGAAGATCACTTTTCAAAACACATTGCATTCACAACACAAATTCACAACACGAGATGAAGGAGCTCTGTTGCAAGTTGTGTCAGTGGTCCACTTGTTGCTGCTGCCACCTCTTGCAGCGCATCCTCCATGTCAGCAAACACCTCCTGGTGGCAGGGCAGGGACCAAGGACACCCTGGAGCACCACAGTCTGGGCAGCAGCAAGGCACAGGGGGGCAGCCAAAACGGTGTTTGTGAATGGTGCATACATGTAGAGTTTCTAGGGGGTTTTGAAGGGGTGCTGTGTAAGGGCGAGGGGTGCGAGGGCGAGGGGTGTGAGTGAAGGAGAGGGGTATCAGGGTTGCATGCGAAAGGAGAGGGGAGTTGTGGCAAGGGGCACGGACGTAGTGCCCATGTGCTGCGATTGGTGTGTTGCTGTTGTGTACATGCGCTGTGTTTGTGTGTACGACGAGTGTTTGTTACCACACTGACTACTCTGCAGATTGCATGTGGCAGCAAAGGCGTCATCGCCTTGAAATCATGTCTTTTGCTATCGCGCAATTCCTGCTCCATAGCCAGAGATGGGGTCGATGATGGCCCTGACCTCCTCAATGCTGTTGGCTGGGAAGCCTGACACTTCGGCATGCTTCTTGATGGCTTCCTCATCTGGGCGGGTGGACAGGGCATTGTTGGTGATCGCAACATCAGGGCAACCTGCATTGCCTTGTCAGGCGTACTTGGTGCCAAGTAGATGCAATAGGTCTTGTTCTTCACCACGTAGCTATGCACCCCTGGAATTGATGGTGATTCGTGATCTGGGATGATGAACAGCGTGCATACTTCCACTAGCATGCCTCCTGATCACGTACATTGGACATTGTGGCTGAGCCCAGCAATGGTGCTGTTGGATTTTTGACAAGCCAGCCCCAGGTCAACAGCACTTGACTCGCCGATGTCTGGGATTTCCCGCACGATGACATAGCGTTTGAGGGCAGAGCCGTTGGTGGCCATGGCTGCTTTCTGCTAATCCAAAGGTGCAATATATGCTAGGCGGAATATGATTGGGTAAGCTTTTCGGGAAAAAATACCCTACGTTGCGCAACTATCGCGCCGTTGCGCGACGCTGTTGTCCGCCCCTCGCACGTTTTTGCAGGGCTGATACAACTGAAAACACCACCACAGTAGCGAATCATATCAGCCACCATGGTACGTGGGCACTGGGACATTTGTGGGCACTGGCAACCCCCAGATCAGCATCATCTTGGTGCCATACCTCGTCCAGTCGGTACCTCGTCCCTCTCTTCCTCACAGGCAACGAAAAAACCAGGCAGCGTCCTCATTGTGGGAGGTGGTGTTGCGGGACTACAAACAGCCCGCGCTCTGCAAAAGCAGGGCATCGATTTTACCATCCTCGAGCGCAACGATGATGTGGGTGGTGTGTGGCGGGACAACTACGAGGGGTATGCACTGCAAGGTAGGTGTTGGTGGGGTGAGGGTATCACGCAAACTGCTGTTTGTATGAAGAGAAATGTCCGTGCGTGTGCCTGGGAACCCTCAGGGCACCATGCCACCACGCACCCTCGCTCCCCCTCGCAGTTCCCTATATCGTTTACGAATTCCCTGAGTTTCGCTACCCCAAATCATACAAGCTCAAATTCCTGGAGTATCCTGATGGGCGTACGATTCAGAAATACATTCAAGACTACACCACCCACTTTCAGCTCTGGCCCCACATCAAGCTCCGGGCCAATCTTGTGTCCGCTCAGCGTGCACAAGGTACGGGAAGGGAAGGGGAGGACAATTGGGCTCTTGTGTATGTGTTTATACAAATTCAGTCAAGGGAATGGGAGGGGAGGACAATTGGGCCCTAGTGTACATGTTTACACACATGCCTTGTATGAACAAGTGAATGTGTGCACCTGCACAAGTCACCACTCAGCAATTTGTGTACACCCATTTACATCCCCTGTATATCATCCACCACACAGATGCGTGGGATGTGACATGGCGCCAAACACAAGAGGACGGCAGGATTGTTGACCACAAAGACAAGTTTGACTACTTGGTCATTGCGACTGGCCAATTCAGCAACCCAACCCTGCCTCGATCATTCAAGGTGTGCCACCAGCAACAAGAATAATAATAGCAACACAACAACAATGGGTTTCTGATGTGAGTTCTTGCATGCATTTGTTTTCAACTGTGTGCATGTGTTTACATGTATGTGTGTGTGCATATGTGCATGTATACTGCCACCACACCCTGCGCACAACCCACTGACCCCTCCACAACACCCACACTGGTAGGATGTGCATGCATACAAGGGCACCCTCCTCCCTGGTCGAGACTTTACTGACGCCCAACTGCTGGCCAAGGGCAAGCGTGTCTTGGTGATTGGGGGTGGTAAAACCGCACAGGATGTTGCAGCTGCGGCCTCCAAGGTGGGGGCAGACACCACCCTGCTGTTTCGACGGGTATGTGCGCAATTGAAAACATGTGAGAGAGTGTGTGTGTCTATGTGCACAGCCATGCACACCCGACACAAAACCCCAACACAAAACCCTGACCCCCCCACCTCACAACCCCCCTACACAACCCCCCCCACCCCTCATCCCTCTCACACACACAGGCTCACTGGACCGTCCCCCAGTGGGTATTTGGGTTCATCCCCTTCCACTGGCTCACCTACAACCGCCTAGGCACATCTATGCTCCCTCACTACTACTCCCGCCGCAACCCCATTCACTCGTTTTTCCACAAGGTGTTTGGCTGGTTTAAATCCTTCTTCTGGGCATTTACGGCGTGGGCCATTACGGTGACTCTGGGCCTGCGCGGTGATCTCAAGCCCGAGCTTGGGATCCTGGAGGACCAGTACGTCGGTGGTGTGCTCAACCGCCGTGGGTTTTACAATCTGCTGCGTAGTGGCAAGATCACTGGTATCAAGGGGGATGTGGAGCGCTTTTCTTCAAGTGGGGTGATCCTCAAGGATGGGCAAGAATTGGGGCCGTTTGATGTGATTGTGGCTGCAACTGGGTATGAAGCAGATTATGGGTTTTTGGATGCCAAGTCACGTGCTGGTCTCGATGTTGAGGTAAGTGGGGAGGGGTGGTGTTTTTGTGGGAGGGTGTTGTTTGGGGTGTTGTATGGAGTCACGTATATAGTGTACATGCATGTATACGGTGTGCAGCGCATGGTTGGTGTATATACAATCAACACCATTGCCACCACCACTATCCAACTACAGGATGATGGTCTGTGGCTGTTCCGCCATGTGCTCCCCCCCGCAGTTCCCAACTTGGCCTTTGTGGGCAGCGAACACCACACGTTTCAAAACATCGTCTCCTCTGGAGTGCAAGCTGAATGGCTCGCTCGTGTGCTTGCGGTATGGATCCAACCCTGAGAAAGTGCATGTGGTTGGTAGGGAGTTGTTTTCCTGGAGTTGTTTTCCAGGTGTTTGACTGCTCTACATCGGATACCCCCTATGTAGACCACCACCCCTTTTCAATCCCCCACCCCCACCCCCCCCCCGCATGCACAGGGTCATATCGAATTGCCCTCTCGCGAAGAGCAGGAGCTCGACATTGCTGCCACAAAGGAGTGGAAACGAAGCTGGATGCCCTACTCCACCAAGCGTGCTGCTGCTCTGCAGCTTCATCAGGTGCACTATCAGGATCAGCTGCTCAAGGATGCTGGATTTCGTGCCCACACTGCTGTACGTGTGTGTGCTGTGAAAATGTGTGACCCCCCCCCTTTCAGAACAAAACAATATACAAACCATTTTTCCCCCACATGTTTCCCCTTTGTTTTCCCCAGGGCTTCAACCTGCTGAGCGAGTACTTTGAGCCATACAAGGGCCGCTCGTATACAAGGTTTTTCACAGAGCCCCTGCGAGTGACCCAGGGCAAGGCCAAGCTGCATCGAGGCAAGGCTGCCATCACCCACCCACGGGGCAAGGTCAAGACGACTCCCAAAACCACCAAGGGCCCAGAGTATGGTGGTGAGGCATGGGATGTGCTTGTGTCCAAGGGAACGGTGCAGGCTGTGGAGGTGCCTCATGTGATCAAAGTGGCCAATGGCAAGGTTGCGTCTGTAGGGATCAATGGCAAGACTGCGGGTGCACAGGCGGTGCAAAATGGGACAAAGGCCAACCTGGTGCATTAAGATATGCTTGCCCCTGCGTAACGCGATGGAGAGTGGGCTTTTTTAATTGGTGTGCACAGAGATCAATGATACGATGCCCGATGGCGACATTGCCCAACGAAGCATACAATGCACCGTTGTGCTTGTTGTCTGCTGTTTGTGTTGCGCATGTTGTTGCAGGATCGAGGCGATACCTGCACGTTGTAAACACCGACATTGCGCGGTAAACGTAGTGCAAGGTATTTTCAACGCACCGAGTTCTTGACACTATTTCCCACATTCGTGCAGCCATTCACTGCGCCACATCAATCACAATGTCTCCCCAAGTACCTCAAACAAAGGTGGCGGACTTTGTGCCCACAATCTCGCTTGCAGACTTTGACAATCGCAAGCACGAGATTGCCAAGCAGCTGGGCGATGCTGCACGCGACGTTGGCTTTTTCTACATTGCCGACCATGGGTACGCACTAAAATAACATACACATCGCTTTGATCTCGGTGTTTGGCATGGACTGCCAGCCCGGAACCCCAGATCGCATCACACCCTCCTCATCCCTCAGCATCCCCGAGGAGCAGGTCAAGGAGGCATTTGCCCAGGGCAAGCGCTTTCTGGATTTGCCCAAGGAGCAAAAGAGTCGCTGGCCATTCAACCCTGACACCTACTTGGGCTGGCGTGGTCCCGATGAGCTCGAGACCGTGACTGGCAATCGCCTGTGGGAATGGTACTCTATTGGCCACTTTGGGCATGGTGGCTATGACGTCAAGAGCCAGTCATTCAAGGGTGAAGACTGGTTGCCTGAAAATGTAAGGGAATAGGCTGGGGGAGGTAACTTGGCATCCCAGAGGGGGGTAGGGTGTGTGTTTCTTTAAAGTTAGGAGGTGTGCCGTTGGGGGTACCTCTCGGCCACCCACAATTGCGTTCCCACAATTGCGTTCCCACAATTGCATTACCCACAGCATTGTGCACACGGCATTCACGTTGAGTGACCAGCTCCTAGTGGCATGCACAACCATCATCAAATACCACACAAACCGTCATCAATACCACAAACCGTGTGTATGTATCCCCTCAGGAGCTGGGCATCGAGGGCTTCAACAAGTTTGCCAAGCAGTTTCAGCTGCAGCTCCATGAGGTTGCATTGAAGATCTTTCGTGCATTTGCCCTGTCGCTGGGCTGGCCCGAAGACTACTTTGAAGAGGTATGTGTGAGGGTAGGGGGGATTCTGGTACAGGGTGTGGTTGGCAACACAAACACACCTTCATGCAACCAAACGCACCAACCCCCTCATGCAACCAATCGCACCGCCCCTCACAACGCCACCCCCCCAAAACGACAACAACAACACCCACCCCTCACAAAAGCCCTCCCTTCCACACCCCCACCTACCACCCCCGTTTCCCAGCCATTTGATGTAACCAGTGAGGAAAACCCCTCCTTTGTGGCTTGGAACTATTATCCACCCCTGCAACCAGAAGACCTCAACAAAGAGCTCCCCCCGCGCCTCCACGCCCATGCTGACATGGACGTCATGACCATCCTCTTTCAGCAGGATTCACATGTGGGGTTGGAAATAGCCCCGGGCAAGGATATTGATAATCAGGATTTAATCGAGGATATTGGGAATATTTGGAATGGGGTTCCTCGTGCTCGTGAGTGGTTTGCACTGGTATGCTGTGGGGTGATGGTGGGATGAGGGGGGGTGAGGGGTACTGAAGGTATCTTGGGGGGATGATACACACACACACACACACACACACACACACACACACAACACAGGACCCCAAACCTGGCTGTTTGACGGTCAACATAGGTGATGGCCTAGCTCGCTGGACTGATGGCGAGTTTCGCTCCACCTATCATCGTGTGCGTGCCCCTACCGGCAATGACCCTACGGTACGTCATTGTCTCTTTTTCCTGTGCTGTGCTGTGCTGTGCTTTTCACACACCCACACACCACACCACCACACACATGCTATGCTTTTCACACACACACACACACACACACACACACATACACAGGGTGAGCGTCGCAGCATCCCCTATTTCATCAACCCCAAGCTCAATTACGTTATTCAAGGTCCCAAGAAAAAGTTTGGGCCTGTGACAGGGTTTGACCTGCTGAGTAAGACTGGCAACGCCTATGTGGCTCGTAAAAATGATCCTGAAAAGGTGCTTGGGATAACTCTATGGGATAATATATGGTGGGGAAAACAAAATGTGTATGGAAAAACATGTGGTGGGATGTGTGTGGGATGTGTGGGACAGGGTAATGGGGGGGCGTGGTGCGGCCGTGTGCAGTCAACACGTGCATGCTCACAAGTGTATGGCTGTGCATGCACACACAGGTATGGCAAAAGTCTGCATACACCAATGCATACGATCTGGAAAACACTGAACGCCCCGCTGCTGTTGGCGCATAAATCGTGCTGCTGTCGCTGGGTGGCTGTCACGTATGTTGCAGTATATCTATCTCTATCTATATACGTGTGACGTGTGAGTGTACACAATCAAGGTTGCACTTGTGTTGATGTCGTTACATGTTGCATTTGAAAACACAAGGGGAAAACTGTGTACATACCTACACCCTGCCTACACGTGTAAGAAATGAAAAACAAAACCATGTTTGTTTGCACGTGGAATACAGAAAGAATCATTGCTGCTCATGCGTGCCTCTCTCCGTCCATTTGCATAACTCTCTAAGGAGGGCTTTTCCTTGCTTCTGCAGGGCCTGCTTTTGTTTCCCCAGCTGTCTCCCCTCCTCCTCCTCCTCCGCTGGCCATTGTGGTATATATAGACAATAGTGTGTATGTTTGTTACCCTCACAACAACAAATCATCAATAGTTTACAATTGTTCACACAGAGTAGAAAAACCACAGCGATGAAGATCACTTTTCAAAACACATTGCATTCACAACACAAATTCACAACACGAGATGAAGGAGCTCTGTTGCAAGTTGTGTCAGTGGTCCACTTGTTGCTGCTGCCACCTCTTGCAGCACATCCTCCATGTCAGCAAACACCTCCTGGGGTGTGGGTATGGTTGTGAGGATTTGTCACAAATAAGGTGTCACTCAACAGCAACAGGTAGCACTCATAGCAACATAGTCACTCAGAAGGGGTTGTTTGTGCGTAATACCCCCCCCTCCCCCCCCTGGGCTTTCACCTACACCTACACCTGACACATATACACAAACACCTACGCCTGACACACCAACACCTACACCAACACCTACACCTACAAATTACACCCGAAACTCATGCACCGCACACGCACCCTGTATACTTGCACTTGTTGGTCATCAGCAGCAGCAAGGCATGCAGCCACTGCAGTCAGGAGATGATGTTTCACTTCCAGTGACACCTCTGCATCATTATACTCTTCTTGCAGTGCATCCCCTATGTATATGATGTGGTTGTATATGTGTTTGGTTGGCAGGTGTATTGTGGAGAGGTGCTGGAATATGTGTTTGATACAAGAATACATGGTTTTTGAATACTTGCATACACAACAATACATGGTTTAGCTTCATGTGCACCCAAAAACACCCCCCCCCCCCCCCCCCCCCCCCCCCCCCCCCCCCCCCCCCCCATCATACCAAGCATTCTCAATACAGGCCCCTGCAGCAACACCCCTGCTGCCTCCCTTGGGTGTGCCTCAGCAAACAAACTCACCACCTCCACTGCCAGTCGTGACCACACCACATCCCCCTGCCCACACACCGCCAGCACATCCACCACCACCCCCGCCATCCCCTCGGTACCCACCCCACCTTGTGTGTGGCGACCCACATCCCCAGTGACACCACCTTCCAGGGCAGCATCCTGCTCTAGGCGCTCCAGGGTAAGCAGGGCTATTGCCAGCTCGAAAAGGGGCTCCATAAAGGGCTCCACGCTGTTTTCCAGGGCATAGCGCAGCACAGAAACCACCTTGGGCACTGCCTGCTGCTGTCGCAGCAGCATGGGGGATGCGCAGCCGAGCAGGACGAGCTGGGTGCACACCCGCAGGTTGTGGACGTTGTTGTGGGGGCTGTCGACTGAGAGGAATTGGAAAAATAAGGGGACCAGGCCGAGTTGGGAAATTGCAGGGGCCCAGTGGGGTGCCAGGGGGAGGAGGGCCCCCACCATGCGGAGGGCGTAGAGGGGGAGGGGGTCTTGGTGGTGGAGGAGGGGGGGGAGGAGGGGGAGGATGTGTTGTGCAATGGCGGTGTTCATGAGGGCATTGGCTTGACCTTGCTGATCACTGTCTTGTGAGAGCTCTGTGTGTGTGTGTGGGGGGGGGGTATTGTGGTGGTGGTGGTTGTATTGCATGTGCAGCACACATTGTATAGATACAGTTGCTTATTAGAGAAAGCATATGTATCCCATGTACAAACATACAGCATACACAGCATACAACAAGCACACAGCATCCGCAAAGCAATCAACACACAGCATACCAAATGCATCCCCACCATGGTGATCCCCCTCTCCATCCTGTTGTATAGCATAATTACAACACCGAGGCTCCCACAACAACACCAACAGCAAATCACACAGCAACTTGGCCGCCATCACCCCCTCCTCATTCCGTACAATACCAGCTGCTTTTGCTGGCATGTGAGGATGCTGGGGTGTTGCCCCATGGTCATCCCACAATTGACCATCCCACAACTGACTTGTACACAAGGCCAGGGCAGGCAGCAGTTGCGTCAATGCAACCCCAAACCACCGCTGCAACACGTCAGGCTGCTGAAACAACGCTTCTACAACATGCAGCAGCACCTCGAGTGCCTGACTTGCCGACTCGACTGCCAATGTTGACCGTTGGCCGTTGACCAAACCGTTGACCAAGCCATCAAGGAGTGTGGCGAGCTGTTGGAGGAGGTGGTGGGTGATGCAGTGGGGGCGCAACCATGGGCTGCTGAGGTAGTGTAGGAGAACCAAGAGGAGGCTTGCTGGACCGATGATGGAGTTGGGGTGCACATGTCCTAAATGGCCGGTGATGCCCTGTTGTACCTGTGTTTGGTGATGGGGTGGTGGGGTGTGTAGAGATGTGGATAATGATGATGTGTTGCAAACCACCCATATGCACCACCGCCCATATACACCACCCACCATGTCACCACCTACATACACCACCCACCATGTACACTAAATGTCCGGTAGTGAGTGACAATTCTTCAGCAGCACTGGTCATGATTTGTTGTATATAGGGGTCTGCATCCCTTGACAATTTTTCCAATGATGAAAATGCCTGAGGAAATGAGAGGGGAGAGGAAATGAAATGAGAGGAAAAACACGACGAATATAATGCACATATTCTCAGCAGGGAGAAGCAACACATGTTGAGAAAAACGTGTACATACATACACCCACCCACACCACAAACCACACCTTGGATGAACATGTATCCACCCACCAGGTCACATGCCTCCGACCCATCAGCACCACTGCCACTGCTGCCTTACCCCGCACCGCCGGGCTCTCATGCGACAACAGGGGCCACAGGGCCCCCCCAAAGGCCCCCTCTGCATACAGGGACTCTTGCAGGGATGCCAACACAAAGGGGTCGTCATGTGGGGGTGCATGTGGGGGTGCGGTGGTGGTGTTGGAGGTGGTGGGTGATGGGGGTGTGGGGGGTGTGGGGGGGAGTTGGGCAAGTACGCAGCAGGCCACATTGAGGGAGGCAATTTGCAGTTTGGTGTGCTGGCTCTGCAAACCTGTGTGTTTGTGTTTGTTTGTTTGTGTGTGTGTGTGTAAGTGTGTGTGTCCTAGTGGGATCATGAGCGTAAACGCATCATACAAATAATACAAACTAGTATCCATGTATATATCCACATGTATATATCCAGAGATATCCACATCCATAAATCCATGTATGAGGATGCATGCACCCCCCCCAACCCCCCCCCACCAACACCCACCATCAATCACATCCTACCATCTCACCCCCCCTACCATCAATGACAGTGGCAGCCCCCAGCATGTGCATCACATGCCCAACCGCCCCTGGTGACCACCGCAACAGCCTACTCAGTGTAGATGCTGCTGCTATTTGTACAGCAGTCGCTGCTGAGGTAGATGGGTTGGTGGCTTCATCACCTGCCGCATCCAACCACAGCGTGCACAGCACGGTGAGCATGTCATTGGTGGTGATGAGGGTGGTCCATGGTGTAGATTGACTGGCTATGTTTTCAATGGTTTTTAGGATGTAATGCTGTGTGTGGTGGTGTGTGTGTGTGGTGGGGTGGGTGGGGTGCAGGGTGTGGGCAGGCAGCCTGCATGGTACTGCCAACACACAGATTCAAATAATAGATTCAGACTGGGGATTGTATTTAAACAAAAACAGGTCTCCCCATTCACACACCACCCAGCAGCACACCTGCACAATTGCATCCCCACTATGCAACAACACATCACACAGCGTGACCAGCGTGGACTCTGGTAGCTTCCACGCAGTTCCCAACTTCCCAGCCTGACTCGCCATGTAAAACAACACCTCCCCAAAGGTTGCTGCATACCCTCGCCTCAACCGGTCATGTGTTGTACACTGTAGCCCTTGGTGGAGGACCCCCAGGAGCCCTGCAGAGGCGAGGGTGTCGGGTACCACGAGGGCATGTCGCACCATGAGCCCGAGTATGGCGGCTGCATGGATGTGAAGCTGCAGGGAAGGTGGGTCGGGTTTGACTCGGAGCATGGTGAGGAGTTGGGTGGGCAGGTGGGAGGAGAGGAGGGTGTTGGCGCAGGCACCATCACCACAGAGGTGTTCGATGTAGGCTAGGAGGTTGGTCTGTGTGGGTGGTGAGGTGTGATGTGTGTGGATGGTGATGATGTGTGTATGATGAGGGCATGCAGTATACATGCAGAGGGTACACCGGTATATGCATGGGTTATATTATGTATACATATATACACATCACTTACAATCCCCACCCCCACATGAAATCAACACCATGTTCCCACAAACACCAGCACACACCACACACACCAATACACTCCATAACCCACCCCCCCCACCTTGACACGTGTTTGTGATGCAGTGGTTGCGCCCTGTTGTAGACAACGACTCATGCTGGTCAACACTGTGGTCAACTCCCTGCGCTCCAGTGTAACCAGCTGCCTACGTGTCTGTGAATGTGTGTGTTTATATATATGTGTGAGTGTGTGTATGTGTGTGGTAAGCATATATGTGTCAGCATGTATATATGTGTGAGTGTGTAAATGCTGACACATATGACAGTGCAAACCCCACAACCCTCACATCCTATTACACACACCAGTGCAGCACATGGCAGTGCATACCCCCCCCCCAACACCCTCATAACCCACCCACGCACCAGTGCAGCGCATGGCAGTGCAGCAGCTTCCCAAGAAGGTGTCACCGGTCTCTCAATACGACTGTTGGCAACTATGGGACGTACGACTGCATCACTTGGATGCCACATACATGATGCAACACCAGTGACAGCAACACCAGGACTACCAGCGATACCAATACCACTTGTACCACCAGTACCACCACCAACAGCAGCACCACCAATACCACTCGCCCCAGTGGGAGGAACAGCACCACTAGTACTACTCATTGCACTGCTCACACCAGGAGCTGCAGCACTTGATGCTGCCTGCTGCTGCCCTGTGTTTGCTGCAGGTATGCCACCTGTTGTTATGGTGGTTGAAGGTATCCTGTTTGAAGGTATGCCACCTGCTGTTTTTGTTGAGGGTACCCTACCTGTTGTATTTGAGGGTTTCCCACTTGTTGCATTGTGGTATTGTGTTTCTGTGGTTTCGACTGATTGTTGTTGCTGCTGCTGCGGTTGCGGTTGTTGTTGTTGATATTGAGTCGAAGCACGTCGTGCATGTTGTTGTGGATGCAACGGTGTGGGCATGTCATGTACAGGCGTGTTGCGAAGGGGGGCCCTCATGGGGGAGTGTGGTTCATCAACGAGGGGCCCTGCGGGGCCAGGGGCCCCTGTGGGACCAGTGCGTTGATGGTGGTTGGTGGTATGCATGGTGTTGTTATTGTCACTGTCTTGGCTCATGTGTGCGTCTTTGCAATCCCCTGTGTAGTGTGTATTGCGTGTATGGTATTAGTCTTATTATGTGTATAATTTGCATCATGTGAGTGTGCATGTCTCCTTGCACAACACCCACATACACCCAGCCACATACACACCCAAGTACACTCAGCCACGTACACACCCACCTACATACACATCCAAACATACACCCACCCACACCCACCCACCCACTCAAATATACACCTACCTTGTTCCTTTTCCTCAAAATCAATCTCTGCATCAGTGGTATTCAATTGCACATCATCCCCCACACCCACTGCTGTCACTATGTCGGACCCACCATACACCTGCTGCTGCTGTGTATCACGAGTATCCCCAGTGGGATCCCCAGTGGGATCACCATCACCATGTGCTTCATCTGCAGTACCACCACCACCACCACCTCCACCACCACCTCCTGTCATTATGTGTGTGTTTGTGTGCATGTTTTTTTTGTGAGTATGTGTGTGAGAGAGTGTGTCTGCACCTGCACGATGCATCATAGCAGCACCCTCCACCACCCCATGACCACCCATGACATCACTCCCCATACCCCCTGTACCTAGCTCAGCATCAAAATTGTGTTTGCCTGTACCTATAAGTTCAGCATCAAGATTGTGTTTGGCTATGAGACTCAAGCGGATCACATCCACAGCACTGGCACGCATAGAATGAGGGGCCTGTGTGTGTGTGAGAGGGGAAATAAGAGGGGAGGTGGTGTAAAAACTTTAAAAAAGTAAAAAAACAGCCCTGTGATAAGAAGAAACATGCACAACCATGCCATGCACCCCGCCACACACCATGCACCCCACCACACACCATGCACCCCACCACACCCCACCACCCCACTCCATACCATCATCCCAACATGCGCATGCTGCCCACCACCACCCCTCACCTTGTCAGCACCACCACCTTCCTCCTCCTCATCACCACCACCTTTTTCATCCTCCTCCTGTTTCTGTGTCCTATAATGCTGGTCTAGGAAACGTTGAAAGGCAGGTTCAGGGGGTATAGCAACAGAGTCATCAAGTGGGGCTTGCCAAAAGGGGTGTTGCACCACTTGCTGTGTGATTTTGTGTGTGATGTATATTGTGTGTGATATTGTGTATGAGGGGGAGGGGGAGGGAGAGTGTTCTGAACATCATATACATACCTCCCTTACACAACACACACACACACATTCCGTCCCCCCACCTGCATGCCAAGAAACACATACACAAGAAAAACACAAAAATCCGTACCTCCCATGTAATCCTTGTGAGCGGATTCTTATCCAACAGCCGCATGACCAAATCCCTACATTCCTCCGAAACCCCCTGGCCCAGTGGTGCTGGCTCCTCATGTAATATCGCACTCATGAGCTGCGCAAGGGTCCGGCGCACAAAGGGGGGGTCCCCTGTGAGGCATTCATAGAGCACACACCCTGCAGCCCACAGGTCAGAGGCAGTGCTGTGTGTGGCACCTTCGTCAAAGAGTTCAGGGGCCATGTAACAAGGGGTGCCGCGTTTTGCCTGGGTGGTGTGGTGGGGTATGGTATGGGGTTTGTGTGTGGATTGTGTGGTGTGGTGTGGGGTTTGTGTGGTGATGGGATGAGGGCAAACACAATGCCCTCATATTGGCATACAATAATGTGCGGCAAATACAATGCCAATACATCTTCCTCTCCCCTTTTCTCTCTCATGCACACACTTGTACTGTCATGCACACAGTCATACTCTCGCACGCACACACACATTCGCGCGCTCCCACCCACCCACCATCACTCACCGGTGGAAGGCTATTGACAGGTTGTTGATTGATGTCAGCAAGCCGTCGACTCAAGCCAAACCCCCCTAGCTTTATACGTCCATTTTCATCCAGTAATATGTTGCTAGGCTTGAGATCACAATAGATGATACCCTTGTGATGCAAATGCTGTGGGTGTATACCAGTGGGGGTGTATAAAACGGTCGTACACATGTTGTAACAGTGGAACATTTGTTGTGTGTATGACACAGCTCTCTTGGGTACATCATCCACAACTTGAGATGGGTGTTGTCATGGTCGTCATCACGGTCGTTATCATGGTCATCATCATCCCACCCCCATCCCCCCCTCTCAACCCTCACACCTGCAATGCGGTAAACATGTCTCGTCCAAAGTCATGTACTGCATCTTCAGGCAAGCGCTTGTCCTTGGCCAGCAACGACGTCAAGTCCCCACCAACACAAAACTCCAAGATGAGCCACAAATGGTTGGTCGTTTCATACCATGCATAAAACCGTAGGATGTTGGAGTGCTGCAGGGCATGCATGGTGCGAACCTCTTGCAACACACGAGGCCGCTGTTGCTTGTCCACGCTTTTGATTGCATAGTAGACAAGTGTTTTCTTCTTGCGGCCCTTGTATATTGTGGAGTGCTTGCCACGACCCACCACCTCGTAGATACTGTGTTGTTGTTGTCGTTGTATTAGGGGGGGGTTGCAGTTGCCAACAGTTCAACAGGCGCAACGTACTGATAGTTGTTCATATGTATTCAGCTAGTGTGCTGTTGAAAATGGGGGCATCTTGAAATCTTGTGGTGCACTTGGGGGTGTGGAATGGATCGTTATGGATCGTGCGGTTAGTGGTGTCGTGTTGTGGTTTGCGTATTGCTGCTATGGTTGCTGCTGGGTAGTGGATGCGAGTGGATCAAAGCATCTTTTTATGTATAGCACCATATCTCTGCAATGTATATCTTGTATGTCTGTCTTTGTTTGTCGATGCACGTTTTTCTTTGAGTATTCTGCATGTACGTTTTCTGCATGTACTTTTTCACATAAAAACACCCCGGCGCCAACACGCACAGCCAATCTAGTCTGTCACAGCGTCTTCTTTATATATTCAACGTAGCCTGGCTCAGTAGCAGCCATACAATGGCTCAATGTGTACATAAGCACTTGGAGGAGCACTGCTGGTACCTCGATGCCAGACAAAAACCAGCAGAAACCAGCGCTGCTTTTTCTAAGTGTGTGTATTTACTTCATGTTCACAATTTTCCAATCTCCACAATTTTCCACAACCAGCTGCATGGTTGCCCACTGACAATGTGGAATGCGGTTCAACTCCGCACAGCTGGGTATTGTACATGGTGGTTGCTCCGATGACGAACACATGCACTTTGACCAGGTGCACCCTGTGCCCCTATGATGCTCAACTCTGTTTAGTGCCCGAGGAGCAACTGCCACTTTTGTTATGTGTATTGTGTGTGGTGGTTTGTGTGTGCTGGAACATGCAAAACAACAGCAGCAGCCATCTGTGCAAGCAACTTGCTTGGTGTGGGCTTTGCCTGCGTTGGCTACATTACGTATGATACATTGCGTACGATACTGTTTGGCTGCTCCTGTGTTTTGGCACACCACACACAGAGCTGCATTGTCCACACAAATCCTCACCTCCAAACACACAGCTCCACCCCCCCCCCCAAACAATCCCACCCAATTATATTTCTGACAACACACAAATGTTGTCAGACGTTGCACATCGAGCCCCATCAACCCATGCATGGCCATTCGCAGCTCCTCCACCCTCGGTTCACTCCCTACATAATGCATGGGTTTGCAAATAGGATGACGATTGTATTGCGCATGCATGTGGGTGGAAAAAGGTGGAAAAGAAATACCGTCCACAAACCAAGTGCCAGCAAGCCATATCCCAACTCCAAATACAAAACCAACGCGCATCGATCATCGATCATCACTTTGTGTATCTAGCTGTGTTCAGTTACACAGCTCACACCACACCACAAGCAAGCCACCCCTACTTTGCGGCTGTCCACTAGCAGCCCACGCATCCCAGCTCTTTCCCGCGGTGACGCTACCCATCCCAATCCCAGCGTACTAATCAACACGATGGCAATGCATCTGAGCGCACTTGCTGGCCTCCCGACCACTGCACGCCCCTCACTTGTGGGTCGTTGCATGCGGTCGCCTCGAGTGCACGTTCCCTCTCTGCCAGCCCGTGTGGCTGCACGCCGCCTGCACAGCAACACCATCCGTGCAGTTGCAGCACCAGAGGCATTGACGCAGCTCAACCCCAATAACGTCCCCATCCCCCAGCTGGACGACGAGACACGCGCCGCTGTGGCAGAGCAGCTTGGGTATCGCAGCATCGGCAAGGAGCTGCCAGATGGTGTCACACTTGGTCAGATTGTCAAGAGCATGCCCTCTGATGTGTTTGAGCTCAACCCCTTGCGCGCGTGGGGTGCGGTGATTACATCCATCGTGTCGATGGCCGCCGCGCTCTACCTCATCTCCATCAGCCCCTGGTACATGCTGCCTTTTGCCTGGGCATTTGCCGGCACTGCATTCACTGGTTTTTTTGTCGTTGGCCATGACTGCGGCCACCGCAGCTTTAGCAAAAACAAGTTGGTCGAGGTATGCGGTTTGGGGGGGATGATGATGATGATGATGCTGTTTGTGTGTATGATGTGTGTTGTATACACTTTATATACATCATCATTGGCACACACTATTCCACCATTTACAAACCATCCTCAACCACCCTCACCCAGGATATTGTGGGCACCTTGATGTTTATGCCTCTCATCTACCCATTCGAGCCATGGAGGATCAAGCACAACGTCCACCACGCCAACACCAACAAGCTTGTCGAAGACACCGCATGGCACCCCGTCATGGAGGAGCACGTGGAGAGCTGGGGTCCCGTGCAACGTGCACTCTACACCACTTTCCTGGGAACCCCCCTCAAGCTCTGGGCGTCCATCGGCCATTGGGCATTGTGGCACTTTGACCTGAACAAGTACACCGAAGCACAAAAACCACGTGTGATTATCAGCCTTGCAGCTGTATTTGCATTCATGGCTATAGGGTTTCCTGCTATTATCTACTACACTGGTTGGGTGGGGTGGGTCAAGTTTTGGTTGATGCCATGGTTGGGGTATCACTTTTGGATGTCTACGTTTACTGTCATCCACCACACTGCACCACACATTCCTTTCCGGTATGTCTGTGTATGTGTAGAAATGCACTGCAATTCATCATGTGTGTATCCATGTGTACCATATCCCATACGATCATCCCATACATCACATTCTCATACGTTTTCCATGTCCTCTCATTCCTTCTGCATACATATATACACACTCACTCACACACACACTTTGTCTCTCTCTCTCTCTCTCTCACACACACACACACACACACACACACACACACAC
>VFQP010002497.1_pt1 | contig 20382 bp, 32 predicted proteins | sample 3512351 | NCBI WGS metagenome assembly VFQP01 (sample SAMN10412372, study PRJNA504923) | tailings metagenome | isolation source: Relicate 1 Philex TSF1 revegetated site | place: Philippines: Tuba, Benguet | collected 2017-08-29
ACCTCCCCCATTTCATCGCCAAGCAGCAGGAAACAGGCGCCGATGTCGTCACGGGCACCCGCTACAAGCCAGGTGGGGGGGTCTTTGGCTGGGACTTTAAACGTAAGCTCACCTCCCGAGGTGCAAATTTTCTAGCCAGCTTTTTGCTGCGACCGGGTGTGAGTGACTTGACCGGGTCGTTTCGGCTCTACCGCCGAGACGTGTTACTCAGTCTCATGCAGCAGTGCACCAGCAAAGGGTATGCCTTTCAAATGGAGATTATTGTACGGGCAGTGGGAGAGGGATATCGGATAGCAGAGGTGCCCATTGTGTTTGTGGATCGCATGTATGGGGCATCCAAGCTGGGGGGGGCGGAGATTGTGCTTTATTTAAAGGGGTTGGTGTGGCTGTTTTTCACAACATGATGATTGAAGGGGGGTGGTGTGGCTATTTTTCACAACATGATGATTGTTTGTGTTTTTTTCTTTTAGAGTGATTTGAAAATATGTAGTGGGAAATGTGGTGGGTAATGTAATGGGACATGTGGTGGGACATGTGGTGGGGCATGCGGTGGGAAATGAAGTCCTACATAATTGGTGATCGTGTGTTACACATGTCTGGTAGGTTGTGATCAACAAGTACACACACAAGGAATTCTATATATTGGTAAACCAAACAACTATGTATACAAATACGATGATGTGGTGGTGGAACAAAACACTGCCACAGATTGCATGTTTGACACAGTGCATATATGACGACACAGTGCATGTATGACAGACACAGTGCCACTGAGACAGACACAGTTACCTGACACAGCCGCTGCAAGCAACCCATGTTCTTTGTATATACCACCATAATTTCTGTATGCCACATGTTTTCAGTACGCCTTGTCTGTTATGAGGGTACACATGTTTTCAACAGTACGCCTTGTTTGCTATGAGGGTACACATGGCCCTGTGCGGGGCTCGAACAACGACACGTCCCATGTGGCATACTCACAAAACCACGAATCCCGTGTGTCGGCTTCCACTGATGGCCAATGAGAGGCGGGCACTATGCGCCATGTTTCACAGCGATCACACTGTACCCACTGGTCGTTGCCAGCCTCTGTTGCACCACCTTGCCCTGCCTGTGAGGATGGGCAAGGAGTATGTGGGGCAAGGTGTATGTGGGGCAAGGAGTATGTGGTGTGTGTGTGTGTGTGTATCTGGTATGTGTGTTTATGGAGGAGATTGTGGCTGAGAGCGTTGCAGAGTAGAGAGAGGAGCATTTTTGTGGCAATGCTGCATTATATACATCTGCATTATATATATACACCTGCATTATATATATTGTTTCATTGTTGTTCATGTTGTTGCATTATATACATATAATGTATCTTTATCAACATGCGCTCCCATACACCAATCTCCCATACACCAATCTCCCATACACCAATCTCCCATACACCAATCTCCCATACACCAATCTCCCATACACCAATCTCCCATACACCAATCTCCCATACACCAACGATATGATAATGCACTACACCTTAACACCCCCACCCCACCCCCCCATACCTCATCCACATCCTGCATCTCCTCATCATCCCCATCGTCCACCAGCGCCTCTGCGTCCACACTCTCATGGGACGTGGAGGAGTCAGCAAGCGCCCGAGATGCAGCCGCAGAAGGTGCCGCGGAAGGTGGCAATGGTGGCAAATTGGCTGGGATGGCCCCATCCGGAAACCGCTGCATAAATTTGGTTCGAATATCACCCAGGGGGACGCCCTCATAGTGGACGGATTTCCAGCCATCATCACCCTGCTTGCCGGGGGTGATGAGTCGCTTGCAGTATATGGAGAATGCTGTTGCTGACTGAAAGGTTTGACCTGAAGGGGGTATGTAAGGTGTATATGTACGGTGTGTATGTATATGTGAGGGGTGTCGTGTGTGATGAGGGTATCGTGTGTGTATAGTGGGTAATACATGTGTGTATAGTGGGTAATATATGGTACATGCATGTATGTGTGTTTGTATAGCAGTGTACTTCTCGTGCAACACATTTGGTACTACGTGTGTGTCTTTATTCTGTATGCTTGCTGTGCACATGCGCGGATCATCTATGTACATACACATATACACCCCCACTGAAGCACCTTGAAAGGAAATGCCACCAGTGCGCAGCAATGTGGCTTGATATGTGGTGCCCTTGTACGTAACAGTGAGCTTGTTACGACCTGGATGAAGCATACCAACTGTAATCAAATCCTGTAGGCTTACGCCTCTTCCCTTTTTGCCTTGTGTCAACTGCGTGTGAGGTTATGAGCGTGGTGATGATGACATGGACATCATTGGTGGCGGGCTGTGCATGGGCTGTTGTCAATACGCTGTTGTGTCTGACCAGGTGCATCATACCGGTTTGTTGGAGTTGCCAGGTGCTGCAAGTGGAGCGTCAGGCTCTGTGGGTGTGGTGCAGCAACAGAACGTGACAGCAACAGTGTTGATGATGATCAACGTTCATCAACCTTGCACATACCTGCATCTGGATCCATGCCCACTTGCAAGACTCTGTGTGATACCCCAGTCACAAAGCATCCTCGATTGAGGGCTGCTAGGGAAATGACTGGGTCTGTGCATAGCAAGTTGTTGGCCATGTTCACCTGGCGCACGCTGTGGACGTACACAGGGTGCTGTCAATCCCGTGGTGGAGTTAGAATAACGAGCAGAATAACGAGCTGTCGGGGGACGCAGAAAAACGCAGCACAAAAGGCCTGATGGAAACAACGATGGCTGCTTGTGATCGTGTTTGTTGTTCTTTACCAAGGTTGGACGTCAACAATAAGAAGAAAGAACAAGAACAACACAAGCAATGAAACCAGGTATTCCAACACAATATATATATCTTCTCAAAACAAACACACCGCCTGGTCACCATGGTGTGTCATTGTAATAAGAGTTGGGCAACCCCAGCCAAAACTTGAAGCGCTCAATTGACGTGTTGCGCTGCCGTGCGTTGCGCTTGCTCCCCGCCACACGCTCACGCCCCTGGTACATCTCCTTGTACAGTGCCTTGAGTCTGCGTTTGTCAGCACTCTTGCCAAACCGCTCCATAGTCCTAACCACCTGTAGGGCGCGTTTAAACTCCCCAGATCGCATGCAGAGTTCCACCAGTGAGTCAAACATGCCACGATCAGGGTCACCACCCTCTTGGTAAAACAGCTTGACCACTTCCAGCGCAGCATCCAGATCCCGCTCTTTGGAGTAGCCACCAATCACCGCACCATATGCTTGCACAGGTGGTCGCTGCCCTGCTGCTTTTGCCAAGGCAGTCACGCGGCGCAACAGGTCACGAGCAGCGTCCATATCACCCTGGCGTGCCATTGCGTCGATCATGGCATTGTATGCGGCCACATCTACACGTGCAGCACGATCACGCTGCATAGAATCAAAAACACGGCGTGCCTCCTCGTAGCGTTCCATGTCTGCCAGGGCAGTGATGAGGATGGTGTAGGACGCCGCATCTGGTCGATACGCCTTGCGCTTGAGACGACCAAAGATCTGTTGGATGATGATGTGGGATGACTGGACACGGTTACATTGGTATCCAAGGGCTTTCAATCACACACACACATACACACCTGCACTGCTCGTTCTGGTTGACCGGCTTTGCAACAAACCACCATGAGGGTGTTGTATGTCTGCACATCAGCGCGGGCACCATCCCCACGCATCTGACGTAACAGCTGAAACGACTCCTGTGTGTAGGGTGTGTACACATAGGTGTGTGAACATACATATATAGTGATGTGTGCATGCTTCTTCATTGTATTGTGTCTCATATCTGTAGTCATATACACGAAGCAGGAGTGTACACATACACAGCAACACCCTACATTCATTACACTCCATCCCACCCATCATCATCTCACCTGCACAGCATTCCCTGCACCCTTCCCCCCCTCCTGGCCCCCCTCCTTCACCCCCTCCAAATCTGCGTATGCCTGCAACAACGTGTTGTACACAACTGTGTTGGGAACAACACCATCCTCCCGCATGGCATCGAGCAGTTGGCGGGCCCCCTGCAGGTCCCTCCTTCGCACATGTGAGGCAACAAGGCCAGAGTAGACCCATGCATTGCGAGCCACACCTGCTGCCTTCATGTCCTCCAGCAGCTGTGATGGTGGGTGTGTTTTTTGAGTGTGTTTTTTGGGTGTGCATATGTTGGGTGTGTATCTGTTGGGCAAACTACACAGACTCATCTACATAGACTCTTTTACATGCATTCCTCCCCACCCCCACATCCCCTTCTACTCCACCCCCACATCCCCTCCTACCACCTACACATACCATCATTGCTTGTTGTAGATTGTCCAATTTGGCGTACCCATCAATGAGTGTTGCAAAGCTGCGCACATCTGCAGGTACACCATCAGCACGAGCAGCAGCAAACACCTCCGCAGCCTGTGATTGTGGGTGTGTGAGATTGTGTGTGTGAGAGAGGTTGTGTGTGTGTATGTGAGGTGTGTGTGTGTGTGAGGTGTGTGTGTGTGTGTGAGTGTGAGGTGTGTGTACATGTACACTTTGTACTGTATAGCATGTGCTGTACAGCACACAACCTTTAAAAAAAAACAATACACACCAAGCACGTGTAAACTACACAATACATACAACTATCCTCGCCCCCCACCCCCCCACCCCCCAAACAAACCTTGTCCATGTCCCCCGCCCGTGCATGTGCATACATCGCCGTATTATACGTCGTCGTCGTCAACGGCACCCCCCCCGCCCGCATCTGCTGCATCATGACCTCCATCCCATCCCGTTTGCCCACCCGAGCATACCCCTTTATGAGGATATTATACGTCTTGCTTTCAGGCACATGCCCTGCTGCTTGCATAGCCACCAGCAGCTCCTTGGCCTCCTCCAATCGCCCACTACTCACACATGCATTCATTCCCGTACGATATGCGGCAGCATCGAGGTGTGCATGGTCAAAGTTTGACCACAGTTGACCCCAGAGTTCATAGGCGAGTTGACGGCTGCTGGTGCCGCGTTGACGACATCGGCACAGGGCACTGATCATGGTGCAGTAGCTGATGAGGTTGGGGTGGAGACCTGATCGGGGAAAGGCTTGGAATATTTTGTATGCTGCATACGTCTCGTTGCTCTGTGGTTGAGACGTGTGTGGTTGATGGATACAAGAGGTGTTGGTGGTGGATACAAGGGATGTTGGTGGGCAAAAGGGGTGTTGGTGGGTACATGGAGGGGTTGTGGTGGTGCATGTACGTGTATTCATGTTGTGTCGTGTGTATTCATGTTGTGCGTCCATGAAAAGGGCAACCATGTTGTACATGGTGAACACGTCAACATGATGCCATCATCCCTCAATTCCAAACAACACCGCACCTTGATGGCAGATGACATGAGCAGCTGCAAGGTGGTGTAGGAAAAACTGGTATCTGCTTGATCAAGCTCACGAAATATCATCCATGCTGCTGAAAATGGACCTCTTGAACACAACACTGTGTGGGTGTGGGTATGTGGGTGTGGGTGTGCAACAAGATGGGTCTATGAAACACACCAAGCATAAGGACACACCCTGTCATCCACCAATATCACACCCCCCTCTAACCCCCTCTGATCACCCCCCCCCACACACACAAAAAACACATACATCGAAGGAGTGGGTCTACTATCCTCCCCGGGAGCAATGCTGGCCTTGTGAGTTGTTCATATAATTGCAAGCAAAGCTGCGTGTTGGCTGCACGAACGGCGCCAGTCAATTGGTTATATAGTACTTGATCTGTCAATGCGTCAGTGTCAGCTTTGGGGAGAGCCCTGGCCAAGAGCACAGGACGACCAAGGATGTGTTGCCCACCGCTGCGACGAGCAGGGCCATTGATCTCGCCCCATGTACACACAGATGCAACCGCAGATTGCTCCACATGTGTAGGCGATACACAAGGGCGTGTAGCTGCTGCAAACGCTGCTACTCTACGGAGCGATGAACAGGTGAGTGAGGCTGTGTGGAGACTCACTTGGCCTTGAGACACCAGGACGTGCAGCACACGATCCTGCATCTTGTGCATCTTGTGTGGTTATGTATGGACATGTGGGGGGGGTCAACGCTGGATTGTTATTTTACCTGTAAACATGTTTTCACTACTACAAGTACAAGCATTTTGTTTGGCACCTGTGTTGCTTGCTAACGTGTTGCTTGCTAACGTGTTGCTTGCTAACGCACTTTTGTGGGTAGTTGTGATAGGCATACGTTGGCAAGGATTGCATCATCATCAACACAGCTTGCTTTCAACATGACAGAGGTATGTGGGTGATCACACATACATCACCTGGGTATTATCATATAGTATCATCAGTTCATACACACTCGTATAGGTAGCGTTGCGTGTATCGATGGCATGCCAGGGGTGCGTTGGCGCTGTAAAACGTGTGCTGTCCAAGGTTCCTGGTATGTCTATGTACTCTATGCATGTTAAAGATAAATGCCCTGTGTCATACAAACATCCCAACATCCCAGGCGTGGAGGATGTCGATGTAGACCTTGCACAGCAAAAGGTGGTTGTCAAGGGCCAAAACCTGTCATCAGATCAGCTTGTAGAAACAGTAGCAAAGACAGGAAAGGAAACCAAGATATGGAGCTGATGATAGCGGGTCAGGGTGCTGCTGACCACCAGCGATGATGATAATGATGATGACGATGATATGTACAGCCAGCTATGATGATGTTTACACTGCATGAATAGGAGCACACTACGGTATTCATCAAGTAACAAGCACACTATATTACTTACAACAAGCAAGTTACAAAATGAAACACACACAGCAGCATGTGCATGTGTACCACATTCCCCACACACCATCAATCTGCATGTACACCACATTCCCCCCTATCGCCGTGCAAGCCTCTTCACAAACCTCCCCGGGTCCAACCCACATATATCCACACTATGTGCATGCCCCTCCACAATCAGCTCTGCCATAGCCAGCCCCGTAGCTGGGCCATTGAGAATACCCCAGCAGCCATGCCCAGCAGCAACATACAACCCCTGCACCCCACCAGGCACTTTACCCACCAATGGGGCGTTGTCGGGGGATGTGGGTAGCAAGCACGCCTGCTCTTGCACCAACACTGCATGATGTTTGGATGAAACACCTTGAGTGTATTCCACTCCACCAGTGGATTGTGTGTTTTCCATTGTGTTTTCCAGTATGGTGTTGAGGGTGTTCGACACATCTGCAGCCGCCTGCTGGAGCATTGCACATGCACCGTGTGTAGGACACACCTCTGCTGGGTGATCTGGTGGGGGCGCGGGGTCCTCCATGACACCACACACATACACCTCCCCATGAGGGCGGGGGTAGATCTCAGGGTCGTGCCGTGTACCATGCGCATCGGTGTATTGAAGAAACAGTGCATGGGGTGTGATGGGGGTGATGCTACTGGGGTTTTCTTGCAACACGATGCTGTGTGCCTTCATGCCCTGTTGCGAGTGTGTGTGGAGGAGGGTGGGGTGGTGAGCACACACACAATCAAGTTGCACCACAGTTTGATTGCTATAACGCATGATGGACACACTACTACAATGGCCATTCAATAGCACAGAGTACAAATTATTGGATAGCACAGAGAACAGCACCATTCCATACTACTACACCATTCCATACCACTCATGTACACATGTGCTACTCCCCCTACGTACCATAATGCTAGCCAATTGTGGTAGTGGATGCACCCCACCTCGTGACACCACTGCCTCCTCAAGCCATGCTGCTGTGTGCCCAGTCCATGGTCCCATTGCCAACACCACCGCATCTGCCTGAACCACCCCTTGGCCCTCTACATGCACACCCTGTACACGCAACATACTGCCATCATGTTCCAACATACTGTCATGCACTTTTTCCACTCCCCTTTGTGTTTTCTCCATAACACCAGGTGTTTGCTGTTCGGTGTGTATGGTGTGCTGCTCATTGCTGTTGTGTACGGGGTGTGGTGCAAGTTGCAACCCAGTGCAGGTGCCTGTGATGATTGTGACGCCTCGTGCTTGTGCTGCAGCTCGGAGGGCCATTGTGAGCTTGGCTGGGTGTACCTGTACATGTGTGTGACATGGTGGTAAAGAAATAGTGTGTGTGGTTGTACAACAAATAATGTGTGTGGTTGTACAACACATACTGTCAACAGCAGTGTGTACAGGATGCCTCCCAGGGGCAATCACCTGTGCAGTTGTTTGCTGTGTGCCAATGGTGCTCACATTCTTCATAGTCGGGGCATCACACCATTGGGGGAGACCCTCCCATGCTGCAACACGAGCACGCTTGGCAGGGCTCTTGCTGGTGGTGGGGCGCCGGTGGTGTTTGATGGATGCGCTGAGCGTGTCGAGGGTGCGATAGCCGATGTCAGCGTCGAGTTCCTTGGCAAGCTGGGCGTGCAGTTGAAAGCTCTTGCGGGCAAGGGGGCCAACAGGAGAGCCATCACACCAGTCCTGTGTTTTTTTTCGATGATGCATGATGATGACATGACAACACTTTTGGTGGTTTTTACGTCCCATCACGTCCCAATCACCGCATACGTATGCCAGAAATCCACCAGCCTTTGCAGAAGCTGTACAAAGCTCTTCACAACGGTCGATCAACGTGATGCTTGGTGATGGTTCAACCTTGGACAAGTAATATGCTATGGAACTGCCAATAATGCCCCCTCCACATATTGCCACGTGCATTATTATTACACACTCGTCAACATCAATGAAATGGGCAATTCATTAAACAATGTAAAAACAAGTCCTAGTCAACAGGGAGCTCCTCAGGCTCATCCACATCATAAAACGGCACATACCGAGCCAGTGGAATCCCCCCTCCATTGTAATGCCATGATGGACGCCCATGCAGCAATCTCCGCTCCAGCATGAGCAGTGCGCTAAATGTACTCACACTATTGCCTGCAAACTGGTGTGCATCCATTGCGAGGTAGTAGTCCATCATGGCTGCTTCTTCCCTCGTAAAGCGCTTGGCACATTTGTTAAACACCTTGTGCTGTGTGTGTTGTGTGTTGTTGTGTATGCATGTTGTGTGTGTAACTTGACTGGGTGCATGAATAAACTGGTTGTTGACATTCCGGCACCCCCTTGTGAGCACCAACCACAACCACCATTGAATCAATACCAGCCAGTCCGTTGGTTCACCTGCAATCAACACACCTGCAGCAGTACGTTGTATCCAGCAGACCTCAACCGCCTCAACACACCCAATGCAAGCTGTCTATCCATCAGCTGCCACTGTGCTGCAACGTACAATGGTAATGATGTATTGAATCCCTGTGCCTGTGGTGGTATGTGTGAGATGTGGGAATACGAAGCAGCCCATGTGTGGTGCATGCAGCCCATGTGTGGTATATGCACCATGCGCACACACTGCAATGCATATATGCATCATCATCATGCGCACATGCGTACCAGCAGCTGTGTATGCAAATTGTTGACTTTCACAACACAATTCCTATGTCCTGCCATGTTGGGCAGTGCACAATGCTGAAGCCAATCCTGCTCCAACCGCAGATGTAGGAAGTTGTATGCAGGGCCATGCTTGGCAATGTAGCGCTTGCCCCGCTGCAGCATGCGGCGCCATCGAACACTGGGCTGCAGTGCATACAAAAGGTGCATGACGAGCACGTGTTCCTGGGGGTGTTTTTGGATGTGTGTTATTGGATGTGTAGTATTGGTGGTGTAGTATTAGAGGTGTAACACTAGAGGGTCGTGTATGTTGTCTTGTGTGCATGTTGTGCTGGTACCAATCAGTGCCCACACCCACTGCCCACACCCACTGCCCACACCCACCAATACCTGCTCCAAAACATGCCGGGGTATTTTCAGCAATGGGCAGTCAACCACCACATGACGTGCCATGGCGTATTTGGTGGGCAGTGCTGCCATGCTGCGCTGTGTGAGGTTGAGTGAAACCACCCGAGAGGCTTGCAGATGCTGTGGAGGGTGGTGTGTGATAGTTGGTGAATTATAGCGTGTGACAAATTGCTACAACATATGCAGCCCCTCAACTACAACATATGCAACTACAGCATGTTGCCAACCCCCCAACAACAACACATACGTCCGGCTCTATGTATTCTACACCAGCATAGTGCATAAAATGGGTAAAGGTAGCTCGGTCGTAAAAGGTGAAAAAACCACCCGCATTGTCCAGGGTGAGCTGCACTTTGGAGGGCTTTTTATTCATGCCCTGCACGCCATCCAGGATGAGGCGGGGCAGCACAGGATGGCGCCCCAGCGTCTTTGCGAGCACAAAGCCATATAGGATGGACAAGCGCTGGTTGGTGTAGCCATTGCAGACCTGGAAGGAGAGCGTGCTTCGGGAAGCACGATATCCCGCCATGATTGCACCGACATTGTTGGTGTGTAGAAGAACAAGTGTGGTTAAGTGGAGGAGGAGTGCAGTTCGTCCTGGCGATGGTGCCATGTGTTGTTGGAGCCCCGTGCTCTCGTAGTGGAGCTGAATGGGTTATGTGGTATCGTTAGGTGGTGTAATTATGCCGATATCGCCCATTAAGATAGTGCACGAAGCGCGTGTTGAAACGCTGTGGAGTCGATGGATGAGACACTCGGCGGTTGGTGCGAAACATATGTCCGGTAAGTGGATTGGAACATTTTTCATGTTGTATGATATGATGATAAGTGATGTACATTTATACATGATGGGGGAAAAAGAATGTGTGGGCCACTCGATGCCACTGCTAGTCATTTGCCCATGCCCCCCCATGCCCCAAATACTGCCATTGCACTATGGCACCTGCTTGTGCCATGTGCCTGCTTGTGCCATGTGCCTGCTTGTGCCATGTGTCCCACCTGTGGGGTCCCTGACGCACCTTTGACCGCTCCCCCCTCGCCCCCCCCTCGCCCCTCCCTCGCCCCTTCCTGTGCCCCTTCCCAACAACCACTACATGCCACAACGCAATGGGTCCATCAGGGCCATTCAGACGTCGTAAGCACCGGTCACTACCACGGACATTGCAGACCACAAAACCCTGCGATCACCTTAGGTGTATGTCATCCCAAACGGCAACCACACAACGCTTTGGTAAAATTTTTCATGAATTTCCAATCACATAATAGGAGCATTGCAGGAACAGCAGGGACATTCTTCGTGTGATTGTTTGCGCAGCAGCACAACAAGGAAGAACATCGCGTGCTCCAAGCATCCCGTTCCGTATCAAGCTGAAAGATGGGTGCAGTAGACTCCTCCTCATCCGATCAAAGCGTTCCAGAGGTCAAACTGGACATGCCGAACGCTGCACAAGCCACTGACCACCAGATCCTAGGCCAAGATGGCCAAAGCCTGAACGAAAGCAACATGAAACGGGCGCAATCCAATGTTGGTAATGGTCTGCGTATCACATTTAAGGTATGGATGTGTTCCAATGCACAGCCACGCTGCGGTCATGGATGCTGGACTGCACACCTTTTTTGAACAATCCAACCCCCACAGAATCTTACCTACACTGTCAAGAGCAGCTTTGAAAAGGGCAAGATGCTGCAGCTGCTTGACAACGTCACTGGTTTCTTCGAGCCAGGTGTGTCACACAGTCAAATCAACACATACTCCATCACATACACACACTCTACCCATATTCTACCCATACTAAGGCGAGATGTGTGCGTTGATGGGACCATCCGGGAGCGGTAAGACCACATTACTCGACGTCATGGCAGGTATGTGGATACAATCAACAATCCTTTTACAGCATCCCCCACATTGTAACACACGCATTCTCTCTCCACCACCACAACAGGCCGCAAGACACAGGGCAACATTGAGGGTGAGCTGCTCTTTGCCGGCACCAAAGCCACCTCTATGTTTATCCGTCGCTACACTGGCTATGTCGAGCAATTCGACACGCTGCTCCCTACCCTCACCCCCTATGAGATGCTCTTGTACACTGCAGAGCTGAAGCGAGACCGTCACGAGAGCATCGCAGAGAAGAAGCAAATTGTGGAGGGTGTCATCGAGGCACTGGCACTCGATACCTGCCGCAATACACCCATTGGGAGCGCATTGTCGCGTGGTATATCTGGTGGTCAGGCCAAGCGTGTCAACATTGGCATTGCACTGGTGTCTGACCCTCGTGTGCTGTTTTTGGACGAACCCACGAGTGGGCTGGATTCGTTTACAAGTATGTGTGGTGTATGGGAGTGTATGAGTGTGCGTGTGAATGGGTGTATATGTTGGAGTATGTATGAGTGAGCGTGTAGTAGAGTGTGTGTGCGTGAGCGTATGTATGATAGAGAGTATGTGAAAAACGATGTTGTTTCGGGTTGTTATGTTTTGCACTAGAAACCCCGTTGTTACACAACCCACACCCACACCCAGGCAATGAGATGTTGGTGTATGTACGTCGTCTGGCCAAAAAGGGGATCACCATTTGCTCCACCATCCATTCCCCTACCCCCTTTGCCTTTAGCTTGTTTGATAGGCTGATTATGCTCCTTAGGGGCAAGGTGATTTACTTTGGGGAAAATGGTACGTGATTGGGGTGTTTTTGGGGGGCGGGGTATACCTATTCATTATCATGGGGGGGGTATGTGTATGCATGTGGTTGCAGTGGTATACATCAGTGTGAGAGTACCATGCCGCACACAGACCTTTTTTTATTTGCCCACATGCGTCCATCATGTTGCACACACCCATTCATCATGTTGCACACACGCTTTCATCAACATCACCACATTGCCTAGGTCCTCAAACACTCGAGTACTTTCAAAAATATGCCCCTGCCATTGAGGGTGTGGAGGCCTCTGCAAACCCTGCAGAATACATCGTCGACCTGACAACCAAGGTATATATGTGATGATGATGAATGTTGCTGTATGAATGTTTCTGTATGAACATGATGCATGGAAATGCTGTTGAAATAAAGCTTGCATACGATTTATTGTTTCTTCATTGCTTCATTATGCACATACAACCACCCACAACCACCCACAACCACCCACAACCATCCACAACCTCCCACAACCACTCACCCTACACAAACCCCCCACAAACCCCTTCCCCCCCCACAATCATCCCACACAGGGTGATCGTCAGGGCAAGGCACAAGAGTTTGCGGATGCCTATGCGGGCACGGAGCTGGCTGCTCAAAACCTCAAGGAGCTTGACAGTCGTGAATGTGAGGGGTGCTCCATCAACCCTGCAACAATCGAGGCGTTGAAAGTGAAGCGTGCTACTGTGACCCCTTCTTGGTGGGCGTTTTGGGTGCTGTTCAAGGTATGTGGGGGTTGAAGGCGGTGTTTTTCTTATGATGATGCAAGGTGTTGTTGTTCTTCTTGTGGTGCAAGGCGATGTTTCTTTTGTATGTGGAGTCAAACAAAACCCTTGGTTTTAACACCCACACACTCAACACCCACACACTCAACCCCCCCCCCCCCACAAACACAGTATCCCACCACGCGCTCGTTCAAGGATCCCGATTACCTGGGTGCTCGCATAGCTGACAAGATTATATTTTCCATTGTCATCTTCTCAGCCTACTGGCACGTGGGCAACACCACTGATCCATCCCAGTACATCAACATTGCTGCTGTGATGTTTATGTGGACCACGGTATAGTGGGTTGTGTATGGTGTGTGGTGAAAAGTAGGAGGGTGACACGTTCTCGCATGGCTACACAACCATACATGTACACCCCTACACAACCATATACATACCCTACACACACACACACCATCACAGTTGCCAGCCTTTGGTGCTGCAGCCTACGTCCCTGCCCTCGTACTCGAACGCCCCCTCTACTACCGGGAACGCAACGATGGCCTGTATCGTTCCATCACCTACCTGTGCTTCAAAATCTTCGGAGAGCTGCTGGTGGCGTTTCCAGTGTCGGCCATTGTGTCAATATATGTGTGGTTTGCGTTGAAGTTGTCTGGGCTGTGGCTGGTATACTGGCTGGCATATGTCTGCACCCTCATGTTTGGCATTGGTACGCGGATGCTGGTTGTGTGTGCCCATGGGGGTGTTGGGGGTGGGCATGCACTGTATATGCACGTTTTTATGTTTCTCCTGTGTGTTGGGGTTGGGCATGCATGCAGTGTGTACGGCTGTGTATACGCACGGCACGTGCTTTTCCTTTGTACACACAGTGTTGGCCTACTTTGTTGCGTCACTGTCTCCCAACATGGACGTCGCCAATGCAGCGTATGTTGTTGTGTTGTTCTTGTACATTGGTGTTGTACATTGGTGTTGTACATTGGTGTTCTTGTACATTGGTGTTGTGCATTGGTGTTCTTGTACATTGGTGTTGTACATTGTTCTTATACAAGCCAAACGTGATAGTTGCCGTACATGCTCCCAACTCAACTCCTCCTTGCGCAACTCCTCCTTGCTCAACTCCTCTTTGCTCATCTCCTTGCTCATCTACTACTACATACTACACTCTTATAACAATATCTCTCATACATACATCATCATACATATCTCTCATACAGGTTGCCATGTTATGTGGTCACGCTGCTGTTCTTTGCAGGCTTCTTGTTGACCTTTGATGCCATACCTGGTTGGTGGATTTGGTACAGGTGTGTGTGTGTTGCTTTACTCTATTGCTGTACCCCACCACATGCATTACGTTATCACATGCATTACGTTATCACATGCATTACTCCACCACCAGCCAATGTGTTTTGGTACTGTTCTGGTACTGGCAACCACCAGCCAATGTGTCTCCTCTGTCTCTTATATTCAACCACCAGCCAATGTGTTTCCTCTGTCTCTCTCTTGTACTCAACCACCAGTCACCATGTCTTCCCTCCATGTCCCCACAGTTACATCGACCCCCTGCGCTATGCTTGGGGTGCACTCATGGTCAATCAGTTCAACTCATGCTGCCCTGGGACATTTTTGGGTGGTCAAACAGTCCTCCAGTACGTGGTGTTGACCATGACTATATGATGTGCTGTATGATGTAACTGTATGATGTGCTGTGTGAATATGATGTGCTGTGTGAATATGATGTGCTGTGTGAATATGATGTGCTGTGTCCACGTCCACCCCTCACTGCAACCACCACCACCACCAGCATATCACAAATCTCTCTCTCTCACTCGCTCAAAACTCTTTCACAATTCTCTCACTACAGGTATTATGGTTTGGATGATGTCAGCAAGTGGGTCTACTTGGCCATCCTCTTTTGCTTTTCAGCGTTTTTCTTCATCTGCTCCTGGGTAGGCCTGACCTTTGTCAAGCACCAAAAGCGATAAAGCACCGATAAAGCACCGATAAAGCACCGATAAAGCACCAAAAGCGATGATGTATCAGGAGATGGTGGTTCCATGTTGCCAAGTAGTTGGTTGCATGGTGCCAAGCAATAACGATGGGGGATGGTGATGCAGAGGGCCCCCTTGTGGTGAGCCATTGTATACCGTGAGCAATACCATGCTGAGCAATACCAAGAAACCCATATACTACGACTGATTTGGTTCTCCAAATGCGCATATATCGTCTGCATGACATGCCATTGTTGTCGGTGTTGACTGTCATTTGTGATGATGATGATGATGAAGGTGCGCTGTTGATGATTGTTTGTGGTTGTCGCTTGCATGCACAAAGGCAGCACCAGCACAACAATCATCAACAAGTAGTTTGTTTTTCTGATGAAGTGGTGTGGTGGGTTTTTTACATTTGCTGCAGAGCAAGAAATGAATGGTAGGGGTGTGCCTTCTTGCATTTGTGCGCGCTTTCTCAAGCTCATGGTATCGCTCTCATTTTGACAACACAGCATTGTCTCACTGCATGTCTTATAACAGCGTGTTTATTTGTGGTTGCATACATGTCCCCGGCACGGAAAAAACAGCCCCAGTGCATCCTTTGCTCCTGTCATGAGCTTTGTAAATATATGCAGCTTTGCAAATACATACCCCCTCTGATTGTGCTCACACCAGTCTTGTTTGCCACATGACAGGAGTGTCCTGCATTGTGCATACAAAATATCTTCGTATGATATTATTATATATATGCATTATACAGGCAGCCCCTCCTTTGCTCCGACACACCCCCCTCCCGCAGCAGGGCGCACACTGCGTACACCTGCAGATGTCACCACATACTCAGCCTCTGCTGCTGGCATGTATGGCGACTTGTACAGGTATGCAAAACGCCGTTTGCCCCGCCACAGCAAGATAATTCGACTCGTCGCAGCGTGCGCCCATGAATCGCCTGACATGTTGGGGGGGACACAAGGTTGTGTGCAGGGTGTATGTTGGTGACAACCGATGATGGGCATGGAATGAATGCCCAATGCTGCACACTTTGACACACATGAGAGGAAACCCACACATGAGAGGAAACCCACACATGATAGCAAACCCACACATTACAGCAAACCCACACATGAGAACAAAACACATACATGAGAACAAACCCAAGAACAGACCCAAGAACAGACCCACACGTTAGAACACATTCCCCATGCCCCTTGCATTCCCCATACCAAGTGCCGGCACCAGTCTCCCACCATCTGCATTGACTTGTGTGGTGACTTGGTTCATGATCACCACTGCCAGTTGACACGTTGCTGCCAGTCGCATAAGCTCTGCTGCAGTAGAGAGCAAGTCCCGTGTGCGTCGTGCATTATCTCCACTCTCTGCACGATAATGATATGCAATGCTGTCTATGATTATGAGTTTGATCTGGGGAATGTGTGCAGGGGGGATTGTTGTGTGCATGGTCATTGTTGTGCATGGTTCCAAATGTGCACGGTCACACTTGTGCATGGTCACAGATGCACATGGTCATTGTTGTGCATGGTCACAGATGCACATGGTCATTGTCACACTCCTGCAGAGGACGACCTCTGAACCCTCACAACCAAGGTGCACACATCATCCTACAGCATCCCCCAAAAACAACTCAACAACCATTTCACAAACCTACACTCGACCACACACCTTGGGGTTGGTGCGCACCATGGAGGGCAACATACGCAACGCAGCCTGTTGTTCTGTGAGTGTTCTTGCTCGTATATAGTGCACACGCTGCAGCATGGTCTCTACACGCAACGCAGCAGCAGCAGCAGTTCGTGTTTGTGCATCTTGTGGGGTAATGTTGGGGCCAGTGCGAGCTGCTTGGCGTACAAGGTTGCGTATTGCTGCATCTGCAATGTCCACAACTCGTTCTGTTACGATGCTGCCCTCTGTATCTGTGTGTGTGTGTGTGTGTGTGTGTGTGTGCATAAGGAAAACCACATGTGGAACAACAGGGGTGCGTGTGTATGTGACATATCGACATAAAAGAGAACAGTGACATAAATGAGAACAGACACGCCACTATACCAATGTATACTGCTTCCCCTTGCACTCCGCCAAAGCATGTTGGTATTTGTACATCAATGGCCAGTTGTATCCTGTGAGGGGGATGTTGGATGTTGGATGGAACAGGGTGGGATGTTGTGGAAGGATGGGGGACAAGGAGGCGTCCCATACCCGAGTTGTGTCTTGCCTACTGCTGGTACACCACCTGTATGTGTGTGTGTGTGAATACCCATTATGCTGATCATGGACACATAACAAACGCTCCTGCACGTACAAAATTCGGTAATCTGCCCTGGGTGTATGCCGCCCCCTAGAATTGCATCAAGGGCAGCACAGAAAGTGGTAATCTTGACTGCTTGCTGCTCTGCTTGCCGCAGCTGGGCGGCACTGATGGTGCCTGTGAGATTGGGAGTGCACCTCAGTGAACAAAGGAGGGGAGAGGGAATTCCCACACAACAAGATGTCGTCACACACCTGCTATGGTGCCGTCTGTGCGATGGGCTCGTTCTGTTTGGCGGAGCACTTGGTACACTTCCTCCAGGGTGATTCCTGCAGCTGTTGTCAAGCGGAGAATGTGTGAGATTTGCACCACACATCTGCAACTACACTGCTCCTCGCATCATCATCAATATGTCCCAACCCACCTTGAGCAAGCTGGTTGGACCCAACCCCCTCAAAATCAGCCAATGTTCGAAACCCAGCACGAAGCAATCGCTGTTTGATGGGATCTGCAATAGGAAGTGTGATTGTCAGCTGTCGTGGGAGCTGCTGCTGCCTCTGCACGCTTTGCGTGGTGGACGTCATCACATCATCATGGACGTTTATTACACAACGGGGATATGATTGTTGAGATACAACCAGTTGACTGATACAACAAAACATTTTAGTGGGCTTCATCGCTTTCTACAGCTAGATGCGCATTTGCAACTTGGGCAGGATTGCCTTCAGCGCTCTGGACGCACTCCACTCACGATCACGCTCACCCTGCTCCTCCACGCCAGTCCCCACTGCATCCCCCCCCTCTGTCCCCGGCACCAGCACATCCAGCGTCGCCCGCCATCCACACCCCTGCACATCCACACCCTTGGGGCTTGCAATCCATGGACAAAACGACCGGTGATGCTGGATGGGGTCAAACACATCCGCCATGGTGTTGACATGTGCACATTGCTGCTGCACTGGTGATGTTTCAACACGCGCTTGTGGTACTGGTGGCGGTTGCAAGATGGTGGTGGTGGTGATGGGAGGGTTGTCTGTCGCAACACGCTTGGCTGGTCTGTGTGTGTTGGGGATGTGGTTGATGGGGAAGCACATTGGGTATGGGGAATGGTGGCGGACAAGCACTGCCACAACAACAACATGGCAAACACCCCCCCCCCCCCCCAAAAAAACATGCTCATTTCCATGTCACCTACCGCGTATCTTCCTCACCCGCTAAAGAAGCGGGGCGCTTGGTGCTTGTCTGCTGCGTGTTTTCTGTCTGTTGCTTGGTGCTTGTCTGCACAGCAGCCGCACGCATGGCTGCCACCCCAAACAAAGGCACCACCCCACCTGTTGCTGTACCACCACCAAATGGCCCACTGGAGGGGGTGGTTGCTGTATTGCCACCAGTAGTACCACCACTACCATTACCACCAGCAGCACTACCACCAGCTGCACCACTACCACCATTACCACCAGCAGCAGCAGCAGCAGTGGGGGAGGATGCTGCACTATTGCTGCTCCCACCACCCCCAAACCCAGCCAACCATGTGTGAAATGTGCTGGCACTGACAACATCATGACGTTTACTGGGGGGCTGCTGCCATGCTGTGGATGCAGGACGTCCTGGGCGCTCTGCACTGGATGGGGATGGTTCTTGGTGGATGCTGGTGTTGTTGGTGTTGTTGTCATGGTGGGTGGGGGATGAACCTGTAGTGTGTGGTGTTGATAATGAATGAATCATGATGAATGATGATACACATGGATGATGATAATAACAAATGATGATGATGACGATGAAAACATTGTATACACACAAAATCAGTCATGCACACAACACCACACCCCACTACATACTGGCGGATGTGACGACAGGTGTCAGACGTCCCCCCGCTATTGTTTCACCCAGCAACACAACACCACTGGTGCTCCGCACCACCCCACCCATCCCACCACCCACACCCACACCCACACGGGGGGTCCCACTGGCCTGCATGGCCCCCCCCGCAATGGTGTGCGCTGCCCCACCAACAGGTGTACAAAGGGCTCCCGTCAAACGCAGGGCCCCCGGGGTCCCCAACGTGGTGCCCCGCAATGCCGCAGCCTGTGCCGCTGCGTCTGCCGCGCGTTGCTTCATGGATACGAGGGACCCCTCGAGGGCCCCTGTTGTTGCCGTTGCAGCGGCAGGGTGGAGTGTTGGGGCATGCAAGAGGCGAGCAGCACCACAATATGCACAATACAACACTGGGCTAGCCCCTGTGGCATCACCACCTGAGCCGCCGCTGGGCCCCCCCAACACATCCCCAGTGGCCGCACCAGGGGACCCCCCTTTATTTTCGGCAGGGGCCTCCAGGGTGCTGCCGTGCCACCCAAACAGGGCTAGCATGCGAGCAGTGGCAAACAGCAGGCTGTCCACGTGGTGTTGATTGGTGTGGGGGGGGGCGGGGCGCGAGGGGCCCTGCCGGGCGAGGCGCTCCACTCGGGACCTGGTATGTGTGGGTGGTACTGCATGTTGTGCATGTTGTATTGTCGCATCACCATTGTTGTTGTGCATATTGCACACTTGTGTTGAACTTTACAACCACATCCTTACAACCACATATATCTGCACACATGCACATGCATCACCATACACATACATCACCATGCACATACACCACTCCTCCACATACATCAAACACACATGCATGTACATGTCAACATCCCAATCACCCCCTACCATGTGGTGCTATCCATGTGGTGTGGCAGGCTATTGCTCACAGGTGGCAGTGCTGCTGGAAGATGTTGTAATTCATCCACACGAGTGTCAAACTCCTGCTGACACTGTGTGGTGTGTGTGTGTGTGTGTGTGTGTGTGTGTGTGTGTGTGTGTGTGTGTGTGTGTG
>VFQP010002498.1_pt1 | contig 20381 bp, 18 predicted proteins | sample 3512351 | NCBI WGS metagenome assembly VFQP01 (sample SAMN10412372, study PRJNA504923) | tailings metagenome | isolation source: Relicate 1 Philex TSF1 revegetated site | place: Philippines: Tuba, Benguet | collected 2017-08-29
CCTGCCAGCCTGTAGTGCTTTTTGCGATCGCGCTATATAAAAAGCGTCGCAAATTGCGCAGCGAAGCTGCGGGTGGGAAGTGCGTCAGCGATCGTCGTACGCAGCTCAACCGCGACTTTAGTCCGCGCCATTTAGAAAGAACTCCCGGGAGATTAGTCCATCAATCATTCAACCGAAGTCGTCACAGCCCCCAACTTTTACGCCGGTCTCCTTCCGGAATCATGGACTGTTTACTTTCCGAAAGATTCCCAAATAAGCATCTCAACCCTTAAACTTTCAAACCTTTAAACTCTTAAACTTTTAAACTATCCCCTCCTCCAACTTTCATCCCGATCCCCTTCCGGAATCATCGACTTTTACTTTCCGAAAGATTCCCAAATAAGCATCTCAACCCTTAAACTTTCAAACCTTTAAACTCTTAAACTTTTAAACTATCCCCTCCTCCAACTTTCATCCCGATCCCCTTCCGGAATCATCGACTTTTACTTTCCGAAAGATTCCCAAATAAGCATCTCAACCCTTAAACTTTCAAACCTTTAAACTATTAAAGTTTAAACCCTTTAAACTTTAAACGCTTTAAACTTTTAAACGCTCCCTCCCAACTTCTTGCCCCCGCGTTCCTTATACGCAATACAAGTAGCATTCAGTCGAGCGTAATAAACACTGACTTCCGGATAGCCGGAATAATATTTTTGGTCCGGTGACCAAAGCCGGTGATATCTTCCAAAAGCAAAACATCTCCGCCCCTGAATCGTCTTTTAAATCCAAGAGAAGTTTCTATCTCAATCTCGCCATCAAGAAGGATAAGATATTGACGCTGCGGCGCATTATGAAAATCGTAATCATAGGAAGGAAGAACCTCTCTGAAGATAACCGACCCAACCGGAAAAGGCATTGACAACTTGCCAATATCTCCATTATCCTGGAGAAGAATTTCCTTATCCTCAAAATGCGAATGGCCATTTGCGTCGGAGTAGATGCGGGTGATAGGGAACATGCACAGCAGTTTAAAAGTTTGACAATTTCAGCGTTTACCGGTTTTAGAGTTAAGATCTGCTAGTTTAGAAAGTTCGGCAGGTTTCGGAAATAAAAATCTCCCGCCGCTTTCTAAACTTTTAAACCTTTAAACTCTTGACCTTTTAAACCTCTGATCTTGTGAATACCCACTGATTTGACAACCTCAATTCTTCACCAGAAATAGTATGTCCCATAAAAGGATACACTTTCTCCATTACCGATGCATTCATTTTCCTCAAAAGGGCGGTTGTGGAAAGCACCCTTTCGACTGGTACGTGCGGATCAGGATCACTCGTTCCGATGAACACCGGCGTTCCGCCGAAATCACCTTTATAATTCTCCTCATAGATCTTATCTCCGATCAGTCCTCCCGTGAATGCTACCGCGCCACCCCATTCTGTTGCATTGCGTGTGATATATTCCAGCATCAGACAGGCTCCCTGTGAAAATCCGAGAAAGTAAATATCTTTTCTCTTAAACCCTGCGCTTTCCGCTTGCTTCACCGTTTCGTCCAATGATTCCAGCGCCGCGGAAAGCGAAGGCTCATTCTTTTTTGGCTCTGCCAGAAAAGAATACGGATACCATGTAAACTGAGTAGCCTGGGGAGCCAGCAATGCAAATCCATCCACTTCCAGATGTGGAGCCAGCGTAAGAATATCACTGGCTGTTCCACCTCTCCCATGCACCATGATCAGTACTTTTTTTGCACTATCAAGATCTTCCCCGGCTGTTATTATTTCTGTACTCATTTTGAATGTTTTTTTTGACAACTCTGACCGCCGTAGCCTGCCGACGGACAACGGTCAACGATCCTCAGTCTGCCAAAACCGGCAACACTTTCTCAATCTGTTTCCTCTGAGCCTCATACTGCGCAGGCAGTTTCAGATTTTTGCCCAATTCGTTCAATTCTTCATCCACGGCAAACCCTGGGTTATCTGTAGCCAGTTCAAATAATACGCCACCTGGTTCACGGAAATACAGAGAATAAAAATAGTTGCGATCGATCTTGGGCGTGATATGATGACCAGCAGCCGCGATTTTTTCTCTGAACGCCATCAACACTTCTTCATTTTTTACCCTGAACGCAACGTGGTGATTTGTTCCCGCAGCATTTAAACCCGGAGTGCCATCTTTTTCTTCGACCAGATCAACGATACCGCCATCTTCTATTGCTGTTGTGATAAACCGGTAGCGATTTCCTTCCTGCTGCAACAGTGTATACCCGAATATATCCGTCAGGATCTTCGCTGTAGGCTCTATATTTTTCAATGTAAGAACAATACTGTGAAAACCACGTGTTGCCTCATTTTCTCCAACAGCATTTGTAATCCATGGCGCACGGGAATCCGCCTTACCAGGAACGATCAGATTCAACTTTAACCCATCCGGATCCTGAAAAGGAAGTAATGTCTCTCCAAACCGCTCCGTCAATTCCCCCTGTCTTATCTTCTTCTCTGCAAAACGATCTTTCCAGAAATCAAGGCTTCCTTCCGGAACTGCATACCCGATCTCTGTTGCCATCCCCGTTCCCGTATAACCAGGTCTTGTTCCTTCCCATGGGAAAAACGTCAGAATTGTACCGGGCGCTCCCGTTTCATTTCCATAATAAAAATGGTACGTACCAGGATCATCAAAATTGACGGTTTTCTTAACCAGTCTCAATCCCAGTACAGATGTATAAAAATTATAATTACGCTGAGCATCACTCGCAATAGCCGTGATATGATGTAAGCCCAATATCCTGTTTTCCATATAAACTCCTTTTATTTTTGGTTGAGGATCATATTATTTTAAATCCTTCACAAATTTCCGGGTAAAATGGATGGCGGGCAATGTAGGAATTACTGATAGTGATGTATAATTCCGAGGAAAGCGTCTGGACGAAAGATGGCGATGTTGGATGCCCGATGATCGATGGTCGACATCAGCCGTTTGATTTTCAATATTATTGGAAAGATCATTTCCTTCAAATGTTTCTCGAGCATCGACCATCAAACATCGAACATCGCTTACGCCCTACGAGATTTTGAGCAGCTGCACATCCCCATGCAACTTCACCTCATCTGCAATCATCACTCCAAATTTATCGATCACCTGGTTCCAGCTGATCTTAAAGTCCTGGCGATTGAAGACGGTATCCATTTCGAAGCCGGCTTTGGAGTTGCCCATGGTATCTGCAGAGAGGCCGAGCAGCAGCACCTTGAATTCGATTGGTTGAGTTACATCTTTGATGGTAAGCTGACCCTGAACCTGGATATGATCTGCATGGACAGTTACGGAATTGGAACGGAAAACGATCGTTGGATATCTTTTTGTATCAAAAAAATCTGCTGAGCGCAGATGATTATCACGTTCCTCGTTGCCGGTGTAAATGGAATTAGCATAGATCGTCAGCCGGATCTCTGCGTCGGCGAAATCCACATTTTTTGATACGACAGATCCTTCGAACTCCGTGAACCATCCGGACACAGCGGTTAGCATCAGGTATTTTACCTCAAAGCGGATCCTGGTGTGAACAGGATCCACCATCCAGATTATCGGATTTTGCGCTTCCATACCTGGCGAATTTATAATAGAGTTGTCAATATTTCACAATTGTTTTATACAAGATGCGCACGAAGCATCCAGGCCATCTTCTCATGTTTCTCCATCAGCCCGGTGATAAAATCACTGGTTCCTGCATCATGCAGCTCATTGGCAAAACGGTTGATGTTCTCACGGAGACGGATGATCAGGCTTTCATGATCTGTCAGCAATTCCTTGATAAAACCCACACCGTCATTTTTGCTTCCCGACTTCGCTGTCAGATGCGTCAATGCCTGGAACTCAGGTAAAGTGGCAGGTGCGTAATGTCCCAGCACACGGATACGCTCGGCTACATCATCCATCACTTCATCCAGTTGCTCATACTGCTCCTCAAAAAATTTATGTTTGTTGTAAAAATCGGGGCCTTCTACATTCCAGTGGGCATTGCGCGTTTTTGTATATAATACAAATTCATCGGCTAAAAATACACTCAGCGTATGTGCCACTTCGGCAAGAAATTCCTGTTTGATACCAATGTTGGTTTGCATAATTGTTGATTTAATAGTTAGAAATGGTTTTTAAAATTTGAATTGAATAGTAGCGCCCGTCATTAAAATGTCTTTCCCTGCACCGGATTGCTTGAGATATGCACCCGCATTAAACCAGGTGAACTCACCCCTTAGACTGAGAAATTGATTGGGGGTGTAGACCAATGCGGTTCCCAATTGCTGACCGATATGTCTGGCATCCACACCTGCGGGATAAATGATGCCGACATTTGGTCCGTATATGCCATCTTCGATACTTTTTCTCCAGAACACATCATAGTCAGTTTGCCACGAAAGATCCGTTGCAATCGTCAGCTCTATATAAGGATGAACGTCTATCAGGTTCGCAGGCCCAATCAATGCAGCCAGACCAAAATAAGCACCTCGTGGAAATAATGGATTGAAAGTATTCAACCGATCATCTCCTATGTTCTTATCCCCACTGATCAGCTCCGCTTTCAAACCAAATACAGGTTTAGTTCTTACAGAAGAAAATGTATGCGAAAGATTGGCAGAGGCTGTCCATGCAGAGATCGTACGGGATCCGAATTTACCCCACTGATAAACTCCTTCGAGGTCATATTGCCAATCCGTTTTATTTTGCCAGATGCGCGTACCGACCGAATGACGAAGCTCCCGGCCGCCTCCGTCGACAAACACCGCCTGCTGTTTACGGATCCCAAGATAATACAGATCAATGTTCTTTAGCAGCGGGATTTTATTTCTTGTCAGATAAGCACCCCATAAACGTATATCATCACTCACACCGTCATTAAAGATTCCCTTCTTCGCCCGTACGTAGTAAGTATAAAACATATCGAACTGATACAAACTATTCTTCCAGGATGTTTTCAGACCATCAAACGACTGCCGGTTATTTGGTAATTCCCGCACGGAGATCAACCGTTGTGATCCATAAGACATTTCCTGGCGGCCGAAACGCACCAACCAATCTCCGCTTCCGATCTTTGCGTTGTAATCTGCAAACAACTGATGCAACTCCAGCTCATTTTGCTCAACCGGGCTAAAAGATGGTTTCCCGTTGGCAACGCTGCTTTGCAATTGCGTAAACACCCGGAATCTTTTTCCTGCATGTAAGTCTGCATGAAACAAATACCTGGATAAAACAAAGCCATCTTTATCTTCTACCGCATCACCCCAATCTTCATTTTTTAAATGGAAGTATTGAAAACGCACTTCCCCTCCGACACTTAAATAAGATGACCCGGTTGGAGACAGCTTTGTATACTTCAGGTCAAGATATGGATTTTCGCTTGTATCTTTTGAGAGATAACTGTAATCCTCATCATACCGCAATGGCTTAAATGGTTTTACCTGTGCCATCAGTTGCGTTTGCAAAAGAACGATCACAACCATCACACACAAATGTTTTCCTAAGCACGCTACACGTTTCATGGTTGTTTGTTGTAAAGTTTCTTATTGATCAGATAGTCCATCGAATACTTTCCCGGTCCCAGTACAAGGATCAGTAGAAAAGCCAGACTGTACATAAAAGGCATATCTTTTTCCGGCAATGGATCATTCCAGTGCAGTACAAAATAACCTGTCATTGTTACCGCCAGCACCGGCAAAGAAGCAAGACGGGTAAGGAATCCAAAGATCACCAGCACGGGAAAAAACAGGTTTGCCGAAGTAGCAAAAAGAGTATTCAGTTGTTCCGGTAACCCTAATGGATTAGGAACGATCTCCGCCTGTCCAACTCCGATCCCGAGTTTCTTCAACCCATGCGTTGTCATCAATTGTACAGAGACCAGTACGCGAAATATCAACATGGCCAGATGAAACGTTGTGACTAGAGGAAACACTGATGTAAGGTGATAGAATATCTTCTTCATTGATCAGTCATTTATTGGTTATTGCTGCTGATACCCTCCATAATATTTTACAGGACTCCAGGCCGGCAGCACCGGTAGTGCCGCGGGAGCAATGGATTGAAACTGACCTTTGCCAAACACCACTTTGCCGTCAACTACTGTAAGATCTGCTGTGATCGTTTTGATCTCCTCAGCAGGAATGCTGAAATAGTCTTTATCCAGTATTACCAGATCAGCAAAATAGCCAGCTTTGATCTTTCCTTTGCTTTGATCTTCCCTGATCAGCGAATAACCGCCGGTACTCATCAGGCGAAGTGCTGTTAAACGATCAAGTGTATTCTCTGTTGCCATTACCTGCGTATTACCGATCGTCTTTCCTGTCGTGATCCAGTAGAGCGCAATCCATGGATTGTAACTGGCTACCCGTGTACCATCTGTACCTAATCCAACCGGGATCCCCAGTTCCAGCATACGTTTTACAGGAGGAGCAGCCAGCGCAGCTTTCTTACCATAACGATGGATAAAACTTTCTCCCTGGTAAGCCATGCGGTGTTGTATAGCAATGCCGCCGCCGAGAGCTTTGATACGTTTGAGGTTATCATCACTGATCGTTTCCGCATGATCGATCAGCCATACCAGTCCGTTCAAAGGTGTTTCTTTATTCACCGATTCTATCACATCCAGATCGCGGGTGATACTTTCATTGTAAGTAGCATGAATGCGAAAAGGCCAGCGGTTCTTTACCAACAGTTGTATTACTGATTTCAGATTACTTTCCATAGAAGCCGGCAGATCAGGTCTTGGGAAAAGAAAGTTCTCAAAATCTGCGGCATCCGCTACCAGGTTCTCTCCACCACCAGTTACGTGATAGTCCACGCCATTCACATTATTCGATGCGGGATGATCGATATCGACCATATTGATCCATTTTGTATAGTCGGTTAGCTCTGTGCCTTTCTTTTGTGCAAAAAGAAAATAAGGAAGTCTTACAGTTATTTTACCGAGTTTATTCAGCGAATCGGTAATTGCATAATCGTCCGGGAAGTTCTGGAAACCACCGCCGGCGTCCATTACTGCAGTAATGCCGAGCCGGTTGAGTTCCGTCATATATTGAAGCGTTGAATTGATCTTTTCTTCATTGGTCAGTTCTGGCAATTTTGCCAGTGTGGAATAAAGGATGAATGCATTAGGCTCCGCTACCAGCAAGCCAGTTGGATTTCCTTCATTGTCTTTTTCAATCAGGCCTGCAACCGGGTTAGGAGTTTCACCGGTAATGTTCAGCTTTTGAATACCCGCTTTATTCAGCCAGGCCTTGCCATATAAATAAAGGATAAAAGTGGGAACATTTCCTGTCGCTTCATTGATCTCTGCGATCGTTGGCAGTCGCTTTTCTTCAAATTGGTATTCATTCCATCCGCCCACGACTCTTACCCATTGACCAGCTGGTGTACGCTGTGCTTGTTCTTTTAACAAAGCAAGAGCACGCTTGAGAGATGTAACACCGTCCCAGCGTAATTCTGTATTATAAAAACGACCGCCTCTGATCACATGCAGATGGCTGTCAAACAAACCGGGGATTACTACGCGTCCACCGGCATCAATTATCTTTGTGTTTTTATTCCGGGATGCCATCACTGTTTTTGTGGAGCCTACCACCAGTACTTTATTTCCGGCAATAGCAACAGCTTCGGCATTCATTTGCTGATCATCAAGCGTGGTTACTTTGGCATTAACGATGATCAGATCGGCTTTCTTTTGTGCAAAGACCGCCAGTGAAAAAAGAGTAACCAGAACCAGGAGAAAAGCTTTCATGTCAGTAAATTAAAAGGGAAGAAAAAAAGCGGCAAACACGGTGTATGTAAATCCAGTCATTATCTGCTCCATCCGTGCCTGCCGCTTCTGTTTAGTTTCAATAGTGCTTAGTGTTTCAGCATTTCATGTGCATATTGGATACCTACACCATACGCGCCACCATATTTCTTCACGAGGTCCGTTACAGCTTTGTATGTTTCAGATCTTGCCCAGTCGCGCTGCAATTCCAGCAGATACTGAATAGAAGTGATTGGTTTTACACCAGCCTGTACCATTCTCTGAATAGCCATATCATGTGCTTCTTTACTTACATCACCACTCGCGTCTGTGATCACATACACATCATATCCTTCAGCTTTTGCAGAGAGCGCAGGGCCTACGATACATACACCAGTCCACAGACCAGCCAGTACAATTTTCTTTTTACCTTTTCCTGTGATCGCTTTGTGGGCATTCACATCTTCCCAGGTATTCATGGTTGTTCTATCAATATAATTTGAAGTTGCCTGCGGGTAGAATTCTTCGACTTCACGTAAAACCGGTCCGCTGAAAGATTTCTCAGCTACAGTTGTCACGACTGTTGGAACCGAAAAGATCTTTGACGCACCTGCAACGATCGCTGTATTGTTTCTCAGGATCTCTGTTTCAATATTCTTCACGGCAAAAACCATCTGGCTTTCGTGATCGATCAATACAAGTGTATGATTTGTTGGATTGAGTAACTCCGGTGAAGGCTTTTGAGCTTTAGCAGAGGTAGCAAGAGTGGCGATTATTGTAAGAGCCAGTAATGCTTTAATTGTCTTTTTCATTTTTTTAGCTTTTTAGATTGTGCTTGATGTTTGACTTTGATAACACAAAACTAAAAGCTGGAGAGAGCGGGAGCAATTGCTAAACTCTGGTAAACGTTGTATATATCATCGATTGAGGAGGGACTTTCGATGGTTGATGTTCGATGGTCGAAGTTAGAACGCGCAGGAGGCTTCGGCTGTAATCCCGGCGTAGGTTCCCGCAGATGAACGCAGATGGGCGCGCGGAAGCGCAGATTTGTCCCTGATGACAGAAAGATATCCGCGTATCTGCGCGGCCATCTGCGTTCATCTGCGGGAAACCTACAGCTGCAAACTCTTCTTAAAATCCGTAAAGCTCACACCTGACGCATTCTTGAAGAATTTACTGAAATGCGCCATATCATCAAAACCGAGATGATATGCCACTTCCTTCATCGTCACACTGGTGTATGCCGCCTGACGTTTTGCTTCGAGAATGATCCGTTGCTGTATATGATGACTGGCAGGAAATCCGGACACTTTCTTCACCACTTCATTCAGATAATTTGGCGTCACCACCAACTCATCCGCATAATCAGTCACCATCCGTTTTGTAGTGTAATTCTTTTCGAGCAATGCCAAAAACCGGCGCATCAGATCAATGTTCTTTGACTGTGCAGGCTGCTGACTCGATTTTTCAAACTGTCTTGTAAGATAGATCAGGAATATTTTAAGAAAACCACGCAATATCTCCGAGCGGAGAATATAAAAATTCGCAAACTCTTTCATCATCCGCTTCACCGCATCTTCCATTTCATCGGCTACATCATCATCCACTTTTATCACCGGTGATTGAGAAAATGTATTAAAAAGCCCACTGCTATAAAGTATCTCCAGATTTGACTCATCCGTTCCCATGAAATCATTGGTGAAAGAGATCACATAACCTTCCGCATCTCCATTCTGTTTCAACAGATGCACCTGCCCGGGAGAAATACAATAAACCATATGATCCTGTAACTCAAATTTATCCAGGTCTATCAAATGAACTCCTGTCCCCTTCTTCACCCAGATGATCACATAGTAATTATGCCGGTGTGGAATTGCATTCTGCTGCCACCTGTTCTGCTCGAGCCATTCCATCGTATGGATCTCAAACGGAACGTTTGCAACTGATTTCCCTATTTCCAGTATGGGAGTTGTGACTGATGACATCTCCCCAAAAATAAAGCAAAGAGGGGAAAGGAGGGAAAAGAGAAAAAAGAGTTTGTTTGGACTCTTGTTTCCTATTTCCCTCCCCGTCCGCAGAAACTTTAGCCCAGGCGGATCACCTCTTGCGTATCAAACCGTCCTTGTCGAAATTAATTTTTGCGTTCCCACCTTCTCCGCCCCCGAAACTTTAGCGTAGGCGGATTTTCTTATTATCCTCTTTTACCTCCTTCACCACTTTCTACCTCTTAGCCACATCAAATTTCCGGAAGATCGCTTTTACACTGCTCTGAATCTCTTTGGAAGTCATTTTACGACTATCGACTTCTGCGGTAGACCATCCCTGCCATACAGTTTTATCTGTATTAGCATCGATCATCGATATGGTAACCGTTCCTTCTCTCACTGGTGCATCATAATTATCATATCCCATGAACTGGGAAGGATACCAGACGTTGATGAACCTGCGGGAATAGGGGTTATAGAATGTACGGGTGAAAGGTCTTGAGTAAACAGCATCTGACTGCTGCCTGATAGATTTCTCCACGAGCACATCATAACTGAGCAATACATCGGGGTTTCTTTTGGTCTCTTTCCACCCGGCTGTTTTTTGCAGCTCCTGAGTTACGGCATCCCTGATCTTTTGTTCTGCCAATCCGTTTGTACTATTCGTTTTTCCTTTACCATCTTTTTCGATCCAGGCGAAGGTTTTATACTGAGTGAAATCAGTTGTATCGTCTTTTTCAATATGCGCTGATGGAGCACAACTTGCAAGCAAGAAGACAATACCCAAACTTATGCTCCACAGTGACCAGCTCTTCTTCATAAAATCTCCTTTTTCTTTTAATACTGTTTTGAAAAATGTCCGATATATAAACGAAAAAAATAGTGCCGCGTTTACTAACGACTTGTGAAAGTTGTTACGCCCTGTATATCAATACAAAGTTTTTTTTAACGTAAAGAATAGCGTGGTTTTTCTTCCCGTGCTTATTGGCTTACCGGTAAAAAATAACCGTAAAGCCATAAGGACGGGAAGAAAAAAGGCCGGAGTTCACCTCCGGCCTTTCAGCTTTATTATTTTCTTAACGTTTAAGGCAACCCGATCTCGTAGTGTCGCTCAGGGATCTGTACGTCCAGGAAATCTTTTCTTATCAGTCGTTTTCTGAATTCCTGTTGAACATCGTATTCACCATGTACAAGGAACAGTGTTTTCACCTGTCGGGGATCCTGACAGGCAAGCCATTGGCTCAGATCTTCATAATCGCCATGTGCGCTCATGCTGCGGATAGAACCGATCTCGGCATTCACCTGGTGTTCCACTCCGAAGATGCTCACTTCTTTCGCACCAGACATCAAACGTCCTCCGAGTGAAGTTGGTTCGCAATAACCGGTAAGTACGATACTGTTTCTGCTGTTCTCGATCGTATTGCTGATATGATGTTTTACTCTTCCCGCATCAGCCATACCGCTTGCGGAAATGATCACCATTGGCTCGTTACGATAGTTCAGCAATTTGGATTGCTCCACGCTCTTGATATATTTCAATCCTTTGAACATAAAAGGATCATCATCAGAGGCGAGTATCTTTTGAATATTCTTGTTAAAGTATTGCGGATAACTCTTCACGACTTCGGTAGCTTCAATACTCAATGGGCTATCAACAAAATAATCAAAAGGTGGTAAATGATTTTCAAGTTCCAGCTGATTCAACGCAAAGAGGATCTCTTGCGTACGGCCAACGCTGAAGGCTGGCAGTATAAGTTTACCTTTCTTTTCACCACAAGTATAGTTGATCCACTTCAGCAGCAGCTCAGGCGTACTGTCTCCCGCATCATGTAAGCTATTGCCATATGTTGATTCAAGTAAGATGTAATCAGCTTGTGGAAATACATCAGGCGATTTCAGGATCACATCACGATACCGTCCAACATCTCCGCTGAAACTTAAACGTGTTTGTTTCCCATTCTCCGTTGCCTTTACATGCACACACGCGCTGCCGATGATATGACCAGCATCAGTGAACATCGCCTCCACTCCTTCGATCACATGGAACCAGTTACCATATTCGATTTTCACGAACTGATCCATGCAACGCTTTGCATCTTCTACTGTATAGAGTGGCTGGAGATAAGGAAGCCCCTGCGCTGCACGTCGTTTGTTGGAATGCTTCACATCGTCTTCCTGTATCTCACCGGAATCTTCCAGGAGAATTGCTACCAGCGTATGCGTTGCGGGAGTACAGAATATTTTACCGCGGAAACCATCTCTACAAAGTTTGGGGATCAAACCTGAGTGATCAATATGAGCATGAGACAGGATCATAACATCCACTTCGGCGGGATCAAAACCAAAATCACGATTGTATGCATCAGTATCTTTTCCCAGCCCCTGGAACATACCGCAGTCAAGCAGGATCTTTGTTCCATTCTTCAGTGTCAACAAGTGTTTGGAACCTGTTACAGTACGGGCGGCTCCATGGAAAGCAATTTTCATTCTTATTCTTTTTAGTGATACAGATTAAAGTAAGCTTACTTACTTTTTGATTTGAAAGACCAGGTCACCTGCATTTCGCAAACGATCTCTCCTTCTTTGTTCCGGCCGGTGGTTTTGGCCTCCACCGTCCGGGATTCGCCGGTTGCAATGGATTCTTCGATTGCGTGGCGGAATTTCTCTCCATCCTCACAAGCAAAAATGGTGCGGCCTGTGGCTTTTTTAAAATAAGCCGCTTCCATTTTTACAACAAGCATGGATACAGAAGGTTTTCTTTTATAGATATGCGCCATCCCCAATGCTCCGGTTGTCAGTTCTCCGGCCATGGCAAGACAGGCAAAATAGGTCGATTTAAAAGGGTTCTGTGAAAACCATTTGAACGGAACACTTGCTTCACATCGCTTTTCATCCATGTACCTTACACGTACTCCTGAAAAAAATGCACTAGGCAGCTTTGCGAATAAGAATAAACGGAATTTAAGCGGATTTGTCAGCAACCGTATAAAAGACGAGGTATGTTCATTCATGTTTACTGTTCTTTGTATTCGGCCGGATCAAGTGCTTTACGCGTCCAGTCTGAAAAAAAACTTTTTACCTTCTGCATGTCGTAACTTTTACCACTTTCGAGATAAGCGGAGTTTTGCGTATGCAGCAGCTTTCCTTTTTCATCTAAAATAAGAAACACGGGGAACCCGAATCGTTGGGGATAGCCGTATTTAGCCAGTAGCTTACTGTTCGTATTCTCTTTACTGTAATTAAGATGATAGGTCACATAATTTGCATTCACCAGTGAATCGAGTGATTTATCTGTTTTTACAAAATCATCAAACCGCATACACCAGATACACCAGTTACCTCCTATCTGAACATACACCTGCTTACCTGCAGCTTTTGCATCTTTGACAGCTTTTGAGAGCGCCTTTTCCGCATCCTCTTCCGGCTTATAAAGTTTGAATTTTGAAAGGTCCTGCGCCTGCGCTACTGTTGCGCAGATAAAAATTGATACCGCTAAAATGCTCTTCTTCATCATTGCTTGCCTGTTATTTTTGTTTATCAAAAGAAACGATCGCCGCTACCGCCTTGTTATCGTTCGCGTCTACTTTAAAATAGATCTGTCCATCATTTGTATTACTGAAAGAAGCTGAACGGATAAGTAGCTTCTGTAAAGCCTGATTTACTTTGCCCGCATAAGTCGGCTGAATACTGCGCCCGATCGCCGCATTCACCTCATCATAATCCAGCGCTTCTTTACTTGCTACAATAGCGATATAATCACGTGTGCCGATCGTATCAGCTTCCATCGACTTATCTTTTGGGAAAAGGCGATATCCGGTAATACCACAATAAGGAGAATACTTTGAACCGCCATTCTTTTCAGGATAAGGGAACAGAACATAACTTCCCCCGTTCTCATCCTGTCCAAAAATGTAGATATAACACTCCGTCTCGTTCTTTACCGCCATCTTGAATCTTGTGCCGGGACTGATCGGCGTGACCGTTTGAAAAGCATTGCTCCCCTGGGACCTTAGCTGTACATACTGACCATTCTCATTATTCACCAGTCCGATCGTACACTCCAGCGGGATATTAGCTACCGCCCCCCTTTTTGGTAACGGATCAACACCATAGGCTTCTTTTACATAGTTTTTAAAATCGCCATAGCGAACCCAGCCAATGCCGTCTTTGCCCCATTGGGGTCCCCAGCTGTTCATGATCTGGAAAGCGCCTCCAAACTTGCGGTCGTCATACCCAATCACACACATGGCATGGCCACCCATTCCCACCTGTGAAGCATCCATGCCCTCCGGCTGCCAGAGCTCCCGGCCCATCATATTCTGCATAAAACTTTGTCCAACCATCATCCCGATCACAACGGGGGCGTCTTTTGCGAGATGTTCTTTCACCGCGCGGACATTGATAGAACTAAGCCGGTCGCCATTTGTCAATCTTGTAAATCCATGGATCTTGTACTGACCAGCCTGCTGCTTCTGACTGCTGTTGGGCGTAGTGGTACAGTTCTGATCGGTATATGGAAATTCACTCAAGGGTAATGCTCCCTGATTGCTCATCTGATCCATTGCCCGCTGGATATAGGAACCCTGACAACCATCCAACCCGATCTGATTGTACATAAAGGAAGGGCTGAACTTTATCTGGTCGGGATCCACACCTGTAGACGCCGCTTCCAGCACAGTTCTGGCCGCATAGGCACTGCTCCAGGCAACACAACTGCCTTGTTGCCCCTGATCTCCACGCTGCGGTGCAAATTTCAGCAGGGATACAGCTTCAGGCAAAGGATTTTTCGATGCGTCATCTTCCTGTCCTTCATATATTGAAGCCTTCTCAAACTCTTTTGGGTTAAAACTATACCCGCTTTGCGAAAATAGATTTTGAGCCACATCGCCGATATTGATACCTCCGCCGCCACGTCCCAGGAAGAAATAAGCCGCTCCAGCAAGCAGTAACAGCACTATAATCCCTTTACCCTTGAATAAGCCCAGCAACAATGGCAGCAACGCCCCCAATCCCCCGCCACCGCCAGGAAAATTCGAACGGCCACCTCCACCTCCACTGTCATTATTATAATCATTTTGATTCGGATCCCGGGGATCATCTGTCATTCGGATGGGCATATAGTCTGGTTTAATACGCTAATTAACACACGCTAATTTCGCTAGTTGGAGTCTTTACTTCTGAAAACTCATTTCGCAACGGAAGAGAGCAATTGGCGAAATTGGCCTTCGGAATTAGCGTTGCTTAAATGTAAGAAGTTTGCAGGAAAGAGAAAAAACCTGAATTAAGACACAGTAGTTCCCCCAATAAGCGTCTTCCATTTGGAAACTTTTTCACCAATTTAGTCTCCAATTCGCGAAATTCGCGTTCACCAATTTGAAAGTTATGCAAAAGCTATTCGCCACCTTATCCGTTTTTACCCTGAGCGCTTCAATGGCGTTTTCACAGAAGATCACGTCAAAGCCCGCTTTTCAACAGGGTGATTCGATAGCCATACACGTTTCACTTGAACAAACTATAGCACAGCAGGCGATGGGACAGGCTATCGATTTCAAAGTGTTTGGCAATACCGACCACAGTTATAAAGTTTCCAACAGCACCGATGATAATACCACTCTTCATCATAAGATTTCCAGAATGCAGTTTGACTTTGATGGAATGGGGCAAAAAAGAAAGTTTGACTCTGATAATGAAAAAGACCTTAGCGGGCAGTTTGGGAAACCATTCAAAGAGATCTTGTCGAAAGAGTTTGATATGATCATCGACAGAAGCGGAAAAACCTTGCTGGTCAGGCCAGAAAAGATAGCACTCGAACAACCAGATGCCCGTTTTGCTATTATCGCCAATATGCTGAAAGAACTGACCAGTGTTGTCTATGCACCGCAAAAAGGTTCAGCAAGTTTCTTTGCTTTACTACCCGAAGAAGGCGCTGCTGTTGGAGAAAGCTGGCAGGAAACGTTTAAAACTGCTAATGAATCAGGCATCACTACCTATAAACTCAGCGCCGTTACTGATTCAACGATTGTGATTGATTTCAAAACCGTTTCCACCGCAACTTCCACTACAGAAATGATGGGAATGGAAACAAGTACAACAATGAAGAATAATATTACCGGTCATATCATTGCGGATAAAGCCAGTGGTATCATTAAGGAAAAGATCAGCAATTTAGATTCGAATGGCGCCACGGAGGTGATGGGAAACAGTATGCCGATGAGTGCCAAAACAAGTGTGATAACCAAAGTGCAACAGATAAAACAATAAGCGTACTAAAAAAGAAAACGCCGTTACGGGACTTATCCGTGACGGCGTTTTCTTTTTTACTCCTTCCAATTTACTGATAACGATAGACTGTTCATATCCTAAAAAATCATTCCGGTCTTCCCGGCGAAAAATAAACCGGGAAGACGGGAACAAATACATTGTGATCGAACAGTGATCCTTTTATTTAGCTACCGGTTCCAACACTTTCAACCGGCCTCTTTCAGCGAGCTGCTTCCATCCATAAAACTGAAAAAAACCTCCTTCACTCATCGCCACAAACAATCCACCCGGATAACCTGGCAGGCTCACGGACGTAACATCACTTCCATCGCTTTTTTCAGTAGACAACTGTAATGATACGATCAGCGGATGCTCATGCGATTTTCCACCACTGCCCTCACGTGCATACACATTAAACTTGCCGGCAGCCTGGTCTGACACAAGAATATAACCCGTGCCGTCAGGAAACTTATAAATGGAAATACCTTCGTTGTCTTCTTTGTATTGCCCCTGACCAAATAACGCCAGCTCTTCATTCCCTTTCTGCGGATCTGCGTAGTATTTACGTATGCCAACCTGTTCATCTGAATAATAAACATAACCAAGCTCATTATCCACGGCGATTGATTCGATCTCTTTCTTTCCTGAATACTTTCCAAATTTGCGGACAAGTTCCCCAACAACCTTGCCCTTGCCATTATCTTTCAACTGATACTGTTCAAGATAACCTTCTGCCGGGCCACTCTTGCGGCTAACGATCGCAAAAATAGCTTTGTCCGAAGGACGTGTATACAATGCGACACCCATCGGTGAACGCGCCGTATCATTTTTGAAGACCTCTATTCCTCCACCATCGACCGCCTTCATTGCCGGAAGACTAAATACCCTGATTGAGTTCAGGTCCCTTTCCGTTGCCACAGCAATATCAACTGTTGAATCACCAAATGGAAGTGTATACGCAATGTCAACATTATTCATTCTGTGCAAACCGGTCACGCTGCGCTGACGGTCGATCTTACCATCAAGATGGAACACATACAATCCACCGTTTTCTGCGTTCTTATCGGTTCCGATGATCAGGCTGCTGTCGGGATTGGCAGGATTGATCCAGATCGCAGGATCATCACTGTCGTCAAAAACTTTCTCTGTGATCACGGCAGGCTTTAATGCGGTTGTATCTGAAGTAGAAGCTGGTGTAGTAGTGCCCGGAGTTTGTCCGTTATTATTGCAGGCAGCAACTGACAATGCCATCACGCCAGCGGCGAGCTTTACTGATAAAGATTTTTTCATTCTTGTATAAATAAAAAACCAGGCAACTAACTATGGTTGCCTGGCTTTCAAAACTAAACTTATTTACTTAAATCGAATTTGATACCCATGTTAAAACGGGGACCATAGTATTCCAACTGAGCCGTTCTGTCAGATATGCCCTGGTAATAACGCAGTGGCTGGTTGGTCAGGTTATTCGCTTCAGCGAACAAACGAAACTTCGTGGTGAATGCATAAGAAGCATTCGCATCAAGGAAGAACTGTTTGCTGTAGTAGCGATCAAAGAAAGAATCTTCATTGTAACCCGCATCATCGCTATCATCAACATAGGAAGATGTATAGTTACCAGACAGGCGGACAACCACTTTTTTGCTTTCGTAAGAAAGTGAAGCATTGAACATATGCGGAGCCGCACCAGGCAATTTCACATTGCTGCGGATCAGTTGACCATCACCATCAAATATATTCTCTGCCTTTGAATGAGTGTAGGTATAGTTCAGGTAAATGCCAAAGCCTTTCCAGAAACCAGGGAGAAAATCAAACTGACGCTGGATCGCAGCTTCTATTCCCCACACTTTTGCACCATCGCCATTTCTGCGCTGAGAAAACTGCCAGTTATCACCTGCCGCAATAGGATTCGCAACCGTAGGAAAATCTGATGCAAACTTTGCCTGGGTGTAGTTATTATCAATATAAGTATAGAAGAATCTGTTGATATTCTTGTAGAATACGCCACCGGAAACAATACCAACTGACTTGAAGTAATTTTCTACCATCAGGTCGATATTTTTTGACACAACAGGTTTCAGGTCTGGGTTACCAGTGCTGAGTTGCTGATCACCAGGTGCCAGATTGAAATAAGGAACAAGGTCATAGTAACGCGGGCGCGCGAGTGACGTAGTATAAGCACCTTTAATAACAAGATCCTTGTTTACCTGGTAGCGAAGATTTACATCAGGCAGAACATTGGTATAATTATTTTTCAGGTTAGCTGTTCCTGCAAGATCCTCTTCATCTTCTACGATATTACCTGTGTAGTTGATGTTTGTGCGTTCAACCCTTACGCCAATATTGGCTGAGAATTTTTCAGTAAAATGCTGACGCAATTCAACATATCCGGCTTCGATCCGCTCAGTAGCCTTGTAGTTGGTCGCAAGATATTCAGCCGGAGCGTCTGACTCATCATACTGCGATGCATTTTTCAGATCAAGTCCACCAAGATACCCTGGTGTTACAAATTGCCCACCTGCAAACTTCTTAGGAAAGTAGCTGCTGTAAGAACGTTCCTCAAGAGGAAGCTGAGTGATATTGCCAATGCTGTTTACAGGATCGTATTCAAAGAAGTTGTTGTTACGTTCCTTCTTTTTTGCACGAAGTCTTGCTCCGAAAACGATATTACCTTTCTGATTTTTTACGATAGAAAGAGGAAGACTGAAATCCAGGCGGGCGTTGATATCACGCTCAAACTGATCCTGGTATTGTTCAGTCAATTCATTCAGGCGGGTATACTGGCTGAGAGCCATATTATCCGTAAGCAATGGATGTTCCGCATCAGAAATATCCTGGTTAATGGTGATATTCCTTCTACCCAGGGAGATGTATCTTTCATTAGGTCTTTTTTCAGACGCTTTAGCAAGTTGTACACTCCAGTTTGTTTTTAGCTTTCCCCATTGATGATCACCCCTGAGAGCGAGAGAACGGACACGTTGATCTTCGAGACGACGGGCATCATTCCGTCCACCATTGATACCGCCTTTCGTCTGACGAAGTACTTCACCATTATTGTAACCGGTGATGTCACCGTTTGCATCATAGATCAGATCGCCGGCACCGCCACGCGCACGGTGACGCAGGCGGAAACGGTTTTCCCGGTCATCTCTCCAGTTGTATGCACCTGTAAGATAGATTGTGTTGAGTTTGTTGATCGCGAAGTCCATCGTTGTTGTCAGACTGCGGCGGACACGAAGCACATCATAAATACGGATATCATGATCGCTGATATATGGCTTTCCATTTGCATCTTTTGACCAAACAGCTTCGAGGTTATCAGAACCGAAATCATTACTGTTAAATGATCCGCTCACAACGAAACCTAATCTTTTATTCAGTGCTCTTGTACCTGCAATAAAGTTTGCAGTGCCGATAAATCCGTCACGGATCGGGTTGAAACCACCTGCCACCGTTCCGGACAAACGAAGACCATTCGGAGCAGTACGTGTAACGAGGTTTACAGACCCACCGATGGCATCCGCATCCATATCTGCAGTAAGCGTTTTACTTACCTCAACCGTCTGGATCATGTCCGCCGGGATCAGATCCATTTGTACACGACGGTTATCGCCTTCAGCAGAAGGAATTCTTTCTCCATTCAATGTTACAGAGTTGAACTCCGGGCCCATACCGCGCACAACAATATTACGTGCTTCACCCTGGTCATTCTGCATAGTGATCCCCGGCACACGTTTGATCGCATCACCAATATTACCATCCGGGAAACGTCCCATCTGATCTGCACTGATGATATTCGTTATACGATCACTGTTTTTTTGCTGATTCAATGCACGCGCCTGACCTTTCAGACGATCACCCATTACAATTACTTCAGAACCCGTAACAGCTTTGCTGGAAAGCGTTTCAATCAGTTCAGCTCCGTTTGGCTGAACCGTTATCTTTTTTTCGACAGATCCATATCCGATATAGGAGATAGAGAGCGTGTATTCGCCGGAAGCAACATTAGCGATGAGAATTTCGCCATATTGGTTAGTTATACCAGAATAATTACCGGGAGACAATTTTACAGAAGCTCCTGGCAGATTCAGGTTGTCTTCATCTTTTACTTTCAGCTTGAATGCACCTTTCTGACCAAACGTTGTTGCGCAAAACAACAACAGCATGGCGCAGAGCGTCATTAATTTACTCATAGATAGCGTTAATTTGACGCGAAAGTATTCGGACCGTGTTAACGCAACGTTATGGAAATGTGACTAAACAGTTACCGCATAAACGGCGATTTATTGCATTATTGGGGATCAAGATCAAAAGTTGGGAAGCGACTGAATGATCGGGCTTCCATCGCTTTCCATGTGAGAAAGTCCCGCCAGCGGTTGCAAGAATCGCCTGAGCGTTTTGCA
>VFQP010002499.1_pt1 | contig 20381 bp, 18 predicted proteins | sample 3512351 | NCBI WGS metagenome assembly VFQP01 (sample SAMN10412372, study PRJNA504923) | tailings metagenome | isolation source: Relicate 1 Philex TSF1 revegetated site | place: Philippines: Tuba, Benguet | collected 2017-08-29
CTGAACCTCGTCGACCGCGACCGTTTCGCGCTCTGCTGGATCGTCGATTTCCCGTTCTTCGAGTGGAACGAGGACGAGAAGAAGGTCGACTTCGCCCACAACCCGTTCTCCATGCCGCAGGGCGGCATCGATGCGCTCAACGGACAGGAGCCCCTGACCATCAAGGCGTTCCAGTACGACATGGTCTGCAACGGCTTCGAGATCGCGTCGGGCGGCATCCGCAACCACCTGCCGGAGACGATGGTCAAGGCCTTCGAGACCGTCGGCCTCGACCGCGCCACCGTGGAGGAGCGTTTCGGCGGCCTCTACCGCGCCTTCCAGTACGGCGCGCCGCCGCATGGCGGCATGGCGGCGGGCGTGGACCGCATCGTCATGCTCCTGGTCGGCGCGAAGAACCTGCGCGAGATCACCATGTTCCCGATGAACCAGCAGGCCTACGACCTGCTGATGAACGCGCCGTCCGAGGCGACGCCGACGCAGTTGCGCGAGCTCAGCCTGCGTGTCGTCGCGCCGAAGAAGGATGCCTGAGACGCTTGCCCTTGCCGCGAGGAAGGGCAAGCCCCGCCTGCTGGTCACCGGCTTCAATGCGTTTCCCGGCGCGCCGGTCAATCCGACCGAAGCGCTGGTCGCCGGCCTCCTTGCCGACCGTGCATCGATCGAGCGTCGCTGCGGCCTTCATGCCGAAGTGCTCGACGTGGACTACCGGGCGCTGCCGGCGCGGCTAGCTGCTATCGCCGCGGATTTCCGCGCCGACATCGCCGTGCATTTCGGCCTCGCGGCGTCGGCGAAGGGGTTCCGGCTCGAACGTCTGGCGCGCAACTGCACAAGCCTGACGCTTGCCGATAACAGCGGCTGGCGTCCGGCCGTCGCGACGATCTGCGACGGTGTCGAAACCCACGACAGCACGCTGCCGCTGGACATCATCCATGACCGGCTGGTCGACGCCGGGCTTCCGGTCGAATGGTCCGACAGCGCCGGCGACTATCTCTGCAACTACCTCTTCTACCACGCGCGCGCCGGCCTCGTGACCGGCTACGCGCCGGCCATGGCCGGTTTCATCCACGTCCCGCCGTTCCCGCCGTCAGGTCCTGCGGACATGGCGGGCATCGTGACGTCGGCGCTCGACTTGGCCTCCCTGTCAGACGGCGCCCGGCTCATCATCGAGACCTGCCTGGACGCCTGGGAAGCCCGGCCGGAATAGAAAAAGGCCCGGCGCGACGGCCGGGCCTTTCGCTGGTCCTGTAAGGACGGAAGCTCAGTCCTCGTTGGCGGTGACCGAGACCGACAGCGTCTTGATCAGGTCCTGCGGCGCGCCGGACATGGCGCCGGCCATGATCACCGCGAACGGCACCGGCGAGGCCGGCTTGGCGGCGATCTCGATGCTCTGCGGATCGTCGAGGTACTTCGTCACCGCGGCGGTCACCTGGGCGGTGAAGTCGGGGTTGTTCAGCTGCGCCAGCATGAACGGAACCACTGCCTTCGCCTGGTTGGCGACGTCCGACGCCTTCATGCCCTGCTGCGCGGCGACGTATTCCAGCACCTTGCCCGTCAGCGAGTCGTCGTCGAAGCGGATGGCGGTTGCGTGGAACGTCAGCTGCTGCATCAGGCCGAGGATCGCGAGGCCGGCGGCGGAGTTGTCGCCGCCCGGGTTGTTCGCGAGGTTCTTCTGCATTTCCTGCAACTGCTTGATGAACTCCGGCGTGTAGCCGCCGAGGTCGAAGGTGAAGCCGAGCGTGCCGGCATTGTCGACGGTCATGTCGTACTGGGTCAGCGCCATGCGGCCATCGGTCGGCTGCCAGGAACCTTCGAGCTCGAAATTGCCGCTCATCTGCTGGTAGCCGGCCGCGTCGATGAACTTCTTGCTCTCCGGGTCGGCGACCTTGGTCAGGTCGGCGGTGAATTTCTCGGCTGAGCCGGAGAAGGCCATCGGGTTGCCGTCGGCCGGCGCCGTGATCTCGAAGTGGATGTTGTCGATCGCGAACATCTTGGTGCCGCCTTCGGTCACCGAAACGTTGCCGACGTCGGCTTCCTCGTAGAGCATAAGGGTCGACAGCGGGTCGGCCGAGCCTTCGGCCGGGAGCTTGAGGCCGGTGATCGAGATGCCGGTCGCATCGAGCGTCGCGCCGTCCTCGGTCACGGAGTAGTTCGGGAACGCGATCAGGCCGATGCGATAGCCGCCGTCGGCCTCGGTGATCTCCGAAAGGGTCAGGTCGCCCACGGCGGCCGAGCCTTCCGCGCCGTCCATCGAGGCGGTGACACCCTGCAGGATCACCGTGTCGCCGCCGCCAGTGACGCCGGTCCAGGCGATCGTGATGCCCTGATTGGCCATGACGGCCTTCAGCCTTTCGGCGACGGCGGTGGCGTCCTGCGCGAAGGCGGAGCCGATGGCGATGGTGGACAGGAAGGTGGAAAGGGCGAGCGTACGGAGACGGAGAGCTGTCATGGGCGTTCCCTGAGACATGAAAATGATGTGCGCGAATCCAGTCGATGCAGATATGGACCGGAAAATGACGCTGGCCAGAGATTGCGCAAATAATCGGTCAAAAGGCAATCGTCGCTCCTGCCGATGGTGAACGGAACGGGCAGGAAATCGGCGGCCTTGCCGCGAATCGCGGCCTCGTCTAACCCGATTCCATGGGAAAAAGCCTCATTCCGCCCGGTTCTGGTCAGGGCTCCGGCGATGGCGACGGCATCGAGCCGGTCGACCTGAAATCGGCGCTCGAGGAGCGCTATCTGGCCTATGCGCTGTCGACGATCATGCACCGGGCGTTGCCCGACGTGCGTGACGGCCTGAAGCCGGTCCATCGCCGCATCATGCACGCCATGCGCCTGCTGCGGCTCAATCCGGACCAGTCCTTCGCCAAATGCGCCCGCATCGTCGGCGAGGTGATGGGCAAGTTCCATCCGCATGGCGACCAGTCGATCTATGACGCGCTCGTCCGCCTCGCCCAGACCTTCTCGATGCGCTACCCGCTGGTCGACGGGCAGGGCAACTTCGGCAACGTCGACGGCGATAATGCCGCCGCCATGCGCTACACCGAGGCGCGCATGACCGAAGTGGCGAGCGATCTTCTCGCCGGCATCACCGAGGACGCGGTCGACTTCCGCCCGACCTACAACGAGGAGGACGAGGAGCCGGCGGTGCTGCCGGGCGCCTTCCCGAACCTGCTCGCCAACGGCTCGTCCGGCATCGCCGTCGGCATGGCCACCTCGATCCCGCCCCACAATGCCGCCGAGCTTTGCGACGCGGCGATCCATCTGCTCGACGAGCCGGATGCGCCGGTCGCGAAGCTGATGGAGTTCGTGCAGGGTCCGGATTTTCCGACGGGCGGCATCGTCGTCGACGACCGCGCCTCGATCCTCGAAGCCTACGAGACGGGCAGGGGCGGGTTCCGCGTCCGCTCGCGCTGGCATCAGGAAGACCAGGGTCGCGGCACCTGGAACGCCGTGGTCACCGAAATTCCGTACGGCGTGCAGAAGTCGCGGCTGATCGAGAAGATCGCCGAACTGCTGATCGCCCGAAAGCTGCCGCTGCTGGAAGACGTGCGCGACGAAAGCGCCGAGGACATCCGTCTCGTGCTGGTTCCGAAGAGCCGCACGGTCGATCCGGGCCTGCTGATGGAATCGCTGTTCAAGCTCACCGAGCTCGAGAGCCGCTTCCCGCTCAACATGAACGTCCTGTCGCGCGGCAAGGTGCCGAACGTCCTGTCGCTGAAGGGCGTGCTGCGCGAATGGCTCGACCACCGCCGTGACGTGCTGATCCGGCGGTCCCGCCATCGACTGGCCGAGATCGAGCGCCGGCTGGAGATTCTCGGCGGCTACCTCATCGCCTACCTCAACATCGACGAGGTGATCCGCATCATCCGCGAGGAGGACGAGCCGAAGCCGGTGATGATGGCGCGCTGGGGGCTGACCGACACGCAGGCCGAGGCGATCCTCAACATGCGGCTGCGCGCGCTGCGCAAGCTGGAGGAAATCGAGATCCGCAAGGAGTTCGATGCCCTCACGATGGAGAAGAAGCAGATCGAAGGCCTGCTGGGTTCGGTTGCCAGGCAGTGGCAGACGATCCGCTGGGAGGTCTCGCAGACCCGCGAGAAGTTCGGCCCGGAAACCCCGCTCGGCAAGCGTCGGACGACCTTCGCAGACGCGCCCGAGCATGATCTCGAGGACATCCAGCAGGCGATGATCGAGAAGGAGCCGGTCACCGTGATCGTCTCCGAGAAGGGCTGGCTCAGGGCCATGAAGGGCCACCTCCAGGATTTCTCGACCCTGACCTTCAAGGAAGGGGATTCGCTGAAGCTCGCCTTCCATGCGCAGACCACCGACAAGGTGCTGGTCTTCACCACGGGCGGCAAGTTCTACACGATCGGCGCCGACCGTCTCCCCGGCGGCCGTGGCCATGGCGAGCCCATCCGCATCATCGTCGACATGGAGAACGATCAGGCGATCGTCACGGCCTTCGCGCATGATCCGTCGCGCAGGCTCCTGCTGGTCAGCCATGAGGGCAACGGCTTCGTAGTGCCCGAGACCGAGGTCGTCGCCAACACCCGCAAGGGCAAGCAGGTCATGAACGTGCGCTCGCCCGACGAGGCCCGGCATTGCGTCGTCATGACCGGCGACCACGTCGCCATTGTCGGCGAGAACCGCAAGATGCTGGTCTTCCCGTTGGCGGAAGTGCCGGAAATGGGACGCGGCAAGGGTGTGCGGCTGCAGAAATACAAGGACGGCGGCGCGCTCGACGTGAAGACCTTTGCGCTTGCCGACGGATTGAGCTGGCAGGATTCGGCCGACCGGACCTTCACGCGGCAGGCGGCGGAACTCGCCGAATGGATCGGCGCACGCGCCTCTGCCGGCCGGCTGGTGCCCAAGGGTTTCCCCCGGACGGGAAGGTTTGGGTGAGGGTCAGCTCTGCTTCGCCAGCGCGACGGCCCTCAACTCGACCAGCCCGCCCGGCACGATCAGTTCGCTGACGCCGACGGCGGTCCAGGCCGGCCACGGCTCGCTCAGATAGCGGGCCCAGACCTTCATGAAGGTTTCCATGTGGGTTGCGATGCCGACATGGTAGCTGGTGATCTCGACGACGTCGGAAAGTTCCGCCCCGGCCTCGGCGAGGATCGACTTCAGCGCCTCGAAGGCGGTTGCGAACTGCGCTTCCGGGTCGCGCACCGCCATGAGCGCGGCGAGTGGCGCGTCGCCTTTGGCGGTCGTCATCTTCGCGCCGGCCAGACCGCCCAGATGCGCCGGCGTCTCGCCGCCGGGGCTCGTGCCGACGATCCCCGAACAGTAGATCTTGCCGCCCGCTATCACCGCCGGGGCGAAATGCCAATGCTCGTAGACGCCCTGGAGGGCCGACGGGACGATGGTCTGGCGCGGCGTCATGTCGGTCGGGGCTCCGTTGGGAAATGTTGACGGCTTCGAGGCCCGACTATAAGCCGGCCGCGCATTGGCGCACCCTCCCGACAGGCCGATTTCTTGAACGACATCTCCCAGATTGAAGTCGATGGCGGCCCGCTCGTCAGCATCGTCGTTCCGACGCTCAACGAGCGCGGCAACGTCGAGGCGGTGATCGCTGCCGTAGCGGGGGCGATGGGCTCCACGCCGTGGGAGCTTATCTTCGTCGACGATGATTCCCCCGACGGGACCGCCGAGGCGGCCAAGGCGATCTCCCGCCACGATCCGCGCATCCGCTGCATCCGCCGGGTGGGTCGGCGCGGCCTGTCGTCGGCCGGCATCGAGGGTTTCCTGTCGTCGTCCGCGCGCTTCGTCGCGCTGATGGACGCCGACCTCCAGCATGACCAGTCGCTTCTGCCGCGCATGGCGGCGGCCCTGTCGGCAGGCGAAGCCGACCTCGTGGTGGCGAGCCGCTACGTCGAGGGCGGCTCGGCCGAAGGCCTCGACGGCAGGCACCGGGCGTTGCTCTCCAGGGCCGGCGGCGCGCTGGCGCGCGGCATGCTGTCGATCTCGCTGACCGACCCGATGAGCGGCTTCTTCATGATGCGGCGCGACCGCTTCGATGCGCTGGCGCCGAAGCTTTCGGGGCAGGGGTTCAAGCTCCTGGCCGACATCGTCGCATCGGCGTCGGGCGGCCTCGCGACCAAGGAGCTGCCGATGGAGATGCGGGCCCGCAACGCCGGCGAGAGCAAGCTCGACGCCGGCGTGAACCTCGACTTCCTGGTGCTCTTGCTGGAGAAGACCGTCGGGCGCTTCCTGCCCGTCCGCTTCATCCTGTTCTCGATGGTCGGCGCGTTCGGCGTCGTCGTCCATCTCGCAGCGCTGTCGCTCTACCATTTCGGGTTCGGCGCCGCCTTCGCGGTTGCGCAGGGCCTTGCGGGCTTCACCGCGATGACCACCAACTTCCTGATCAACAACGCGGTCACCTACCGCGACCGCAGGCTGCGAGGCCTCGGGCTGCTGGTCGGCCTGCTGTCGTTCTACGCGGTCTGCTCGGTCGGCCTCGTCGTCAATGTCGGCGTCGCCGACGCGCTGTTCGGCCGCGACAACAGCTGGTGGCTGGCGGGCGTGCTCGGCGCGCTGGTCGGCGCGGTCTGGAACTACGCCGCGGCGAGCGTCATCACCTGGCGCAAGGTCAGGTGAGCCAGCCTCTGCCGCGCGTTGTCGTCGCGCTTGCGCTCGGGCTGCTCGCCGTTCGCCTGGCGCTCGCCGCGCATCTCGAACTCGCCTTCGACGAGGCCTATTACTGGACCTGGGCGAAGCACCCGGCACTTTCCTACTACGACCATCCGCCGATGGTCGCCTGGTTCATCCGCGCGGGCATCGCCGTCGCCGGCGACACCGAGCTCGGCGTCAGGCTGCTCGGACCGTTCTCCGTATTCTTCTCCACCCTGCTGCTGATGGGCGCGACGCGCGATTTCGGCGGCGACGCCCGCGCGATGACCTTCGCCGGCCTGTTTTCCGAGCTGACCATCGCCGCCCAGGCGCTCGGCGTGCTGATGACGCCCGACACGCCGCTGTTGCTGTTCTCGGCATTGACGCTCCGGCTGCTGGCGGCGCTCTCCGCCGGCGGGCGATCGTCGCTCTGGCTGGCGGTCGGCCTCGCGGCCGGCGCGGCGCTGCTCTCCAAATACACGGCCGTCTTCATCGGTCTCGGCATCCTCGTCTGGCTGCTTGCCGCTCCGGCGCGCCGGCGGTGGCTCGCGACGATCTGGCCCTGGGCGGGCGGGCTCGTCGCGGCTGCCGTCTTCTCGCCCGTGCTGGTCTGGAACGCCGGCAATGGCTGGATGTCCTTCGCCAAGCAGGGGGGGCGGACTGCCGTGCCGTTCGAGCCGTCGCTGGCGACTGTGGCGGACTTCCTCGGCTCGCAGATGGGCCTGCTCACGCCCGTCATCGCCGTGTCGCTGGTCTGGGGCCTGTCTCGTATGGCGCGGGAAGCCGTGGCGAGCCGCACCGACCGCGCGGTCCTCCTGTCCGCGCTTGCCGTGCCGATCCTTGCCTATCTTGCCCTCTACTCGATCGGGTCCGACGTCGAGGGCAACTGGACCCTCGTCGCGCTGCCGCCCGGTCTGGTCGCGGCCGCTCTGGCAACCGCCGAAGCCTGGGACCGGCGGCTGGTGCGCCGCGCTGCGGTCGGCGGCGCCACGCTAGCCGCCGTGCTGTCGGCGGCGTTGCTCTTCTACCTCGTCGTCCCGGGCGACCACGGGCTCGGCCGCCGCGACATCACCCACCGCCTGTCGGGTCACGCGGCCGTCGCGGCCGCCGTCACCCGCGCCGCGCAGGCCGAGGCGATCGGCACCGTCGTCGCCTTCGATTACACCACCGCCGCATTGCTCGGTTTCTACGCGCCCGGCCTTCATGTGATCCAGGTGACGGACCGCCAGCGCTATGTCGGCTGGGTGGTTCCACCCGACGCGGGGCAGGCGATCCGGTCGGGCAAGGTGCTGGCGGTCGCTTCCCCCGACCAGCTTCCGACGGTCCAGGCCCTCTTCGCCGACAGCGCAGATGTTGGCGAGGTCCAGCGCCTGCATCGCGGCACGACCGTCGACCGCTTCGTGCTTCTTCGCGCCGGCGGATTTCTCGGCACGCTCTGATCGCACGTCTTCCCCGTCCGACCCGGCACGCGAGCTTGCCGGTGCGTCATGCTGCACTGCAGCGCTTGACTGCGAATGATCATTCGCATAAAGAGAGAATGAATATTCGCTCTCTTGCGCGAGCCCTTCATGGATTACGAAGCCGAACCCGGCCAGCCGGCCGCCGACCCTGCGGAAGGGCAGGCGCTCTCGCGGGCTGAGCGTCGCGATCTGCAGGTGCAGCGCATCCTCGATGCCGCCAAGTCCTGTTTCGTGCGCTACGGCTTCCAGGGCGCCTCGATGCAGCAGATTTGCGCCGAGGCCGCCATGAGCCCCGGTGCGCTCTATCGCTACTTCGCCTCGAAGGAAGCGATCATCGCCGCGATCACCGACGCCGACGCGCGCGAGGATGCCCGCATCTTCGAGGTGATGCTGTCGAGCCCTTCGGTCATCGACGGGGTGGTCGACGCCGCGATGGCGCATATCCGCCATGTCAGCACCCACCAGCTGGCCGGCCTGTTCGCCGAGATCCGCGCCGAGGCGATGCGCAACGAGGCGATCCGCAACTGCTGCCTCCAGCATCTCGGCCAGATCGAGCAGCTGTTCAGGACGCATCTGGGCGCCGCCATCGAACGCGGCGACATCGACCCGGTCGTCAATCTGCCGACGCTGCTGCCGACGATCATTTCATTCTGCGAGGGGCTCGCGATCAACGACCCGTTGAACGCCGGCGTTTCGGAGAAGGATCTCGAGACCATCATCCGGACGACGGCGATCGCGCTGCTGCGTCCCTCCACGCTTGCTGCCTGAACTCGAGCCCGTCCGGGGAAGCTCCATGTCGTTTCGCGTCCGCCTCGTTCCAGCGCTGGCCCTGCTCGCCGCGACGCTTGCTGCCCCCGGCGCCGCTTTCGCCGCCGACGAACCCGCCGTCGTGAAGCAGGTTCCCCCCGCGATCCGCGTCGTCGCGGCCGAACGGCGCGAACTGTCCGAGACGCTGACGGTCACCGGCACGATCGTCGCCCGCGAGGAAGCGTCGGCCGGCACGGACCTGAACGGTCTGACGGTGCTGGAGCTGACGGCTGACGAGGGCGACCTGGTTAAGAAGGGCGATGTCCTCGCCAGGCTCGACCGCTCCCTGCTCGACACCCAGCTTGCGCAGATCGATGCGACGCGCGCGCAGGCCGAGGCCGGCATCGCCCAGACCGAGGCGCAGATCGCCGACGCCCGCATCGGCGTGCGGCAGGCCGAGGAGGCGCTGGCCCGCGCCCGCGAGCTTCAGAAGAAGGGCGTCGCCACGCAGGCCCAGCTCGACAATGCCACCAACGCATTCGACAGTGCGCAGGCCAAGCTCACTTCTGCGGAGAAGGCGCTGGTCGCGTCGAAGGCGCAGCTTGGCGTGATCGACGCGCAGCGGCGCAACGTGCAGGTGCAGATCGAGAAGACCGAGATCCGTGCGCCGGCCGACGGCCTCGTGCTCGACCGCAACGCGATGCTCGGTGGTGTCGCTTCCGTGGCCGGCGGTCCGATGTTCCGGATCGCCATCGGCGGCGAGTTCGAGCTTTCCGCGACGCTGTCGGAAGTCGCCATGCCGAGGCTCGACAGGGGCATGCCGGCGCGCGTCACGCTCGCCGGTTCGGACGTCACTGTCGAAGGTTCGATCCGCCGCATCTCGGCCGAGGTCGACCAGCGCTCGCGGCTGGGCAACATCCGAGTCTCGTTGGCAGACGGTTCCCGCGCCCGGCCGGGCAGCTTTGCGCGCGGCGAGATCGTCGTGCTGCGCCGCGAAGGTGTCGCCGTGCCAGCGTCGGCGGTCATGTACCAGGGGCGCGACGCCTCGCTCCAATTGGTCACGGACGGCCGGGTCGACACGGTGCCGGTGACCGTCGGCGCGCGCGCCGGCGGTTATGTCGAGATCGTCTCCGGCCTCGCCGCGGGCCAGGAGGTCGTCGCCCGGGCCGGAACCTTCGTCGCCGACGGGGACATGGTTACACCGGTGCGTGACCAGCAGACCGGAGCGGTCGCGCCATGAACTGGAATTTCTCCGCCTGGTCGATCCGCAATCCGACGCCGTCGATCCTGCTTTTCGTGGTGCTGACGGCGCTCGGCATCATGGCGTTCGGCAGCCTGCCGGTCACGCGCTTCCCCAACATCGACTTCCCGCTTGTGTCGGTCCGCGTCACCGATCCGGGCGTCGCCCCGAGCGAACTGGAAACGCAGCTCACCAAGCGCGTCGAGGACGCCGTCGCCAACATTCCCGGCGTCAAGAACGTCGTGTCCAACATCACCGAGGGCACGTCGACCACGCTGGTCGAGTTCCGCCTCGGCACCGAAACGCAAACCGCCGTCAGTGACGTCAAGGACGCGATCGAGCGCATCCGCGCCGATCTGCCGGCTACCGCCAACGCACCGGTCGTCAACCGCGTCGACGTCGAGGGTCAGGCGATCCTGACCTTCGCGGTCTCGGCGCCGGCGATGACCATCGAGGAACTCTCGTGGTTCGTCGACGACGTGGTCATCCGCAAGCTGCAGGGCCTGAAGGGCGTGGCCCGCGTCGACCGTTATGGCGGCGTCACGCGCGAGATCAAGGTCGAGCTGGACCCCGACCGTCTGAATGCGCTGGGTGTCACGGCTTCTGACGTCAACCGGGCGCTGAGGGCGCTCAACGTCGACATGACCGGCGGGTCGGGCGATTTCGCCGGCCGCGACCAGACCATCCGCACGCTGGGCGGCGTCAAGTCCGTCGCCGAGCTTGAGGCGCTGGAAGTCCCGCTGTCCGGCCGCACCGTCCGTCTCTCCGACATCGCCACCGTCCGCGACGCCTGGGCCGAGCCCAAGTCCTTCGCGCGCGTCAACAACCAGACGGTCGTTTCGTTCGGCGTCTTCCGTGGCAAGGGCGAGAGCGACGTCGAGATCAACGAGCGCGCCGCGGTCGCCATTGCGGAGCTCCGGTCGGCGCATCCGGATGTGGCGATCACCAAGGTCGACGACTCCGTCTCCTACACCGAGGGCAATTACGAGACGGCGATGGAGACATTGCTGGAAGGCGCGATCCTGTCGATCATCGTCGTCTTCCTGTTCCTGCGCGACTGGCGCGCGACGCTGGTTTCCGCGGCGGCGCTACCGCTCTCCATCATCCCGACATTCTGGGTGCTCGACCTGTTGGGCTTCTCGCTGAACCTGGTCAGCCTGCTCGGCATCACGCTGGTGGTCGGCATCCTGGTCGATGACGCGATCGTCGAGATCGAGAACATCGTCCGCCACATCAAGATGGGCAAGTCGCCGTACCGGGCGGCGCTGGAAGCCGCGGACGAGATCGGTCTCGCCGTCATCGCCATCTCGGCGACCATCATGGCTGTCTTCGCGCCCGTCTCCTTCATGAGCGGCGTCGCCGGCCAGTATTTCAAGCAGTTCGGCCTGACCGTCGCGGTCGCCGTGTTCTTCTCGCTGCTCGTCGCGCGCCTCATCACGCCGATGATGGCGGCCTATTTCATGCGCGCCCACGGCCATGAGGAGCCCAGGCCGGGCTTCGTCATGCGCGGCTTCCTGTCTTTCCTCGATGTCACGCTGCGGTTCCGCTGGGTGACGCTCCTCGCCGGCGTCGCCTTCTTTGCAGGCTCGATGTACGCGATCGGTTTCCTGCCGTCCGGCTTCATCCCCAAGGAAGATGCCGGCCGTATCGTCTTCTCGATGGAATTGCCGCCCGGCAGCCGGCTCGAAGACACGCGCGAGACCACCGACGCGATCAGCGACGCGATCCGCGAACTGCCCGAGGTCGAGAACGTCTACGTGGTCGGCGGCGCCAGTCCGCAAGGTACGCTCGAGCCGCGCCGCGCGACGGTGGTGGCGGACCTGAAGCACAAGTCGGATCGCGACCGCACCCAGGGCGAGATCGAGGAAGTCCTGCTCGACCGCCTTGAGCAGATCCCGGATCTGCGTGCCTACTTCGTGAACGACCGCGGCCAGCGCGCACTCGAATTGGGCGTCATGGGCGAGGATGGCCAGGCGCTGGACCAGGCCGCGCGCAGGATACAGAGCGCGATGGGCGAAACCGGCCGCTTCCGCGCCATCACGTCCAATGCCGCGCTCGACCGCCCCGAAGTCGTCGTCGTACCCGACCCGGACCGCATGGCGGAACTCGGCATCTCGACCGCCGCCGTGTCCGAGACGATGCGTGTGGCGACCATCGGCGACATCGACGCCAACCTTGCTAAGTTCACCGTCGGCGACCGCCAGATTCCCATCCGTGTCCAGTTGTCGGAAGCAGCGCGCGACGACATGACGATCATCGCCTCGCTGCCCGTGCCGACGCCCTCGGGCGTCGCAGTGCCGCTGTCGTCGATTGCCGAGATCCACTACGGGCAGGGCCCGTCGTCGATCCAGCGCTTCAACCGCGAGCGGCGCGTCGTCATCGGCGCGGACATGGCGCGCGGCCAGGAGATCGGCACCGGACTCGAAACCGTCTGGGCGCTGCCCGAGGTCAAGGATCTGCCGGCTGGCGTCAGGATTCAGGAAACCGGTGATGCCGAGGTGATGGGCGAGGTATTCGACAGCTTCGCCACCGCCATGGTGACCGGCCTGATGCTTGTGCTGGTCGTGCTGATCCTGCTGTTCGGATCGGTCTTCCACTCCTTCACGATCCTGGGGTCGCTGCCCCTGTCCATCGGCGGCGTCGTCGCCGGTCTGGCATTGACCAATTCGGCGGTGTCGATGCCTGTCGTCATCGGCATCCTGATGCTGATGGGCATCGTCACCAAGAACGCGATCATGCTGGTCGATTTTGCCGTTGAGGAAGTGAAGCAGGGCGTGTCGCGCCGGGTTGCGATCGTCGATGCTGCCCGCAAGCGCGCCCGGCCTATCGTCATGACCACCATCGCCATGTCGGCCGGCATGGTGCCGGCCTCGCTGGCGCTGGGCGACGGCGGCGAGTTCCGCGCGCCCATGGCGGTCGCCGTCATCGGTGGCCTGCTGGTCTCGACCTTCCTGTCGCTGGTCTTCGTGCCATCCTTCTACACGATCATGGACGACGCTTCGATCGCCACCGGGCGTCTGTGGCGCTGGCTGGTCAGACCCAACGACAAGGACGAGCCGGAAGAACCCCATGCGGCGACGGGTGCGAGCATCCACGCGCTGCCGGGACCGGCCCAGCATCTGCCCATTGCCGCGGAATAGGGGCCGGCATCCGAAATCGCGTCGCGATGTCGGGGTTTCATCAAACTGCCCTATCCGTTTGGCATGACGGGCCGAATGGCGCATGATGGGCGGGTGCAAGCGATGATTTGGTGCGGCCGGACGGCGGCGGGGGTGGCGGAGTTGGGCAGCGCATGAACGTCTCGGACCCGCGCGCGCCCAAGCCGGAACAGCGGCTGATGGGACCGGTCGCGCCATCCCGCGCCGCGTTGGTCACGCCGATCACGGTGGCCCGCTGGCTGCTCGTGCTGATCCTGGCGGCCGGCGTCTACTTCTTCCACGGCTTCCTCGCCCCGGTTCTCGCGGCGCTGGTCATCGCCTTTGCCAGCTGGCCCCTCTACACGCGCCTGCTCGATGCGGTCGGCGGCAGCCGCACGGTGGCCGCAGCGATCGCGCTCATCCTCATCCTCGCCTTCCTGATCGTCCCGATCGTCTTCGCGGGCATCTACGCGATCGAGGAAACCAGGGTCTGGATCGCCTGGGCGATGGAGGCCAACCGCGTCGGTGCACCGGCGCCCGAGTGGCTGGTTGCGCTGCCCGGCGTCGGCGACTGGCTGAACCAGCAATGGGTGAAATACATCGGTCATCCCGGCGCGATCGGCGAACTCATCCAGCTGATCAGCGGCGACAACATCGCGAGCATCTACCGGGCCATCATCTCGGCCGGCAGCAGCGCGGCGGGACTGCTTCTCACCTTGCTCTTCATGCTGATCGCCCTGTTCTTCACCTATCGGGACGGCGAGGAATTCGCCGGCCAGATCGACCGGCTCGGCGAGCGCATCCTGCCGATGCGCTGGGAGCGCATCTCGCGCGTGGTGCCGGCGACGATCAGCTCGACCGTGACCGGCCAGACGCTCATCGCCATCGGCGAAGGCATCGTGCTCGGTCTCGCCTACTGGGTCGCCGGCGTTCCTTCGCCGGTCACGCTCGGCCTGCTCACCGGCATCATGGCGCTGTTCCCCGGCGGCGCGCCGCTCTCGATGACCTTGGTCTCGGCCTATCTGGTCGCCAGCGGCTCGCCCATTGCCGGCCTCGCTCTGTTCGCCTGGGGCTCGCTTGAGCTGTTCGTGGTCGACAAGACCATCCGCCCGAAGCTCATCGGCGGGCCGATCAAGCTGCCCTTCATGCCGACCATCTTCGGCCTGATCGGCGGGGTGAAGACCATGGGCCTGCTCGGGCTGTTCATCGGCCCGGTGCTGATGGCGCTTCTGGTGGCGATCTGGCGCGAATGGGTCCGCGAGGTCGAGGTCACCGACGCGGCCGCCCGGAGCGTGACGGAATAGGCCATGCCTGGCGTCGGGGCACCCTATGGCCTCATCGTCGCCGCGTCGGCCTGAGCCGCCAGTTCGGCCGGGCGCGCGGGCGAAGCCATTTCGAGTGCGCAGAAGACGACGGCCATCGCCACCAGCGCCGCCAGTGATCGCGTCGTCGTGCCCTGCGTGTAGTTGTCGGTCTCTTCGACGATCCGTTTCTTCTGGACCGACAGGTTCGAGAACAGGGCGGCTTCCAGAACGTGCATGGCTGTGATCCTTTTTGCGCAGGCGGGATGCTTGCGATCTCGGTTTTCGCCATTCAGTCGAGCCGGCCGGGCCCAAATCGACACGTGTGTACAGATTTCGCGCGGAAATTTTTCCGGATCCGAATGTCGAAATCGCAGACTGCCGGTCGACCAAGGGTTTGGACGCGTCCAAAAGGGAGAATGAACGGTGGAATTTCTGTGCCTGGTCTATTTCGAGCCCACGATCTTCGATCGGATGTCTGAGGAGGAGAAACGCACGCTCGACCGCGACTCGCTTGCCTATGATCACAAACTCGAGGCCGACGGCAGCTTCATCGCCGCACGCGCGCTCGATTCGGCAAGCAAGGCATCGACCGTCATGGTCCGCGGCTCGAAAATGTCGTCGACGGACGGTCCGTTTGCCGAAACCAAGGAGCATCTCGGCGGCTTCATCCTGGTGCGCGCCGCCGACATGGCGGAAGCGAAGCGCATCGCCGCCGGCATCCCGCTCGCCCGCTACGGCAAGGTCGAAGTTCGTCCGATCTACGACGTGCCGGAGGAATGACCGTGGAATTCGTGATGCTGTTCTATCTCGACCAGTCCGCTTTCGACCGCATGACGCCGGAAGAGGGACAAAAGCTTCAGGACGACTGCAAGCGCGAGGACGAGGAGCTGGAGCAGGAGGGTAAACTCGTCCTGGCCCGCGCCCTCCAGGAGACTGCGAAGGCGGTCACCGTCACCGTTCGCGGTTCCACGATGACCCGGACCGACGGCCCTTATGCCGAAACCAAGGAGCACCTCGGCGGCATCGTGGTCGTGAAGGCCGACACCATGGAGGAGGCGCTGGGCATGGTGAAGTCCTCGGCACTGGCGCAGTACGGCAAGGTCGAGGTGCGCCCGGCCTATGACATCAGGGCGTCGGATTGAGCTATTCTCGCCGGTGAAGCTGGTTGGATGGCAGGCGGCGCGGTGATTGGCGACACGATCGAGGCAGTCTATCGAGCCGAGTCCCGCCGGGTGTTGGCCACCCTGATCCGCCTGCTTGGCGGCTTCGACCGGGCCGAGGAGGCCATGCACGAAGCGTTCGCGGCGGCCGCCGAGCAGTGGCCGCGCGATGGAATCCCGAAAAACCCGTTCGCGTGGCTCGTTTCGGCCGGCCGCTTCAAGGCGATCGACCGCATCCGCAGGCAGGCGCGCCACGACGCCTTGCTGCCGGAGATCGCCATGCGGCTTGAGGACGTCGAGCCGGAGGATATGGACGAGAAGGCGATAGGCGACGACCAGCTCCGGCTGATCTTCACGTGCTGCCATCCGGCCATTCCGTCGGACGCGCAGACGGCGCTGACGCTGCGCGAGGTCTGCGGGCTGACCACCGATGAGATCGCGGCCGCGTTCATGGTGCCGGCGTCGACCGTCGCCCAGCGGATCGTGCGCGCGAAGGCGAGGATCAGGGACGAGCGCATCCCCTACGAACCCCCCGCACGCGACCAGCTTCCGGGGCGTCTGGAGCATGTGCTGCGCGTCGTCTACCTCGTCTTCAACGAGGGCTATTCGGCGTCGTCCGGCGGCTCCGTCACGCGCGCCGACCTGTCCGCCGAGGCGCTGAGGCTTGGCCGCCTGCTCGCCGCGCTGTTGCCCGATCCCGAGACGCTCGGCCTTCTGGCACTCATGCTGCTGCACGATTCGCGGCGTGCGGCGCGCACGGCGTCCGACGGTACGATGGTGCTCTTCGACGACCAGGACCGGTCTCTCTGGAACAGGGCGCAGATCGGGGAGGGCACGGTGCTGGTCGCGCGCGCCTTTGCCGGCGGAGAGGTCGGCGCCTATGCGATCCAGGCGGGTATCGCGGCCGAGCACGCGCGAACGCCGGGGCCGGACTGGGCGCGGGTCGTGTCCCTCTACGACCTGCTGCTGCGCGCCGCGCCGTCGCCGGTCGCCGAGTTCAACCGGGCCGCCGCTGTCGCCATGCGCGACGGACCGGCCGACGGCCTTGCGCTGATGGACGCGATCCTCGCCCGGGGCGACCTCGCCGCCTATCAGCCTGCGCATGCCGGGCGAGGCGAACTGTTGCGGCGGATGGGTCGACGAGACGAGGCTCTTGCAGCTTATCGCATCGCGCTGGCACTGGCCCGGCAGGAACCTGCGCGGCTGTTCATCGAGAAGCGCCTGGAAGAGCTCGGCGGTGAACGTTGATCGGCGGCCCTTCTACCACTTGGGCGAGTATCGGCCGACATATCGCTGAACGTCTACGGGGCAATGTCCATCGAAACCGTCGGTGGTGACGCGCAAGACATAACCATCGCCTGATTGGGTAAAAGTCAGGCGGCAGTGGTCGCTGTGGTCTATTTCGATGCGTTTGGGGTCTGTCTGATGGTCGGAGGTGCCGACGCCTTGATGGGCAGCCAGGCCAGGCTCATTGGGAGAGGCAAACATGTCCTCGAAGAAGATATACATGATCTGTCCGTCGAGCTTGTTTGCACTGTCGGTGATCATGTCCCAGTTGAGGAAGACCAGCGCCGCGCCCGTCTGGGCATGCCGATAGACGACGAGAGCACTATCGGCGAACGTAGCGCCAGACGTGCATGTCAGCGCGGACGCGAGCCCGATGGCCGCCAAACGTGACCTGATTGTCATTGTGGTCTCCAACCCCGGTTGTCCCTCAACTCATACTAGCAATCGACAACCTACTGTCGAGATAGCACAACCTGAGGGTTGGGCAGGGCGAAGGGGGTGGATGCGTATCAGGCCGGGTGCCGCACGTTCCCGCGCGTCCTGGCGCGGCGCCCCGCCATCAGCTGCCAGGCCGAATGCGCGACCAGCGCGACGATCAGGATCGTTCCGCCGATCAGGCTGTTGGTCGACGGTACCTCGTCGAAGATCAGCCACACCCAGACCGGCGCCAGGCAGGTCTCGAGCAGGTAGAACATCGCGACTTCCGGCGCGGAAATGTATTTCGGGCCGCTGGCGAGGCAGAGGAAGGCGAGCGGCATCACCACCGCGCCGTTGAAGATGATCCACCACGGATTGTCGATGCGGTACCCGACCTCGGCAACCACGAGCGCGGCGATGAGGAAGGGCACGGCCACGCCGATCAGCGCGGTGAAGCCCATGTCGCGCCCGCTGGAGCGGCTGACCGTGATCGCCGAGGCAATGAGGAACGCCGAGCAGAGCGCGAACACGTCGCCGAGCAGGTTGCCGCTGCCGATCCCGTCGAAGACGATGATCAGCACGCCGATGATCATCACTCCCATGGTGGCGAGCGTGACGTTGTGTGGCCGCTCCTTGAGGAACACCCAGGAGAGCAGGGCGGCGAACATGGTCGTGAAAGCGAGGATGAAGACCAGATTGGCTGTCGACGTGCGGTAGACCGCCGCGATGAAGGTGATCGATCCGGCGCCGTAAAGCGAGGCCACGAGCAGGCCGGTCCACCCCGGCAGCAGGCTCGGCGCATTCGGCGAGAGCGCGCGCCAGACCGCCCAGATGATGAGCGCCGCGACGACGGTCGTGCCGCTTCGCATCATCAGGATGGGCCAGGGGTCGCCTTCGGACAGGCGGATCAACGGAATGTCGAGTGTCAGCGCGAGGCCCCCGATCGCCGTCAGGATCAGGCCGCGCCTGTAGTCGGTGGTCTGGGAAATGGTCTTCCGCTCCGCTTGGCCGTTCGCCCGGTCAGACGGTCCGGGTCAGTCGGGCCGGATCATTCGGGAGGAAGTCCCGCGAAGCGTTCCCAGCCCTTGGCCCCCAGATGCTCCTGCGGCAGGAAACGGACCTTATAATTCATCTTCCGCGAGCCGTTGACCCAGTAGCCGAGATAGACATGGGGCAGACCCGCGGCGCGCGCCCGCGCGATGTGGTCGAGGATCATGAAGGTGCCGAGCGAGCGGTCCTCCAACGCCGGATCGTAGTAGGAATAGACCATCGACATGCCGTCGGCCATGCGGTCGGTGAGTGCGACGGCGATCAGTTCGCCCTGGCCCTTGCCGGTGATGAACGAGTCGGGTCCTCGGCGCCGGTATTCGATCACCTTGGTGTCGACATGCGTGTCTTCGACCATCATCGCGTAGTCGAGCACCGTCATGTCAGACATGCCGCCCTTGCGGTGGCGGGCGTCCAGATAGCTGCGGAACAGCGAATACTGTTCGGTCGAGGGTTCGGCGTCGTGCAGTGCGCCGACAAGGTCGGCGTTGCGCTGCGTGACGCGGCGCATGTTGCGGGTCGGCTGGAATTCGCCGGCGACGATGCGGACGGAGACGCAGGAGCGGCAAGTCTCGCAAGCCGGCCGGTAGGCGATGTTCTGCGACCGGCGGAAACCGCCCTGGGTCAGCAGGTCGTTCATCTCCGGCGCCTTGTCGCCGACGAGATGGGTGAACACCTTCCGCTCGAACTGGCCTTCGAGATAGGGGCACGGCGACGGCGCGGTCAGGAAGAACTGCGGCGATTGCGTGGGGTGATGTGTCATTGCGCGGAAATGGTCACGACTCATCCTACCTTGGCGGGCGCTGCGGAAATTTCAACTCCCAAATGTGGGATGTTTGCGACGTGTCCGTTGTGGACCGAAGCCGGCAGGAGCGTCTCTCTATTTTTGCTTCGTGGTCTCGCGACCGAAGGTGCCGTCGGACTCGATCGACCTGGATTTCTCGGCCGGCTCGCGCCCCGCGTTCATGGAATCGACGACGTTGCCGCCAAGAAGCGCGGCGAACGCCAGCAGCATGAGCGCTGCCGCAATCAGGATGAAAAGGGCGCGTCGCCTCACAGCCCAACCATATCCGAAGTGAACCTGCCCAGCCACCCGGACGTACCGCCAACCCGATCTCCCGCCGCAATCCGGCCATCGGATTTCGCGCCCCGGCCGTGGCGAGGGTGGGCCGGCTGTGCTAATGCGCCGCGACTTTCCTTGACCCGAGGGGCATTCCCATGGCCGACGCCGTCCGCAGCCACAGCTTCTTCACCGCCTCGCTCGCCGAATCCGACCCGGAGATCTTCGGCGCGATCGGCAAGGAACTCGGCCGCCAGCAGCACGAGATCGAGCTGATCGCCTCGGAGAACATCGTCTCCCGCGCCGTGCTGGAAGCGCAGGGCTCGATCATGACCAACAAGTATGCGGAAGGGTATCCCGGCAAGCGCTACTATGGCGGCTGCCAGTTCGTGGACATCGCCGAGGAACTGGCGATCGAGCGGGCCAAGAAGCTGTTCGACTGCAAGTTCGCCAACGTCCAGCCGAATTCCGGCAGCCAGATGAACCAGGCGGTGTTCCTCGGCCTCCTGCAGCCGGGCGACACCTTCATGGGCCTTGACCTCAACTCGGGCGGGCACCTGACGCACGGCTCGCCGGTCAACATGAGCGGCAAGTGGTTCAAGGTCGTCTCCTACGGCGTGCGCCGCGAGGACCACCTCCTCGACATGGACGAGGTGGCGAAGCAGGCCGAGCAGCACCGGCCGAAGCTGATCATCGCCGGCGGCACGGCCTATTCGCGCATCTGGGACTGGAAGCGCTTCCGCGAGATCGCCGACTCGGTCGGCGCCTATCTGATGGTCGACATGGCCCACATCGCCGGCCTCGTGGCCGGCGGCGCCCACCCGTCGCCGCTGCCCTTCGCGCATGTCGTCACCACGACCACGCACAAGTCGCTGCGCGGCCCGCGCGGCGGCATGATCCTCACCAACGACGAGGA
>VFQP010002500.1_pt1 | contig 20380 bp, 20 predicted proteins | sample 3512351 | NCBI WGS metagenome assembly VFQP01 (sample SAMN10412372, study PRJNA504923) | tailings metagenome | isolation source: Relicate 1 Philex TSF1 revegetated site | place: Philippines: Tuba, Benguet | collected 2017-08-29
TGTGGGGTGATGGCGCGAGCTGGGGCCGGGGCTCGCGCACCCGACCAGAACTGCGACACTGCCGCGGACTCGCAGTGCCCTGCTGCTGCTCCTGCTGCTGCTCCGCTGAATCACTCAGCAGCTCAGAGCCTTCGTGCGCCTAGGGCACGCTGGAAAGCTCTGTGTGCTCTCCACGCGCCTTCCGCCCATTGCGCCCGCCTGCGTCCAAACCTCCGCGTGGCCGCTGCCAGCGCAACAGTTCGGCCTTGCGCTCGGCCTTGCTCGGCGCTCGGCCTTGCAGGCACGATGGCGGTCCACGCACAGAACGGAGGCCCTCCTTCATCAGGCGGTGGAGCGTCTGGCGTGGTCAGTTCGCTGGCCGCGCTCCCGGCGCTGGACGCAGCGGCCAGCCCCCGTGAGCTGGCGTTCCGCAGGCTGCTCTACAGCACCGAGCAGCAGCTGGCCGCCTGCCTGCACGAGCAGGCCTCGGACGCGCAGCACGGCGCGTCGCTGGCCGCCACCGCCAAGCTCAAGCACGTGCGCGCCATCAGCAGCAGCACTCGCACGCAGATCGGAGTGCGCAGCGCGATCGTCGCCACGCGCAGCGCAGCCGTGGCCAGCCAGGTGCACAGCTCTGGCGCCGCGGGACACGGCGTGCGCCTGCGCTCCGCGTTCCTTGCAGTGCCTTCTCACGCTGGAGGACCAGCTGGCGGACCTGGAGCGCATGCAGGCGACGCTGCGGTGCGTGCCACACAGCTGGCAAACCGCCCTACCGCCCTGCCCCTGCCTTTTCGTGCCTGGGTCCGACGCCACGCCCCTCGCGCCAGGCCCCCAAGCGAAGCACACACGGAGGTGGCGGTGGGCGCAGGCTGGCCCCGGACAAGCTGGCGCTGTACAAGCAGCACGTGCGGCACCTGGCCTCCCAGGCGCCAGCCCAAGTCTTGCCCAAGTTCTGCCAGCGCCCGGCGCCAAAGGCCGCCGTGCCCAACTCGCTCTCCATGTCCAACTTTGCCGCCGCCGCAAAGTCAGTGAGCGCGGCGCCCCAGCCTCCTCCCTTTCCCGCCCTCAAACGGCGCTCCTCCAGGCCGCCCACGTGACCATCCGGCGTGCCTCATTCACTGCGTGTGCGGCGCAGCGCGTTGGCGGCGGCGTCCACCACGGCGGCGGCGGCGGCGGCGGGCGGTGGCGGTGGCGGACCGGGCCCCAAGGCGCCGCCGCCGCTGAGTGCGGCGGGGCGTCAGGCGCTGGAGCAGCAGCAGGGTCTGCAGCAGGACCTGGAGGACGAGCTGTTGAGCATGGCGGCCGACCTCAAGCAGAGCATGCTCCACACGCAGGTGTGTGCAGGTCCCGTTTGTCCTGAAGGCAAAGTGTGCAGCTTGGGGGCTGGGGGGCCAGGTGGGGCCAGGCCTCACGCAGACCTCGACACGCGGGTGAGTGTCGAGCTTTCCACGTGGAATCTGGGCCAGCAGCCAGCAGAGTGTGCACCAGCGGTGAGGGCCGGGGGTTATCAGCGGGGGCGACGGTTGCGGCGGGCGACCGCGGCGTGTCGGGCTGTCCCTCTGCCAAGCCGCTGCGTTGCTGGTCACTGCCTGGCGGGCGCCCGCGTGCAGAGGGTGGTGCGCCGGCACACGCCGTGGGAGGGCGGTGCGCCCGCGTGTGCGTGCTCGCGTGCAGAGGGTGGTGCACCGGCGCGGGGAGCTGGTCGACGCCACCGAGGCGGCGCTGGAGCGCAACGTGACGGACGCGCGCAAGGTGGCCGAGCGCAGCAAGGAGCAGTACAAGAGGTGCGCGGGGCCTTGTTCCGTTTTAGGGCTGGGCGGGGGACAGGTGGGTGCGAATGGCGCGCGCTGCGGCGGTGGCGACGGCGGGGAGAGGGCAGGAGCGAGAAACGCGGGCTGGGAGAGGGGCGTGCTGCGGCAGGCACGGGGTGTGCCGCTCGCGCGCGCTCCACACCTCTGGGTTAGGCGCGCGTTTGGGCAAGGGCTTGATAGCCGCCGCTGCGGGCGGAGCAGGGGGGCCGCGGCACGGTGCGTGCGGGAGCGACCTGACGCCGCCGCGTTGCCACGCCGCTGTGCGCGCGCACACGCGCTTTTTCGCCGCAGGAGCTCGGGCACGTTTTGCCTCACGTGCATGGTGCTGCTGCTTGTGGGCCTGGTCTTCACGGGCATGGCCGTCTACATCAAGGTCACGTACTTCGTGGGCTTTCGCGCCGGCTCCGCGTCAAGAAAGTCACCGTCCTCCCCTTACGAGGAAGCGAAATTGGGCCGAGAGGGAGGCGGCGTGGCCGGGGCGTTGTGGGGCGCGGTCGGCTTTGTGGCGGACGCGGTGGTGTCGCTTGCGCGGCTGATTGTCGAGCGGGTGCTTGCTGCGGTGCGAGGGGGCGGGGCGGGGGGAGAAGGGGGCAACGTGGACGCTGCTGCTGAGCTGTGAGCTGTGAGGCGGGCCTCTGCAAGGCGTCGGCTTGAAGATTCGTGAGGTTCGCTCAGCACGCTCAGCACGCGCAAGTGCCTCGGCTCGGTTCGCTTGCCCGGCGAAGACGACGATGCGACGCGCAGCGCGGCCCGATCGCCCCGTTGGGCTGCAGCAGCGGAGGCGCGTGGTGGTGGTACGCTGCGGCAAGCTACCGCGCGGCGCGGCCGCCGCCGCCGCCGCCGCCGCCGCCGCCCCGCAGGCGCGCTCGCTTGCCCCTGCTCCGTCCCTCGATGAAGACCGCCTCGTCGCCGCCCGGCTCCAGCCGAAACCCGTCGCACCTGTGCGGCCACGCACGCACGCGACCAGTCAGCGTCGAGCAGCACACGCGTGCCCTCACGATTGTCAGTCCTCGCTGCCTCGGCGCGGGCGGCGGCGGCCCCCGTTCCGTCGATGAGAATGCAACCCAGGCCCAGGTGTGTGTGCATCTTGCATCACCGGCCGCTTTGCTGTTCCGCCGCTCGCGGCTTGCAGTCGGGTGACGCTCTGGCCTGGGCTGGTGCCTAATCTGCCTCGGTGCTGATCCTTCCTGCCTGACGCGGGCGGTGGCCCGTCCTGTTGATGCAAGATGCACACACACCCTGCCCGTGTCCCAGGTCAGACACCCGGGACGACTCACTCACTTGGCGCTGGGCAGCTCGGGGAAGTAGTCCCGGTGCAGCTGCCAGGCAAAGAACCGGAACTGCTCGGGCGCCATCCACGGGTGGCGCACCATGCACGGCGTGTAGCGGTGGGAGCGGCGGCACCACCGGCACTTGCCCGCAGAGTCCTCATGCAGGTCTGAGGGCGGGAGGGCGAACGGCAGCTCGCCCAGGGAGCGGGAGCGGGACCGCGACCGAGACCGCGTCGGCCGCGGGCTCCGGCTGGCGCTCCGGCGGCGCGCGCGGCCCCTGCTGGCGGGCGTGGGGGCGCGGGAGCGAGAGCGAGAGCGAGAGCGGGAGCGCCTCTGTGCCCGGCCGCGGCTGGTGCTGCGGCGGCGCTCGCGGCCCCGGCTGGCGGGCGTGGGGGAGCGGGAACGGGTGCTGCCGCGGCGCCGAGTGTGGCCTCGTGCCCTCGGGCGGCCCCTGCTGGCGGGCGAGGGGGAACGGGAGCGCGAGCGGGAGCGAGTATGCCTGTCCCCCACGCTGCGCCTGCGCCTGCTGCGTCTGCGGTGGCGGCTGTGGCTCTGGCTGCGGCTCGCGCTGCCGCTGCTGCTGCTTGCGCTGCTCCGGCGGCTCGCGCTGGCGGTGCTGCGGCTGTGGCTGCGCGAGCGCCTGCGGCGGCGGCGGCTCGCGCTGCTCTGGCCGCTGCTGCTGGCGGAGCTGCCGCTGCGGCTCCGGCTGCGGCGCGCACGCCTTGGACGCGCCCTGCCGCCGGACGTGGGGGAGCGCGAGCGGCAGCGTCTCCCACCCGGGCTGCGGCTGACACTGCTGCCGCCGCGGCTGCGGCTGCGGCTGCGGCTGCGGCTGCGGCTGCGGCTGCGGCTGCGGCGCGCACGCCTCACGCCCTCCCTGGTAGGCGACGCGCTGGGAGTTGAGCGCGCAGCCGCATCCTGTGCCTGCTGTCGCTGCGCGTGCAGAGGCGGGAGGGCGGCAGCCGCCGCAGGGTGAGTGGCGGAGCGCACGGTGGGCGGCCGGCTCTCACGGTCGCCAGGGCTGCTGCTGTCAGTGCCGTTCTGCGCCACGGCCAGCGGGGCAGGCGCCTTGAACGCCCTGGCGGCGGCGGCAGGCTCCGCTGCGGCGGCGGCGGGCGTCGCCGGCGACTGCCGCAGCGATGGCGCGCGCGTGTGGACCCACGCCTCCGCGTCGCCGTCGGCGCTCCTGTGCGGTTGCGTAGGCGCGGCGGCGCCGGCGGAGTGAGGGGCTGGGCCGCTCAGGGAGCTGGCGGCGGGGACGCTGGTGGGCTGATGGTGGATGATGGAGTGGCCTTTGGCCAGCTGCGGTTTGGGCTCCTGCTTGATGATGTGCTGCGCTCTTGCTGCCCCTGCGGGCTCCTGCTGCTGCTGCTGCTGCCCTGCTTCTCCGCGCGCCGCCAGCAGCGCCGCGCCGGCCCGACGCAAAGCTAGCTCCAGCTCCGCCACCCGCGCCGCCGCGCCGTCCCTGTCCCGCTGCGCGCCCTCTGCCAGCGCGCGGTTGGCCGCCTGGCACGCGCGCACGGTCTCCTGCGCCTCGCGCTTGCGCTCCCTCTCCGCCTGCAGCTGCGCCCCCAAGCCCTCAAGCTGCTCCTGCGGGGAGGTGGCGGGCGGCGAACCGTCCCTGGCTGGTGGTTGACGGAATCCCTCTCCAAACGCAGGAATGGTGCGGCGAAGGAGGGCTGCACATCCTCCCCGCTGCGTCGACGGGCGCACCTGCAAGGCCGCCTGCTGGGCGTGCAGGGCGTCCAGGCGCTGCGCCGCGCCCGCCAGCTCCGCCCGCAGCCGCTGCCCCTCGGCCTGCGCCTGCGCGGCCTGCGCCTGGGCGTTCCTGCCTCGGGCCTCCTCGGCCCGGAGCTCCGCCTGCTGCTGCCGCACCACCTGGTCGTGCCTGCGTCGGCGAGGCGCAGCGTGGGGCGCGGCCCCGAGCTTCCGGTCCCAGACGTGCCCACTTTGGCCACCAGGGCCGCACCGTCGAGATGCACAGCCGCTGCACGATGGCTCACCGCTGGAGCTGCGCGTGGTGGAAGGCCTCCAGCACTTGAAGCTCGCGCAGCACGCGCGCCATCTCGTCCGGCTCAGGGGCGCCGGGCGCGTTGGCTGAGACCTCAACCACCATGACGAGCTGATGCTGATGAGGATGCTGCTGTGCCTCCTGCGCGCTGTTGTGGGCTCAAGCGGCGCGCCTGTTCGACTTCTCCTGCGCGTTGTGGGGGGCGCGCGCGCTGCGCGATGTTCTTGTTGACTGTCAGAGCGCTGGCGATTTGCGATTGTGTGTGTGTGTGTCGCTCGCGCGGCGGTGAGCTTCAATGAAGTCGACTCAATCGAGCTTCTCGAGCTTTGGCTGGGGCACCACGCGCGCAAGGGGGCTCCACAGCGCGCTGCAATTCCTGTGCGCACGCAGTTGATGGTGACCGCTCCTTGGTCTCTGGCGCCGGGGCTGTTGTGAGCGAGCGGGCGCTGTGAGGGGCAGGCAACCCTGGCCGACGGCGCGCGTGCGAGTGTGTGTGTGCGCATCTTGCATCGACGGAACGCGCATAGGCATCAGGGATCAGCATTGAGGAACAAGGGCTGCGTGTGCCTCCCAGGCCAGCTGGCTCTCCGCGCCCACACCTCGACTCGCGATGCAAGGGTACCCCAGCAGCAGGTGCGCGCTTGCACACCCCTGGCATGCTCTGCACGCGGCGGTGCGTACGTCACAGGCAGGACCTCAAGTCCTCAGGCAGGCTCACGCCAGCGCAGGCGCTGCCGCCGGCTGCGACGCAGTGGCGCTCCCGCTCAGGTAGCCGGTCGCCGCGTTGGTCGACGCGCTGGCGGTGGCCATGGCCGCCTGCCGGGCGGCGGAGGAGGAGGACGAGGGCGCCGACGTGGCGGCCGCCGTGGACGGCGCGGCGGCGGACGACGAGCTCTGGTCGGGCCGCAGCTTGGGCTCCCGCGCGGCCGCCTCCACCGCGCGCTCCTGCTCCGCCCAGCGCCGCGCCATCCTGTCGGCCACGCCGCCGTCGTGCTCCTGCGTGCACGCGCGGCCCGCAGACACCAGAGGGAGGCTGTACAGCCGGCCCAGCGCAGCGCGCTGGCCTACGCGCCGCGGTCAAGCTGACCATCGCACCTTGATCATGACCGTGAGGGTGGCGACCACCTGCGTGAAGCGAGGCCTCAGCGTGGGGTCGCGCGCCCAGCAGCTGTGCGCCAGGTCGCGCACGGCGCGCGGCGTGCGGGACGTGAAGGCGAGCTGCTGGCCCGTGACGACGATGCGGTGCACGATCTCGCCCTGCGTGAGGCCCGCGTAGGGCCGGCTCAGCGTGGCCATCTCCCACACTGCGTGCGCGCGTTGTGTGGGGGGCGAGGGGGACGAGTGAGCGGCGCGAAGGCGTTAGGGTGCAAAGCTGCACGGGGCCTCGTCGCCGCCACTCACGCATGACGCCGAACGAGTAGACGTCCGACGCGAAGCGCAGGTGGCCAGTCGTGAGCACCTCGGGGGCCATGTGCGTGATGGTGCCTGCGCGTGTGACAGGTCGGGTCAGGTCACCCGCACCGCACCACCGTCGGCGTCGAACGCGGGCCGGCGTGGTCTGGCGTGGCCGCCCGCGCCGACCGACAGACCCAGAGGCGACAGGTCGCGGCGATGGACGTGGGGGGGGCGCGCCCCCGGTTCCGCCCTGACGACCACAGCCGCCGGGTGCGGGCGACGCGAGCCCGGCCGCTCCCCCTCGCCCCCCCCCCCCGCTCCTCACGCAGACGCACCCCAGTGGCGGGTGCTGCAGTGCGTGCGCCCCTCGGCCAGCGCCCTCGACAGCCCAAAGTCGCAGATCTGCGCAGCGCCAAGCGGCAGCAGCGCTCTCTTGGACGCTGCCGGGCGGGGCGCGTCCTTCCTCTCTCGCGCGTTAAACGAGCACCAAGCGCACATCTTTCGCATCGCCAACCGCACCTTGGCCACGCAGCCCATAGGGTCCTCGGCGTCCGTCTTGAGCAGCACGTTCTCCGACCTGCGAGCAAAGTCGCCGCGCCGCCACGATGCGCACGCGCGTCGAAAGCTCGCCTCTGGTTGAGGCCCCTGGCACTCCGTGCGACGCCCCTGCCCCACCGCCAGCACTCACTTGAGGTCCCCGTGGCACACGCCGCGAGCGTGCAGGTAGGCCATGCCCGCCGCCACGTCCCGCGCCCGCAGCAGCAGCGCCAGCGCGTGCGGCGCGCCGGTGGCCACGTCGCTGAAGCGCCCGCTGTAGAGCATCATGGACAGCGGGCCCTGCGCGCGAGGTTGGGCGCGGGTGGGCACAGGAACGCGTGATGCAGCTTCCACGAGTGCGCCACGGCCGCCTGCTACGAGGCGTTCTGCAAGTCCATCGCCCCCTCATGGCGCCCCCCCACCCCACCCAGCCGCTCACCAGGTCGCACAGCTCCTGCACCAGCCACGTCTCCAGGCACAGGTCCCTCCTGCCGCCGCCGCCGCCGCCGCCGCGCGAGGGGAACATGTAGCCAGAGCCCCCCAGCGTGCCGCCGCCGCCGCCGCCCTGCGCCGCCCGCATCAACCGCACGGTCAGGGGCGGAGCGCAGCACACTCTCTACAGCTGCTCCCTGGGGGCACTTGATTGTACCTGGGCCCGGCGGCAAAGCAGCCCTGGTTCGCCAACTGCCTGCGAGGCGGTGGCCAAGCGCGCGGAGTCTCACCGGCGGCGTCACACCAGCCGAGCCGTCACCGCCGTTGTTGCCGCCGCCGCCGAACGCCGCCGCCGCCGCCGCGGCCGTGCCCGGCGCCGAGGGCGTGGTGGCGGGCGTGAGGCGCGCGCCGGCCTCGAGCGAGTGCAGGCTCTGGACCACGTGCGGGTTATCGAGCGCCGAGCTGAGCTCCACCTCGGCCTGGATGCGCGGCGCCTCGGCTGCGGGTGTCGCCGCCGCCGCCGCAGCAGCAGCGGGCGCAGCGCTCGCGGCTTGCGGTTGGGTGCGTGTGCGCGGCTCGCATCAACGGAACCAGCCTCCGCCCGTTCCGATGATGCTTCCTCTGGCCTGGCCTGGTGCCTAGTCGTCCTAGCTGCTGATCCCCCTGCTGGACATGGGCGGTGGCCCGTCCGGTGACGCAAGATGCGCGCACGCAAACAAAAACAGCGTGCGCTGCCCGCCGCCGCCGCCGCCGCCGCCGCCGCACCGCCTGCGCACCTGGGGAGTGCAGGATCTTCTTGACGGCCACGTCGCGCGCGCGCCACCGCGCCTTGTACACGCGGCCAAAGGAGCCCACGCCAATCATGGCGCCCAGCCGCACCTCGTCCCACCTGCAGCACGACCGTTGCCGTCAAGCCACATGGCGTTGCCATGCAGAACAGGTGACGCGGCAGGCGCCAGCAGGCACCCGGCCCCATGCGCGCGCGCCAGCCCTGCGAGCAAGCCTGCTGCACGCGTGGGCATTGCGGGCGCCCCGGGCCACACCTGTCGGACCCTCCCCAGGCCCAGCCACCCGGCCCCACGCACCCCTCCCTGCGTGTTGGCACGCCTGGACCGCCGCAAGCGCCCCAGGCCGCACCTGTCGGGGTCCTCCCCAGGCCCAGGCACCCAGCCCCACGCGTGCACGCGCGCCCCCCCCCCCGTGATCATCGCCGCGCCTGGGCGCCCCTAGCCGCACCTGTCGGGGTCCTCCCCAGGCGCGGGCTCGGGCACGCCGTCAAGCGTGCCCGCCGCCGCCGCCAGGGCGTGGACCGCCCCGCTGTAGCTGGCGTCCGACGCCAGCGTGCCGCTGGTCCTGTGCAGGAAAGGGAAGAACGAAAGAAAGGCAAAGAGGGCACCGTGTGGCGGTTGATAAAGGCGTGCCGCTGGTCCAGTGAGAAAGCAGCCGGGCGTACACACTGCATGGCGAGACGGTTCGCCGCCGTGGCAAGGAGCCAGAGGGACACCCCCAGCACCGTCCGCTCTCTGCTGGCGCGGCAACCCAGCACACCGCCTCGGCGCACTCACACGAGCAGCTGCAGCGACGTGGTGGCGCCCGTCGACGCCGCGTTGTGGTGGCGCGCCTCGCCGCGCCCCCGCTCGAGCGTGGACGCGCCGTCGTCGTTGTCGCCGCCGCCGTGCTGCTGCTGCTGCTGCTTGGCCGCCTTGCGCGCCGCCGCCCTCGCCGCCCGCCGCACCGCCCGCCGCCGCCGCTGCGCCTCGGCCAGCGCCGCGCCGCCGGCCAGCAGCAGGCACAGCACGCCCAGCACGGAGCCCAGCACGGCGCCCACCAGCACCTGAGCGGCGGCGCGACGCCACCCACGCGGGCCAGACGTCAGGACGCAGCGACAAGCCCGCCCCTGCTTGTGTGCGGCTTGCATCAACGGAACGGGCCACCGCCCGCGTCAGGCAGGAAGGATCAGCAGGGAGGAAGATTAGGCACCAGCCCAGGCCTTTGCGAGCCTGCTTCTCGCGGCGCGGAGGCAGCGCTTGCCCGGGGGGCCACCCCGCCCCTCCTTTGCGCTCTCTCCCCAGGTGCTGCGCTTCCTCACCTTGGCCGTGGCGGCGGGCGCCTCGCCGGGCGCGGCGTCGGCGGCCGCGTGCGGCAGCACCTGGCCCGTGGCGGGGTCGATGCTGGTGAGCAGCGCGGCCATGCAGGCCGCCACGCCCTGCGCCGCCACGCAGGCGTCTGTCACGGTGAACCTGCGGCACGCGCGCCCGCACGCAAGAGAGGTGCAGTGGCAAGGCGACGCACGCGTGCTCTGGGGCCAGCGCCTCGCATATGGCGACAAGGTGCTGATGATCACCGCGCTGCGTTGCAGTGCGCGGCGGCCCCGTTTCGCTGACGGCACCAGTGGTTTGGCACACTGCAGCTGGCGTGCGCGGTCCCTGTGTCGCGAGCACGCTGCACGTGGGAAAGACTGAACAGGCCTGGGGAAGGCTGAACCGGCCTGCTGTCCCTGGGTGCCGGGCTGCGACGGCGCACTCACTGGCAGACCATGGTCACGTTGCGCATGTGCATAGTGAACCTGCGCGCGTGCGCATCGGACGTGGGCAACGGCACGGCAAGGCGCCCGCAGCGCACGCGTCTGCCTGCGGGACCTGCCTCGCGCCGCGCGGTGCGCCCAGCAGCTCCGACAGCTTGAGCTGGCGGCAGGAGCGTGCCCACCACGCGCTCACCCGCCCTGCTGCCCGATGGCGGGCTGCGTCGCCGCCGAGTCGTTGATGAGCGCGGCGCTGCCAAAGCAGGCCGGCGGCGTGCGCGTGGGCACGCACGTGTTGGTGGGCAGCAGCCAACCCGACTGCACGCCTGCACACGCACGTTGCAGGGGGTGGCAGCGGTGGCGCGGTAAGCGCACATCGCTGACGCCGCTGCTCGAGGCGACGGTTGTTTGCCCTGAGCGGGAGGCGAGCGGGCACGGTGCGGCAGCTGACCTGGGATGCTGGGGGGGCGGGGCGCCTTGAGGAAGCCGTCCGCCAGCGCCTGGAGGGGCGGGCACACGAGTGTCCTGCGCAGTTGCAAGAGAGGAGGGGTGCGAGCACGACGGACGACGCAAGCGCGCGCCCGCCCGACCGCCCAAACACCACGCCCGTGGCGCTCGACAACAGCAGCAGCTGCGGCCATGCTGCAGAGAGCGGAGGGGCCATGCACGGACCTGTAGATGACGTTCTCGATGCGGATGGTGGCGCCCACGCTGAGCGCCAGCAGGTCGGTGGTGCCCCAGGAGCTGGAGGCGCCCAGGCCCACCTTGGCCAAGGCCACCAGCTCCACCTGCGCATTGTTATTGTCGCCATGAGAGCGTGCGCGTGCGGCTGCTGCGTGGGCTGCCATGGCGGCCGCGCCAGGGAGGAGCTGTCGGTGCGCCTTGCGGGCCGCCCTGCAGTCCTCACGTCGCGCAGCGTGAGCCAGACGCCGTCGCCGATCTGCACGCGCCCGTAGCCCTTGCCCAGGCTGAGCGCGGGGAAGCCGGGCTGCTGCGCCGAGGCGGCTTGGGAGCTCGAGGTGATGGTCTTGTTGCGCGCGACGACGACCGTCGCGTTGGGCCAGTCGCGCACCCTGCGCGCACGAGCGCAGGTGGTGCAGCGAGCAAGCGGGCGTGCAGGCTTGAGCCGTGGGGTCGAGGGGGCGGCCCTTCGCGGCTCCCCAAGGCTCCCTCTGCCCCCGCCCGGCGCCTGGCGCGCTCACGCGACGCGCGCGGTGGCCTGGTCCAGAAGGATGGTGTCGACGCCGCTGCCCCCGAGCGCGGCGACAAAGGACGTGGCGTTGGAGACGGCCACGGTGCTGCTCTGGCCGCGCGCGAGGTGGGGGACGACGAGCTCCAGCAGCAGCAGCAGCAGCCCGCACACGCCGCCCCGCCAGCCAGTTCCGGTGCTGAGGGACATGATGCTGGTGTGCAGGTGTATGCAGGGCTGTGCGCGGCGTTGTGGCGTCGGTGCGCTTTGAATCGAGCTCTGCATGCTGAGGGCGCGCTGCGTGGCGTGGCCGTGCACGAGAGGTCGCAGCCAGCGCGCCCACCAGGCTGCACCCACCCACCCACTCACGCTGCGCACACGCCCGTTGCATCTGCCCGCGTGCGGGCCTGCCAGCCGCCACCGCCAGGACGAAAGAATGAATGAAAGACCGAAAGCAGCTCCCACAACCGCCTGGGGCCACGTCTGCGGAGAGGCATCCTGCTCCCCGCCCCGCCCCGCAACTCCTGCTGTGCCCTTTCGGCGCGTCGTCGCCATCACCCCGAGCTCGGCTTGGCGCCGCTCGCTGGCGGCCTGGCCGCATCCAGCTCCTGCGCAGGCGGCACGTGCAGGGAGCTAGACCACTGAATGGGCGGCCGCAGGCAGATGACGGCACCGCACCACCATCGCGGCCGGGCGTGCGCGTGGAACCGCACCAGCACGTTCTTGACGCCGCGCCCGTACAGGCTGTAGACCACGCCCTGCCGCTTGACCACCGCCAGCTCCTTGGCTGCCTGCGCCAGCAGCTCGGCCTGCTTGTCCGCCGGCACCTCACCGCGGAACCCGTCGCGCGCGCGCCGCAGCACGTACCTGCTCAGGCGTGCGCGTGGGTGACCCAATGGTTGCTTGCGCTCAGACGCTGTGTGATGAATTCACACCAGGTGCACACTGCCGCGTGCGGGCGCCTGCGCGCTCACTCCCGGATGTTGTAGTTGTTGAACTTCCTGCCCTCGCGGATCAGCGCCCGGAAGAGCGCCTTGGCCTCCGCTGCGGCTGCGGGAGCCGCTGCCATCCTGAGCTGGGCGGCGGCGTTGGTGGCCTCGCGGTGGCCACGAGCGCTCGCAGCAGGCCTGGACCAGTGTGCTGGTGGGCCGTGTATTACTGATGATATCAGGCCTGCTGCTGGTGTGCACGCCTGCTGCTGCTGCTGCAGCTGCGCTCTCCCTCTCCTGCGCGGGCTTGGCCTCCATGCGATCGCTGCCGCATCCGCGAGCGCAAGCGGAGGCGAGAGGATCCATGGCGCAGCGGCTAACCTCCTCGCTGGTACCCTCTGTTCCTGCGGCAGAATGCTGCGCCGCGAGCTTCGTGCTCCTGCCACCCCCCACTCCCGTGGCTGGCCCAGCAGCGCGACGGCGGAGATCTTCGCCTGCGCAGCGCGGCTGCGCGGTCGCCCGTGCCTCAGCCGCCGCTGCCGCGGCGCCGCTCCTCCTGCAGCAGCCGGTGGACGAGGCGCCCCAGCAAGCAGTGCAGCCTGAACTCGCGCGAGCCCGGCAGCTCACCAGGCGCATCAAGACAGCGCGCAGCGCGGGGGAGCTGCGCCTCCTGCACCAGCACCAGGGCCACAGCTTCAACGGCATCCACGTGGCGGCGGCGCTGGTGCGCCTGGCGCACCTCTCCGCCTCCTCCTCAGGGCCCCCACTCGCCGCTGACCTGCTGGACCAGGCGCTGCAGCTCAACCACCAAATGGGCCCCAGGGAGCTCTCCAGCACGCTGTGGGCCGCAGCGGCGGCGGCGACCGTGCACTCCGCCCCGCCAGCGCGCGAGTGGGCGCGGCGCATGGCGGAGGCAGCCCTGCCGCGCATCGCGTCCAGCGGCTCGGGCAGGGACGTGTCCATGGCGCTGTGGGCGCTGGCGCGGCTGGGCGCGCACCCCGGCGAGCGCTGCCTGTCGGCGCTGCTCACCCGCGCCCTCTCCCTACAGCAGCAGCACCACCAGCACCAGCACCAGCAGCGACTCGCCCAGGGCGGAGGTCTGGACGCCCAGGCGCTGGCCAACCTGGCCTGGGCGCTCGCCACGCTGCGCCACCGCCCGCCCGCCGGCGCGCTGCGCGCGCTGCGCCGCGCGCTCGGCGCCGCCCACGTGCAGCTGTCGCCGCAGGGCCACGCCAACGCGCTGTGGGCGCTGTCGCGCCTCTCGGCCGCTGCGGCGGCCCCGCCCGGCTCCCAGCAGCAGGACGAGTGGGCGGCGTGCGGCGGCCCGACCTGGGCGAGGCACGTGTCGGCGCTGCTGGAGCGGCAGGACGCCTGGGGACAGCCCTTCAAGCCCACGGAGCTCTCCATGCTGCTTTTTGCACTGGCCAGGCTGCAGCCTGCGCCTGTAGCACGCGGCGCCAGCGGCAGCGGCGCAGCAGCAGTGGCGGGAGAGGAGCAGGCGTGGGTGAGCGCCGGGGCGCTGGACGCGGCGGTGGGCTACTTTGCCGGCGGCGGCGGCGGCGCCGTGGCGGAGCTCAGCGTCAGCCAGGCGTGCTGCCTGCTGTGGGGCCTGGCGCACCTCCACGAGCACCGACAGCAGCAGCAGCAAGTGGCGGAAGGCGGCAGCGGCGTCAGTCTCGAGCCGGCGCTGCTGGGCCCGGCGGGGCGGGCGCTGCTCGACGCTTTTTTCGCGCACACGGCGCCGCGGCTGCGGGCGGCCGACGGGCGCACGCTGGCGCACACGGCGCTGGCGCTGCAGCGGCTCTCGCACCTCTCGCGGCGCCGGCCGCTGCGCCAGCCGCCGCCGCCGGCGTGGCAGGAGGCGTTTCTGCAGGCGTCGGCGCGGCGGCTGCCCGACATGGACGCGCGCGCGGCGGCCACGCTGGCGTACGCGCTGGCGCAGCTGGGCGTGCGGCCCGGCGAGGCGTGGCTGGGCGCCTTTTTCGCGGCCACGCAGCGGCGGCGTGACGGCGAGGAGGAGGAGGAGGAGGAGGGCGCGGCGGACTGCATGTGCGCGCTGGCAGCGCTGGCGCGGTGGGGCGCGGCGCCGCCCGCCGTGTGGGTGCACGCGTGCGTGCGGCGGCTGGAGGCGGGCCTGCGGGCGCAGCTGGGGCAGGGCCCCGGCGGGCGGCGGGCGGCGGCGCGCGTGGGCAGCCGGGCGGTGCTGGCGCTGGCGCGGCTGCAGCTGCTGCCCTCGGAGGGCGTCGTGGAGGCGCTGCGGGCGGCGCTGGAGATGGAGGAGAAGGAGGGGGCGGGTGGCGACTGCGAGGAGGCCAGGCGGGCGTGGCGGAGCGCGGTGCAGCTGCTGCCCGCGCTGGAGGGCATGATGGCAGCGCAGGGCGAGCCGTGAGCAAAGCAGAGCAGACGTTGCTTGTTCTTGTACACGTTGCGGCGAGAGGCGGACCGAGTCTTTTGTTGCACAAAAGTGCCAAGGCGACGACCCTGACACGTTTGGATTGTAAAGGCACAGACGGGGCCGTGTGGGACCATGACGAGACGACGGCAGCACCAGGTTTACGCTTCAGCATCATTTTCGCACTGCAGTTGCGGGGAACAGAAGGAGACCAGGAGGGCCTTGTTGCCCAAACCAGCAGCTCGGTCCGTCAGACCTGCTCCTCCATGGTGGGCAGGGCGCTGAGGGAGGGCTGCCGCCGCCGGCAGACGCCGGCGAGCCGCGAGACGCTGTGCCCGAACCTCAGCAGCGTGCTGCCGACGCGGCCCATGTGGCCCTGCGCGCCAGCGGGCAGGTGGGGGCGATGGATGAGTGTGCGACGTTCCACCACCACGGCAGCACGCCGAGGCGCAGCGGCACTCACTTGAGCCCCCCCTCTCCATCCACCCACACAGGCCCAGTCCCCCAAGGACTGACCTGCACCTTGAGGGCGCCGTGGTGCGTGCCCCCCGCCTGCGCCGCGCTGCCCGCCCGGCTGGCGACGCGCAGCCACTGGGGCACGGCGATGCTGCCCAGGGTGCGGCGGTTGGCGGCGATGCGCGTGGCCACCTTGTGGATGATGGGACGGCTCTTGCGGGCCACCCATCGGGGCACGGCCCGGGCCAGGCGGGCGGCGTACCTGAGTGAGCAGCATCGCGGGCGCACCTGACACAAACGTGCGCATGCATGCGCTTGGGGGGCCATCCGAAACCACAACGTGGGCAAGTGGGCACCTGATGGCTGCGTAGGCGCTGGCCAGCGGGCCCTGGTCCAGCGCGTCGACGGGCTCGCGCACCGGTAGCGCCGCGTGGCGGCCGTCCCGGCTAGCCGCAGCCACAGCCCGGTCCGCCTGCAGCGGCTCCGGCGCGTTGATGATGGCCGCTGCGGAGGCCTGCGGCCGCCAGAGCTGCGGCTGCTGCGCGCCCGTCTTGTGCGCCTGTTGCTGCGCGCAAGAAGAGAGGTGGGCGAGCACCGAAGAAGAGGAGGCGAAGCGCACATCCTCCGGGGAAGAAATGCAAAAGCCGCTGAAGGAGGAAGAAGTCCAGCGCCTGCCTGTCCCATCGGCGCCGGGCTGCTCGCTCGGGAGCCAGCCAGAGCGGTGTCGGGGTCACCTGTGGCTGTTGATCGCCTCGCGGGCGCACGTCGTCCTGGTCCAGCGACACGTCCACGAACTCAGTCCCCAAGGCGCGGTGGTACGCTGCCACCTCCAGGTCGACCTGGACGTGGCCCTGAGCAGCTGCAGGGCGCTTGGGCGAAGCCTGCGGGCCTCCTGTTCCTCCAGGAGTCCATGGAGCGGGAGCGCGGGAGTGCACCATGATGATCGTGTGCTTCTGCGCAAGCTGCGCTCCTCCGCTGTCGCCAACTGCACCCGAGGGCTGCACTGGACGGCTGGCAGAGGAAGAGGGAGAGGAAGAGAGGCACGCACGCCGGCATGCACTAGTAGTACTGTCACTTGCTGCATGCCGTCCCTGCTGTGGGCGCAGCACCAGGGCCTGGTGGCGCGTGGCGTGCGGAGGTCGCCCGCGCCGGATCGGCGCGATCAGCTGACAGCCAGGGGTGCAGCCAGGCACAAGCAGTGACCTGCACCCGGGCTTCGTGGTGGGATTCCCCTCTCCTGCTCCCTTTCTCTGCGTGTCTCCTCTCTGGCACCTGGTACGGCAAGATGAGCAGAACGGCCAACCCGCACAGAGCGAAAAGCAGCGCAAAGCACGACGTGTCAGCACTCTGTGTGCCCCGGTCGCCGCGCAAGCGTCCGTGCTCTGCGGCAGCCCGCGATGGGCAGTTGAGAGGGTCGCACGGTCGTGATGCCGCCGAGAGCGCGACGGCGCTCACGCGCCATGGAGGCGGCCGCCACAATGGCCACGGCGCTGCTGGTGCTGGTGCTGCTGCTGGCCCGCGGCGTCGTGGCGCCACAAACGCCTCCGCCCGGCCAGACCTCTGGCACCTGCGAGCCAAACATCGAGACCTCCTGCCTCTCGCGCATCGCATTCGCGTACCAGGGGTGAGCAGCAAGCAATGTGCATGCAGCGGGGGCCTCTTCACCAGGGTGGGACAGCGCCAGGCGCCGCCGTGAATAGCTGGTCAAACCCACGCGCGTGCGCCGCAGGAAATCGACGGTTCTGACCGGCCTGGTGCTCAACAACATCACGGCACAGGTGAGTAGGGCCCCTTGAGGCAGGCGTGTGAGGTGGGCGTGAGCGGCGGCCGTACGGGATGCACGAGGCGCCTGCATCATCCCGCTGCGGGCACAGGTGCTGGCTTGCGCGGGCGCCGGCGCCGCCGTGTCGTCCCTGCGGCCGGTCAACGTCCTCATGCCGACCGAGATCCAGACCACGCTCGCCAGGGTACTTGCTTTGGGGCCTGTCGCCGGAGTAGCACGCCCAGCGTCGGCGTGAGAAAGAGTCCAAGCTCAGGGCGTCGAGCACGGCTCCAGCGGCGTGCAGTGCTTCCTCCTGCCCGTGCGCAGATCACGCCCGTGCTGAGGGCGCTGTTGGGGTGGGACATCAAGTTTGACTACATGCCGTTCAACGACCTGGGCGGCGCCGTGCTGGCCAGCATCGCCAGCCTGGGCCGCACCTACTACGACGGGTGAGCGTACATGCAAGCCGCCAGGCCGTGAGATGCGCGAGGCACACAAAGGGCCCAGGGGACCCCGGGGCGGCGGCGGCATTTGCGTGAGGCGGGCCTCGAGAGATGAGCCCTTTCTTCTATTCGTGTGGCGTGTCCTCGCCTGGGCCACCTTGCTCTGTTGCAGGTGGACCTGCAGCACCATGTGCACGGTGGACGTGGTGGAGGCGGGCATGGTGGCGCCGCTCGACACGCTCATTCAAACTGACAGCGCGCTGGACGTGGCCGACTTTCTCAGGTCTGCTTTTGCCGCGGGACCCTGCTCAGGTGGCGTTGCGCCAGCGGCCGTGCGCTGCGCGAGCTGCCGTCTCACCAACGATCCAGTGAAGGGGCGGCAGCGGCAGCTTGCGCAGCGGCCCCCGAGGCCAGCGCGGCCTGTCCTCAAATGCTGCCTCCCACGCGCCCACACGCAGCTTCCTGAGGTCGTCCGCTGCCGTGTACAACGGCAGCATCATCGGTGAGAGGGCGTACATAAGGCCGGGCCAGCAAGCGCCGCCGCTCACTGCCCTTCATGAAGATTCCGCCACTGGGCTTCCTGCGTGCAGGCCTGCCGGTGTCGTCCTTCATCCAGCACATGTTTTACCGCACGGACGTGCTGGCCCGGGCCGGGCTGGAGCCGCCAAACACGTGGCGCGAGCTCATTGACGTGGCTAGGGCGCTCAACGGCAGCGACTTTGATGGCGGTGAGGGACGCGTCCTTCAGGGTTGGCTCCTCTTGCAGGCTGGTTGTGCTGCGCGCGGCTTGGCAGCGCTCCCGGCGCGCTGCGCTGGCGGCTGGACGCCGACGCCAACGTGCACTTTTCTGGCTCTTGGTGCCGCCGTGCGCGTGTACACGTGCAGACGGCGTGGGCGAGCACGCCCTGTGCATCGCGCTGCAGCCGCTGCCGACGGTGGACGCCGGCGTGGTGCTGGCGCAGGTGCTGGCCAGCATCACGCAGACGCAGGTGAGCGCGGCGCGCGAGCTTGCTGCCGTCCCCGAGATTCCTGGCCTGCTTTTGGCCGGGTGGAGGACGCCTGCCTGGCAGCAGAGGCCACCTGTCCGCCACGACACACCATGCTGGGCGCCTGCACACGCAGGGCACGGCCACCGGCTGGCTGTTCGACCCCTACACCCTCAAGTCCTTTGTCGACACGCCGGTGAGTGTGCGCACCGGGCAGGGGGGGGGAGCCCGTGGCCGCCTCTCACCGCGCCAGTGAGCGCGCGCACAGCAAGGGGGAGGTTCACCCGCGGCAGCACGCCTCTCCCCAGGCCCGCGTCGTCCAACGGCCTTGGCACAGGAGCGCTGCCAGCCTACCGCACGCGCCGGCTGGACGCACCCGCTCTCCCCACACACGCACGTTGCCTGGCAAAGTGACTCGCTGCGGACCCCCCCACGCCTCTGTGCCTCGCAGGCCATGCTGGAGGCCTTGGACATTGTGCGGCAGCTGCTGCCCTACAACCTGGACCTGCAATCCGTGGACGCCGTCGAGTCCAACCCCTTTGTGCAGCGCAAGTGCGCGCTCCAGATCCACATCATCAACTCGTTCAAGGTGCGGGGAGCAGCGAGCGGACAAGAAAGGGCGGCGTTATGCTCACGGCGTGCCCGCGTCCCTTTGTTGCGAGGCGCGTTTGACTGGCGTGCTGCGCGTGCTGCGCAGTCGGCGCAGCTGGTGGGGAAGCTCGGCGGGCTCATCGGCACCTCCGTTCTGCCAGGGTCCACCATTGTGCTGGACAGGGCGACAGGTGAGCGCAACCGCCCGTGAGCCACTCGGACATCCACTGGAGCCTCCTGCCAGCGCTGCATTCGCCTGGCCAGGGGGCGCACCCTGCACGCGTCGCCAGCGCTGCACGCCGGTTACCAACACCGCCGCTCGCTCGCCGCCCCTCGTGACGCCGGCGCAGGCCAGCTGGTGCCGTGCACGCCGCGCCTGTGCCCGTACGCCACGTGGGTCAACGGCGTCGGCGTCAACCGCGCTGCGTACTCGGGCTACACGGCAGGGCTCATGATGCTCAACATCAACGCCGCCTCCACGTACCAGGCAGCTGCTTACTCGTTGAGCTCGCTCTTCACGCTGCCCACGTACTCAACCCCGGTGAGACCTCTCGGTGATGGTGCTGATTTGCGTTCCTTTTGGCTCCGCAAAGTGTCGGCTGCCGCAAGGGTCGTGCAAGGGGGGCCGCAGCGCCGGGTGATGCCAGCCGGGCGGGCCGACCCAAAGCGCCAGCGGACCGCTCTGCATGTCCACCCGCAGAACGTGATTGCCAGCGGCTGGATCGGGCCCTTCAGGTGAGCGCCAGCCATACGCCACCGGCGAGCGCGTGAGGGCGCACCCGTTCCGACGAGCGGGCAGGACGCCGCCGCAACGCCCGCCGCCACCGCCGCCGATGCCGCAGGTACACGCACCTGTGCGTGACGCCGCAATGCCTGGCCCGGTGGACGGCCGCCGGGTACAACGCGCGCGACACGGCGCAGTACCTCAACGCGACGCGGCGCGTGGCCGATGACCCCAACTACGCGCTGGACCTGCGCATCCAGCACGCCGGCAGCTACCGGTGAGCACCGAAGCGCGGCGCGCGGCGCGTGCGCTGAGTTTCGCAAGGCGAGCAGGCGACGGCAGCGGCCCTGGCAAGGCGGGGGCGGTTCAGGGTTGGCTGCGTGCGCGCCATTGCGCATCGGTGCACGGCAGCCCGGGAGGTCTCGCTGCGCAGCATGCCCGCCGAATGCGGGCGCCGCGGCTCCCTCTGCAGGGACGCGCTGGTCACTGCCATGGGGCTGCTGCGCAACGCCACGTGGACGGTCGCCGAGATCCAGGCCGCCACGTCCACGACGTTTGCGGCCGTCATGGCGCTCACGCCCTTGCAGGAGGTGCGAGCACACTCGCTCAGTGCCGCTATTCACGCGTTGCAAGCGGCGCTCGCCTGCCGCCTGGCCCACACGTGGAAAGCCTCGATCCAATTGTCTTAACGTGCGGCAATGCAGGTGGGAGATGCGTACCTGGCGGGTCTGAACCTTCGGCGGCGCTTTGTGCTGCCCAGCCCTCCGCCGCCGCCGCTCAACCCTGCGTACAGCGCGGCCGCCCCGCCTGGTGCCGCAGCGGGCTCTAGCTCTGGCCTGTCGGCGGGGGCGCAGGCGGGCATCATTGCGGCTGCCTGCGTGGGCGCGGCACTGCTGGCGGCGGGGGCCGCTTACGCTACCGTCGCCTGGCGCATGAAGCGGCGGCGCCAGG
>VFQP010002501.1_pt1 | contig 20367 bp, 5 predicted proteins | sample 3512351 | NCBI WGS metagenome assembly VFQP01 (sample SAMN10412372, study PRJNA504923) | tailings metagenome | isolation source: Relicate 1 Philex TSF1 revegetated site | place: Philippines: Tuba, Benguet | collected 2017-08-29
CGGGAAGAGTGATGTATGGACGTTTACGGTGATGCCGGATTCGGTGAAGCAGATCTTATCAAACACTTCATTTGCCAAACTGACTCGTGATGTAAGTGCTACAGCTATTGTGCATCAGCGGGTATTGAAAATGGAATATTCAAATTGGTTGACAGATTCTGTAGTCTCTGTTTCTCTGAGAAAGAGAGGCGAGGATAAAAAACCTTTTCGCTTCACTGTGAAAATAAACGGAGGCCAGAATTTTATCGAGTATGATCTTAACGGGAAATACAAGCTTGAAGATGGTGCCCGATATGAATTGGAACTGATAAATAGCCGGAAGGAAAAATGGTATTTGAGATTTGAGTCCAAAAATTATTTCTAAGACAATACAAACGATACTTAAGCCCCAACGTAAAGAATTGATATGATAAACGTCCTGAACCGATACCACAGGCATGTCGCCTGGCTATTGTTTTTATTGATCTATGGTGAACTCGCCGGAACGTTGTATGCGCAGAATGTGCAAAACCATGCGATCCGCTTTAGTCCGCCTTCTCACTATGTTGCATCGCTGTCTCCTGCTAAACTGTCGCCGGTTGTAAGACAGGAGCAAGCTCCGATAGTAACGCAAACGGCTGATACATTGTCTTCATTGCGATCTGGAAGGATACAGGAAGGAGCAGCGGAATTTATCGGAGGGCCTGGGCAGCCTGAAATGAGTTCATTCAGATCTGTTGGTGCGGATAACATGGTGAATTTGTTTACTGGTGATTTTTCATACAGCATTCCCCTTCTTGATGTGGGTGGCTACCCGGTCAACTTATTCTATAATGCAGGAGTCTCTATGGATCAGGAGGCAAGCTGGGTTGGTTTGGGATGGAATCTAAACCCGGGTACGGTTAACCGGAACATGCGTGGCCTTCCTGATGATTATAACGGTGTTGATGAAGTGACAAATGTTCAGTCAATGGGATCAGATCTCACCGTTGGCGTAAGTGGTCAAAAAAACTTTGAGTTTGGCGGCAACTCTGCTTTCCCGGGTGCTTTTACCGGTGGGATCTTCTACAACAACCGGCGCGGACTGGGAATTGAGGGCGGCCTGTCTGGAGAGTTTACCGCACATCAGTCTATGACGATCAAAAACAAGGACGAAAAAACGGTTGATGCTTCTATTCCCACTGTTGGTATTGAAGCCGGGATCACATTGAATTCTCAATATGGGATGACGCTGAACGGCGGATTCTCAGTGTATGAATTTAATAAGAAAAAATACAATCAATTTGGCTTAAGTACTTCTGTTGGTTACAACTCAAGACAGGGGTTGACCGATCTGAAGATCGCGGGCGAATACCGTACTTACAAGGAGATCGCGAAGAATGATGGACTCGCACTTATCGGAGATGGGAACATGAACCTCAGCACCAGCATCAGTTTTGCGCGTGCGAGCTTTACGCCTACTATCAGGATGCCGGTAACGCGGGTGAACCAATTCTACAAGCTAAAACTTGGAAAGGAAAAATTAGCCTTTTTCTCCAATGCGGAGATCAGCGGTTACCTGAATGAAAGCCGTATTGATGATAATGATAAAATTCAGACGAAGCCAGCATATGGTTATATGCACTATGAGGAGGGAAAGAATGACAAAGATGCCTTGCTTGATTTCAATCGCCTCAATGATGGTACTTTCACTTCTAACAAACCAATGATCTCCATCCCGGTATATACTCATGATGTATTTACCATTAACGGCGAAGGTACAGGCGGTTCATTCCGGGCGTATCGTAATAATCCGGGATATGTAAGAGACAACGAAACAAAAAGCAAGAGCTCCAGCTTCACTGTTTCACTTGATCTTGGTCCCGGCAAATTCTTCCATGGCGGAACCATTCTTGGAGGGATCTTTTCTCCGGCAATGGTAGGCGAATGGAAAACGAATAATATGCTGAGAAATGCAGCCGCTTTCAAAGAGACAGACGGGCTGCATCAGGGTGTCTATTTCAAAAATCCGGGAGAAAAAGCCATTATAGATGAGGCGTACTACAACAGTATAGGTGGCGATCAATTGATTCGCCCGTTTCTTACCTCTATTAATACTCCTTCTCCGCGGCTCGCAAGCGCTTATCAGGTCTACAATAAAGACAGGCAAATAGAGCGCGTCGCCCCTATCACATCCGATGTGTTCAGAAAAGAACGGGATAAACGTACACAGGTGATCTCTTATTTCACAGCTGAGGAAGCAGCTGCAGTTGGACTTGATAAACAGATTTATTCTTATAAAGAAAACATTTTTCCTGTAGGAACATGTACTGATCCTCTTATCAAAACGCCCATAGATCGTTATAACAGACTAGATCCGGCTTTTTATCGGAAAGGACATCATATATCCCAGGTGAATGTGCTGGAAGGAGATGGACGTCGATATGTCTATGGAATTCCGGTGTACCAGGTCAAACAAAAGGAAGTTACATTCAGTACAGAGGCTACACCTGTTAATCAGGTAGTCACATACTCGGGAGATGATAATTCGATTAGAAACAATAAAGGAAGAGATCATTATTATCAAAGTCAGGAAATGGGTGGTTATGCGCATTCATTTTTATTGACCGCTATCCTTTCTCCCGATTATGTTGACGTACTTGGTGATGGCCTTACAGACGATGATCTTGGTACCGGTATCAAATTTAACTACAACCGCGTAGATATGCGTCTTGGCAGGCTTGGCAGGTTCTGGAACGCTTATAAATGGAGGATGCCGCTGGGTCAGAATACAGCCAATTTCAACGAAGGGATGAAAGCTGATGCGCGTGATGATAAAGGGATGTATACTTACGGTGAAAAAGAGCTGTGGTACCTGCACTCTATTGAGTCAAAAAATATGATCGCAACTTTCAGGACATCTGCACGTAAAGACGGTAAACAGGTTGTTGACGAAAATGGTGGTTCTGTCAGCGATGCTCAGGCTTACTCACAAAAAAAACTGGACCGCATAGATCTTTACACAAAGGCAGATCTTCTTAAAAATCCGGGCACTGCCAAACCTATCAAAACAGTACATTTCAGCTATAGCTATAAGCTGTGTAGTAACTATCCCCTGAATGGTGAAGTTGGTGCAGACGGTGGAAAACTTACACTGGATTCCATCTGGTTCAGCTTTAATGGAAATCAGCGCCAGTCAAGAAACCGCTATGCGTTTAAGTATGCAGCTGATAAGGGAACTATTTCGGCAAACCCTTCTTATAATTCCAGTCATAACGACCGTTGGGGGAATTACAAGCCTAATACGGCAAATGATAATAACATAAGCAATGCTGACTTTCCATTTGCCGCGCAGGATCAAACAAAAGCAAATGCCTATGCGTCTGCATGGAACCTGGAAAAAATCCTTTTACCGGGTGGTGGTTCGATGAATGTGGAGTATGAATCAGATGACTACGCTTTTGTTCAGGATAAGCGTGCGGCCCAGATGACAAAGATCGCAGGTTTTTCAAAAGGCCCCTCGCTTACGCCGACTTATGATTTATATTCTTATGCTGGTGGTTCCGCAGATCTGAAAGCGTCTGATCATCGGTTTGTATTCTTCGATGTGGCGGAAGAGTTGACCGGGAAAACACAGATCGAACAGTTATACCTTAAAGATCTTAAGCAGTTGCTGCTGAAGCTTGCGGTAGAAATGCCGAAAGGAAATATAGGTATACCCAAAATGTACGAATTGATAACCGTTTATGGAAGTATTAAGGACTATGGTGTCGTTCCGGATAACAATCGCCGCTTCTATATAGAATTGGAGGAAACGGATAGAGGCAGTAGTCCAATGGTGCAAACTGCCATGCAGATCTTGAAAGATCAGCTGCCACATCGTGCATATCCTGGTTACGAAGTAAAAGGTAACGGGCTTGTACAGGTAGTTCGCGCAGTGTATGGATTCTTACACGCTTTCTACCAGGGTATGGCTGGTTTTGAAACCACTATCAAAGTAGCTGGCGGATGTAAGAAAGTAGATCCTGCTTATGCCTTTGCAAGATTGTCTAACCCCAACCTGAAAAAACTTGGGGGAGGACATCGTGTGAAAAGAGTTGTGATCGCTGACAACTGGTCAAAAATGACAAAGAGGGGTAATGAGTTGGCAACAGGCTTGCCTGATTCCTACTATGGGCAGGAATATGATTATACAAGAACAGAGGAAGTAAATGGGATAATGGTTTCTGTCAGCAGTGGCGTAGCAAGCTATGAGCCTGGTGTTGGTAATGAGGAAAATCCATTCCGTGAAGTGATGAAATACCAGGAAAAGCAATTCCTCGGACCAACTGATCACAGTAACGTGGAGTTGCCGGTTGCAGAGACATTCTTCCCGGCACCTTCGGTCGGATACAGTAAAGTTACTGTAAAAAGTATCCATAACAAGAGCAATAAGCGTATCCGTTCGGGTGTAGGGCGCCAGGAGACAGAGTTTTTTACAACGCGTGATTTCCCTGCATTTTCGGACTATACAAATTTTGATCCGCAGAGCCGGAAACTGTATCGTCCTCCATTTATCAATAAGATATTGAACTTTAATAAGAAGGACTATGTTACGCTGACCCAGGGTTTCCGTGTTGTATTGAATGATATGAATGGAAAGATGAAGTCGCAGGCAAGCTATCCTGAGAACGAAGAGAAAACGCCGATCAGTTCTACAAAGTATGTTTATCGCACGATTGAAACGGGTGATAATAAAATGCAACTGGATAATGTGCTTCCGGTGATCAGCGGGCCCGATGGAATTGTAGCACAAAAGCTGATCGGAAAAGATGTTGAAGTGATGAATGACTTTAGAGAGCATGTGTCTTATACTTACTCGCGCCAGATCCCATTAAATGTGGACGTGTTTCCGATAGGGCCATTCCCCGTTATACTACCAAGTATCTTTAAAATGGCTTTCCGTGATGAATCAATGTATCGTTCAGCATCAACGCTGAAAGTGGTGAACCAGTATGGTATTCTGGATAGTATTATTAATAACGATAAAGGAAGTATCGTTACCACGAAAAATCTTGTGTATGATGCAGAGACGGGTGAAGTACTTGTAAGCCGTACGAATAATGAGTTCAAGAAACCTGTATATAAATTCAATTATCCTGCATGGTGGGTTAATTCCGGAATGGAGCAGGCTTATCGAAATATAGATATGGTATACAAAGGAGTATTCTTCCGGAATGGTAAAATTGAAAATCTTAGTCCACAGCAAATGAGCTCTTTTGAGAGCGGTGATGAACTGTATGTAACTATTGATAATCGGGATCCGATTGCCGAGTCAATTGGCTGTATTATCGGACAACACCCGTCCACTATTCCGGCAAGTACAGCGAACCTGATCTGGGCTGTGGCGTTGAATAAGGACGATCGCAATGCGGGAAGCAATGAGTTTATTTTCCTTGACAGAACTGGTCAGCCATTCAATGCGATGAGTGCAACCATCCGGGTGATCCGATCCGGGAAACGTAATATGATCGGTGCGTCTGTCGGAAACATCGTGTCATTGGCAAACCCGGTAAAAGAGGTAGAAGAAGGTGTTCATAGTCTGGTGTTTGATGACTATACCGATGTGCTTAACGCAGGTGCGATGGAATTCAGGGAAAAGTGGCGAGCACAACAAATGTTCTATACAAAGGATTCGCTGATGACGATAACGCGGAAAGCTCCATTGCGTAATGCAATAGCTCCGTTAAGCAATTGGCGGATAATAAACCAGTTTGATGCAGATAATGGTAAGCCGCAGGTTCGCCATGAGATCAGACCAGCATATCTGCTGGCACGGCACAAAAGCTTTGGGCCAAGCAAGACTAAAACGCATGTGAGAGACAGAAGCTATATGCTGTTTGATATTTCATCGATCCCGGCGGGTCAGACCATCTATTCCGCGAAAATGAGTTTGAGTGCTCACTCGCCCAAACCGGGTTCGACAATTTCGGTTAACCACCAATTTTTTGGAGAGAATAATCACAATGGATCTTCACCTCATTACCGGGACATTCAGGTTCCGATTGGTCTCTACAACTTCCGGCTTAGCAGAACACTTTCCGGTTGGCCTGGCGATAATGATAATAATGCATGGATGAATATGCTTTCAGATGAGGGCGGTCGGGGAGATGGTTTTGAAAGAATAGTTACTGGTCCGGCTTCTTCAACTCAGAGTTATGAATTAGTGTCGACAGACTCGAGAATTGATATCACAACGCTTTTTAAAGGAATGTACCGTGATAAAAATGACCCGGCTAAAAATTTTGCTCCGGGTATCGTTATGCGTATGCTGTATGATACAAACTGGAACCGAATTATGGAAAGACGTGTTTGCTTTTATTCTTCCGGAAATAGTGGTGAGTATAACGTAGCTCCTTATCTGGCGGTTCAGTACTATAATTGTTCAGAAGCATACGGATTACCAGGCAATCCAGCAACACCACCTCCCGGACAGCAAACTGTTGACTGCGTCAGCCAGGAGATCGTAAAGTTGTGTTTATCTGTTTTCAATAAAAAACAAATGAACCCTTATGTCGAGGGAGTTCTGGGTAATTGGAGAAGCCTGCGTAGTTATGTGTATTATGGAGAGCGCAGAGAATCTGATCCCGTCACGACTACAGATATCAGTAAGATGGGCGTCATAAAGCTTTTTGAGCCATACTGGACGCTGGCAGCTAGTAACAACGAAAAAATAGAACCAAGCGGATCAAATAAATGGACATGGAATTCTGAAGTTACTTTGTATAACCGCAAAGGAGCTGAACTGGAGAATCGCGATCCGCTCGGTCGTTACAATGCGGGTATCTATGGTTATCTCGAAACACTACCACTGGCTGTTGCGAATAATTCAAAATTGAGAGAGTCAGCTTATGAAGGGTTTGAAGATTATGACTATACCGATAACCCTTGCCCTCCGTATTGTAATCCATATCCCCGGCATTTCAACGCTGGTATGGACGCTTCAATGCGGGTAAGTAATCAGGCTCACACAGGTAAATATAGCGCGAAAATCCCGCAGCTGACATCTTACACAATGCCGCTGAAAGTTACACCGGATGATGTGATCACAAAGCCAGATATCATGATCCGCATACTCAAAACGCCTTACGAGAAAGTAACCGTTACGCCGCAAGGCACTGGTCTGACCGCAATTTATCGCAATAACTTTGACTATAGCGGACCTGCGGCAGTAACAGTTCCTGCTGAAACAAGATTCTACCATAATATCACCTATGAAAGGGACGGATTCAGACCGCCGACCTGTACATCAACATTGCCAAATGGTGTGAACTGTACCTATTCGTCTGTGGAATGGAATGGTTACCTGCAGGTAGCCACCACCGGCATCTATAAGTTTGATGCTACCATGTTCGATGATGAAGCAGCCGTATATATCGATGAAAATAATGATGATGTTGCGGAGAAAGTATTGTTCTTTGGTAATATTCACGGAACACACATAGTCGAGGCCGTTACATTAACTGCCGGAAAAGCCTACAGGATCAAATTCCTGTTCCGTAATGGCGCGAAAGAGGGCTTCGTGAATTTCGTATGGAAGACCCCTGATGAAAACGGTGTATCCAGTGATAGCAGGCCATGGATGCCACTCAATCCGCTTAACTTCTATCCTGTGGGCGAAAAAAACCGTGCTGAGGATGCAATTGATACGGTTACATATATCTGCGAAAAACCAGATACAATTCAGGCGGTGAAAAACCACCTCATTCAATCTTTCAGTATGGTTCCCGGCTCCAAAATGGTGACGAGCGTATGGGTGAAGATGGGAGAGAATGATTGTCAGTGTTCATCCTATCAGGGCCAATTACTACTGAACATCAACACCGCAACCGGAGAAACGATTGGTCAGCTGACTCCAAAAGAACGTGTGATCGAAGGCTGGCAACAGTACGAAGGTGTCTTTACGGTGCCGCTATCAGGAAGTGTGGTTCTTGAATTCAATGCGAACGCGTCGGGCAAGGCGCTGTACTTTGATGACCTCCGCGTGCATCCTTTCAATGGAAATATGAAATCATTTGTTTATGATCAGGTCACGCTTCGTTTGTCAGCGGAACTGGATGAAAATAATTTTGCCACATTCTACGAATATGATGATGAAGGAACGCCGGTTCGTATAAAGAAAGAAACGAAGAATGGTATCAAAACGATCAAAGAAACACGCAGTTCATTACAGAAAAACAATATTGAATTATAATCAAAACTCAGAGTATGAAACAGCTTAATAAAATGATAATGGTGCTGAGTTACTGCCTGACCGCGAACTTCCTCTATGCACAGAGTTATAATATTGATACGATAAAGGCCAACCTGTATAAAGTAAATAAGGTATTTGACAGTTCCCGTTATCTTGGGTTTGATCTGAAGCTTGTTGCAGACACAGATACCTTATTTGGAAAGTTTGAACATGATGAAGTGTATGCGAATTATGTCATCAACAACAAGAATATCTATTACAAAATGGGGGATATTGAATACGTGCAGACAGATTCTTTTGTATTCAATATTGCCGCAAGTGAGAAAATGCTGATGATGACGAAAGACCCTATCGCGTCAAATGCCAGCCTATTTCCTTTGAAAGAGTTTGTTGATTCGACGATCAAAAATTATCAGTCATATTATACAATTTCAATGTCTCATAATGATGGCAATAGAACGATCAATTTTGCCAGTACGTCGGCCGATATGCCCTATACAAATTTTTCGATCACATTCGATAGTATCTCGTTTTATCCACGCAGCCTCGAGATGACGATGCTTGGGCAGTTTGATCTTTCAGAAGTTCCGGATTCTCTGAAAAGCCGCGTCAAGATCAAGCCGATGCACAGGCGGATCACGATGGAGTTTACAAAATATTATCCGGTAAATGACCTGAGTGTTTTTCAGGATAACAGCTATGTGATCTTCGACCCGGCCCGGAAATTATATAGGCCTGTTCCAAAGTATCGTGGATACCAGTTTATGACAAACGGAATAGAAGGAGAAAACGCTGATCCGGATACCGAACAAACTCCCGAAACAAATAATCCGTAACAAACGCTGAATAAAACGGGTTCGTAAAGATTGACTGTATTAACACAAAGCAATAACCAATGTCATTATTGTCAGGTATGTCATGTATTGTAAGGTTGCGTAAAAGTGTATTGATCCTATTTGGATTAATGATAACCATATTTGCCAGCGCAACAACGGATCCTATCCAGGTGACTAAGTTTTCCGGGAAAGACGGTGAACTGGTACCCAGTGCCTTCAGGGAAACGGTTGACCTGAAGTTTTATGATCCATACTGGTCTACCAGGATCCCAAACCCCGGGAGTGACATTATTGAAAACGTAATTGCTTTGCGTGTTGATGAGCACAGTACGAAGATCATTCAGGAGAACTTTACGTTCAAGGTTAATTTCAGAGTTGATTACACTGTGCTGAACGGCAGTGTTTATTCAATGGACAACCAGGAACTCACGGTCACGTATGTAAAGGGCCAGGGAGCGAAATATGATGTCCGCAGTTATATGGTATTTGATAATGCCCGTAAGGTTAAAGTGACAATTAATACGGCGGCTGTTGTCGGAACAAATACGATCAATGTTGCTGAATTCATTATCCTGGAGAATAGGATGACTGTCAAACGGGATTATTTATTCGATGCCACTATTCCCAAACCGTTGGATATTTCTCACGCGGCTCCGCAAACAACCGCAAGCCATGTCAGCGACGAACTTCCGTTATCATGGATAGATGATGAAACAACCGGCCGGACACACTACGATCTCGAATGGGCATGGGTGGATTATACGGCACTCGACAGGTTCAAAACATTGGGCGAGTTCGATCCAAACCTGATCTTCCCCAACAATTCAACCAGGATTACGATCGCTGCCACCGATCACTATGACGTTCCCCTGCTTTATGACGGAAAGGGCTACCTTTTTTACCGGATCAGACCGGTTCAATACAGCGAAGATGGTGTGACTATCAGGACCGGCGCATGGGCAACTGCACTTTCTTCTGCTCCACCTGCGACCACCTATTTTGTTTATGAGGGAGGGTATGAGCCAGAGCTGAACTGGCAGGCAACAACAACCTACGCAGAAGAAGGTAAACGTATGTCAGTGATCCAGTATTTCGACGGTAGCATGCGCAGTCGCCAAACCGTTACCAAAGATAATACAACCGACACCACGATCGTTGCTGAAACGCTTTATGACTATCAGGGGCGACCCGCGATCAATATCCTTCCGGCCCCAACGCTTGGTAATATTATGGAGTTCGCAAAGAACTTCAACCGTTTCCAGTCAGCAACCTATCAGAAAGATATCTACGACCTGATCCCTTCAGAAAACGAGATCTGCGATGTGCCTTCTTCTGCGCTGGATAGTACATCCGGTAGCTCGAAGTATTACTCTGCTAATAACGCATTGGTTGATCAGGGCTATCATAAATATATTCCCTCAGCCTTTGGTTTCCCTTATTCGGAGACACGATATACACCTGATGCGACAGGGCGTATCGCCGCTCAGGGTGGCGTTGGCCCAACCTTCCAGCTGAATACCGGAAAGGAAACAAAGTATTATTACGGAACCGCTGATCAGAAAGAGTTGGACGCTCTCTTTGGAACGGAAGTCGGTCAGGCGATGCACTATTCCAAAAACATGGTCAGGGATGCAAATGGCCAGTACAGCGTGAGCTACGTTGATATGCATGGTCGCACCATTGCGACCGCATTAGCCGGTACTCCGCCAGCAAACCTCGATGCGCTGCCCAGCTACCAGACGAGATATATGACCAAGAACCTTCTTGCCGAAGGACGTAACACACGTACCGATCGCGGTATCGTTTCATCCAATACTATCCTCGTTGCAAAAGAAGGACCGCATCAGTTTCACTACGAACTCGGACCGCAAAGCGCCGAGATCCTCGCCTGCAATCCGTCAAACGAAACAGTCTGTTATGACTGTTATTATGATCTAGAGATCCGCATCACCAGCGATTGCATGGATCCGATCGTGATCACCAGGAAGAACTTCAACTTTAAATCTACTGAGCCCGGATTCACTGGTTATGATATCAGCTGCAGCACCACTCCTGGATCGCTGGTTGTAGATGAAACTTATATCCTTAAAGAAGGCGAGTATAATATCGTAAAAACACTTACGCTAAGCCGGGATGCGCAGAACTGGTATAAGAACAATGTGTTCAATATCCGGAATATCTGCAAAACATTGCAGGATTTCTACAACGAACGATACTCAGTGATGATCTCACAAAGCGATTGCGATGTGACATATGATTGTCAGTCTTGTCTCGCTAACCTTGGCAACTATAACGATTTCAAAGCAAATTTCCTTGCCAGCCAGGGGATAACAGATCCCAACGCAGTAGTTGATTATGAAAAAGACATTCTCGCGTCGTACAACGAAGCCTTAAAAGTATGTAAGGATCTTTGCCCCGCACCAGAAAGCAAGCTCGACTTCATGAAGAACATGCTGATGGGAGACCTGATCCCCGAGAGCGGGCAATATGCTTTACTGGATGAGGATCTTGATGATGACGGACTGCTGACCGGCGTAGTGACGACGCCGGAAGGAAAGCGGATCTATGAAATGAACACCAACCGCATCTACAATATCTTTAACACACGCCCGCTTTCTACCATCAGGCCATTTACAGCACCGATGAGCGTATATGGAACTTCTGTTAGTGGCTACTTAACTGATGGGCTGCTCGATACAGATCTTACGCCCAATCCCCCGGGTGGTGTAACGGATGCTGATTTCAAACAGTTCGCTTCATCCTTCAAAGAGAATTGGGCGGAATACCTGTTATATTACCATCCAGAATACCCTAAATACAAATACGCAAAAGACAACCTGAAGCTCAGTTATGATTTTGACGTTGCCATGGAGACGGTGGATACCTGGGCCGGAGCAGTCGATAACTATACAGTAACGCTACTTAACAATGATCCATTCTTTAAATCGGGTGGACTGGGTGCTGTGAAGATCTACAGGGATCCTTCGGATCCGCAGAACAATGGTAAAACTTACCGCCAGGTAATGCTGGGATACCTTACACAGAACTATGCGAAATCAAATAAATCCATGTGGCAGCTTGCCTGGATGGCAATGAACTGCCGGGAGAATGAACCCAGCTGTGGCAGCAACATCCCTGCGACTCCACCGTATAATGCGGAGAATTGCCCGGGTGATATGAATCTTGTATGGAGAATGTTCCGCACCCTTTATCTGACCGAAAAAGACCGGATGCTGAATCTCCTGCTCGATGCGGAGACAGTTGGTCAGATCAATTACGATGAGATCAGAAGAAACTACTACGAACGCCGCTTTGTATCTCCGAAAGATGTAAGCGCACTTGATCTTGGTACGGCTAATAATATTGCGAATGCGCCGAATCCCGGACAGGCTTCTATTGATCAGACAAGCGCGGAGCTCGCTGCAATTTATGCGTCCACCTGTGAGAGCTATATTTCCATGTGGACGAGTAAACTGGCTGGCTGTGATCAGTTGAATGCGCTTGCGGCAAATGTTCGCGAAGCCATCATCAGCGAGATCATGCTTGGCCTGAAATCAGTTTGCGTACGCGGTAGTGATGAAGATCACCCGAATGGTTCATCAACGGTTAAACCAACGGATACCGGCACACCTTCTTCCTTTGAAGAAGTGATCAGAACTGTTTTCCTGAGACATAATATTGATCCAAGCTCCGTGTGCAGTCCATTCGCGATCGACTACCCGCTGCCTTACCAAAAGCAGGCGGCTATTTCTGATGAAGTGATCGTTGATAAAAAAGACGACTGTCTCTGTTCAAGAATACAACAGTTGCAGGCAGAGAAAGCGCAGATCGGTTATTCAGGCTCCTTCAGCGACTTCCTGAAATACCAGCATAATGTTGACATCACCCCAACATTGCTGCAGACGCTGATCGATGGGTGTACATCCACGAACACTGCAGAGGATTGCAAGTATTACGATCCCGCGATTACCGTTCCTGCGATCTTCTCCTGCGGTACTACGTTGAGCAACTGTATTGAATGTCTTGAATACGAAAAACTCAAAAAGGAATTTGTAACAACGTATGCTCCGGGATTTGTGATCAACCCAAGTCCGCAGGAGAATGAGGTTGCGCTGAATGCCAATCTTTACTTCCAGCAGTTCATGAATTCAAGAACGGGGCTGGGTAAGAACTGGTTTGATTATCTCGCGTTTGAGAAGGCTTGTGAAATCTATATGGACAGTTGGAGCTGCGGCCGTCTCGACTCTATCATGACGGCATATAATCAGTCGGTCACCACACCATTGTATGGTGCTGCATGCCGCAATGCGTTTACTGTTTATTTCAACCAGGCATTTAGCACTGCGTATACCTATGCGCAGATCCAGTCATTGTTTTTGAAGTATTGCGGTCATCTGCCGGATCTCTGCCAGGTGGAATTGACTTGTACAGGCTTTAAAAATGTGATCGACAGTTTCTATCACAGGTATGGAACCGGCATCAGGATCGCCGGTAATTGCCAGACATTATTTGCTGCGCATTTCAACGACATGTTTGAAACGGATTACACCTTCGCGCAGTTGCAGCAATTATACAATGGCCTCTGCGGTGGAGAGCTGGATGTTTGCAGCCAGTTTGATTGCAGCAAACTCAAAGCTGTACTTGATAGCTGGAACAGCTGTCATCGTGCAGATCAGCTCGATCCGGACTGCCAGGGTCAGTGGGCTACTTATTTCAATGGTATGATGTCTACAGGTCTCAGCATCCGGCAGATCGATAGCCTGTATGCTGCTTGTGGATTGCCGATGAACCCATGTACGCCTCCTGTAACCTGTAAGATGCTGGGAAGCCTTCTGTACTCTTATACGAATATGGGCAGTGCAGCCTGCGCAACTTCAGGCCTCGATTCGCTGAGCAGCACTTACTGCACCGATTGTTTTGTGTGGTATGTGAATGACAGGCTTGGTACGAGCTATAACTACACGCAATTGCAGGCATTGTATCTGACCAACTGCGGAACCAAACTGGAGATGTGTGACAAGCGCCTCGATTGTAAGAAACTCACCGACTTTGTAAACGGATATCTCAGCACAAGCCGTAGTCTGCCGCCTGTATCCAATAACTGCGATAGCCTGTTTGCTGCAGCATTCAACCAGCATTTTGATGATACGCTGAACTATGCGCAGATCATGACACTGTACCAGCAGTATTGCGGTAAGCTGCCTACCATCTGCAAAACGGCGGTGATCATGAATTGTGCTGAAATGACCGATGTGTACCAGGAGTTCGTTCGCCTCTATCCGCAACCATCGAGCTATTTCGGAGCAAACTGTCAGACGGCCTTTGTGAACTATTTCAACCAGTATTTTGGTGATACGCTGACCTGGTATGATATCCAGACCTACTACCTGGTACAGTGCGGAACGATACCGCCGATCTGTACACCAACGGATAGCTGTACGCAAGTTTCTCAATTCCTCAATAGTTATAATTCGAAATACAGTTCCCTGATCCTTCCGAAGGAAGTTTGTGTAGACCTCTTTACTCGTCAGTACAATAAGACCTTCACCTCAAAAGTCCAGTATTCCTGGAAAGATGTGGAAAGGCTGTATAACAATTGTGGTGTAACGTTGCCTGAGTGTGATCAGCCAGGCGGCAGTTTTGATGCTACGCGGGTGAACAATGCCAGGGCTGCGTTTTATGCCTATTATGAAGACGTGCTTCCGGCAAACCCGGATAAAGTGATGGCAGAGTTCTTTAACCAGTATTACGGAACGTCTTTCACCGAGTATGCGCAGTTGGATCAGTGGGCCAGGGATAACTTCTCGATCGACCTTCACATGGTGAGTGGCAATGAGCCTGTATTGAAATCGCAGCGCCTGCGTGCACGCAGCGCAGATCTTCCACCGGCACCAGCGACACTGCCTCCAAGACTCTGCGGTACTTCAACGATCATCCCGAATATTGTGGTGGTAACTCCGGAGCCATGTGATGATGTGAAGAATATGGCGCTGGTAGCGGCGACAGAATTGTACAGCAATTATGTGCAGCAACAGTATGATGAGTTTGATAAGAATTACCAGGAGAAGTGTTTGACGTCTCCGGTGCAGGAATTGTTCACGATGAGAAGCCAGCTGGCGGAGTATCATTATACGCTGTATTATTATGACCAGGCGGGCAATCTGGTGAAGACGGTGCCGCCGAAGGGAGTGGATGAATCTCATTTGGGTGAGCCTGCGGTGGATACATGGCATGCATCGGTTGAAGCGGCGAGAACGGCGGGAACTGTGCTGCGTGTGGCACATACAATGACAACGAATTACCGGTATAATACGTTAAACCAGGTGGTGGCGCAGGAAAGTCCGGATGGAGGGAAGAGTTTGTTCTGGTATGATGCGCTGGGTCGTTTGGTATTGAGTCAGAATACAAAACAGCGAGTAACGGATAAGTATAGTTATACTAAATATGATGCATTGGGGCGTATTACGGAAGTGGGACAATTGACGGGAAGTGATGTGGATCAGACATTGACTCAGCACGTAGGGAATCTGGCAACCTGGTTTGCCGGAGTGGATCTTACGCGTGACCAAATTACAGGAACGGTGTATGATGAGCCATCCGACCTTTCGCCAACTGTTATTGATCAGCGCCATATGCGTAACAGGGTAAGTTATACTTATGTGCAGCCGAATGCTTCGTTTAGCAACAATGGAGTTTCGTATCATAATGGAACATTTTACAGTTATGATATTCATGGAAATGTCGACAAGCTAGTTCAGCACTATAATTTCGGTGTGATGGAGTCTAATGCTGGTAATGCGTTCAAAAAAATCGAGTATGACTATGATCTGATAAGTGGGAAGGTAAATAGAGTAGCCTATCAGAAGGGAGTGCCAGATCAATTCTTCCACCGGTATGCGTATGATGCGGAAAATAAATTAAGGGAAGTTTATACAAGTTCTGATAACGTATACTGGGAAAGACAAGGGCTTTATGAGTACTATCTTCATGGCCCGCTTGCGAGAACTGAATTGGGAGAGTTACGTGTGCAAGGACTTGACTATGCGTACACATTACAAGGTTGGTTAAAGGGAGTCAACAGCTCCACGATCGGTTCCGGATGGGATATAGGAGAGGATGCTAAAACGAGACATCATGCTGCAAGGGATGTATTCTCGTTCAGTCTGAATTATTTTAATGGTGATTATTTAGCTGTAAATGCAAGTAGCTTCCCGTTTGCGGGTGTAGCTGACGGATTGGTCAACCTCTCAGGCGATGTAGTGCAAACAGGAAAGAACCTGTTTAACGGCAATATTAGTTCAATGATGGTGAACGTCCCCATGCTGGGCGACAGTAAACTCTATGGTTACCGGTACGACCAGTTGAATCGTCTCAAAGCAATGAACACGTACACAGGTTTGGATGCTACGATCAACACATTCTCTCCACTCGGTAGTCAGGACTATAAAGAACGGGTTAGTTACGACGCTAACGGGAACATCCTGCAATATTTGCGCAATGCTTATGGAGCAAGTCAGCTTGCAATGGACGACCTTACGTATGAGTATAAGGCTACGAACAATCAGTTGAGAAGGGTTTTCGATGCAGTTGTGTCCACGCCTGCTGATTATGGCGATATCCCGAATAATCAGTTAAATGATAACTATGAGTATGATGGAATAGGAAACCTGGTTCGTGATCACCAGGAAGGCCTTTTTGATGCGGGTACTCCAGGTAAGGAAATGATCGAATGGACTGTGTACGGAAAAATCGAGAAAATCACGAAAATAAAAGCTGGGGTTACAACAGTAATTAATTACAGTTATGATGCTGCTGGCAACCGGATCAGCAAATCAGTCAAAGTTGGCAGTGGGGTAACAAAAACTACATGGTATGTGCGTGATGCAACAGGTAATACGATGTCTGTATACGCAGATGGCGATGCGTCGGTTAATAGTTCCCGTTTGAGTCAAACTGAGTTATATTTGTATGGTAGCAGTAGGGTGGGACTCTGGAAGCCATCCCGCGATGTCGGTGCTTCGAATTGGTCGTATTTTGCGTTTGATTATTTCCCTGGAACAACGAATGGCTCTTTGCATGGCTTGTGGAAGCGCGGTCATCAGGAGTATGAGTTGAGTAATCATCTTGGTAATGTACTTGCATCGGTCAGTGATAACCGGATACCGGAAGAAAGTGGAGTACCTGGCGATGCGGGACTAGTGGGCCATTATTTGGCCGATGTTATAAGCGCGAGAGATTATTATCCGTTTGGTATGGCAATGCCGGGACGGCAGTTAAATGCAGGGGGGTATCGCTATGGGTTTAATGGAAAGGAGAATGATAATGAAGTAAAAGGAGAGGGCAATCAGGTTGCTTTTGAAAATAGAGTATATGACCCACGAATAGCCAAATGGCTAAGTCTGGATCCGTTACAAAGTAAATATCCCGGTGAAAGTCATTATGCGTTCGTGAGTGGAAATCCTATATTATACAAAGATGTTGATGGAAGGGATAAAATTGTTACTATCACGATTCTTCATGCTGACGGACGCACACTCCAATTAAGGAGAACCGACAAGGATATTTACAAGTATAGTGCGTCACTACGTGAGGATGGTTTTTACTTCAGGAAAGAAGATATTCAAACAAGTATAATTATTGATTTAAGGGCCGTAAATGAAAATCTTGAGAATGCTAATTTTCAGGATATTATAAAGATGAATTCAGATTTAGTAAATACCAAGTATATTTCTATGGGAGAGTATCTGGATAGCAAGGTTAGGGGGGATAATAGCGAAAAAATAGCTTATGGCTATAGGTTGTATGGGAAAGGTAATGATACAGAATGGCAAAATGGTCTTCCCACAGCTGGCTCTGGAACTGAATCTATTGACATGCAAGATTGGCTTGGTATAGCAGGATCTATTAGTACAAATCCTGGTTTAGGTGATGTTTTCGAAAAAGTTATTAAGCGTTTGGGAGGCGTACAAGGAACTGATGCAAAAGTTTGGAAACAATTTGCAGATATTTTTTCAAAGCAGGTGGAGAATATTTCAGGATCTATAGAGCGGATAGTTGGATTAAAAGAACAAGTTCAGAAATTGGCAAGTGATAATGAGGCGGCTGGCAGTGCTGATCCTGCCGGAACTAAATCAGAAGAAAAGCCAAGACCTATTTTTTCAGGAATAAAACGAGGTACTATTGTTCACGTTCGCGGAATGCCGGCGAACTCAAAAGTTCTTACTGACTCTACGGGTCAAGTAGAGTTCGATAAGCCTGCAACAGATACGGTTCCCAGAAGAAATTGATTAGTTATGAAAAAAGAAATTATCCCTTTAATACTGTTTACTCTATTAGCTGTTATATCCTGCGGAAATAAAGATGGGTCTTCGAGGAATTGTTTTTTTACTCGAGATTTACTATTGAGGGGTAAGGATAGTTCGATGTTTGATTTTGGTGATTTTAGGAAAGAAGGGCTTATTGAGGTGTCAGATAAGAAAAGCAATATAGGTGCTAAAGGAATATACAAGTTTGATTTAGATCAGAGGTTGAGGTTTTATGCTTTTTTATTGAGCGACAGTAATGATTATGTTTTTAGTCGGGAGTATGATGTAGACGGACGTATAGTTAATAAAACTGGTGGGGATGTTGTTCAATGGTATTTTAGAAAACTATCTGAGGATAGTATGAAGGTTACGTTTTATTTATACTCGCTTGACGAAAGGTATGATAGCATTGACCTTTCCTATGAAAAGCAAACTTTAAAAAACATAGTTCTTTATACAAGTCCAATTTATTCTAATATAGTGGGGACAAGTGTTACTTTGCCAAATTTGAACAAACAAAACGGCATTATCTATATAAAAGGAAAAAAGGAAAATAAATGTATTCCTCGGGAGAGCACTTTTGTTGATTCTTCATCTGTTCCACAACTATAAAAGGGAATACACCATTCCCTGTTCCGTAGCTTGCTGGTAGCTTTCAATTATCGAGGGTTATGTATGGCTTCTGGCTTTGAAGGCTGTCCGTTATCAAATAAAATGCTGTAGCAGGGAATCAATAAAATACAAAAGCCGCTGATCAACTCAGCAGCTTTTGTATTTTATATCATGGAGAATTTAGCAGCTTTGATGAAGTGGTCAACGGTAGTAAGCAGGCATTCTTTTTCTTTAGGCGGGAGTGCGGCGATATCTTCAAACCGCTTGAGCATAGCGGGATCTTTGAACAGGTTAGCCTGTTCGTTCTCTCCGAGCAGATAACCGACCGTTGTATCCAGGAGCCGGGCGAGTTTTTTAGCGGCTTCAATGGAAGGGATCATCTCATCACGTTCATACTTGCCGATGGTGGTATGCGAGGTACTTTGAAAGGTTTTAGTTTAGGTTTTAGACTCGCGGCTTTTAGCCTCTTTTACGTTAATTATTTTCGAAAGCTACAGGTTTGCCTTTTACTATGGCGCAGCGTTATAGACGTAGGGTTACTATATAAAGATTTTATATAAGCCATGTTAAATGCTTTACTGTAAAGCTTTTTTTGAACGTAGAGCCGGTTATAGAAGCAACGAAGACTTAAATAAATTGTCTATAGCAAAACCGAGAAAACTCTTTCAATAGGACCGGCAGCGATAAAGTTATTAGGCGCCGATGTTTAGCAAAAGACAAAGGTTTACAAAGACAGTTTGATTACGTCCACGGACAGCAAATATACTAAAGTCGTCTGGTTGAATAGAGCCTGATTTCCCCGGTTGTCCGTAGTCTCCCTGGCCAATAATGAACCCTGCAGTAGTAAAGCGTTATGCGTATGTCTCCGACTACGCATCGGCTTTGCAAAAGCCTTCCTTTCTCAAGTAAAATACCGTAGCAAGATTAAAACAAATCAAAAGCTGCTGATCTCCCCGCGGCTTGCATTATAGAGCGTCAATATTTTTAAAAATAGTCATTGAAACGATTTTTTGATACGCCATTTGCTGCTGGGTATTTACCCCGAAAATACTGTGAACGAAAGATTTGTTGAAAAGGCAAAATGAAAACTTTCCCAAACGAAAATCACATCGCTCTTCCAACAACCCTTCCAACTACGATTAAACCCCTATTTGTTTTTCTCTCAAAATAATTCACCTTTATCACTCTCTTCAAACCATCACCACTATTCCATCAAAATCATGCAAAAAACCATCCTGATCGTGGGCTGCTTTTTTCTCCTCTCAACCACCCACGCCCAATTCACCTACAAAATCAAAGCCGACTCCGTCAAAATCACTAACGACTCCTGCACCGCCGAACTCATCCTCGAGAACAGCACCAGGAGCGTCAACGGCTTTCTCTACAACAAAGGCAACGGCCGCACCGAATTTCGCAAAGCCCT
>VFQP010002502.1_pt1 | contig 20359 bp, 20 predicted proteins | sample 3512351 | NCBI WGS metagenome assembly VFQP01 (sample SAMN10412372, study PRJNA504923) | tailings metagenome | isolation source: Relicate 1 Philex TSF1 revegetated site | place: Philippines: Tuba, Benguet | collected 2017-08-29
CTTCCCGATGCGTCGTAGGCAAGCGTGCTGTATCGGCTTAAAAATGCGGCATCCGTGATGGAAATAATGGATTGAATGAATCCACTAAGCATCATCGGCAGAGCCATTCTAAGAATGGTCTTGTATTGAATATCGAGCATTAAATGATTTGTAAAAGCAGTCCTTTTAAATATTCTCCTTCCGGGTGAAATGCATTGATCGGGTGATCTGCAGGCTGGTGCAGCTGTTCCAATATTTTGACGGTTCTTCCGGATTCAATGGCTGCTGCAATGATGGTGTTGTTGAATAATTGTTTGTCGACCACTTGTGAACAGCTGTAAGTCATCAATAATCCACCCGGACGAATATGCTGAATCGCCATTGCATTTAAGCGTTTGTAACCCTGAACCGCCTGGTGTCTTTTATCGCGGTGTTTGGCAAAAGCCGGCGGATCGAGGATGATAATATCATATTCTTCTCCCGTTTCACGAATGAAATTCATGGCATCCGCAACAATCGATTGATGGTTTTTGAAGCCATTCAATTCAACATTGGCGTCTGTGAGTTCGATTGCTTTTTTAGAACTGTCGAGTGAATGCACTTCTTTCGCGCCGTTTTTAAGAGCCGCTAAACTGAATCCGCCCGAATAACAAAATGTGTTCAGAATTTTAGCTCCTTCCGCATATTTTGCCAGTAAAGCCCGGTTTTCTCTCTGATCAATGAAGAAACCGGTTTTTTGCCCGGTGATCCAATCCAATTGGTATTTCACACCGTTTTCCAATGCAATATGCGGTGTTTCGCAAAAGCCAAACAAATATCCGTCTTCAACCGGAATTCTTCCAGGAAGTGTTTCCTTTGATTTATTGTAAACAGCTTTCAGATCTTCTCCCAAAGCATGAATCAATGCATTTTTGATTAAATCAATTTGCAGGTACATTCCCAAACTGTGGCATTGGATTACGGCAACTCCGCCATAATAGTCAATCACCAATCCCGGTAATTCGTCGCCTTCTCCGTGAATCAATCTGCAAATTGTATTGTCTTCTCTGAAAAGATGTAGTTTTTTTCGAAGTTCAACAGCGTTTGAAATCCGCATGTTGAAGAAATCCTGGTCGATCGACTCCTGGTTGAAAGTCAGAATGCGAACCGCAATAGAACCGTGCTGGAAATGTCCTTTGGCAATTTCATTGTTCCGGGAATCCAAAACAGCAACTACTTCTCCGTCTTCAATGGTTTTCGGCATTTCTTTTAAAGCACCCGAAAAGATCCACGGATGTCGTCTTTCCATTGATTGCGTTTTGTGCGGAAGTAATTGAACACTGGAGTACATATTGCGATTTTTTGTGCAAAGATAAGAAAAAGCGCAGCTTTTGAAGACTGACTTGCAACAAACGTTAGTGCGGCAGCAAGGAGGGATAAGCGCAGCTTTTGAAGACTGACTTGCGATCCCGGATATCCGGGATTAGTGCGGCAGCAAGGAGGGATAATTCTAAAAATGAGAAGACGAAACGCCATAAAAACTGTTCTAGGGTTTATAACCCTAGAAGGGTGGTTCAATTTTTTTTATGTATTTTATATTAAAGAAGAGCGCTTCTCAGAAATGAAAACCCAAATTCAATTCACTATTTAGAATTCGACATTCGCAATTCAATTTTAAAGTATCTTTGTATCCTACTTCATTAAAAAAGAAAGATGTCTTATATCATTCAAGTGTTTTTAAAAAACAATTCATTTTCCGAAGATTACGCTTTGGAAAAACATGAGGGAAAAGATTCGCCTGAAAACATCCGCTATGAGTGGGAAGATGAATTCAGATTGACGGATGCTTCCGATGTACTTGAAATTGTGAGAGATCAGCCGTTCATCCTGGCAGGAGAAATGGGGGAGAATAAACCCTTTCATTACGAAATCCAGGATGTGATTCAATTCATTTTTCATGGTGAAGAAGGTGCAACACCGATTGTTTTCTCCGAAAAATGTTTGGACGAATATGTAATAGATCACGACAGGAAAAGACTCACCGTTTATCTCAACGATGACGAAGTAGTCGAAAACCCGGTTCCCGGAGTGTATATTGTTCTGAGTGCTTTTCCAAAGGAATTGAGAAATTAATGCTTTCAATTAAACAGCTTCATTTTTCTTACGGCGACCAGCAAAAAATACTTCAGGGAATTTCATTGGAATTGAAACCGGGTGAAATTTTCGGAATTGTCGGTGCAAGCGGAGACGGAAAATCGACCTTGCTTAAAATCATTGCCGGGTTAATTGATCCTGCAGAAGGAAGTGTTTCCTGGAATGGCGTTCGGGTAAAAGGTCCGAGTGGGAAATTAATTCCCGGACACGATGAAATTCAACTCGTAAACCAGGATTTCGGGTTGGATTTATTTCATACCGTGAAAGAAAATGTGCTGCTCAAAATATTGCATTTACCGGAAAAGACGAGAATACGTTTTTGCAACGAATTACTCGATTTGGTTGAATTGACACATCTTTCAGATAAACAATCACGGTATTTGTCCGGCGGAGAACAACAGCGTTTATCCATTGCGCGGGCTTTGGCTATGGAATCGGAAGTATTGCTCCTCGACGAACCTTTTTCGCACCTGGATGCGCATTTGAGATTGAAAATAGGATCGTACATTAAGCAATTGGTGGAAGTCCGGAATACTTTGTGTATTCTGGTTTCTCATGAAGGGGCTGAAGTGATGCAGTGGTGTTCCAAAATCGGTTTTTTATATGAAGGAAAACTGAAGCGGATTGATACTCCCGAAGCATTTTATTTTAACCCGTCGAATATGAACGAGGGAGCATACTTCGGAGAATTAAATGAACTAAAAGAAGGAAAAACTAAAATATTATTTCGACCTTGTGAATACAAAGTGGTTGAAAAAGGAGGTTTTGAAGTGGAATTCACAGATGCTGTTTTCTTTGGAGCATACTGGAAATCGTTTTTCAAGACCAAATCCGGTGAAACAATCATTTTGTACGCAGATAAACCACTCAAAAAAGTAAAACGGATTGAGCTCAAAAGTAAAGATAAGAAAGCTTAGTTGGAAAGAGATTCTGACACTCTTTAAACGGACATTCCTGGAATTCTTCCAGGAGAATTCTTTTTTTCATGGAGCTGCGTTGGCTTATTACGCCGTTTTTGCAATCATCCCGATCATTTACCTTGCAGTAATCAGTTTCGGGAAAATCATGGGGCAGGAGGAAATCCTGCGTTTGATTAAAGTATTACTTGAAGAACAGGTCGGACTGAAAGACAGTTCAGGGATTTTAGCTTTTTTATCGGAAGTTCATTTCGAGAAAAGCAACCTGGTGTTGAACATTATCGGGATTGTTGCTTTGATGTTTTCAAGTTCTGCTTTGATTTCTTCCCTGAGAATGAGTGTGAACGAGTTTTACGACATTCATGTAAAGATCGATGATCAAAAAACAAAAATATTCCATACAGTTCTCACCAAGCTTATTTCAGTCTTTATGCTGGCAGTTTTCGGCGTTTCGATTGTATTGCTGTACACCGGAGAAACCATTTTCATGTCAGTGAGCGGGGAATTGTATAATTCTCTCCATTTGAAACAGAAATGGATTCTTTCAGGAATTGAATACATTGTTGCAATCGGGATTAATACTGTTTTATTTGCGTTGGTCTACAAATTCCTGCATTATGGCAAAGTGTTGTGGAAACTGGCTTTTGCAGGTGGTTTATTGACTTCTGTTTTGCTGTATCTGGGACAAATCGGGCTAAAATATTACCTGACAAAGTACTTTTTCGGAAGCCAGATGGGAATTGCCGGAACGTTATTGATTTTCCTTGCGTGGATGTATTATTCATCCCAGATTATTTTTCTTGGAGCAAAATTCGTCAAAGTTTATTCGGACCTGGTTGGCCGGCCGATTACGTTTGAAGTTCACAAACTCTTGCAGAAAATGCAGGAGAGAAGGAAGTAAATGTTAGACTATGAAATTCAACACAACACTTAAATTAATCAGTTATCTCTTTATTCTTTTCACTGCTTTTTCGTGCCTGAGTCCCGGGAAAATAGATAAGACAATCCGTATGTCTGAAGCACAGCAACTTAATAAAAAGTATGAAGCTCTTTTTAAACGGAGTCTAAAGAATAAAAAATCAGATCTTTTATTTTTTGGTATTTCTAACAATTCGAAAAAGGAGATTATGTTTTTCTTAGAAGGACATCCGAAAAATGGAGCATGGCAGGAAGGAATTTTGAATTTTCAGCAAATACTCAAAAGAACAAATACACCATATAATTCAATCATAATTAATGAAGTGACGAGGCCATCGATTGTCTATACAGCTAAAAGTCTGGAAGTTTATTCAGAAGCTTTAGAACTTTTGCGAAGAAATGTGAGTCAGATAAAAACAGGCCAAATGGATGAGTTGTACAAAACAATGGATACGACTCATGTTCGTTTTTCTCAGGTGAAGGAGTTATTTGATTATCTCAAAATAACGGAGTTTAAGGAAGAAGAATTGATGATTTATCCTTCAGATGACTATTATTCTGAAAAAAGAACCGTATTTAAACTGAATGCTTCTGAAAAAACAAATTTGTTCTTCTCTTATTATAAGACGAAATCCGGTACAATTTTGAGGGCGATCGATTTGAATGATGTGCCAATCGAAAATAATTTTCCTCTGAATTTGTGAAGATTAAAAAATAATCATATTTTTGATTAAAATTTGATCGTTATGAAGCTCGGTAATAATTTAAAACTGATCCGCAAAAGCAAGAAGAAATCTCAGGAAGAAGTGGCATCCGATTTAGGATTGACACGTAGCAGTTATTCCGGATATGAAAACCAGATTGCCGAACCGGGAATAGAAACACTCATTGCTTTGAGTCAATATTACGCCGTTCCGATTGATGATTTGTTAACCAAGGATTTTTCTACGTTTACAGAAAGTGACTGGACAACAATCAGTACAGGATTATATGCTGATATTAACGGGAAGAATCTACGCGTTTTAACTTCTTTGGTAGATGCTGAAGACAATGAAATGATCGAATTGATTCCGCAGCAGGCGAGAGCCGGTTACACAACCGGTTATGCTGATCCGGATTATTTGAAAGTACTTCCGACTTTCAGTTTGCCGTTCCTGTCAAAAAACAGGAAATACCGTTCCTTCCCGATTGTAGGTGATTCCATGCCTCCGGTAGATGAAGGTTCTTTCGTTGTTGCTGAATATATCCAGAATTGGGGAAGTGTACGAAGCGGAACACCTTGTATTGTTGTGACCAAAGACGATGGAATTGTCTTTAAGATTGTCAATAATCACATTGAATCACAGCAGTCTTTTGAGTTGTGCTCGACAAATCCGTTGTACTTACCTTACTTTGTGAAAGTCAATGATATTGTAGAAATGTGGAAGTTTGTGAATTACATTTCTCCAAGCTTGCCTGAAATGCGCATCGATGATTCCTTGTTAACGAGAAGTATCCAGGATTTGCAGCGTGAAATTATCGACTTAAAAAGAACGGTTACTTCGGGAGGGAAAAATGTTTCCCACTAAACTGAATCCGCTCCTGGGTGATTAATTCCCGTAAAGTGTTTTTGATTTTGGCAGCAAAAGAAGTGTCAAATTGAGCAACAATGTCTGCCAAAGTCAGGTCTTTTTGTGTCAGTAGAGCAATCAGTTCCAATTCTAGCCGGGGATGTTTCTCTAATAAATTCTGTTCGAGGCAGTAATCACACTTTCCGCATGGCTCACTTTCCTGTCCGAAATAGGAAATGATGAAACGTGGTCTGCAGTGTTTTTGTTCCAGGTAAGTTTTCATCACATTCATACGATCCAAAGCACGTTCTTTCCGGAAGTGATATACTTCAGGTCTGAGTTCGATGTAATCATCCGGAAGCCGTTCGTGAAGGAAAGTAACCATCGGAAGTTCCGTTCGCCAGGTAATATCAATGATTCCGTGTTCTTCGAGGTATTTCAACTGGCGTTCCAGTTCGGAAGCGGAAATTTTCAAACGTTGACAAGCTTCACTTTCATCGATTTCTGAAAAAGAGTCAAACACATCGCTGTAATTCCGGCAAATCCAGGTGATCAAAGGATCTAAAACCGGATTTTTCAGCTGGTATCCGTATAAATGTGTTTTGTCGATACTGATTTTGATCCGCGAACCTTTCAATCCTTGTTCGGAAAACAGGATACTTCCGTTCATTTCCAGTAATTTGAAAGCCGGATATACTTCAGTGATATTCAGATTGAATTTCTTGACAAAATCATTGAACTTCAATTCGTAAGACTCATGTTCTCCCGATCCGATTGCAACTTTCAGGTAATTGCAAAGCGCCCGGTAAATTAATCGGATCGTATCCGGACTCGGAAATTGGGCAAATACCCGTTCTGCAATTTCATCCAGGTCAACCGGTTCAATGAATGCAAATGTCCTCGATTCTTTTCCGTCTCTTCCAGCTCGTCCAGCCTCCTGGAAATAGGATTCAGGATTATTCGGAACTTCGTAGTGGGCTACAAAACGCACATTCGGTTTGTCGATTCCCATGCCAAAAGCATTGGTAGCAACCATGATCGGAGTTTTTTCAGACAGCCAGTTCGAAAGCGCCAAACTTCGTTCCTTGCTGTTCATACCACCGTGATACATGTTTGCTTTTACCTTTTGAGACTGAAGGTAAATCATGACATCTTTTACGCTTTTGCGTGTTTGGCAATACACAATTCCAACGTCATTCGGGTTTTTGTGAATCCATTTCGTAATCGCATCCAACTTGTTGGACACATGATAAACTTCATAACTGACATTGGTTCTTTCGAAAGAAGCTTCAAACAATTCAGGATTCTTCAACTTCAAATGTGTGGCAATATCTTCCTTTACTTTTGGAGTTGCTGTTGCTGTAACTGCAATAATCGGAACTTCAGGATGGAATTCACGCAATTTCGGGATTTCCATGTAAGCGGGTCTGAAATCGTGTCCCCATTCGGAAATGCAATGCGCTTCGTCCACAACAAACAACCCGATTTCCATTTGTTTCACCCGTTCCTGGAACAGTCTCGTCTGGATTCGTTCGGGCGAAATGTAAAGAAAATCCAATCCTCCGAATTTCGCATTGTCGAGCAGAATATCAATTTCTCTGAATGATAAACCGCTGGTGAGTGCCTTGGCGCGAATTCCGCGTTTTTGCAATTGATTCACCTGGTCTTCCATCAATGCGATCAAAGGAGAGACCACGATGGTAATTCCTTCACGTGCAATTCCCGGAATTTGAAAACAAATGGATTTTCCACCACCGGTCGGCAAAAGAGCAATCACATCTTTCCCGTAAATGGAAGCATCGATAATCTCTTCCTGTAAAGGTCGAAATTGCGAGTAGCCCCAATACCTGGAAAGAATTTCTTCGCTCTTTTTTGACATAAAAATCTGGTTTACAACTGTTTTAATTTCTGGACGTAATATTGCGGAATTACACCCGTTTTTGAAATTACTCTGTTTTGGTTCAAGTTTTACAAAATTAAGGTTTCAAACCATTTACCATGCGCAGATATTCCGGTTTTAGTAAATCTTTCAATACAGAATAGGGGATTACAGACCATTCAGGATCCATGCACGGTGCTTTGTAATGGGGAAATGAAGGTAGTAATCTAACACCGTCGACGGTAAATACAAAGTTACAGTCGATGGTCCACAATTCCGGGTTGTTGTATTCACATTCCATCTCATCGTTAGGGATATCGCCATCAAAATATCCGGGATTTTCTTTCGCTAAGTAAGCCAAAACACGGTCTTCAAATTCTTTTTCTTTTCCCGGTTTCAGGTAATCACTTGTTTCAATTTTTTGATGCGTGTTTAAATTGTAATTTATTCCATAACTGCTCTCTTCAGGATGAGCCCCGCCACAATAGAATACTAAAAAGGCGGAGAAACACATTAAATCATTGGAAATAGTGATGTTCGAAACGTTGAAGTTGTAATTGGCACCGAAAGCAGAATAGGAGGCACATTCCAGGCTGGACAGGAATTCTGAAAGTTGTAAATATTCCAGGTAAAGATTCGCGTCTTTCTGCTTTTCCGCCACCAGTCCCGAATCAATCCGGAATAAGCTGATTCCGGTTAATACTTCGCTGAATGGACGAATTTTTATACCGTTAATTGTTCTTACCGGTCCGTCTTCCTTCAATTTAAACAGCCCGACCTTCACCTTTGTCAGGTCACTGGCTGCATAAACTACTTTTTTGAAATACGGATTGGAACATTTCGGACTGCCTGTTTCTTTAGGAGTCAATGCTGCTAATTTCAATGGTAATGATTTTCCCCGGTGAGACCATGTTCCTTCAGGAATTTGATTGGGCCATTTGAATTTAAAAGTTTCCGGATTTTCGGCTGTTTCACCGTAAACATCTTTTGAAAGCAAGGTAATAAAACCAGTTTTATAATTGCCGGAAAATGAAATGTCGACTAGTTTGTTTTTATAGAAGTAATATCCTTCTACTTTGCTTCCTTCCAATGTGAATTCCAGGTAAATGGGATATTTTCCGATTGTTCCGCTAAAGGAATGAGTTTGTGCGAAGCTTTTGGTGATCGAACTGCTCAAAATGAGTAAAATGATTGTGGCACCCCGAAAAAAAACAGTGAATGAATGAGTAGTCAATTGATGCATTTGTTTGGATACATTAATAATAGTTGTTGTTACAAATATTGGAATTACTTCCGGAATCGTAACGGAATCCTCAACTTATTTAGGTATATTCGCGTAACTATTAGTCGTTATGATACATCAAGACACAATAAAAGTGACTCGCGCCCAAGAGTCGAAATTAAGTGCTGTTGATTGGAATAATTTGCCTTTTGGGAAAGTGTTTTCTGATCATATGCTCATCATGGATTACAAGGATGGTGCATGGCAGGAACCGGAGATTATGCCTTTCGGTCCTTTGTCGATGCATCCGGCTACATCTGTGATTCATTACGGTCAATCCATTTTTGAAGGATTGAAAGCGTACAGAATGGATAATGGGGAAGTTGCAATCTTCCGTCCGGATATGAATGCGAAACGTTTTGAGGAATCGTGTGTGCGTATGTGCATGCCGGTAGTTCCTGAAAATGTATTTGTGGAATTGACGCGCAAATTTGTAGAAATCGAAAGTGACTGGATTCCGAATAAAGAAGGATATTCTTTGTATTTGAGACCGTTTCTTTTCGGAATTGACGAATATATCGGGATTAAACCTTCAGATACCTATCGTTTCGTGATTTTTGCATGTCCGGTTGGAGCTTATTACAACGAACCTGTAAATGTAAAAATCGAGGAGTTCTACACAAGAGCATCTGTTGGTGGAGTTGGAAGAGCGAAGACTGCGGGTAATTACGCGGCAGCTTTGTATCCTGCAAGATTAGGGCAGCAGAAAGGATACCATCAGCTGATCTGGACAGACGGAAAAACACACGAATACATTGAAGAATCAGGAACTATGAACGTGATGTTTGTGATCGATGGAAAATTGATTACTCCTTCTGAAGAAAGCGATACTATCCTGAGAGGGATTACAAAACGTTCGGTTGTCGAAGTTGCCCAAATGTGGGGAATGCCGGTTGAGGAGCGTAAAGTATCTGTAGCAGAAGTTGTACAGGCGCACAGAGAAGGTCGTTTGACAGAAGCTTTCGGAGCCGGAACAGCAGCAACCATTGCACATATTGCAAAGATTGGATACCGTGATGAAGATTTGATTCTTCCTCCGATCGAATCCAGAACGTTTTCTTTGAAAGTCCATGCATACCTGGATGATCTGAAAGCAGGAAAAGTAGAAGACAACTTTGGTTGGCTTTATAAGATATAAGTTTGATTAAAAAAGTCGGGGTGGAAAATTTTTCACCCCGACTTTTTTATGGAAATTTGCAATCAACTGCATCTTTATTGAAATTTGAAGCCATGAAATCTATTTTGCTCCTTGTCATCCCGGTTTTGCTTTCAATAACTGCATTCAGCCAGACAACCGTTCGGATCATTACAAAAGACAGGAGTAACGGAGATGCCGTTTCGCGGGTTTTTATCCGGCAATACCAAAATGACTCACTGGTTAAAACCCAATACACCAACTTAAAAGGAACAGCTTACTTTTCGGTTTCAACCAAAGAAACTACCCGATTCGATTTAGAACACATTGCTTTCAATCCGCTGGACCAGATTCCAACGAAAATTTACTCCGGTAAACCAAACGATACAATCACAATCCACGTGAGAATGCATTATAGCAAAGAACGTTTGATTGAAGAAGTTGTTATCAAACCAATCGGAGTGCCGGATACGGTTTTTGAATCTGCCCGCGTTTCCGTAACCGATTTTGAGTTTCTGCCGGATGACAACCTGTTGTTATTGACTTATCCGAAGAATTTAAAGAAAGGAACGGAATTGGTGCTTTTCGACGGGTTCAATTTGCTGGGAGAAATTCCTTTACCTGAAAAAGGGCAGGAGCTGATCCGTGATTACAGGGGAAATCCGCATGTGGTTACTGAAAAGAATGTATACGGAATCACCGAAACAAACAAACGGATTCAGATCGCACAGATTGAGAAGCAATATTACATGACCTACATTGCCCCGATTGTAGACACTTCGTTTACGAAATACTACTTTTCCAATTTCAATCCGAATTATCCCGCATTTGATTATTTTACGTTTGACATTATTGATTCAACGTATCGCAAAATCGCGAAAGTTCAGGACGATCTGATGATGGAGTTGTATCGTTCCGAATTCAAGTGGGTGGATGTCCGCACGAAATTATGGGCGAAGGAAAAAGAAAATGAAACGGGAATCGACAAGGAAATTTGGGTCGGAATGTATTATTTCACCAATTCCATTTATTACAAGGAATTGTACGCACCAATGTTCGAGCGAAACGATTCTGTGTTCCTGTTCGATCATTATAAAAACTTGTTGTTCACATATTCTTACCAGGGAGATTTGTTAGACAGCATTCCGATTTACTATCATTTGCAGCCAAAAGAAAACGGTTGGAAAAAGCAATTGATCCAGGATTATGAAACGGGAGAAATCTATGTTCAGTATGAAATTGCTGGAAAAGCACAATTGAGACATATTGATACAAAAACGGGAAAATTGAGTCCGCCGATTCAGTTACATTTCAAGTACCCGGAAAATATCCAGATAAAAGGAAATAGCGTTTATTACATCTACAGACCTTTTGAATCTACACAGAAAAAGTATTTATACAGGGAACGGCTTCCGGTGGAATTTAAGTCTCAAAAAACAAATAAAGGCACTTTGGTGGAAATGGTAAAGCCCTAAAAGCGTAAATGGAGTCAAGACGGGCGTCCTAACTCCATTCACTAATCAACCTAACCTAACCACCTAAATCATAACAAATATACAACAAGTAATTTAATATGCAACATCACTAACTGAAAAAAGCAGATAAAAAATCGTTAAAAAAGTTATTTCATTAAAAATCAGTTAATTAATTTTTAAGAAAATACCGTTAAATGATTGCCTTTCTTCCGATAGGTCCTTCACAGAACAATAAATCCAGGATGGATGCATTCCCGCGAAAGTGTTTTTCACCGAATAAAACCTGGGTATAATCTCCATCCATTTCCAATAATTCATAGTCCGAATTCCGGAAATCAACCGGGTAAGAAAAATGGTATTCTTCCGTATGAGCTGTTGAAACGGGTAGTTGGTAAATATCTAAAAAGAATTGAGTGATCTCTTGGTCGAAATCCACTAAAAAACGATGTTTTTGAAACAATAATCGTTCAATATCCGAAGCGTAATGTTCGAAATACGGAGCGGAGGAATAAGCTGTTTTCAATGCTTTCCAATGAATCAAAGGCCAATTCTGCTGATACGAAATGAGAACATCTTTTGTCGCTGTTTTGGAACCGTTTGGTCTTTCAAGAGGCATTGTCAGAATCTGAGGTCCCTGTGACCCCAGAATAATCATCCTGTTCCTGAAAGTCTGCTTCGGAAAGTGATCCTGTATTTCAAAAGAAACCTGCAGGTGTTTCACCAGATCCTGAAAATACCGGACACTTCCAAAATAAGCTATAGGAAATATAGCTTGTGAATCCATTTACTTGATCACATTAAAGACACGATCCCAGCGAATTCCGGATGAACCTTTTGAGAACCAAACGATAGAAGCTCGCCCAACCACGTGATCTTCCGGAACGCAACCCCAAACACGGGAATCTGCAGAGTTGTAGCGGTTGTCTCCCATTAACCAGTAGTAATTCATAGCGAATTGGTAAGTCGTTGCTTTTTTACCGTCAATATAGATTCCGTCTGCTTTCTCCTGCAGTTTATGACCTTCGTAAGCTGTGATAATTCTTCTGTACCACGCAATGTTTTCTTTTGTCAGCTTCACAACTGCTCCTTTTTTCGGGATTACGAATTTAGTGAAATCCGTTGTCGTGTTATTAACATAGATATCTTTCGGGAAATAATCCAGGTTGTGGATCAATTCTGAATTTGTAGGTTTTCTCCCCGGAGTGTCTGAATATTGCGGTTGCAGGCTCAAAGTGAAAATCGTTTTTGACGCCATCTTTTTCAGTTCACTTAATTTAGAAGCTGTTAAATACACAACTTCCACACCGTTCTGACCGATGATGTAATCACCATCATTTGCGTTTAACCCGATTGCATTTAACTTGCTTTCTGATAACGGTTCACCGGATAAAACATACGCCATGTTTTGATTCGGTGCTTTGTAAGCGGGTTTCCCGTTTACATACAAAACAGAACTTTTGATCTCGATTTCATCTCCCGGAAGAGCAACACAACGCTTGATGTAGTTCTCACGTTTGTCTACAGGTCGGTAAACAACTCCGGCGTGTTTGATATAGTTCAATCCGATTTCAGGCATTCCTCCACGGGAATAGGTTACACCGCTTGCAATTCCGATGCGTGCTTTCTGTCTCCACGATTCGATATTGGAAATAAATTCACCACCCAAACTATCTAAAATCAATGTCTCAAAACTAGCTCCTGTTTCTATGGAACGCTGATTCAGAACCTGCATTGCTTCTGCATGATTTTGATTCAAGGTTTGGAACCAGTAATACAACGCTTCACTGTTCACAACCTGGTGATAATCGTGTCCCATCAAGCCATTGGGAACCCGCGGGTCATAAATTGCCGTATCTCCGGAAGGATAGTTGAAAACCATAACATCATTCCGGTGTACGTTTCCAAATCCCGGAAGACGGTAATAGTTTGCTGTTTCAATTGTTAAATAAGACTTCACATTGATCCATGGAATGGTATTGTGAACCAAAGGGAAGGAGAGAGGAGTTACAGGAACTTTCGCTCCGTAAGACAGCTTGTTTACGAAAAGGAAATCTCCGACCAATAAGGTTTTTTCCATGGAACCGGTAGGAATCTGGAATGGTTCAAACACGTAAGTACGGATAATACTTGCTGCAACCAATGCAAAAACGATGGAATCTCCCCATTCTTTGATCGCAGATTTCTTCCCGATACGTTTTGAACGGAATGAAAGTACATACGCAACGACATGTCCGATTACCGGCAAAGCCAAAAATAATACTACGTGATCACTGTTCGTTCTTTTAGCAGCCTCCACCGGACTCGCCCAGTTTGTTGGTGCTAAAACAGGTAATGTAGAATCATTTGCATTGGCAATTTTCCATAGAATCAGGTAAGGGAAAAAGATTCCCTGCAGGGTGTCTCCGATGGAAAAGAATCCGAATCTTCGGATATAGGAAAGGTTTGCCACCATCCACATCACCAAATGAATTCCCGGAATGGACATCAATAAAGACCACCACGGTTTTCCCGATCCGAATTTAAAAACGATGTAATAATTGTAAACCGGTACAAATGCCTGCCAGGATTTCGCCCCGATTCGTTCAAAGGATTTCCACCAAAGTGCAAGGATCGGATGAATAAGAATTAAAAACAGGTAATAATAAAGAATGTTCATAAGGCTTAAAATGCTAGTACGTCACGCATGGTGTAAATTCCCTTCTTACCGGAAAGAAATTCGGCTGCAATAACGGAACCCAAAGCAAAACCATCCCTGGAATGTGCTTCGTGGCTCAAGGTTAAAGTATCTATTTTTGAAATATACGAAATGGTATGAGTACCGGGAACGTCCGGTTCTCTCAGTGCCTGGATGGGAAGCTCTTTAGCAGTAACTGCCGGCCATGAACCGGTTTCCGATTTCCAGGAAGTGTAATTCTGATTGTTTTCAATCAATCCTTGCGCTAACGAAACGGCTGTTCCGCTCGGGGCATCCAGTTTCTGGATGTGATGAATTTCTTCGATCTGTGCTTTGTATTCCGGATGTGAAGACATCAAAGCAGCCAATTTCTCATTGATGTTGAATAAAATATTCACGCCAACACTGAAATTGGATGCGTGAAGCAGGGAACCGTTTTTCTCAGAAACAAGTTGGGAAACGCGTTCCAATTCACTTTGCCACGCGGTGGTTCCTACTACAACCGGAACCTGCTTTTCGATACAGGTTTCAATATGCTTGACAACCAATCCCGGTTGTGTAAATTCTATTGCAACATCTGCTGCCGTCAGATCAACCTGGTCAATGGTGTTTTTGGAATCAATTTTAAAGACGATTGAATGTCCTCTTTCCAAAGCAATACGTTCGATTGCTTTCCCCATTTTTCCGTATCCGATTAATCCTATTTTCATGTAGCGCAAAAATACTGTTTTCAGTTTCCTATCCTAACTTTTAACGAAATTTAAATTGAAAGGAAACGCCGTATGACATAGAGTTGTACATCGTCGGGCGAATGGAAAGTGAGAGATCCTCACTAATGTCAAAATCAACAAAGTGAGCTTCGATACTCGCATCCACAATATTCAGGATGTAAACCAACCCGATTCCGAGAATGGCAAAATCGCGTCTGTTGCGATGCTGTGCGTAGAGTGTCAATAAACTCTGACTGTCGTATTCCAGGAAATTTGCAGGAGCATTTCCCACTTTCCGGGATTCATATTCTGCTTTGTAATCGTTCTTCAACGAATTGTTTTTTATCGCAAAATAGGTAGTTGCTCCCAAACCTGCATAGATCAGCGGAACTTTCCAGAAAGCCTTCTTTTTGCCCTTAGGCATGGCAATGTGATTGTAAACTTGTCCTGCTCCGGGAACAACTGCAGAGAAAAGAGCTGCTTTTTTCCAGGAATGAGTTTTAACCGTATCAGCCTTAACAGTCAGTGAATCTTGTGCATTGACTCTTGCAGAAAGGCAAAACAGGATAATAACTCCAAGGAAATAACGCATTAGTTGGCTTTATTCAATAACTCAATGATTCGGTTTAAATCTACCTCAGATGAGAAATTGATCATGATTTTTCCGCTCCCCGAATGAGCTTTCTTGATTTCCACCTTCGAAGAAATCCGGTCGCTCAAATGATTTTTAAATACTTCCTGGATTGCTGTAAGCTCCGGTGTAGCGGCCGTTTTTGGCGCATTCGGAACTTCCTCTGTCCCCCTGGAAGAGTTTGTTCGGATCAACTCTTCAATTTCCCGCACAGATAATTGGAAATCAATAATCTGACGATACAAATCCAGCTGGCGGTTTTCGTCACCTGCAGAAACCAATGAGCGCGCATGTCCCATGGAAATTAAATTATCACGTACTCCCAATTGAATTTCAGCAGGAAGTTTCAATAAACGCAAGTGGTTTGTGATACTTGTACGTCCTTTTGAAATCTTTTGAGACAATTGATCTTGTGTTAATCCGATCTCGTCGATCAGTCGCTGGTAGGAAAGTGCCACTTCGATAGCATTCAGGTCTTCACGCTGAATATTCTCAACCAATGCCATTTCAAGCATTGCCTGGTCGTTTGCAACACGGATGTACGCAGGAACTTCTTCCAATCCGGCTAATTGAGACGCTCTGAAACGTCTTTCACCGGAAATCAGCTGATATTTATCTTTTCCGAGTTTACGAACCGTCAATGGCTGAATGATTCCGTGAACAGCAATGGATTCTTTCAATTCATTCAGTGCATCTTTTTCGAAATTGGTTCGCGGGTTAAACGGGTTCGCCTCGATAGAACCAATAGGAAGAAGCGCCACACCGCCGGAATTAGCAACCGGTGCAGTTGACGGAGTTGTTGTAATATCAGTTGAAGGCCCGTCCAAAAGAGCCCCTAAACCTTTACCTAAAGCTGAACGTTTTTTCGGATTAGATGTCATTTCCTACTTGAAATTGTTTGTCGTTATTACCGATTTTAGTTAAATCGTTTCGTTGAAGAATTTCACGGGCGAAATTCAGATAATTGATAGCGCCTTTGCTTGTGGCATCGTGTAATACGATTGTTTCTCCAAAACTTGGGGCTTCTCCCAACTTTGTATTCCGGTGAATGACCGTGTCGAATACCAGGTCCTGGAAGTGTGTTTTCACTTCTTCAACCACCTGATTTGCCAATCGCAGACGTGTATCGTACATGGTTAACACGATTCCTTCGATTTCCAGTTCCGGGTTCAATCTTCCCTGGACAATTTTGATCGTGTTCAATAATTTCCCCAAACCTTCCAAAGCAAAGTATTCACACTGTACCGGAACCATTACCGAATCTGCAGCAGTAAGCGCGTTTACAGTAATCAATCCAAGAGAAGGGGAGCAGTCGATGATGATAAAGTCATACTGATCTTTAATCTTGTCCAAAGCCTGTTTCAACATGTGCTCTCTGTTAGGCATGTTGATCATTTCCAGCTCCGCACCAACCAGGTCAATGTGAGAAGGAATAATATCCAGGTTTGGATTTTCCGTAGGAATGATCAACTCAGACGGGTGCACATCATTGATTAAGCAATCATAAATGTTGCGCGAATTTTTAGGGTCTAATCCAACTCCCGATGTAGCATTTGCCTGCGGGTCGGCATCGACCAACAATGTTTTGTACTCCAAAACACCAAAACAACCACCGAGGTTAATTGCCGTCGTTGTTTTACCAACACCACCTTTTTGATTCGCTATTGCGATAATTTTACCCATAAGAGCACTGTAAATTTGAGGATAAAGATACGTTATTGAAATGACCTAAACGGCATTTGTTTCTGCTATTTTTTCAACGAACCGGATGTTGAAAGATTGTTGGGAAGTTTTCCTATAAATCTTCAAACTGAACGCCACTGATATAAGAGGAATCAGGACTCTCATTTGTATTTAGTTCATTGGCTTTATTCATCACTTCCAAAAGTGTTTCCGAAAATTTCTCAAAATCCTCTTTGTAAAGGAATATTTTGTGTTTTTGAAAGACTTCTTTTCCGTTAAGAATTACTTTTTTGCTTTCTGTAACAGTAATATAGTGGTCCTGCCCTTTAGTGGCTTTTATATCAAAGAAATAGGTTCGTTTTCCGGCTTTTACAACTTTTGTGAAGACCTCCCTTTGAGCATCATAATCTTGTTCGTTTTGCATAGTTTATTTTAAGGTTGCAGCAAAACAAATATGCTTTTTTATTTGCTCAAATACAAGGTTTGCGAGAATAATTTTACTTTTTCGCTTTTTTCTTTTTGCGATATCCCAGGGTGGAGGAAGGCTCTTTTTCCTTCTTATTGCCTTTTCTGGCCTCGTATTTCTCCAAAGCCGTCATTTCTTTTGAATTCTTTTTAACCGGCTTTTTTGCCTCTTCTGTTGTGTTCTTTGTTTCGGAATCCGGTAGAACAGCCACATGCACATCGTTTTTACCGCTTCCGGAACCTCCTGTCGGATCAATCCATTTGTTTTCAACGGTGTAAGTGGAAACATCACCGCTTTTTGCGTCAAACTGGCTCACAGAAACTGTTTGCGGGTTTTTGTTGATTCCGATAACATCTTCTTTCAGTACCCAACGGCTTCCTTCCAGGATGAATGCATCATAGGACATATCCGGCACGTAAAATTCATAGAATCCAACCATCGTTGGTGTTTCGGGCATTAAATGGTCGAAAATAATGCGCTTGTACTCCGGTTCGTAACGCAAAGACATTACAGATCTTTCCGAATGTTCATAAAACAATCGTTTAGCAGTTTTGTCTCCGGACTTGAAAAGGGGATAGCCTAATTTAAGGCTGTTTCCACTGAAGTAAAGCACATCGATCAATTTCGTATTACTCATACGTGTTCCGCCGTCCCAGCCTAAAAGCGTATAATAGGTTTTGTTCGATTTTTCTACGGGAATAATCTGGTAATACAACGCTCCGTACCACATATTGGCATCCAGTGTTTCCTCTGGTTTTCCAGGGAGCATCATGGAATTGTCAATCAATTCGATGACTTTATGGTCTTCTTTTTTCAGGTTCTTATGAAGAACGTATGCGTAATATTTTTGGGATCCGTCTTCCTGTTCCACATTCCAGTTAACGATACGCACCATTTTGTCCGGGCTGTCGATAACTCCCAGCGTGCGCAATTTGGTAAAAGTAATATCGAAAATGGAAGGCTCGTACAAGGTTTGCTCAACCAGTGTTTTGAATTGTTTGTTCCAGAATTCCTTACGATCGTTTTTTCTTGAAGCTCGCAATGAGTCGAGCAAAACGGATAATTCCTGTTCTCTCGCCTGGGCATCAAATTGCCCCAGTGACTGAAACCCCAGAGTGAGTATAAGAATGAGTAACGAAACTTTCATAACACTAAAACGCTTAAAAAGTAAATGTGTTACATCTGAAAGCGGAAAAAGCTGCTTTTAAAGGTGCATGAAATCCTTTTTTGCAAGCAGTTCATCCTCGCTTTCACGATAATCCGGATCATCTACACAGCAATCAACAGGGCAAACGGCAGCACATTGGGGTTCATCGTGGAAACCTACACACTCGGTACATTTATCCGTAACAATGTAATAAACATCCATGTCCTTCGGTTCAAAATGTTCATCCGCCTGAACTTCCTCACCGTTTAATGTTGTAATCAATCCTTTTAATGACGTGCCATCCGCATATGTCCATTCAGCGCCACCTTCGTAAATTGCGTTGTTCGGACATTCCGGTTCGCATGCACCACAATTGATGCATTCGTCTGTAATCATGATTGCCATAATAGCTTTTTTTGTGCAAATATACGGAGGGTTGGGATTTAAATAGTGAATTATTGCAAAAAAATGATTGGTGTAGGGTTTCTGTATTTATATAATATATGAAAAAAATATTTAATCACCCTTCTAGGGTTATAAACCCTAGAACAGTTTTTTTGAGTAGTTTTCTTTTGTTGTTCAACTACCTTCTATGATTTATTTCAAACTCACTCACTATCCTCTAAAATTAAACAGGTGAAAATATACCGGATTTCCCGCAGGTCCATTAATTTTGCAACGTGGAAAAAACAGCAATCATTCAGGTTTTCGATCAGCTTCGGAAAACCATTCAATTCATCATTCAAAATGATTCATGGCCGGGTTATGAATGTGGCTTAACAGAAGAAGAATTCCTGAATTTCAAGAAAACGATCAATAAAGAAGTACAGCTCAATCCTTGGTTTACCAAAGAAAACTGCTATAAAGCTTTAAGCGGAATAGCTCATTTACTTGAAAAAGAATCACTTGTTTTATTCTCAGACAGCTATCTATTCACGGATAACCCGAAGACGATTGCCTTGATCATGGCAGGAAATATCCCGTTTGTAGGATTTCACGATTTGCTTTGTACTTTATTAACCGGTAATAAGGCATTGTGTAAACTAAGCAGCTCCGATTCGAGAATTCCGATGAAAATCATTGAATGGATGCTGCAATGGAATCCGGAATTGAAAGAATACATTCAGATTTCATTGGGACCAATCAGAAACTACGATGCCGTTATCGCAACAGGAAGTAATAATTCGATTGCCCAGTTTGAAACTTATTTCAGTCATGTTCCGCATTTATTCCGGAAAAACCGTACTTCTGTTGCCTTATTGGATGGAACGGAAACGAATGAGGAATTGAAAGCATTGAGTTCTGATTGTTTTGATTTCTTTGGGATGGGGTGCCGGAATATTTCCAAATTGTATGTTCCGGAAGGATTTGACCTGAATCGCATTTTTGAGAATTTCCTTGAACAAACACATTTGATCCAACATCATAAATACGGGAATAACTACGATTACAATCGTACGGTGTATTTAATGAACCAGATTCCTTTCCTCGATAACAATGCATTCATGCTGAAAGAAGACAAAGGACTTCATGCTCCGCTTTCGGTGATTTATTATGAGTATTATACAGATAAAGAGACGATTGTAAGTCAATTGAACGAATTACAAGATGAAATCCAGGCTTTGGTCGGTCATGCTTATATTCCTTTCGGGAAAGCACAGGCTCCCGACATCACAGATTTTGCGGATGGGGTAGATACGTGTCTTTGGTTGAATTCGCTGGGATAATTACGAATTACGAATTACGAATTACGAATTACGAATTACGAATTACGAATTAC
>VFQP010002503.1_pt1 | contig 20344 bp, 26 predicted proteins | sample 3512351 | NCBI WGS metagenome assembly VFQP01 (sample SAMN10412372, study PRJNA504923) | tailings metagenome | isolation source: Relicate 1 Philex TSF1 revegetated site | place: Philippines: Tuba, Benguet | collected 2017-08-29
TGCGCTCGAGCTCAGCTCGAAGCTGCAGCCCGCACACGCGTGTGCATGCAATGCGATGGGCCACAAACGCAGCAGATGGCGCGACCTGAACGTGTTCCAGTCGCTGAACGACCGGGTCAGCGCGTCGTGGGCGGGGCGCTACTTCCAGCTCGAGGAGCGATGCACCACGTTCACGCAGGAGGTCCGCGCTGGCACCGTCACCTTCCTCACGGTGCGCGTGCTGATGGTGACGATTCCCTGCTCTCGGTGGCGCGCAGAGACTCGGGTTGTGGGCGACTGGGGCCCCGTGGAGCCAGCGCCAGCAGCGTGAGGCTCCTGCTTGCACCCGCGTGGACGCCATGGTTGAGCTGCGCAGATGGCGTACATCCTGGTGGTGAACCCAGGCATCCTGAAGGACACGGGCGGCCCCTGTAGCGTCTACGACTGCAAGGTCAGGCGCGCAGCAGCTGAGCAGGCGGCCATTGCCAGGACAGCGTGCCAGCATGCGCCACCTTCAGCTGCTCTGAGATGCATGCGTGCATGGATGCGGTGCGGGCGCCACTGCGCAGTTCAACAACGGCCAAGCGGACTGCATGTACGGCGAGCCGGGCCAAGGCTTTGATCCCGGCTACCTGTCCTGCGTGGTGAGGGGCGTGCCCACTGCAGCGCCAGCCCTGGGCAGGGGAGGCAGCAGGCTGATCGCGCGATGGATCCCAACGCCCAAATGCTCTCCTCGCCACGCCACGCGTGCAGGAGGACGCCAGGCGCTCCTTCATCAGCGCCACAGCCATCTCGTCCTTCCTGGCCAGCTTCCTCATGGGCGTGCTGGCCAACATGCCGCTGGCCGTGGCGCCGGGCATGGGCATCAACGCCTTTTTCACCTACACGGCAGTGGGCTTCTTCGGGCAGGGAGGACTGGTGAGAGGCGCGCGTGACAGCAGAGCATGCCGGCAGGGCAACCCTTGGCTCAAGCACCAGCCGCCGCAGGGCGACGAGGTCGTGCGTGGCACGCCATTCGTGGACCTGGGCTGCACGCTGTGCCTGCCGCCTCGCAGATCACGTACAAGCAGGCAGTGGTGGCCACGTTCATCGAGGGCTGGCTCTTTTTGATCCTGTCCGTGACGGGCGTGCGGGGCCACGTCATCCGGCTGGTGCCCAAGGCAGTCATGTCAGCCACGGCGGGGGGCATCGGGCTCTTCCTCACCTTCATCGGGCTGCAGTCGTCCAACGGCCTGGGCGTCGTGACGGCAGACCAGTCCACGCTCGTCACGCTAGGTGCGGCTCGTTTGCGGCTCGTTCGCGGCCTGCCTGTGGGGTGTGTGTATGTGTGTGTGTGGGCGCGGCGACCGTGCACCATCCTGGCGCGCCCTCCTCGCGCTTGCTGCGCAGGCGGCTGCCCCCTGGACGAGCGCGCGTCCCTCTACGCCATCTCGCCCGACGCGGTCAGTTGGGCACATGGCGGGGTGTTGGGTTTGGCAGCGCGTGCGGCCAGCAGCCCTTGGTGCACGACGCCAGACTTTGCGGGCGCTTCGCTGCTTGGCGCGTGGATGCTGCAGGTGCCGCTGGTGTGCCAGTGCCAGCTTTACAACGGCACGGCCATCCCCACGGCCGCCTCGCCCAGGCTAGGCCCTGCCTCAGCCACCTACGTGTGCAGTGAGTGCGCACGCACACTTGGCCCGCGTTGAGCCTCGCCCGTGGCGGCGAGGATGGTCACGCCGCCGCGCCAGCATGCGTCGCCACGCCTGCACCATGTCCCTCGTGCGCCGCGCGCCGCGCAGCCGGCAAGCGCATGCGGTCGGCCACCACCTGGCTGGGCATCTGCGGCGGCGCGATCATGGTGATCCTCATGGGCCGCGACTTCCGGGGCGCCATCATCACGGGCATCCTCTTTGTCACCTTCATCTCCTGGATCCCGGGCAACGCGGTGCGTGCGGGACGACGACGCGGCCGTGTTTTCAACTGCCCGCAAGTCCATACGCGCCCTGCGCCCTGAGAAGCTCGCATCGTGTTGACGTTGGCGCGGCGTGTGGCAGGCCACGTACCTGGGAGAGACGTCGCAGATCCCCGGGGGCCAGGCGCGGTACGACTACTTCAAGCAGGTGCGCTAGGGAGCGCTGGCAGTGGTGGTTGGTGCGCTAGGGGACTCGTTGGGCGCAAGGCTGGCGAGGCGAGTGCGTGGTGGGTGGGCGTGGCGGCTTTACCTCGTCGTGGTGCCGCGCAGGTGGTGACGCTGCCCAACGTGAGCATGACGGCGCTGGCGTGGGACTGGTCTGCGTTCGGCCAGGCCGACTTTTGGGCCGCGCTCATCTCATGTGCGTCACGGCAAAGAGAGTGCCTGCCACCCGCCGCGAAGCAACCGCCACGTCGACGATTCTCATGCGTTCGGTTGCCTCTTGCGGTCTGCGAATGTGACGCAGTCCTTTACCTGGACTTTTTGGACTGCACTGGCACGGTGTTTTCGATGGCCATTTACATCAACCGCCTGGTGCCGGGCTTCATCAACGCCAAGACCAAGGAGTTCCCCCGGCAGACCATGACGTTCGCCTGCGACGCCATCGGCATCATCATCGGCGGCATCCTGGGCATCTCCCCGCTCACCGTCTTCATCGAGAGCGCGGCGGGCATCCGGGAGGGAGGGCGCACCGGCATCACGGCGCTCACCGTGAGCGCGTGGTTCTTCCTCTCCTTCTTCTTCAACCCCATCATCGCCTCCATCCCGCCCTACGCGTCGGGCCCGGCGCTGGTGCTCGTGAGTATGTGCACGCTCTCCATGGTTTGGTGTGTGGGCCGCAGGCGAGGCGGAGCCCGCGCACCCCACGGTCGCCTTCCTGCTCACCACGCATGACTTTTCAGGTCGGCGCGCTCATGATGGAGAACTTCTTAGACATTCGGTGGGAGCAAGTGCAGCAGGCCGTGCCCGCCTTCCTCACCATTGTGCTCATCCCGCTCACCTACTCGGTGGCGTACGGCGTGATTGCCGGGCTGGGCAGCGCGCTCTTCCTCTACCTGGGCTTCCTCGTCTACGACCTGCTCGCCACCATGTTGGGCTTCTCGAGCGTGCCGGTGGCCGAGGTGAGTGACTCCTCTGGCGCCGCGTACGGCCTCCTTGCGCTCCGCACGAGAGGTGCGACAGCCCACGCTACGCGTGCTGCCCCCCCCCTCCTCCGGCACGCAGATCCTGGATGAGGCCGTCCCAGACGCGATACGGCCGCTCACCAAGCCACGCGTCTCGGACGTGCGGTTCGACCGGAGCGGGGCCTTTGACCTGCGTCAGTGACGATGGAGGCGCACGCGCGCATGCGCGTGCTCTCTCGGGCAACGGCGCCCCGCGAGAACGCGTCAACAATGCAAGCCTTGCGCCAGCAGCACTGCGCCCAGGTTGTGGCAGGAGAGTGCAGCACCTCACGGAGAACAGTTTGGCAGCTAGCGCGGCGAGCGAGGACGCGATGCGCCGTGGCCAAGGTGCGCCGCTGCTGCAGCAAGGGGCCCATCCGCTCAGCTTCCACGGCAATCGCGCGCTGAGCTGCTGCGGATGGGTGCAAGCGTGCGCGCAGACGGAGACCGAGCCAGTGGTCGCAGAGGCCTCCTCCGCGCTCCAACCAACACAGCAGCAACTCACCGGCCGCGTGGCGCGCTTGGCCGCACAAAAGGACGGAAGCGTGCGCGTCCAGGAGCTCAGCCGACCGCTGGGTGCGTGAGATTCGCGGCCGCACGACGGAGGCCCTCAGAGAGCAGCAGCTGAGAGCAGCAGCAGGAGTAGCAGAATGAGCGTCAAGTGATGGACGCCGTCTGGCTGCTGGGCACCTGGCCGACGCGCGCTTGTGCCTCCCGCCGCCGCGCTGGCCACTGTGTGCACGCAGCCGAGTACATGGCGCTTCCTGCGAGTCAGTACAGCGTGCTCGACGCGCGGATGATTGAGCGCGTGTCGGACAGCATGTTCCGGTGCTACGTCGGCCAGGTGCGCACACGCGTAGCCACCTCCAGCCGGATCCGCCAAAGGCCGCACCTCACTGTGCGCGCCTGCACGCCCCTGTGCCGCAGCTCAAGATGTTTGGGTGGTCGGCGGAGCCCGTGCTCACCGTCTCGGTGACGGTGGAGCGGGGGGGGTGCACCATCCGGCTCCTCTCATGCCAGGTGCGAGGTGGTCGCGGCGAGCAGGCGGTGCCGTGGCCATGGATCCACTGGGCAAGGGGTCGACCGGCGCATGCCGCCCGCGGCTTGCTCCCCGCCTGCAGATCAAGGGCTCACCCCAGGTGGAGGAGCTCAACAATCAGTTCACCGCGCAGGTGCGGAGCGTGCGTGCGGACTGCTCTCTGCCCCTTGCCGTGTGTGGGATGGTCGCCTCATCTGTGCTGCGCCACACGTGCTGCGTGTGCGCAGATGACGAACGTGGTTAGGTTCCGGGACTGCGAGGAGGAGGGGTGCGGCACGGACAAGGACATCACCAGCACCACGTCGCTCGAAGTGTGCCTCCAGGTGCCCGGGTGGTGCGGCTTCCTGCCCGTGCGCTCCATCGAGGAGGTGGGCAGCTCGGTGCTGCAGCAGGTGCTCAACCTCATGGTGCCGCGCTTCCTCAAACAGCTGGACGGCGACTACCAAAAGTGGGCAAAGGGCGAGGGGCGCAAGCTGGCCAACTGACGGCCCGCTCGGCTTGAGAGAGGAGGGAGCAGCAGCGGCCTTGTTGTTTCATGGGGTGGAAGAGTGAGACGCAGGATGCACGCGCACGCGCACGCTCGGCGACGGCACTGGAGCATTTGCAACTTTGGACTTGAGAGGACGCACGAAATGCTCTTGCGCACTGCCGGCTGTTGCTTGCTGCCACTCGCGGACAGTGCAACACGCCTTCCACCTGGATTGCCGAGGGTGGCGCGTGCGCAGTTCAGGAGTCACAGAAAGCTAGACGGACGCTCGGGTACCAGATCTAACACCAGTCCGCACAACTGCGTCCGCCCTCACGCGCGCAGCACCAGCTCGAGCTTCTTGCGCTTGACCAGGTACTGCTTGCGCCCGGCCGGCGCCGACGAGGACGCCACCGGCCCGTCCGCGCCTGCCGCCGCCGTGGCCGACACCACGGCGTCCGCCATGGCCTGCTGCTGCTGCTGCGCGGCGCCGCCGTCCTCGTCGTCGTCCGCCGCCAGCTCCTTGGCCTTTGCCGCCGCCACCTCGGCCGCCACCTTGGACTCCCACCGCACAAAGCCGTCGGCCGCCGGCCCCGAGCGGCGCCCAGAGCCGGGCTTGGTCACGGGGCCCAGGTCCTTGACCTTGATCTGCAGAGCGCCACGTGTTGCAATGTGGGTATGACGGTCGCTCCGCCGGTGCACAGCCAGGCGCATTATTGTTTTGCCCCGTGTCACAGCGAGCGCCCAACCCACCTCGGCGCCTCCCAGCTTCTTGAGGTAGAGCTGCTGCGCCAGCGAGAGCACCGTGTTGCTGAAGTAGTAGAGCGCCAGGCCGCTGGGCACGTTGAGCGAGAACCAGCCCAGCATGAGCGGCAGGCCGGCGTTGAGCGCCCTGGACGTGTTGGCGTTGGGGTCGCTGTCGTCCACCTGCACGCCCACCACTGCCGTGGTCAGGTACTGCGCACGGGGGGCACGCGACGAGGGGACAGGATGACGGGCACAGCAACTCTGGCCAGGCGGGCGTCGAGGACGTGCCGTTGGTGGTTGGACGAGCGGTGAGCAGGCGGCGTCGGAAACGTGTGTGGCCTCACCTGGGCGAGCACCAGCAGCACTGGCAGCACCAGGTACGCCGAGGCGTCCTCCCAGCCAATGGGCGGGTGCCCGTCCACAAAGGGGAAGAGCCAGTCAGTGCCCGAGCCCGCCTGGCGCGCCGCCATGGAGGTGGGGCCCGCCAGCGAGGGGATCCAGTAAAAGCCCTGCGAGGCCCGGGGGGCAGGGGTCCGCACACAGGGTGAGGGCGCTGGGAGCGCATCAGCCCGGGCAGGGTTGCGCACGGGCGCGTCGCGCACCTGTGTGTCGAAGAGGCCGGCGTTGGCGGCGTTGGTAAGCGAGCTGTACAGCCCGATGAAGATGGGGATGGTGGCCAGCGTCGGCAGGCAGCCTGCGGGCGCACCACGGTCCCACCCACGAGCCCCAACATTGCTGTTGCGCCTAGCTCACAGCGCCGCCGCCGCCGACGCTTTGCTGCCCCCACAGAGCCCTTCCATGCCGCAGCGTCCGCCCCCTGTGCCCCGGGAAGGCAGCGCCAAGCTGGTTGCGTGTGTGCGTGCGCGCACCTGCCAGCGGGTTGACGCCCGCCTGCTCGTACAGCTTGCTCGTCTCCTTGGTCACGGCGTCCTTGTCGTCGCCGTACCTGGCCTTGATCAGGTCCACGCGCGGCTTGAGCGACTGCACCGCTAGCGCAGACTCGACCTGCGCACAGCACGGCCCACAGTGCCACCTCGTGACGTCCCGGCCGCCGCCACCGGCCTTTGCCCGGCCTTTGCGTCAGGAAGGAGGGGGGCCACGGCGCACACTCGCCTGCTGCTTGGTGAGCGGGTAGGTGAGTGCCTTGACGACAAAGGTGAGCAGGATGATGGAGTAGCCGTACGAGTAGGGCACGTGCAGCTTGTCGAGGTTGTCCTGCAGGAAGCTCAGCAGCGTCTCCAGCGCCGTGGTCAAGGGCGCCAGCAGGCCACCACCTGCGACAAGGAGCGTGGCACAGTGCAGGCACACCACGCCTCAGCTCAGGCGCCGCTGCCGACGGCCCGGATTCGCACGCGTGCGTCGCTGGATGGGGCCGCCGCGCCGCGCACCGGATTTGTTGACAACGGGGGTGGCCACGTCGACGGCTGCCTGCACTGCGTCCGCGGACGCCACCGCCGCGTCCACCGCGCCTGTGGCTCCGGCTGCCAGGAGGGCCCGGCGGCGCGGCCACGCCAGGGCCATGCGGCACGGGCGCTGCAGCGGGAGCTGGTGCTGCTGACACCCCTGCAGCGCTGCTTGCTGGCTAGGCGCCAGCGCTGGCAACGCCGTGCTGCGGCCCAGGTGCTGCTGGTGCGCCAGCGCCGCTGGAGCGCCAGAGCTGTGCAGGTGGCAGCGGGAAAAGCGCAGATTTTGCTCCCAGCGCGCTGCGGACGAGCGCAATCGGCGAGCAGAACGCGTGACATACGCACCTGCTCGTCGCCGCCGAGGGCAGCATCGCGGAGCGCGAGGCCTGCATCTTGCTGGGCTGGCTCGAGGGTGAAGGGCCGGCGCGGCGGATCTCCGCCTCGCGAGGTGCACCACCCGCACTGCTAGGCGCTGCTGAGGCGAGCTGCGCGCGAGAATCCGGTGCACGGGCTGGCCGCTTTCGACTGGCCACCAAGCCCGGCACGCCATGCAGTCTTCGCAAGCGCTTGCAGGCCCTGCGGCAGGACCTCCAACGATCAGCAAGCCTCAAGTGTCCGCCACTGCTAGCTGGGCTAGTGACGGCGCCGAGCCCGCCACCACGCTGCCTGACAACGGCGCCTCGTCCGTGTGCACCGCCCGGTTCTCTTTGTTGGGGCCGTCCTGCAAGGACGAGAGAGTGCAGCAAGAGTGCAGGGGGGTCTTTTCAAGGGAAGGGTGAGCGGGGGGAGCGCAGGCGGATCCGCAGCTCGCGGCAAACGACCCACGTGCGCAGCACTCACCCAGACGGCCTTGCAGCGCGACCGCGTGATCCTGCCATTGATCCTCAGCAGCTGCGCCGCCGGGGGCAGGTGCGCCCTGCCGCCGCCGTCACCCTGCTGCGGCGCCGTGTCGTGCCCCGCCGCCGCGAGCTGCGCGTCGCCGCCGGCGTCGGCGGCCCCCGCGCCCACCACCATGACTGGGTGCCCCAGGTACAGCAGCGGCACGTCCGCCGCGTCCTGCAGCGCCTTGGCCACCTGGGCCACGGGCAGGGCCACCTGCAGGTCGGCAAAGGACCAGCCCTTGGCCTCCTGCGCCGGCACCACCTCGCCGCGCGGCACGTCCCGGCTGGTGGGGCCGGCCTTGGGCCGCAGGCGCGCCGCGTGCGCCGGCGCCGGCGTGAAGATGGTGTTGCCAGGGCTGGGCGCCAGCTGCGCCTGCCGCCCCGACTCGCTGTGCTTGAGCCAGTGGAAGAACTCGGCGCTGATGATGGCGTTCTCGTCTGCGAGCAAACACCAGTGTGTGCAGCGGCGCAGCGGAGATTGCCACCTTTGTGGTGAGGCTGCTCGCCGCGCCAGATTCCTCCCCTTGCGCGCCGTGCGCCACTCACCCGCCGTGCAGCTGGTGTCCCAGAACTGCGGCATCACCTCGACGTACCGCTGCCTCGCCCACCACCCCGGCGGCAGGCTCTCCGCCCGCAGCCGCCTGAGGTGCCGGCGCACCGCCACGCCCCTGCCGGCGCTGCCGGCGCTGCTGCTGCTGCTGCTGCTGCCATCACCCGCCTGCTGCCATCGCCCCGCGCCCGCTGACTGCCATGCCTCCTGCTCCCGCCCCTCCTCCTCCTCCTGCCCCTGCGCATCCTCCCAGGGGGCCAGGAAGACTGTCCCCTCGCCAGCTCCCGCCCCGCTCGCCGTGAGGGCGCGGCCCCGCCGGCGGCGCGCCCAGCCCCCCACCAGCTCTCCCTTGTCGTCCACCGCCACCGTCAACGGCAGAGGGAACCTGCGGGCAAGGCCCAGCAGCGCCACACATGTGAGGGGCCCCCAGACCTGACAGACGGCTGGGGAGTGCGTGCTCTGCGTCACAGGGCCGTGCCGCACCTGTCTGGGTGCTTCCAGAAGGTGGGCGCGACGCACAGCATGCGCTTCATGACGGCGTCGGCCTTGGAGACGTCGTCGTGCAGCCACGCCGTCTCGCACGGCAGGTCGGGCATGAGCAGCGTGCGCCGGCTCAGCCGCGCCACCTGCGCGCGCGCGCAACACGCATTCATGGCGCCGCCACGCTGTGGTGGGCGCCGGCCGCACTACGTGCAGGATGCAGAGGAGGGGACGAAATGGTGGGGGGGGGGGGGCACACCTGCATTAGCCCTGCGATGATGGAGGCCATCTCGTGCCAGCTGCGCGTGCGGGCCAGGTCCACGCTGGGGGACAGCGCCAGCACGCGCGTCACGTCGCGGCGCGCCAGGTACGGGTCCGGGCGCTTGCTCCGCCGCGCAAACTCCATGCCCAGGGTCCAGTTGTACCGACCCAGCACCTGCGCAAGACGCAACGAGCCGGCGAGCGACACCACGATGCGAAACGCACTCCCAAGGCGCTGCCGGTGCCGAGCGGAGGCCAGAGTGAAAGATGAAGAGCCGTGCGGAGGCCAGAGAGGAAGCACAGTGGAGAGGGCGAGCTGCCGTGCGCGCCCCGGGGCGCACCTTGCGCAGCATGGTCTTGTGCATGGAGCCCGTCTGCAGGTGCCACACGTGCACGTGCGTCATGATGAGCGGGCCCTGCATGGGCGCCTTCTTGCCCAGCACCAGCCCGCGCCGGTAAAAGCCCAGCGCCACCACCAGCCAGCGCGGCGCGTGGCCAAAGCTCTCCTGCGCGCACGCGCAGGCGCGGGCGGCGGGATGGGACGGACGCTCGCTTCGCCAGCCACGGGCCGCGCCGCGCAGCCTCACCGCAGGTGCAGCGTTCCCGCCCCACCAGGGGCTCACTCACCGAGGGCACCGTTGGGTCGACAAAGATCATGCCGTTGGCGTCGCCCACTTGCGGCGTGTCGTAGTTTGGGCCCAGCCACTCGGACAGCTGGTCGTCCGCCGTCTTGAGCGGACGGTTCTCGGGCCACCAGGCGCACGAGGGGCAGTCGGAGCGCAGCACCTCCTCCCACGTGCGGCTCAGCTCGCCGCGCTTCTCCGGCCCAAACCTGCGGGGCGCGCGCGGCGGGCGCACGGCGTCAACGGTGGCGGTGGTGCTGCGCCTCTGGAGCGGTGCGCCCCCAAGGCCTTCCCGTCCTTTCCTTGCGTTCAGGGGGCCGTGATGGTGCCGAGGGCTCACCTGCCGCCCAGCTCCTCGGGGAAGCCGTAGGCCAGGTTGGGCACCGTCAGGTTGCCCACCAGGATGTCCGAGTCCTCGTCAGGCAGCGGGCCCAGCGCCATGTGCTGTAGCCACGCCGGGTCGGGCCCCGCCTGCACGCGCCATGCGCCACGCGACGCACGCGGTCACGCCCACCGGCAGCACGCATGACCTCGCCACCTGCTCCTCCGCTCCTCCGCGCTGGGACCCTGTCCCGGAGGGTGCCAGACGGACGGCGTCGCTGCCCACTTCTCGGCGCATCGTCTGCCGTGGAGCCGGCCGGCCCTGGCAGGTGCCTGATGAGGCACCCAGGGGGCGCACCTTGACGCCCTTGACCCTCAGGTGCACCGACACGAGCGCGTCCAGGTTCTGCATCATGCGCTCGTAGCTGATGACGCCTCCCTTGCGCGTGGTGAACTGCGTGCCGGGCTTGCACGAGCGCAGCGCCATGGGCAGCATGGGCCGCCCCACCGCCGCCGACACCATGGCGTCCATCAGCAGCCACTGCACACGCACGCACACACGTGCACACGGCAGCAACAACGCCCCGCGTCACTACACACACACCACCTGGCTCGCCTGATGAGGGCGCGCCACACCCCCGCATCCCTGCATGCTCTTCACCAGGACTGCCCGCGCTTCACCTGCTCAAACAGCAGGCAGCTCTCCTTCTTCTTGTTGAACTGCGAGATGTACTCGAACCCGTCGTCCGCCACCCTGCAGGCACGGCGACCAGTTGGACGCACGTTGCTTACAGCGTGGGCGTGGGACGGCCCTGGCCACACAGCGACCTGCTGCCGACCCCACCACCCTCCCACCCAGTGCCCACCCACTGCAACGTGCTGCTGACCTGAGCACAAAGTTGAGCACCTCCTTGAGCGCCCACGTGATGGGGCCGTCGGGCCGCACGTTCTGCAGGGCACAACGTCGGCACAACGTCGGCGGGGTGGCGCAGATGCCAGAGGTGGCCCGGGGACGCCCACGCCAACCACTGCAGTGGCGTGGCGCGCACCTGGATGTAGACGAAGCCGGCGTTGCAGTTCCAGGGCAGGCCTCCCTCGGGCGTGCACACGAGCTGCAGGTCCCTGAGCGGCGCGCGCTTGAGGTGCACGTAGGGGTCGCGGAAGAACATAAAGTCCGTGTCCACGCTCATGACGTTGTAGCCCAGCCGCGTGGACCGCGTGATGAACTTCCAGCGGTTCAGCCACAGCACCCAGTGCTCGTCTGCGGCGGCGGCAGCAGCAGGGGTGAGTGGGGAGGAGGTCAGGGGTCCAGGATGCGGGCGGCCTGCCTCCAAGGTGCTGCTGCTGTGCTGGCTGGCAGCTGGTGAGGACGACCGGGCGCTCACATGCCACCTCGTGGGGGTACGGCGTGCTGTCCCAGATGCAGCTCATGGACGGCATCTCAATCTGCGCTCGCGGCGCCCGTGAGGGTGTGCTCGTTGTGAGCCGGTGGGGTGGAGGGCCAGGCGGCTGCGTCCCAGCGCCGCAACCTCCCCGCACCTGGTCGCAGTCCGACTTTTGCATGGTCATGAAGACGTGGTGGGCAAAGCCCAGCTCCAGCAGCTCATAGTGCAGCTGGATGACCTGTGCGTGCGGGCCGAGCCGGGCCAGGGCGGTGCGAGCGCCCAGTGCCGGCACGCGGGCGCGATGGATGGAGGCACTGCAGCGCCTCGCGGTTGGTCCAGCTCTCCCTGCAATGATGGCTGTCTTGACGGCCACAAGGCGCGCAGCCGGGGGCTCACCTGATCCTGCCACGCGAGCGGCGCGTTCTCCTTGCGCATGTAGACGGTGATGATGAGCTCCTTCTTGAACGTGACTGACTCGAGCATCTCCTTGAGCTTGTCCACTGCGCGTGGAGAGCTCGGGTGCGGGGTGCGTGGCGCGGCACTCGGGGGGGCTGGCGCGGCAGCTGCAGCGACCCAGCACGGCGACGCAGCACGCACCTTGCTTGACCTCTCCCACCCACTTCTTGCTCACTCCCACGCTGCACATGCCGCTCTCCTCGCACGCCCGCTGCTGTTGCGCCCGCTGGCCGCCGCAGCTGAGCAGCAGTTGAGCCGCCAGGACGACGAGCAGCACCGCAGGCGCCGAGCTCGCACAGCTCGCCATCCTCCTGCCCATGAGCTCCTCCTCCCCGCGCACGCTGCGGATTGTCTTTATCGCCGCTGCGCGCGCATCTCTGATCGTGCTCGACGCCGGCAACGCTTTGAACGGCCTCGGAGCGCACCACCTCACAGCCTGCTTGTCCGCACGCTGCACACACACGGCTCTCTCTCCTCTTCACTGCCAGCGCTTCTCCTTCGCAAAGGGTGGGTTGACTTCGGGGTTCAAACCTCACGCCGCGACAGCCGCCCCGCGCAGCGCCTTTTGGACCTGGCACGCGACGTTGAGCAGCTGCAGGTACTCGTCCCCGCCGTCCACCAGGCCCTTGTCCGCCAGCGCCAGCACCTCGAGCGCCGTGGCCTTGCCCAGGTCGGGCAGCGACGCGTCGGCCAGCACCGTGCCCTGCAGCTGCAGCAGCACCTGCTGCGCCGCGTAGCCCTCCGCAATCACGTTGGCCACCTGCGCCGCACCAGGCAGGACCCAAGGTGCTTCAAATTTGCGCGGCGGCACCCGGCGACTCGAGCGCAGGCGTGCTGGGCGAGAGCACGCACCTTTTTCTGCACGGCGCTGAAGGCCTGCCCCTTGCACACGCCCAGCAGCTCCGTGATGAGGACCGGCGGCACTTGCCCCGCCACGTCCAGCAGCGTTTGGCTGCGCGTGCCGCAGCCACACGCACCCGCGCCACGGTCAGCACGCTCACCTGCTGACCCCTGCCACGCACCAGCGCTGGCAGCCGCCCAGTATGGGGCACAGCCGTGCCAGCGCCGCCCGCCCCCCGCGCACCTGGTGACGCCCGTGGGCCCCGCCAGCCGCACGGCGCTCTGCAGGGTGGTGATGGCGCGGCGCAGGTCGCCCGCCGACACGCTGCCCAGCGTCTGCAGCACCTCGGCGCCGCACTGCAGCCCCTCCTCATTGCAAATGTGGCGGATGCGCTCGTTCATCACCGTGCTGTGCAGCGGCTTGAACCTGCGGGCACGTGCGTGCGGCGCGGCATTGCGGCGGCGCGGTGCTCAGCAGGGCCCGCAAGAGCACACCACATTCGGCGATTGCCACGTGTGAGCAGCAGAACGCTGGAAGCTCAGCGCGCAGGAGCGAGGGCGCAGCGCACCTGAACTTGGCGCAGCGCGAGGCCAGCGGCTCAATGATGCGGCTGACGTAGTTGCAGATGAAGCAGAAGCGCGTCACCTTGGAGTACGTCTCCATGGTGCGCCGCAGCGCGTTTTGCGCGTCCTGCAAAATGTCGACGCGCCCACAAACTGGCACCTACTGTTGGTGCGAACACGAAGCGTGCCCCCCTGGCGGTCCCCAAGACGAGGAGGCCCTGTCGTTGTCCACCCTGGTGCCACGGTATGCCACGCCGCGTGCAGCTGCCCCCCCCACACCCACCTGCGTCATGGAGTCTGCCTCGTCCAGGATGAGGAGCTTGTAGGGCGGGCAGGGGTAGCCCGGCGCCGGCGCGCCCACCGCCCCCGCGGCAAACGCCTTGACCTTTTGCCGCACCACGTGGATGCCGCGCTCGTCACTCGCGTTGAGCTCCAGCACGCGCGTCTTCATCAGATCCGGCCTGCGCCGGTGTGCACACCGGTGCAGGTGCGGCGCGACAGCGGGCCCAACACTTTCACAGGTTGAGCACCTCCATGCCAGGCTGTCATCATGGCTGCGTCGTCGCGTGCACGTCAGAGCTCTGCACAGGCTTTCTGCGCACCCGTAGAGCTGGCGCGCGATGGCCAGCGCCGTAGACGTCTTGCCCGTGCCTGGCGGCCCATAGAAGAGCAGATGCGGCAGCTGCGGGTGGTGTGCATGCGCGCGGGAGCGACCAGCGTCCACGCCTGCGGTCCGCTGCGCGCTGCACAATTTCAAGTGTGCCCGCCCGCCCCGCAAACACGCCTACGTTGGCAGAGTCCAGCGCCTTGGTGAGGGTGTTGACCACCTCCTCCTGGTAGGCCACCTCGCTTACGCTCTTGGGCCGGCTGCGCACGGAGCTCAACACAGGGCCTCTTCGCAGCACGCGCCGCAGCCGAGCAGCGTGCTTGCTTCGCGCAGCGGCGGCGGGCACTCACTACTTCTCCACCCATGGCTGCATCGGTCCCTGGGCGCGCGCCGCCCCCCTCGCGACGCTGTGTTCTGTGGGAGGCGCTGCTCTTGAAGATCGTGCGCTTCCTCGCTCAAGCTGCAGCCCCTGCTGAGGCGCAAAACCTTGGATTCTTCTTTCACTTCAGCAGCCTCGCCAACGGGAGGAGGCAACGAAGGCAATGCAGGGGGGATTGACCTCGTCCGGGCGTGCCAAACGCATGCCAAAAGCGCCCGCGGCGCGCAGCGCACGCCCCAGCGGTGGTGCGTGTCCGCACTCCGCTCTCAGGACACCTGCTCCACGCGGATGACGAACTTGACCTGCGCACGGGGGGAGCACAAACAGGCGCGTGAACAACCCACCGCGTGGTCAACCGCCAACGCGGCACAACACCTGAGGCTCACCGCATTGAGCTCGCGCTCCTCTTTCTGCACCGTCACAAACTCTGGCAGCGCGCGCACGTCCTGCGAGCACGCGTGCGGCCAGTTGGCCCACAGCCGGCGCGCTCGTGCGTCAGAACCCACCAGCACGAACAAAGCACACGGCCACCACCGCCAGCTCACCAGGTTGTTCTGCTCCAGGAAGAGCCTGGCGTTGCCAATGGCCAGCACGGCGTTGGACACGGCGTCCACGCCAATGGCCGTCAGCACCGGCTGCTTCTGCTCACGCACGCGTGCGGCCAGGGCGCCTGCGGTGTGGAAAGGGGGTGGAGCCAGCCGCGCAGGCACCGGGCGGCAACGTCGAGGCAGCGCGCAGGGCCATGCAGTCGCGACGCGACGGATGGTCACGCAGACCTTGCGCGGCTGACGCATCGGGCACGGGCCCCCCCACCTCTGCGCCCCAACCCGCAAGAAGCAGAGTGCGCACCGGCCAGGACGGCGGGCTTGCTGTTGCCTGCCACCGACAGCTCCGCCATCTCGCCCGGCGGCGTGGCGGCCTGCGCGTCCGCGGCCCCCGTGGCCGACTTGGTGATGTAGAGCGCCACCGAGGGGCGGCGGTCGGGCTCCCGGAACGCCGGCTGCGGGCGAGGGGAGCGAGGGGCAGACAGGGGCGGCGCAGCAATGAGCCAGGGGGACCACAGCATGCCGCCGCTGGACAGGGCCCCCGCGCGCTGGAAGGAAGCGAATGACGAGGGCCTCGCGCGCCCGCCCGCCTGCTTGCCCACGCCGTACATGCGCCCCAGGGGCATGTGAGCGGCCCGCCAGGGCACACGAAGTGCGAAACGAGTGCCTCCTCTCCATGCAGCTCCCTGCGGTGAGCGAGCGGCGTGCCTGGAAGCTGAGGTCGAGGTTGTCGTGAGCCAAGTATTGGCGCGCTATGCAGATGGACTTGATGGCCTGGTTGATGGACGCCGCGCCGATGCACCTGCGCACGACCACCACGTGGCCACCCCAGGGTGGTGGGAGCTGCGACTGGCGGCGTGTGGGGGTTGCCGTGCACTGCCGCCCGCGTGGCGTGACGCGTTAGCAGACGCCCTCCCTCCCACGACGATCGCGCGCGGAACGGCCCGGTGCTGTGGTGGCTGCTGCGGCTGCACGGCCCAGGCGGCGCGCATGCTGCGCCGCGCGGCGCTGCGGCAGCTCACGGCGCTGGACGGCCACGTCATGCTCACATGGTCGCCGGCGGGTCGCCCTGCCGCGCCATATGCGCAATCTTGCCGGCCACGGCCTTGGGCTTTGACGTGCCGCTGACTTTTATGAAGCGCCCTTCGCTGAGCGCCACTTCCTCCTCTGGCGTGGTGGCGGTCGTGCCGCCTCCTCCTCCGCCAGTGGTGTGCGCGGCGCCGCTGGGGGCTGGCGCCGGCTCGGCGGTCTTGGCAGCGCTGCTCGCCTCCTCCGACATCGTGGTGGTGCGTCGCGGCCCTATCTGTGCGTTGTCTACTCGCAGGCAACGGAATGGTAAAGCCCTCGAACAGCAGGAGCAGCAGCGTGGCGCGCAACGGCGCTGCAAACAGGAGCTCAGCGTGTGGCCAGCCGCCCTGGCGCCCTCAGGAGCACGTTCAGCCGAGTTCCGCCGTCCTTCCACTCACAAGCGCGCACGACGCGCGCGATGACCCGCGCGGTGGCTCTCCCTCCCCCCAATGGTGGGTCTTTGCACACAAGCGCAGAGGCCTTAGAATCGTGTAGCTCATCAGACGGCGCTGCTGTTGAGCGTGTGCGCCGACACGCGCATGGCGCCCAGCAGCTCGGGCAGCCCGGCGTTGAGCCTCTTTTGCAGCCGCTGCGACTGCTGCAGCGCCATCTGGTTGAAGTGCTCCTTGACGATGGCCGCAAAGGGGTCGTCCAGCACCGGCTCGGCCGTGGCGGCGCCCAGCGAGCTGGCGGCGCCCAGCGACGAGAGCATGCTGGCGGCCGCGGCGCTGCCGCCGTCCTGCTGCTGCGCCGCCACCCGCGGGCTGGCCAGCTTGCTGGGGTCGCCCGACGCCCCCGCCTGCAGCAGCGGCGCGCCGCCCAGCGCGCTCATGGCGTCCGACACGGCCTGGTCCAGCGTGCCGACGGGCGCCACCATGAGCACGGGCGCGCCGTGGTGGTGGCCGCCGTCGCTGCCGCCGTGGCCGCCCCCGCCGCTGCCCCACCCGTGCACAAAGCTGGCCGCCTCAGGCTGCTGCGGGTGCTGCTGCTGCTGCCCCGGCGGCCCGGCGGTGGCCTCGCGCCGCGCCGCCTGCTCCGTGCGCAGCCGGCTGACGGGGATGCCGTTGGGCAGCAGGCGCCCCGAGGGGGGCGCGCGCGTGGGGTACGTGACCTTCGGCGGCGGGGACCGCGGCCGCGTGGGCCGGTCAGGCCGGAAGTAGTAGCGCTGCACGGGCGGGACGTCCGAGGGCGTGTTGTGCCGCTCAAACAGGAGGCCGGCGCCGGCGCTGGCCGCGCTCTTGATGGGCATGGTGCCGGCAAAGCTCATGTCTGCGGGCGGGGCGGGCGAGCGCGTCTTGTGTTTGGGTGTGAGGTGGCGCACTCAGACTTGGGCAACCAGCGCGCGCGCACCGTTCTGGATGTACATGCCGTCCTTCATGATGCTGCTGCTGTTGAAGCGCGCCATGGACGGCGAACCTGCGCCGCGCGGGTGTGCGTGAGTGGCAGCTGGGGCGGGCCACTGCTGCGGCCGCGCGCCGCTCGCGCAAATGCGACGACGACCCCACCCCGTGGGCACACCCACCGATGCCCTTGGTGGCGTTGTGCTGCGCCGTCTGCTTGAGGTCCGCCGCAGAGACACCCGCCACGCCGTCCTGTGGGGGCGGGGGCGCGCCCCACTGCGCGGCGTCCAGGCCAGACAGCATGGTGGCCTGCGCGCAGGGTGCAAGGGAGCGATCCATCTCGGGTGCATTCCTCCCTCATACCCGGGGCTCATCCCGTCCTGTGGCCCAGCCTGAGCGACGCATGCGCATCCGGCCGCGGACCTGCGATGCCCTGAGCTGCTCCTTGACTTGCTGGTACTCGCGCAGCTGCTGGATCTGCTTCTGGGTCCGCAGGTGCAGTGCTATGGGCAGGGCGCACGAGAGCTGGTAGCGCGTCAGCAGCTCGTCCACGCCACCCTGCGCGTGGATGGAAAGGGCGCACGGACGCACGGTGTTGTGGCGGAGTTCACCAAGCCTCAGAGCTGAGCGTCGTGGCCACCAGCTCTGCGCACCTGTCCGCCCCGCCGCATGCCTCCCACTCCTCCCATCGGTGCACCCGACATGAAGGCTTGGTGCCACCGGTCTGGCGGGGCGTGCGCGGCGGCGGCGCCGGCGTGCGGGTGCCTGCCGCCGTGCGCGTGCACGTGCGCTGCTGCGGGAATGCCGTGTCCCTGCAGCGCGACCTGCTCAGTGCCCAGGCCCTGCTGCGCCGGCGGGGCGGCGCCGACGCCTGCGGCGTGCGCGTGGTGGTGTTGCTTCCTGTGCGTCGTGGGGCTGCTGAGCCCGCCGCCAGTGGAGAGCTGCAGCGTCAGGGCGGCGGGCGACGCTGCCCGCGAGGGCTGCGGTGACTCGTACTCCATGCAGCTGCTGGCGGGCGTGGTGCTGCGCTGCAGCCCTGACGGTTGCCCCCCTCCAGCGCCTCCGATGCTGCCATGGATGGCCGCGCCGGGGGCGGCAGCTGTGGGCGAGGGGGCGCCCCGATCACCCAGGAGCCCCAAAGGTGGCGCTGCCGCCGCCGCCGGTGGCACGGCCGTCGTAGCTCTGCTGCGGTTGGAGAGCAGCGCAATGTCCTGGGCGCTGAAGGGCGTGCCGGGCGTGCCGCTGCTGCCCAGGTGCGCCGGGATGGCGGACGGCCCCTGCAGTAGGCTGCGGCCGCTGCCGCTCGCCTGCAGGAGGCCCACGCCCAGGAGGCTGTCCGTCAGCTGCTGAGGAGGATTCCCGGGGCCTGCTTCGGGAGGGCTGCCTCTCCCGCTGCTGCGCAGGCGCTGGGGCGCGCCTCCCTGGGGACTGCTGGCGGTCCACCCAGCGCTGGACGGCGAGGGGTGCGAAGCTTGCTGCGGGTCCCCTCTGCAGGGCAGGAGGGGCGCAGGAGAGCTCTGCTTCTCCTGTTGTACGCACATCAAGACCAGCTCATCAAGACCACAACCGCGCCGCGCACCTTGGCGAGGGCGCCGCCGAGTGCGTCGCTGACCATGGCCTGGGGACGTCCAAGCTGACGAACGTGAACTCGGACGCCCCTTCCGCGCCGGGCGCCATGGCCACTCCCGCGTCGCGTGCCGCGGGCACAGATCGCGACCTCCCAGGCGCACAGCACTGACCAGATGGTTGTACTGGCTACTCCCACGGAGGCGTGGACTGGCTGCTGCTGCGTTCTGCGAGCAATTTCGTATGCCCTGAACGAGGGCATACCGGAAAAAGCTCGCCCACAGCCACGCCTCGCCCTCTTCCGGCGAGGCGCGACAGCGAGGATGGTGCGCCACAACAACCAGGTGCCGAATGCGCACTTCCACAAGAAGTGGCAGTTCTATGTGAAGACCTGGTTCAACCAGCCGGCGCGCAAGGAGCGCAGGCGCAAGGGTGAGTGGGAATCGCATGCATCCTCAATGCCGCTCGTGTTCAAGGCGCGCCCGTGCCACGGGGCGGCCGTCCACCGCGAGAAGCGCGAGATCCTCGCCCCAATCGCTCGCCTCCGTCCGACCCCCGTTGGTGCAATGCGCAGCCCGCGCCGAGAAGGCCAAGGCGGTGTTCCCCAGGCCCTCCGGCGGCGTGCTCAAGCCCATCGTGCGCTGCCCTTCGGTCCGGTACAACTCCAAGCAGCGGCTCGGCAGGGGATTCACGCTGGCGGAGCTCAAGGTGCGCAGCGGGTGCACGGTCGCGCGTCCATGCGCGCGTCGCGCCGCCGCTCTCGTTGCCGAGGGGGTGGCCACTTGGGGGGTGGCCCGAGCAGCGCGACGCAGCAGGAGAGGAGAGCAGCGAGGCTGAGCAGCAGCAGCAGGAGGAGGAGGAGGTGCGAGTCGCGAGGTCGAATGGCCATGCCACGCGTCGTGGTCGGGCCGCAGGAGGCCGGTATCCCCGCCAAGTTCGCGCCCACGATTGGCATCGCTGTGGACCACCGCCGCAAGAACAGGTCGCTGGAGAGCCTGCAGGTGCGGCTGCAGCACCGCAAAGGGCATGGGGGAGGGGAGGCGGGCCAAGGGCGCAGGAGGCCAAGGGCGGCGTGCCGGGCGCCGGGCGGCGTGGCACTGACTCGGGCGCAGCTCGGGCAGTGCCAGGGCGTGTGGGCTGCGCAAGCACTGTGCGCGCTGCCATCCTGCGTGGGCGCAGGCGAACGTGGCGCGGCTCAAGGCGTACCGCAGCAACGTGGTGATCTTCCCGCGCAACGTCAAGAAGCCCAAGGTGCGCAGCAGCAGGGGGCAGGCAGCCACTGTGCCGTACGTCTGGGGCGGGCGCTGTCCACAGCGCTGCAGCGGCGTGAAACAGCGGCGCGCAGGAGTGCGGAGGAGCACACGGCAGGCAAACGGAGCGACTGGCAGCCAGGCCAGAACGGTGGAAGAGGAACAGCGTGCAGGGGCCGTTCACGGCATGGGCTCCAGTCAGGGGGGGGGGCAGCGCAGGGCTCCCCAGCCAGGCGAGACGCTGGCCCCCCAGGAGGGGGGGCAGCGCAGCGAATGCGCGCGTAGCGCAGGGCGTTGACGCGAAGAGGAGCAGGGCGAGCAGGGGGAGTGAGCAGGTATGCCCGTGCGTGGGTTGTCGCGCCATGTGTGCCCCATGCAGGCGTTTGAGACGGCGCTCACCGAGGCGCGCACGGTGCCCCAGTTCGACGGCGCCATCCAGCCCATCACGGTGGAGAAGCCCACGGTGCAGCTGGTCAAGGT
>VFQP010002504.1_pt1 | contig 20337 bp, 20 predicted proteins | sample 3512351 | NCBI WGS metagenome assembly VFQP01 (sample SAMN10412372, study PRJNA504923) | tailings metagenome | isolation source: Relicate 1 Philex TSF1 revegetated site | place: Philippines: Tuba, Benguet | collected 2017-08-29
CATGATTAACTTTGAAGTGAGACTGCAGCGAACGCCATGCAACGACGACGACGACGACACACGCAAAGTCTGCATGACGTTAATAGTGGGTGGACAGGCCTGGTGGGAGGGTCAGCAGGCGGCGCGCGCGGCGTCACCCGTGACGCAGAGATCCCATCAGGGTGTGGGGAGGGAGAGGCATGAGGCTGCGGGAGCGGAAAAAGGGTGACGCATGAACAGGGATGACGCTGTCGTTGCACATGTCGGGCACCTGGGGTCTGCGCTACAGGTCTCTCTCACACGTCTCACCTCTAGCGAACTCTCCAGAGAGCTACGGGAGGGAAAAGTGCACAGTGAGCAAGCACTGGTGAGAGCGCCATCAAGTCCTCGCCCCTCCTCCGACCCCGGCACATGCTGTGGCTGTGGCTCTTTGTGCGCGCGCGGCATGTGCGTGGCGGAGGGCCCCCACCAGCCGGCCGCACAAGCATCGCTAGCCGCAAAGCGCAGATGCAAGGAATGCGTTGACTGCAGGTACGACACCCCGCCCTGCCGTCACACGCCCCAGTGGAACGTCAGGGCCAAGGCAGGCGCGGCGCCTCCCACTATGAAGTGCTGCTGCTGCTGCTGCGCGCCTCGGTGGCTGCGTCGTGGGCCCTGCCCCGTCGCACTCAAGTCCGCCCGGCGGACTGGTTTGCGCCAGCAAACTCCAGGCGGCCGGCACGAGACGACGAGGGCGACGAGGCGCTGGGGCGTCAGGCCTGCTGCCGCCGCAACCGCAGAACAGGGCGGCGCCGTTAGGGCGGCTGCCACAGCGCGTTGAGCGCGGCGGTCGCGGCGGCCCACTCGCCCGCTGCCTCGTGCACGTTGCCCGTCACCACGGTGTGCGCCGTGTGGCGCCCGGCGGCCGAGGCCAGCGCCTGCACGCGCCGGATGAGCTCGGCGCCCAGCTGCCGCCCGCCGTGCAGGCCCTCCACGTGCTTGGCCACCTGCGCAGTAGGCGACGGCACGCAGGGCGGGTGCGAGGTGTGTGCGGGCAGTGAGGAAGATAGGGCGCCAGCCCAGGCCAGAGCATGCGCCACGTGGCTGCACGGCACGGGCGGCGGAACAGCTAGCAAGCTGCGGCGCAGCGCCCCCGCCCGGAGCACGAGAGAAGGAAAGCAGAGGGAGGAGGGCCAACCGAGGTGTGGGCTTTCCTGGGGCCCTGGGGCTACCCAGCAGAACCAGCGACGTTCTTGCGAACCATAGCGACCACGCGGGCCCGGGCGTGCGATTCTCACCGTCTGGTGCGCCCGTCCGAACTCGCTCTGGGCGGCGCCGCTGCTGCCGCTGGGGCTCAGCGCGCCGCCGCTCAGCACGCTCGTGATGCTGGCGCTCCCGCCCAGCAACCCGCCGCCACCACCGCCGCTTCCGCCGCTCCCCGCCTCGACCGGACTGCCGGCCGCCGCGCGGGCCGCGGGCGCCCCTCCTCCGCCGCCGCCGCCTGCGCTCGCTCCGTCCCCGCCACCGCCACTGATGCACGCCTGCGCGCCGGAGCAGTGATGGTGACGGTGATGGTGACGGTGATCCGTCGGTGGCGGTGGAGGTAATTTGAAGGCAGGGCCGCAGGCGTGGCCGCCTGCGGAGAGGCGTCTCAGCCTCTGGGCCGATTGGCTGCAGGATCCACCCATCATTTGCTTGCCAGAGATGGCTCCACCAGATGTAAAGCTCAACACACCCGCGCGCGACCCCCACCGCCGCAGCGCACCTCTGCCACCGAGACCCAGGCCAGCGCCCACGCCAGCGCCTCGAGATGCTGCACGGTGGCGTCGCTGAGCGGCTCGGGCGCGCACTCGGCGGCGTGGCGGCGCAGCGACGCGCAGCCCTGCGTGAACTGCGCCTCGTGCTTGGCGCGCCGCGCGGCGTGCGGCGAGCCCGCCGGCGCCCTGGCGGCCGCCGCCGCCCAGGCCGCGCCGAAGCAGATGGTCGACAGCGCGCCGGCCACCTCTGGCGGGAGCAGCGCCAGCGGCGGGGCGGCCGGGGCGGTCTGCAGGGCGGCGGGGAGCGGCGGCGGCAGCGGCGGCACGTGCACGGTGGCTCCAGGGCCGCCGGGGGGCAGGGCGGGGTCCGGCAGCGCCTGCACCGTCAGCGTGGTCAGGGGCAGGGGCTTGGTGGTGCTGCTGCTGGTGCCGCCGGGCGGCTGGGGCTCTTCGGGGGCGGCGGCGGTCGTGGTGGTGGCGGCGACGATGCCGTCGCCCAGCCAGGCGAGGCGGCGCGGCTTGCCGCGGAGCTTGCACACGGCGGCCTCGTTGCGCGGGATGATGATGGCGTCCACCGAGCAGACCATGAACCACAGCCTGACGCAGAAGGGAGGGGGGCGAGCGCGCCGCGAGAGAAGGCGGGCCAAGATCGAGCAGGACGGCGGGAGCTGGGCACTCCCGGTCGCCGGGACCTCACATCGCGTTCCCACGCACTCACCCAGTGTCCGTCTGCTGCGTCGTGCACAGCTCGGTCTGCTCGCGTCGCACGCGGCTGCTCCCTGGCCCGTGTGCAGGGGGCTGTTCCAGCTCGAACGCCTCGCCCTCGCCCAGGGGAAGCACGACCGCCACCACGCGGCAGAGCGGGTTGATGGCCGCAAGGCGCGCGGTGCACTCGGCAAGGAGCGTCCTCTTGCTCAGCTGCGCGCGCGGGCTGCCCGAGCCCCGCCTGTCCATCTCGACTCGATCCCAGCGGGAGGTGTTGGAGCTCAGCCACCGGGCGGCCCTCGCCCCCGCATTTGCTGTGTGCTGCCGTCCTCCACTGATTCGATTTGCAGCAGCAGTACTCCGCCTCTGACGCCAAAGCACTCGCGGCGATGTCCCTGCCTCCCGCCGAGGCGCATAATCAACGGCCGTGAGGGGCGGCAGGGGTGCGCGGCGCAGAAAAGAACGATCGGGGGCAGCGCGCCCGCAGCACACGCGCTGCAGAAATGAAACGGTGCTGCGCGCGCACGCCCGACCCTGGGCTTTCGCGCTCTGCCGCACGCCGTTCCAGAGCAAAGAGGTGGGCGAGCGGCCAGCACGACCTGCCAGCGCTCCGATCCGCGCAGCAACAACAGATTGTCCACACTGTCGATGCTGGCACGCGATGGCGAGCGTCCTCGCGATCAAGCGGCGGTAGTGGCGGTTTGACGGGCGCGGGCTCGTCGGACAGGAATGCGTGTGGAGAACGCGGGCGCGGGCAGAGCGCGCTCTCTTCTCACCCCTGGGCGCGCTGCAAGGGAGCACGATGCACGCGATCGCGCATTGCACCGCGCCGATCGGCCCTGTCGTGGGTGTCCTTTTTCCTTCAGGCGTGGTCCAAGGCGGGCCGCACGACTTGCACAGAATCCAGCAAAAGGGAGAGCACGCTGCAGGTTGTCCAACAGGAGGGGGAGAGAGGGTCACGCTGCATCAGCTCCATCCAAGTTCCCGCCGGTGGACCGCGGCGCACGCGGCCACACATACCGAAAAGCGCACGGTCAAGAACTCGTCGGCCACCGCTGCTGTGTTGTGGAAACGTCCAGGTCTGCTAGCATAGTGCGAGCCACAAAAGCAGGACCTGGCCCACCACCAGGTGCAGCATCCCCATTGGCCCCCCCCTGGGCGCGTCCCCATTGTGTACATCGCCTTGCCCAAGACAGCCTGTCGCTCCTCCTCGTCCACCTCGCAGACACCCGCCCCAAAGGGCAGTCAAACGCCGCCGCTACCTAGCAGTGGCACCGCCGTGGCCGCCGGCCTAACACAAAGACCCAGAGCGCGGCGGCCCAAGGGAGGGCAAGGGCGGCGTCACGCTGTGCCGCCACGGCCGCCGCCTCCCCGAGCCGCCCAAAGCACCGCCTCCACCGCCCCCTCACCCTCGTGTCAACGCCATCGCCCGTGTCAACACTCCTCGCGCGCCCCCCTCGGCCGGGACACCGAGGCACGCGTCACCGCCCGCCCCTCGCCGCGGCCGCCGCCGCGCGCTTCTGCATCTGCATCTGCTCGCGCAGCACCGTGACGGCGCCGACCAGCTCGCGGATGCCCGGCCGCTTCTTGGGATCCTTGGCCACGCAGCGGCGCATGAGGCGCGTCAGCGAGCGCATCTCTGGCGGGTCCTTGGGGTCCTCGGGCAGCAGCTCCTGGTCACGCACGCGCTCAAACTCGGCCTGGTTCTTGCTGCTCATGTCCTGCGGGGCGCACGCGCGCGTGACGGGATAGCAACAACGGCGGCGGCGGCGGCAATCAGACACCACCGGGGGAGGGTGGCGTGCGCTGGCGCCGCAGCGTGGCGACATCGCCGCGGGGGCGCGGGCGCCCCGCGGCGTAGCACGGAAGACGCAGGCGCACCCGCCCTCCGTCAAAAGCGCCCCCTCCCCCTCCCCCCTCCCCGCTCGCGCGCTCACCTGCAGCACGTCGGTGACCTCTGGGCGCGTGGGGTTCTGCACCTTCATGCACGAGTAGAGCAGCGCCAGCCCCCACGCGTCGCACGCCTCGAGGTGAACCCACTCGCGCTGCTCGGGCGGCCAGTTCCACGCCAGCTGCCCGTCCCTGCGCGGGCGAGCGCACGCAACAAAGTGGCACCGGCGACACGCTCGGAACGACGGCGCGTCGCTCGTTGCTGGGGGGCAATCGCGAATGGGTGCTGGCTGCAGAGGTGCACGGGGAGCTCCAAGGCGCACGCACCAGATGGCGGGCGCGGCGTCCTCGCCCTGCGGCACAAACTGCACCGAGCCAAAGTCCGTCAGGTGCGCGCTGCTGACCAGCCCGTCGGGACCCAGCATCACCTGTGAGAGGGCGCGTGGGCACGCAGCAGGCAGGCCAGGCAGGCAGTTGCTCGCGCGACGTGCCTTCACGGCTACTCGGCGCAGCCGGGCGAGCGGCCGAGCGCGATTGGAGCGAGCGAGTAGGGCCGCCCTGCCGGCTGCTCATGGCCGAGGAACCGACGGGCATGACACGTCGCCTCCCTGCCCTGCAGGGCCGACTCACCCGCACTTTTGGCGGCCTGGTGTCGCCAAACCCCTCACCCCCCACCACAACCCCACAAACACTCGCACGGATTCGCCGCCCCACCAAAGCCACACGCCCGCGTGCAAACGCACCAGGGTGTTTGGCGGCTTGACGTCGGCGTGCGCCATGCGCGCCCTGGCCAGGTCCTGCAGCGCCAGCACCGTGTGGTGCATCACCGTCATGATCTCCTCGTTCTGCATCGCCCGCGTGCACAGCAGCTGGTCCACGTCCATGTGCCTGCGCAGTGACGCAGCAGCGGGCATGCGAGCGCGCGGCGCGCGGCGGCGCGAGCGGGACGTCAGCGCCCGTGCGCCCGCCGCCGGTGCTGCGTGTGGCCACCCCGCCCACCTCTGCCGTGCGTACGCCCGCCCCGCCCTGCGAAGCGGCCATGCGCCTGCGCGGCCAGGCCCTGCGCTCGCTGCTGCCGCCGTCCCACGTCACGCCCCTCCCCTTCATCCACCCTCTCCCGCCTCCCCCGTTTGTGGCCCCTCTACGGCGCTAGCCGCTCGCCGGCGCGGCCAGACCGTGTTCACACAGCGCCCCCGTCCCCACCCGCACACCCGCATCCCCTCCCTTCCCCTTTCCCCCTCCCCCGCCCCCCAACAGCAGCAGCAGCCGCTCGCCGGCGCGGCCAGACCGTGTACAAAAAGTACTGCGTGCCCTCCACCTCGTCGTCCTTGAGCCGCAGGAACGTGTGCAGCGGCATCTCAATGTACGGGCTCAGCTCGTGCAGCAGGCACGTGGTGATGTCGCGGAAGTGGTACGGCCGCGCCGTGTTAATGTCGAACAGAGGCATCACCTGCAACACACAGGAGGGAGGGGCAGCGCGCGGGTCACGAAGGCGGTCGTCTCGCCCCCTCCCTCCCGCTGGCGTGCTTCCTCTCCTTCCTCTCCCGTGGGCTGGAACCGGCACGCTTCGCCCGCAGCACGCTCGTCCTCCCCTCCGTTGCCACGACGAGGGGCCGCGCGCCGCAACCGCGCCCAGGCGCCCGCCAGGGGCGAACGGGGGAGGAGGACGCAGCGCGGCGTGAGGCCGCCTTCTCACCTTGACGGCGAGCTCCTTGCCGTTGATGGTGACGGCGTGCACCGTGGCGCTGCCTCCGTCGCCGAGCAGCTCCGCCCCGCGGTCAATCTGGTCAAACACCTGCGTGCGGAAAAAAAGATCTTGGGCGACGCGTTGCGCCGCCGGCGCGCTGGCGAAGTCAGCGCTCCAGGGACCGCAGGCAGGCATCATGCCGCCCCATGCCTGCCACCCTCTGCCGCTTGCGGCTGGTGCTGCGGGGGCGCGGGCCGCCTGGTCGCTCGTTTGCCCCCGAGCGCCCCAGAGGCGGCCCACCCCTTGCCGCAAGCCACGTGACCTTGCGCCCGCGACGCCGTTCGCCCCAGACGCCCGCAGCGCCACGCGCACCTGCTGCTGCAGGTTGTGCGGCAGGCCGCTCAGGTGCAGGCTCAGCTCGCCCTGCGCCCGCAGCACCAGCTGGTGCGCCCGCAGGTCCCGCAGCGCCCACCCCAACCGGTAGTCCATGTCCTCCAGCTGCGCGCACACGCGCGCGCACGCACGCACAGGACAAGCCTGCGTGTCGCGCAGCATCACAGCTGCCCACCGTCTCGCCCCTCCGCGCGCAGACCGTGCGCGTGCGCGCGTTCGTGCATCGCACAGCTGGCAGAGGCGCGGACAGCGCCCACGCGCCTGCTGCCGCCCTGCTTCCCAGCACGCCCGCCCGACCGAGGAGCCAGCTCAGCAGCGCCGCTCCAGCAATCCCCACACAGCCCGCTTCCGCTCACCTGCGCCTGCAGGTCCTCCACCTGCTTGCCCAGCTCGGCGCCGCCGCCCGCCGCCCCGCCGCCGCCGCCCTGCCGGCTGCCCTTGAGCGCCTCTAGCTGCTCGCACAGCTCGCTGTACTGCCGGTTCAGGTCCGTGTAGAGCTCCTGCGCCTGCGAGGCGCCACACAGGGGCGATGCCCACCCAGGTGGCGCGCTATGGCGCTTGCTCCAAAGCAAGGCATGCGGCGCAAAGGGCCTGGTAGCCCGCCTCTCTGTCGCACACACCGCCCCCCCCCCCGCCCTCACCTGCGACATTGCGTCCTGCGCCTCCTGCGACTTGAGCTCCGCCTGCTGCGCGCGCGCCTGCGCCTCGAGCCGCTCGCGCTGCGCGTCCTCCACCGCCTCGCGCATCTGCGCGGCGCCGGCGCAACAAGCGCGCGCTTGCTGTGTGTGCGTGTGTTTGCAGGGCACGCGCCAGGCACTCCCAGAAAGAGAGCGCTCACCTGCTGCAGCTGCTGCTGGAGCGCCGCCAGGCCGTCCCCGCTGCCGCTGGCGCCGTTGCCGTTGCCGTTGCTGCTGCCGTTGGTGCTGGGCGCGGCGTCCGCTGGTGACGCCGCCGCAGTTGCTGCCGACGACGTCGGGGAGGGCGCGACCGGCGCCGCGGAGGAGCTGCCGCCGCCGTTGCTGCTGCCACCACTGCCGCCCTCGGCTTGCGCGCTGGCGCTGCTGCTGCCTGACACGGAGCCGACGGCGGCCACCACCGCCGCGGCCAGCTGCGCCGCCATGCCCGGCAGCACGCCTGCGCTGTTGGCGCTGCCATTGGCGGTGTCCGCCTGGAGCTGAGCTGCCGCTGCGTCCTTGCCGCTGCCGTTGCCGTTGCTGCTGGACTCGGCGTTGGAGCCCTCTGCACGCAGGGGAGAGGAGACACGCACGGCAGGGACGGGGTCCCTGTGCAGCCCTCGCCAGCTCAGCCTGAGCGCCGCGCGCTGCAGCAACGTTCTGCGCAGCTCACCGCCCTGCGAAGCCTTGTTGGAGCTGGACGCAGAGGAGGACGCCTGCTTGCTCTCCTCCTCCTCGTCGAGCTTGAGGGCCGGCGCAGCGGCCGCAGAGGGAGGCGCGGCGCGGTGCGCCGTGCGCCATCGCCTGCTGCGGTGGCTCGCTGCTGCTGTCGGCGCCTGGCGCGGCGCGAGGAGCAGCGGTTGCGGCTGTGCGGGCTGATGCTGAGCGCCGCAAGTGTGGTGGAGGGCGACCAGAGCGCACGAGTCCCCACACTGCGCGGAGGAGGCCACGCAGCGCCGGTGCCTCCTGCTGACCGCTGCCGCGCTCGCCTGCGGCCCCAACGCCTCGCCGCTCAAGGCCTGCGCGCACAGGCGCAAAGCGATGCCACGCAATGCAAGCCATCCGCCGTCCGGCCCACGGTGTGGGACGCGCCCAATTGCGAGAGCGAGGCTGCCAGGCGCCTCGCTTCTGGCTGCGCCCCGTCCCGTCCCGTCTCCTGGACGAGGCCCCCTTCTGCAACTCCTCGTCGCCAGGGAGGTGTGCGGCCGCTTTACCAGCATCCTCACCGCGCCGACGACGCGCTGCGGCACCGCCAGCGTCACAGGCTTCATCGACGCAGATGCTGAAGGGACGCCTGCAGCCCGCTGCGCTGCTGCCCCAGCGTTCGCGGCCAGCACAGGCATCCTGAGCTCCTCTGCAGGTGGACCGACGACAAGCGAAGATGTGCCTGCCTAAAGCACGCTCACGGCGCACGAGGTAAACGAACCGGATGCGGCCGTGCAGGCCGTGCTGCATGCACAGCGCAGTCCAAGCCCGAAACCGACGCGGAAGCTTGCCCTCCCTCGCCCTGCCTCCCCCTCTTCCGCGCCTCTTGGGTCGACTCGCTCGGTCCCCGCACCGACACCCCGCCAGCAAGGATGGGCAAGAAGGGCAAGGGAACGGGATCGTTCGGTGAGAGCGTGCGCGAGCGAGGGGAGCTTGGGCGCGCCCGAGCGTAGCAATCGCCAGCTTCGCATGGCAGATTGCCGCAGATGGTCTCTGACGACGCTCTGCGTTCGGCGCCTTCCCTCTTCGCAGGCAAGCGCCGCAACAAGACGCACACGACGTGCCGGCGGTGCGGGCGGCACAGCTACCACATCCAGAAGCTGACCTGCTCGGCGTGCGGCTACCCCGCGGCCACCAAGCGCACCTGTGAGCGTGCGCGGGGGCGCATTCAGTACACGGCCCTCGGAGCTGCTCGGGAGGAGGACGGCGTGCAGCGGTGCCACAGCATTGACGGAACCGGGAGGCTATCGACGCAGTGGTTGCTGGGCAACCACGCCGCGTCGGCTCGCTGCTGCGGGGGACGACGATCTCGCGATTTCGCTTCCTCTCCACGCTCGCGCACGCGCAGACCAATGGGGCCAGAAGGCCATCCGCCGCAAGACGACGGGCAGCGGGCGTCTTCGCTACATGAAGACGCTGTCCCGCCGCTTCAAGAACGGCTTCCGCGAGGGTGAGCGGGAGCAGGGGCAGCACGAGCGTGCAGGGGCAGCAGGAGCAGCTGCAGCAGCAGCTGCAGGTGGTCCAGCTGAAGGTGGAGCTGGAGCAGCAGATTCGGGCATGCTGCCGTGTGGCGGCGGGCGCTCGTCGCCATTGGCAGCACGCAGCACCACTGGGAGCACCTGCAGCAGCACGAGCAGCAGCATGAGAGTGTCAGCTCTGTGGGGAGCGCTGGTGCACAGCGTCGTGGCGTGGGAGCAGGCAGCACCGCAGACGCAGCATCAGCGACGGCATGCACCCGGAGGCGGCACAGCAGGGCAGCGGCAGCGGGGTCAGCAGGCGCACAGCCGGCAGTTGCTCCTCAACAGCATGCCGGGCTCACGATGCGGTGCGCTCTTCCTCCCTGTGCGTGTGCTCGCAGGCTCCGAGGCCAAGAAGCAGGTGGCGGCGGCGTAAACGCCTTTCCACCTGGCAGCGGCGCACTTCTTCTTGGCGGGCTGCAGCTGGCGGCGATGGCTGTGCCCAGCATGCAGTGAGCGGCCCTCTTCGTCTCCTCCTGCAACCGCACACGCAGCCCCGACGTGGAAGCCACTGGGCGTGGGCTGATGGGCAGACACTGGCAGAGCGGCTGCAGCTGCGGGCGGGCCGGAGGGGGCTCCACGGCCAGGAGATGGCTCACCTGCCGCTTGTGGGCTGAGGAGGGGGGCAGGCGCAGGGCAGCGCGCGCGGCGTGGGTCGCGGCCGTCTGGGCCGGCCAGCAAGAGCCACCAGCAGCAGCTGCAGATACAGCAGCAGCTTGCAAGCTGCAGCAAGAGAGGCCCTGCCCTCCCTTGGGTGCCCGACCTCACGAAGCGAGCAGAAGCGCTCTCGAGCGGCACACAAGCTCAGGCTGCGACACACCCGCGAGCGTGCACACGGCGAGAGGCTCCTGAGAGACTCCTCGCGCGAGCCAGAGCCGCTTTGCTGCTGCTCGAGGAGCGCAGCAGACCAGAGAGCAGAGCGCCAGCCTGAGCAGCAGCAGACGCCCTCACAACGCTGTGCTCGGCAGTCAGCCTCAGCTCAGAGAGGCTTTGGCGGCCCTGAGCCCCTTCCTGACAGCGCGGACCTGGGCGTCCGTCCCCGCGCGCGTCATGGCCTCGCCGCGCAACCCCTACAGCTACCTGCAGGCCAAGGGCGAGGGCAACAAGGGCGCCAGCTACAAGTACACGTGGCGGCCTGACTGGCGCGTGCCTCCGGGCGTCAGCCAGTGGAAGGTGCTGGCGCAGGTCGTGGCGCTCTGCGCCATCGCCGCCATCCCCGTCTACGGGCTGCCGTTCGTCAGGTGAGCAGGGAGTTCTGGGCTGCTGCTGCTGATGTGATGGAAGGAAGCACATGCGTGCTTGGGGCTGCGCCGGGAGATCGTCGGAAGGCACACTACGCGAGGTGACGCGTGGCCGCCGCCAATCGCGCCGCCACCGTGCAGCAAGCCCAAGGACGATGAGCGGCAAAAGTACCAGGACATGTACATGCGCATGAAGCAGAAGAACCGCGACGAGCGGCTCAAGTGGATCCAGTCGGACGACATGCCGTACAAGTAGTGCTGTGCTGGAGGAGGGGGCAGGCCAGGCGGGCGTGATGGCGCGGGCATGGAGGGGACCAGCACGGTCCGGCGTGGATTCAGAGCTCCAGGGGGCCAGGCCGCCGCCCCTGGCGCACACTGTCGAGCACACGTGCTTGCGCTGGGAGGGGAGCTCACGTGGTGCTGCACCACCGTGGCGACCATGACAACGACGATGATGCAGGATGCTGAGCACGATGAGATTGGGGCCTTTAATGCATGCGAGTGCCCAGGGCGACGAGGATGGCTCTTGCCCGGACATCAGGCAAGAGCCCCATCGTGTTGACGACCCAGCCGACGGCGGTGCCGTTCGCCGCCAGCGCCCTGGGTCATGCTGCTTGTGTGTCTGGGTTGCTGTCGCGTCGCCTGAGGACGCCCGTCGGCGACGACGCGTGGTGCGCGTTCCTGAGCTGCGTGCGCACGCCACGACCCCACGATGCGGCGCTGGCTGGTGCTGGCCTGCTGCAAACGACGTGCGTGGCAGGCCTGTGGGTTCCCTCTGGCCCCTTCCCGGTGCCGCCCCAGGTCAGGGAACCCCATGCGACCCCCCGCTCGCCCCACACTCAGCACCAGAAGACACCATCAGCAGCATGAGCTCACAGCTGCTCCTGTATAGTGGCGCGCTGACGCGCCAGTGCGCCGCGCACGAGCTGCTGCGCGGAGCTGCTTCAGCGGTGCTGCCGTTGGTCGCGCTGCAGCAGCAACAGCTCGCGGCCTCGGCGAGCGGCAGCGCAATTCGATGCGCCGGCGCTCGGCGAGCGATCCTCCCTACCTCAGCCGCAGCCGCAGCCGAGCAGGGGCCCGTCGTGCGGGAGGAGGGGGATTGCCGTGCGCGAAGCGGCGACCAGTGCAGCGCCAGCGGCAGGAGCAGGCAGTGGAGCGTGAGCGGCGGCCACCCGCCTTTCGCGCTGCTCGGGCACCAGCACCAGCAGCGGCGCACGCTGTTCGGCCTGTCCTCCGCACCCCCAGAGAGCAAGAAGTTCTCGCAGCGCCGGCTCGTGGGGTGAGTGGGTGTGCGCATGCTGCGTCCACGAGCGGCTTGTCAACGTCAGCTGCCTGACCCCAGGGCGCTGAGAGGATGCTCAGCGCGGAGGTGGCGCGTCGGTGACGTGGCCGGCCGTCGCCTCGGGGCCGCCTCCAACACGCACGCCCCTCCTTGGTGTGCACCTGTGCGCCACCCAGGTGGACCCCGGAGCAGCTCTACGCCGTGGTGTCGGACGTGGACGAGTACAGCAAGTTCGTGCCGTGGTGCCAGCGCTCGGTGGTGACCAAGCGCACGGGCGACAACTCGTACCTGGAAGCCGAGCTCGAGGTGGGCTTCCAGGTCCTGGTCGAGAGGTGAGCCTGACGCAACGCATGTGCTTTGCGTTCGCGCGCACCTCTCTGTGTTGGGGCCGGGGCGTTGAGTGACGGACCCTGCTGGGCCGGGGGCGCGCCACCCTGCGGCGCAGGTACGTCTCCCAGGTGACGCTGCGGCCGGGCAAGCTGGTGCAGTCCAAGGTGCAGGACAGCATGCTCTTCCACCACCTGGACAGCACCTGGTCCATGGAGCCCGGCCCGGCGCCAAACACGTGCTGGCTCAACTTCCATGTGGACTTTGCCTTCAACAACGCGCTCTACGGGCACCTGGCCGACGTCTTCTTCTCAGAGGTCCGTGTTCGCAAGCACTTGGGGACGCTTGTGGTGTGCAGCCCTTGTTCCGGCGCCCCGGGCAGGCTGCCGACTCGACCGGCGCTCTCGTGCCTCCGCCCCCATATGCTTCCCATATGCAGGTGGTGCAGCGCATGGTGTCGGCGTTCGAGAGCCGCTGCCACCAGCTGTACGGCGCCTCGTCGCTCGTGCGCCCGGCCACCGCCAAGACGCGGCAGGTGGCCCCGCACGCCGCAGCTGCAGCGCACCGGCACCACGCTGCCGCTTCGCCCGCAGCTGGCGTGGGGGCGCGCACCCAGGCGCAGCGCGTGCAGGCAGGCACAGGGGCGCCCAGCGGAGCTGCGGGGGCGGCGCGGCACACACCGCAGCAGCAGCAGCGGCGGCCATGCGTGGCGGCCGGCGGCGACGCGGACGACGCAGCGGGGGCGGTGCAACCAGCCAGGGGCTCGTAGTCGTGTATTCGTGTATTCGTGCGGGGCGGTATGAGCGCGGACACTGTGCGTGAGCTCGTGTTGCCGTTCGAGCGTGAGCGTGAGCGGGTGCTGCGGTGCCGGATGAGCGCGGGTTTGGTGTATGCATGTGCAAGGATCGGACTCGCGGGCTGCATGAGTGGCTGGGCACGCCCCTGCTGAGGTCCCCTGCGCGTGCCCGTGGCGCGATCCTGACGCGGCAACGCTCCATGCGCCGCCATACCCTGATGACCCCGCACGCGCAGCAGCAGAGCCCAGGTATCCAGGCAGCAAGCAGCACAGCAAGCCGGCAGCAGGGATGTGCTCTGGTCTCTGAGGCCATGACCAAGACATCCGCTCGCACGTCGCAGAACAACACCGCCAAGTCCCTCAAGCGGCGCTTGCACGACGCGTTCGAGCTGGCGGAGCAGCAACAGCCGAGTCGCCGCCCAGGCGGGGCCCAAGTGCGTCGCCCTGGCGCCAGCACAAGCAGCAGCGCTCGGGGATCCCCGCCCAGCAACTAAGCGCGGGCGCCGCAGGGACGGCGGAGGCCGCCTGCAGATGCATCGTGGTGTCTCAACTATGTGCTGCCGCGTCGTGGCGGCGCCGCGTGCCTCCGCTCGCGCTGCAGACGATTCGAGCCTTGGTCGACACGCTCAGCCAGGCCGGCGCCAACTCGGGGCCCGACAGGACAGCGCTCAGGCGTGCGGCGCACTCGCTCGCCGAGCTCTGCAAGCAGGGTGCGTGCGTTCAGGGGTGAACCCGAGGGTCGTTGGAGTTTGGGCACTCTGGGCGCCACCTTGGCGCGCCACCCAGGCCCCGCAGCGACGCAGCGGCGCGCGGCGAGTGCCCTGGGCAGCAGCAGGAGCAGCCCGCGCAGCGTCCGAGGGGCGCTGCGTGCGGCTTTGCGCGCAACTGCACCCATCACGCCAGTAGCGCCCCCAAGCGGCGCAGCGGGCGCAGAGGCCCACAAGTGGCGCTCTGCGTCGTGTGTGCAGATGAGAGCCTGGACATGGTGGTGGCCGAGGGCGCGATAGAGGCCGTCGTGCCGCTGCTCTACCTGCACCAGGCGTCCACGGGCTCCACCACGCCCGGCGATGGCACGCCGCAGCTGCCGTGAGTCTCGGCCCGCAAGAGCAGTCGCACAAGGGGTGGCCGTGGGCGTGCGAGAGTCCCAGGGACCAGCGGCCGGCGCGCAGCGGGCAGCCGTGCGCCGCCGCCGCGACAGCTGGCGGCTGAAGCGCCTTCGACCCCGCCGTGCGGCGCGCGCAGGAGCCAGCACGAGGAGCTGGAGAAGGAGGCGAGCTTCATCCTGGGCCTGCTGGCCGTCAAGCCCGAGTACCAGTCGCGCATCGCGCAGTGCAACGCGCTGCCGGGCCTGGTGCGGCTCCTGCGCGAGCACCGCATGAGCACCGTCACCAAGGCGCAGCCGGGCAGCGGCGGCGCCGCCAGGAGGGCCGCCGACGCCATCACCAACCTGGCGCACGAGAACGTCGAGATCAAAAACATGGTGCGGAGCGCCACGGCAGCTCCCGCAGCTCACACAGGGCCCCGCGCCGCCTCCCGAGGGCGGCGGTGGCCCCCGGCGCGCGTACTGCGACGCGCGTACTGCGGTGGGACGTCACGTGGGGCGATTGGTGGGCGCGTGCGCAGGTGCGGGAGCAGGGCGGCATCCCCCCACTGGTGGCGCTGCTTGAGGCCATGGACCTCAAGGTGCAGCGGGCGGCGGCCGGCGCGCTGCGCACGCTGGCCTTCAAGAACGAGGAGAACAAGAAGCAGATCGTCGAGTGCGGCGCGCTGCCGGTGCTCATCCAGATGCTGCGCTCAGAGGACTCTGGCGTGCACTACGAGGCCGTCGGCGTCATCGGCAACCTGGTGCACTCGTCGCAGCAGATCAAGCGGCAGGTGCGCGCCACCACCACCACTTGCCCTCTCATCAAGCGCCCACGCAGGCAGCGCACGGTCTCTCATCCCGAGCTCGTCCGCTGGCGGGCGACGAAGGCGGGCGCTGTGCGTGCTGCGTGTGCGCGGCGCAGGTGCTGGAGGAGGGCGCGCTGCAGCCCGTCATCAGCCTGCTGCAGAGCCCGTGCCACGAGAGCCAGCGCGAGGCGGCGCTGCTGCTGGGGCAGTTTGCCACCACCGACACAGACACCAAGGTGCGCCGCACACGCTTTCTCGCGCGCCCCTCTCGCGTGTGGGGCAGGCCCGGGCCCTGCTGAGGCACAACTCGTCCGCAGCGCACCGATGCTGGTAGCGAGCACCACGCGTGCGTCGCTGTGTGTGTGCGCTCGTGGCAACTGCAGGCCAAGATTGTGCAGCGGGGCGCCGTGCCGCTGCTGGTCAACATGCTCTCCCAGCCCGACGCCAGCCTCAAGGAGATGGCCGCCTTTGCGCTCGGCAGGTGCGCCCTCGCGCGCTCAACAAGCCCCGCACGCGCGCAAGCGCGCGGCCGCGCTCTCGCACCAAGCTCGGTTGAGCAGCGCTCGCACGCTCAGCAGCATGCGTGCCCTGCTCCCCTCGCGCTGCGCGCAGGCTGGCGCAGAACGCGGACAACCAGGCGGGCATTGTGCAGAGCGGCGGGCTGGTGCCCCTGCTCGACCTGCTCGAGTCCAAGCACTACAACCTGCAGCACAACGCCGCCTTCGCGCTGTACGGGCTCGCCGACAACGAGGACAACATCCCAGACATCATCCGCGTGGGCGCGCTGCAGCGGCTCATGGAGTGCAGCGAGCGGCTCTCGGTGCAGGTGCGCGGTGCCGTGTGTGCGTGCCTCGCCGCGCGCGCAGAGGGAGGGCCTGCGGCGCAGCGGGCGGCAGCGCATGCCCACACACGGTGCGCCGCCCTCGCTCACCCCGTCCTCGCGCCGCTCTTGTACTGCGCTCGCTCCCGCTCGCGCAGGCGTCCAAGGACTGCGTGCAAAAGACCATCACGCGCATGGAGCAGAAGCTGACGGGCCGCGTGCTCAACCACGTGGTCTTCATGCTGCGCTCCAACGACCGCCAGGTGCAGCAGCGCGCCGCCATGTCGCTGGCCAAGCTGGCGCCCGAGCCGCAGATCAAGAGCATCTTCGTCGACAAGCGAGGGCTCGACGTGCTGCTCGACATGCTCGTCGACTCGGTGAGGCCCCTCTTGCAGCGTGCGCCCTGGCCGCAATGCCGCGGCCCGGCGGGCCAGACGGCTGGGCGGCGTGTGCCCTGGCCGCGCTGCCGCCGGCGGGCCGCACAGCTGGGCGCACCGCCAGCGAGACCCGGACGGGGCGCGCCGGCGGGGGATGCAGGCGCAGGCGGAGGCCTGCAAGGACGAGACTTGCCCGGGCTCACGGCGGGGCGTGGCGCTTGCTCTGCGATGCTGTGGTATTGCGGCGCAGTCGCTGGACACTCAGATGCAGCGCGAGGCGGCGCACTCGGTGCTGGAGCTGGCGCGCAAGATCAACGCCACGGCGCCCATCGACTGCTTGCCGGCGCAGCCCGCCAAGACCGTCTACCTCGGCGCGCAGGCAAGTCCGTGGTGGTGCTTTCGCCTCGCCTCTCCGCTTCCGCGCGGAGCAGGCCTGTTGCGCTTGACCGCCGGCCCTTCTCAGCGTGGCCCGTTCGTGTTTGCTTGCGTGCGTGCCCCGCAGTACGTCAACAACAGCACGCTCTCAGACATCACGTTCCTCGTCGAGGAGAAGAAGTTCTACGCGCACCGCATCGCGCTGCTGGCCAGCAGCGACGCCTTCCGCGCCATGTTCAGCGGGGGCTACAGGGAGAAGGTGCGTGCGGCCTGGCCTCTGCACGCCGGGTGGGCTCGCGCACGTCCCCACGGCACGAGGGCACTGTGCGCAGCGTCGTCGCCGGCCTCAGAGGCCTCAGAGCCTCAGAGCCAGACGCGCTGCCCGCGCCTGCGTTTACACGCGTGCAGGAGGCGGCCACCATCGAGATCCCCAACATCTCCTTCCGGGTCTTCCACTGCATGATGCAGTACATTTACACGGGCAACGTCGAGGTGGAGCCCGACATTGCCTCGGAGCTGCTCCAGGTGCGCCCCACCAGCGCGCTCCGCCCCCCAACCTCTCGCCGCCGCTCTGCAGGCAGCGCCGTGCCACTGCCTGCGACGCGCTTCGGGTGCGCGCCTCAGCGCACCCTCCCTGAGCACCGCACGGCGCGCCTCCCCCCTGGGTTCGTTCCTGCCGCGCAGGCCTCGGACCAGTACCTGCTCGAGGGGCTCAAGCGGCTGTGCGAAATGTGCATCGCCGGGCAGCTGTCGGTCGAGTCGCTGACGCCCACCTTTGAGCTCAGCGAGGCCTTCTCGGCGCCCCAGGTGAGCGCGCGCGCTCCCCCACGCCTCGAGAACAGCGTTCAAGGAGGCGTCCGCGGGAGCACGACAAGGCGAAGTGTGTGCGCGCGTACACACTTGAGCCGCGCGTGGCAGCTGCTGCTCGCCGCGACGCTGCCCAGCTCACGCGGCCCTCGCCGCCCGCCCACCCTGTCACACCTCGCAGCTGGCCAAGCGGTGCGTGCTGTTTGCGCTCGAGCACTACAACGAGGTGCTGGCGTCGTCGGCCAGCCAGTCCGAGTACAACAAGCTCATGGCGCGCATGGTGCCCTACCTCAAGACCAGCCTGGTGGAGGACTGCGGCAAGGCCAGCGGCGCCGCCAAGGCCGCCGCCAACCAGGACGCCTGAACAGCAGGCCGCAGGCGACGGCGCCTTTGCGCCCCCAGAACGGCTTCTGAGAACGCCTGATTTCCCTGCTTTGTGGGCCTTGCGATGACGACGACGACGACGGCAGCGGGTGCGGAGCGCCAGCTGCGCTCCCGCCGACGATGATGACCTGTATGGACGCTCTCCCTCCTGCAGCACGAGGGCGGGCGGCGGGGATTGACTTGGCTTGCCCTGCAGACGGGGCGCGTGGAGCACCCTGGGGCTGCCCACCAGACGCGTGACTTGGGCCCTGCCATGCCGTGCCGCCCGCCTTGGGCAGGGGGGCGATGGGCCCGCCCCGCTCCGACACACACTTGACGACTCGCACTTGTCCCGGGGTGTGGTACACGCAATCCTCTGCTGCTGCTGTGCGCCTCTGCCGTGCGTGTCGGCGCAGCGTAGTAGCTCCCTGGAGCCTCTTTGCTAATTCATCGACGTGAGATGGGGGGGCGCTCACCAGTCCACAACGCACCCGCGCCCAGTGTCGGGTGGGGCGCCCGCGCCTCTTGTGTGTTTGCGTTCCAAGGAGACCGCGCTGATCTGTTTTCTCTCTTGTCTTGCAGCAGCAGTGTTGCGTCCGCGTGCGAGCCCGCCTCCCCTTTCCCCCGAGCAGTGCAGGAGTCCCCTGGACGCCACGTGCGGCGCTGCTGCTGCAGTCTGCGTTTGCCGCTTGCCCCTTTGAGCCTGTGTTTCCTGCGTTTCGAATGCCTGGCTGGAAGATGGCCTTGATGAACCGTTAAGCGACGCTCGCTCCGTTTGTTTGCGCTGACTGCCGGGACGCTCCCTGGGGTAGGCAAGATGCCCAGGCCTCCCCCGTCAGCGCAACCCCTGCAACTTGCCGCAGCAATCACGAGGGCTGCAGAGAGCCCTGGCGGGCTTTTCTCAGACCGCCAAGCCCGGACGCCCATGCGGCAGTACAGCACCCGTGCCGCACCCAGGAAGCGCCCTCTTCGTCGCCTCCCGACCGTGCCGCACCCGCCCCTTCTCCGAGATGGTGCGTGTCTTGCGCCAGGGGGCCGCCGCCGCTCGCTCGCTGCGCAGGAGGCCCACAACCAGAATGGCGCCCCCTCGGCCTCCTCCCCGCGCAGGCCAAGCGCACCAAGAAGGTCGGCATCGTCGGCAAGTATGGCACCCGCTACGGTGCCAGCTTGCGTAAAATCATCAAGAAGATGGAGGTCAGCCAGCACTCCAAGTACGCGTGCCAGTTCTGCGGCAAGGTGAGCGGCGGGGCGAAGCGCCGCAGCGGCCACGCAGCGCAGGTCGGCCCAGCGCCGCATGCCGCCAGTTGGACAGCGCCCGCGTGGCGCGCGGGCGGGGGACTCGTCCGTGAGATCCTGCTCCTGCCTGGGCGCGCGCGAACGCCGTGGCCCGCAGTTCGCCGTGAAGCGCAAGGCGGTCGGCATTTGGGGGTGCAAGGCCTGCGGCAAGGTCACGGCTGGCGGCGCCTACGTGCTCGCGTGAGTGGCTCGTCCTTCTGGCCTCCTGGCCGCAGCAAACAGAGGGAGAGGAGCAGCAGCAGGGAGGAGCAGCGCTGCAGGGGCAGCAGGTGGTTGGCGTTTACGCTCGTGGTGCGCTCCTGGTGCTGCTGGTTGGTGCGCGCAGGACGGCGTCGTCGCTCACCGTGCGCTCCACCATCCGCCGCCTCCGCGAGCAGACCGAGGCGTAGAGCAGCCAGCAGCATGCAGTCTGTAGCGCTGATCCTCTGCTCCGACCGTCTGTGCAACACGTCTTCTCAGCGGCAAGGGGCACCTGGCGACGGGTCTGGGGGCGAGCTCCTCTCGCGGTGGTGGGGCAGCAGCCGCTGCCCAGCCCGGCAGCTGGACCAGGTGGCGCGCAGCGCAGGGAGGACAGCTCTTTGGGGCCGGAGAAGCTCTTCTTCCTCACGCCTCTGGACGTTGGGGTGGCAGCGGCGAGCGTTTGCAGCAGAAGCGGGGAGCAGGAGGAGTCGTGTCGGCGCCGAGGGGCGCAGGCGGGAATGTTGTGCCGTCCGTCAGGTGGTCAGGCACGCAAGCAGCGCGCAGGGGATGTGGGGCGGCGTGTCAGCATGGCTGGACGCGGCTCCATGTGCACCACCAGCGCGGGCCTCTTTTGTTCACATGCGCGCGTGCTCCAGCCTCGCAAAAGCACGCGTCGCTCGTGGGATGTGGTGGAGGAGTTTAGTAGAACAGGCGAGCCGTGGTGTTGGTGGTGCCGCCCGTGCCCGACTTGGAGCTCAGGATAATGCCGACTGCAGACAGGTGCGTTCAGGTGCGAGAGAGAGAGAGAGGTGGCAGCTCCGCGCATCGCAGGCACGTGAGCTGCTTGCCTGCTGCTGCCCGCCGCTGCCGCGCTCCCACACCCGCAACACGCCCCTCCTCACCGATGAGGCCATACAGCGCCAGAGCCTCGGCGAAAATGAGGATGAGAATCATGCCGACGAAGAGCTTGGGCTGCTGCGCGTTGGCCCTGCAGACGCACGCGACGCGTCCCAAACAGCAGGGCCGCACGCGTCGCTTCAACCCGCCCCGTGCTCCGCTCCCCCTGCTCCTGGCAGGCCGTCAGCACAAGCTGTCCACATCGCCCCTCCCCACACGCTGGGTGCTGCATCACAGCACAGCACTGCTGTCCATCCCTCACGACGCACGCACCTGACGCCCGCGTCGCCGACGATGCCGATGGCCATGCCTGCCGCGAGGCCGGCCAGGCCGCAAGCCAGGCCGGACGCCAAGTGCGCGAAGCCATCGAACAGCCGGTACTTGTCTGGGTTCACTGCGC
>VFQP010002505.1_pt1 | contig 20328 bp, 17 predicted proteins | sample 3512351 | NCBI WGS metagenome assembly VFQP01 (sample SAMN10412372, study PRJNA504923) | tailings metagenome | isolation source: Relicate 1 Philex TSF1 revegetated site | place: Philippines: Tuba, Benguet | collected 2017-08-29
GCATGGGCGCGAAGCGCTGCACGTACCAGCCGTTCTGCAGGCGCAGCGGCTTGAATTCGTCGTCACCCAGCGTACCGGCCTGCCAGCGAGTCAACTGATCGCGGAACTGGGCGGCGCGCAAGTGCACGAACTGGCGGTCGAATTCGGAGTATTGGTACATCGTTGTCGTGGGCAAAGGAATTCAGAGGACTTTAGGGACAACGGCATATATCCCAAACGATTTTTTGTTCATGGGTATATAGCCTCCCTGCATATGTAAATGCGGAGAACGCGCATCGCCCAGAGAAACACCCGTTCATCCGTCCAGAACGACCGCACATCGTGTTTGCCGTCGTAACATTCGTGGCATGCAGAAACAGCGCATCCTGGTCAGCGTGGTGGGTTTTTCCGATGTGGAGCGGCACGCGCTCAACACGATCTTTCGCCTGTCCCGGGGTCGCGAGGTGACCTATGCGCCCTGGGTGCCGCTCACGCCACCCGGCATGAAAGCGCCCGTTGGCATGGCCCAGGTCGCGCTGGTCGATGGGGAAAGCGCCGAGGCGGTGCTGGCCCATGCCAAGGAAATGCCGGCGGGCCAGCGGCTGATCTGGGTCGGACCCGACGCGCCCGAACACGCCTGGCGCGTGCTGGATCGGCCGATCGAATGGGCGGCGGTCCTGCACGACCTCGACGCCGTGTTTGCCGCGCACCAGGCCGATTCAGGGCTGCTCGACCTGGACGTCACCTCGCCTTCGCCGCTGGACCTGGCGCTCGACCTCGACATGGAAACCGCCGCCGAGCCAGTCCGGCGCGCGCTTGTGGTCAGCGAAGACCCCGAGGAGCGCACCTACCTGCGCACTCGTCTGGCGCTGGCTGGCGTGGTGCATGTCGACGAGGTGATCGACACCGAGATGGCGGTCGAGCTGCTGAGCCGCCAGGCTTACCTGTGCGGCTTCTTCAACCTGGACGACCATCATATGGACGTGTGGTCGCTCATGCGCGTGTTCGTGCAGCGCAACCCGCAGGCGCTGGCGTTGGCCACCAGCGAGCTCGCTGGCCCCTTGGCCGGCTGGTGGCGCCGGCGCCGGGTGCGCCGCGACGTGCATCGCGTGGGCGTGACGGCCCTGCTGGAGCGCCCGTTGCAGCCGCGCCAGATCTCGGAGTGGCTGGAACTGATCTGAGCCTCAGGCCTGCTGGCGACGGGCCTGGCGCCAGGCAAAACGCGCCGGATCCAGGGCCGCGACGAGGTCGGGCTCCACTGGCGTGGTTTGGCCTTCCATCTGCGCCGCCAGCAGTCCGGCGCACCAGTGGGCCAGCGTGATGCCGCGAGACCCCAGGGCACTCAGCAGGTACAGGCCGGGATGCCGGGGCGTGTTTGCCAGCGGCACCTGGCCACGGCGCGAACCGGCTGCGGCCATGTGGTCGCTCAGCGCCTGCGCGTGCGGCACGGCACCCACCAGGGGAAGGCGGTCCAGCGACGCGCAACGCACCTGAGCCCAACCCTGCAGCCCGGCGCTGGCCATCAGTTGGCGCAAGTGCTCGGCGGCGGGCGGGCAGATCGATTGCAGGCTGCCTGCATTGGCCTCATGGGCTTCGGCCGTGACGTGGGTGCTGGAATCCCCCCGTGTGTAGGTGGACCCCATGGCCCACAGGCGCGCTGGCCACTCGGGTGGCAGGCCACTGTCTTCATACCGCGGCACGAAAACCCCGCTGTCGCGCTGCGGCCGTTCGGCCAAAGGCATGCCCGACAGCGTCGCCAGGCTCATCTGACCCTTCACCGGCCGCAGCGGCAGGTGGTCCGGTTCCATGAGGGCGCTGGCCTGGGTCAGGAGAGCATGGCTGCCATGGGCGGCGGTGACCACGGCCACCGGGGCCTCGGCCAGCCACTCGCCAGTTGCATCTCTGGCTTGCCATGTGCCCGAAGCCGAGCGCTCCAGGCGCGCCACGCGGGCCGCCCAGCGCGGTGACACCTGGCTGCCGGCCTCCGCCAGCCAGGCCTGGACGAGCGCCGCGGGCCTGACCAGGGCGGCTGGCCAGCGGCCCGGGTCGTGGCCCAGGTTGTCGACCTCGCAGGCCTGCCAGCCCTGGCCCTGGGGCACCAGGCGTTGCAACTCGGCCAGCGTGGACTGCATGCCCAGCGCAGACAGGCGGGAAAGCGGTGTGGGTGCGCGGGTGACGTGGGGGCTGAGCATGCCGACCGGCAGCGCGGAAGCGCCGCGGGCGGGGCCGTCAGCGGCGTCCAGCAAGGTGGTGTGCCAGCCCCGGCGCGCCAGCTGCGCGCAAACCGCGGCCCCGGCGAGACCGGCACCGATCACCAGGGCGTGGCGGTGCGATCCGCCGGCGGCGTTCACTCGTCGCGGGGCGGCGGCACGAAGCCGGCGGCGGCGTCGGCGCCTTCACCGAAGAAATGCTTCTCCATCTGCCGCGCCAGGTACTGGCGGGCGCGCGCGTCGGCCAGGTTGAGCCGGTTTTCGTTCAGCAGCATGGTCTGGTGCTTGAGCCAGGCGGCCCAGGCTTCTTTGCTGACGTTTTCGAAGATGCGTTTGCCGAGTTCGCCGGGGTAGGGCGGAAAGTCGAGTCCTTCGGCTTCCTTGCCGAGCTTGATGCAGTTCACGGTGCGTGCCATGGCGTTCCTGAGGGTTGATTAGATGATCTGGTTATAACGAATGGAAGAATTAATTCGTTCCAGAACAGGTGGATCGCCGGCATGATCCCGGCTTTGCGGGTGTTCCTGGGAGGTCGGGCCGAAGGCCGAGCGCCACTGTAGCAAGGTTTGGGTGCGTTGCCCCGACAAGGCCACGGCCGCACCAGGCGCATGGGTTCCTACAATACCGGGTTACCGTTCACAGGACTTGTTTTCCATGAGTGCATTTCAGGAAGAGCGCGTGTTGAGCGTCCACCACTGGACCGACCGGCTGTTCAGCTTCACCACCACGCGCGATGCGTCGCTGCGGTTTTCCAACGGCCACTTCACCATGATCGGCCTGCGCGTCAACGACAAGCCGCTGCTGCGCGCCTACAGCATCGTCAGCCCGAACTACGCCGACCACCTGGAATTCCTCAGCATCAAGGTGCAGGACGGCCCGCTGACCTCCCGGCTGCAACACATCCAGGTGGGCGACACGATCATCGTCGGCCGCAAGCCTACGGGCACCCTGCTCATCGACTACCTGTTGCCGGGCAAGCGCCTCTACCTGCTGGGCACCGGCACCGGCCTGGCGCCGTTCATGAGCATCGTGCGCGACCCCGAGACCTACGAACGCTTCGAGCAGGTGATCGTGGTGCACGGCGTGCGCCAGGTGAACGAACTGGCGTACCGGGAGTTGCTTTCCCACGACCTCGTCAAGGACGAGATCCTGGGTGAGATGGTGCAAGGCAAGCTGCTGTACTACCCCACCGTCACGCGCGAGCCTTTCGTCCATCAGGGGCGTATTCCGCAGCTGTTGAGTGAGGGCGTGATCGCCAAGGACCTGGGCCTGCCGCTGTTCAACGCTGCAGAGGACCGCGTGATGATCTGCGGCAGTCCTGAGATGCTTCGCGATTTGAAGGCACTTTGTGAGAAAACCGGACTCAAGGAAGGCAACACCACCACCCCGGGCGATTTCGTGATCGAACGCGCCTTTGTGAGTTGAGGACTTCCACCTTGTTCGCCAGCCTGTCCACCGCCTCCCAGCGCTCGCCTTTCGAGAGCCACCCCCGCCAGATTCTGGCGCTGATTGCCCTGGCCTGCGTGGCCATGCTGGCCTACGGCATGTACCTGCAGCACGTGGTCGGCCTGGAGCCTTGCCCCATGTGCATCGTGCAGCGCTACGCCCTGGTGCTGGTGGCGCTGGTGGCCGGCATCTCCGCAGCTTTACGCGGCCATGGTCTGCGCCGCGCGGGCGTGGGCCTGATGGGCGTGTTCGCGGCTTTCGGTGCCTTCGTGGCCGCGCGCCAGAGCTGGCTGCAATGGAATCCGCCCGAGATCATGAGTTGCGGGCGCGACTTCTTCGGCATGATCGAAGCCTTCCCGCTGCGCCGCGCCATTCCCATGATCTTCCGCGGCACCGGCGATTGTTCGGTGATCGACTGGACCTTCCTCGGCCTGTCGATCGCGAACTGGTCCTTCCTGTGCTTCTCGGCCATTGCCCTGCTGGCCGTGGCGCTGTGGGTGAAACGACCCGCCGCCTGACGCGGCCCCTGCCCTTGGGGGCCTTCAGCTCAGCTTTTTCACCAGCACCTGGCTCTTGCGGTCCCAGTTGTACTTGCGCTTGCGCGCCTCGGGCAGCCAGTCGGCGCTGACCTGCACGAAGCCGCGCTTGACGAACCAGTGCATGGTGCGCGTGGTCAGCACGAAGATGCTTTGAAGGCCCTGCGCCTTCGCCCGGGTTTCGATCCGCTTGAGCAGCCGCTCGCCATCGCCCTGGCTCTGCGTCTGGGGTGACACGGTGAGCGCCGCCATTTCGCCGGTGCGCTCTTCGGGATAGGGATAGAGCGCGGCACAGCCAAAGATCACGCCATCGTGTTCGATGATGGTGTAGTTGCCCGCGTCGCGTTCGATCTCGGTGCGGTCGCGCTTGACCAGGGTGCCGTCCTTCTCGAACGGCTCGATCAGCGCCACGATGCCGCTCACGTCGTCCATGGTGGCCTCGCGCACGCTCTCCAGCTTCTCGTCCACCACCATGGTGCCGATGCCGTCGTGGGTGTAGATCTCCAGCAGCAGCGCGCCGTCGACCGCAAAGGGCAGGATGTGGCTGCGTTCCACGCCGCCCTGGCAGGCGCGGATGCAGTGCTGCAGGTAGAAGGCGGTGTCGGTGGGGTGCTCGGCCTTGGGCAGGCTGGCCAGCAGGCGCTGGGCATCGGCCAGCGGCAGCTCGGTGTCGATCTCGCTGTCGGGGTCGGCCGCGTCCACGCGGATGCCCGGGATCTCGGTGAGGAACATCAGCTTGTCGGCCTGCAGCGCCACGGCCACCGAGGTCGCCACGTCTTCCATGGTGAGGTTGAAGGCCTCGCCCGTGGGCGAGAAGCCGAAGGGCGAGAGCAGCACCATGGCGCCCATGTCGAGCGTGCGCTGGATGCCGTCGGTGTCGACCTTGCGCACCAGGCCCGAGTGCATGAAGTCCACCCCGTCGATCAGGCCCACCGGGCGCGCGGTGATGAAGTTGCCCGAGATCACGCGCACCGTGGCGCCGGCCATGGGCGTGTTGGGCAGGCCCTGGCTGAACGCGGCCTCGATCTCGTAGCGCAGCTGGCCCGCGGCCTCTTGCGCGCAATCGAGCGCCACTTCGTCGGTGATGCGCATGCCGTGCGAGTAGCGCGCCTCGTGGTTCTTCAGGCGCAACTGCTCGTTCACTTGCGGCCGGAAGCCGTGCACCAGCACGATCTTCACGCCCATGCTCTGGATCAGCGCGAGGTCCTGCACGAGGTTCTGCAGCTTGCCCGCCGCAATCGCTTCACCCGCGATGCCCACCACCAGCGTGTTGCCGCGGTGCTTGTGGATGTAGGGCGCGACCGAACGGAACCACGGGACGAAGGTGAAGTTGAAGACGTTGGACATCGCAGGCGGGCGGGCAGGTCGGGTTCCGGGTGAGCGGGATAATCGCGGGTTGCCGATTGTGTCCCAAGTCCCTGTCTTGCCCGCCTTGTCCGCCGCCGCCCTCCGCCTCGAGTTCCCCGAATCGCTGCCCGTGTCCGCGCGCCGGCACGAGATCGAGGCCGCCATCCGCGAGCACCAGGTGGTCATCGTCTGCGGCGAAACGGGCTCGGGCAAGACGACGCAGTTGCCCAAGATCCTGCTGGCCATGGGGCGGGGCAAGCTCAACGCGAAGCCGGGCGAGCGCGGCCGCCTGATCGGCCACACCCAGCCGCGGCGCATCGCCGCGAGCTCGGTGGCCAAGCGCATCGCCGAAGAGCTGCAGACCCCGCTGGGCGAGGTGGTGGGCTACAAGGTGCGCTTCCAGGACCGGCTCTCGCGCGACGCGTCCGTCAAGCTCATGACCGACGGCATCCTGCTGGCCGAGACGCAGACCGACCCGGACCTGCGCGCCTACGACACCATCATCATCGACGAGGCGCATGAACGCAGCCTCAACATCGATTTCCTGCTCGGCTACCTGCGCCAGCTGCTGCCGCGCCGGCCCGACCTGAAGGTGGTGGTGACCTCGGCCACCATCGACGCCGACCGCTTCGCGCGGTACTTCGCGTCGAAGAACGGCCCGGCGCCCGTGCTGATGGTGTCAGGCCGGACCTTTCCCGTCGAGGTGCGCTGGCGCCCGTTCGAAGAGAGCCGCGACCACGACCTGAACAACGCCATCGCCGACGCGGTGGACGAGCTCTGGCGCGGCCCCGCTGGCGGCGACATCCTGGTCTTTCTTCCCGGCGAGCGGGAGATCCGCGAAGCGGCGGATCATTTGCGCAAGCACCTCTCGCATCAACCCTTGTTGCGCAACGCCGAGGTGCTGCCGCTGTTCGCGCGCCTCTCGCAGGCCGAGCAGGACCGCATCTTCCAGGACCACAGCGGGCGGCGCATCGTGCTCTCGACCAACGTCGCCGAGACCTCGCTCACGGTACCCGGCATCCGCTATGTGATCGATGCCGGCACCGCGCGCGTGAAACGCTACAGCTTCCGCCAGAAGGTGGAGCAACTGATGGTGGAGCCCATCAGCCAGGCGGCGGCCAACCAGCGCGCAGGTCGCTGCGGCCGCGTGGCCGATGGCATCGCCATCCGTCTGTACGACGAAGCGGGCTTCGCCGGCCGGCCGGCCTTCACCGACCCCGAGATCCTGCGCAGCTCGCTCGCCGGTGTGATCCTGCGCATGAAGGCCTTGCGCCTTGGCGCGGTGGAGGACTTCGCGTTCATCGAGGCACCGCAGAAGCGCGCCATCGTCGACGGCTACCAGTTGCTCGCCGAACTCGGCGCGGTGGACGAGGACAACGAGCTCACGCCGATCGGCCAGACGCTTTCCCGCTTGCCGCTGGACCCGCGGGTGGCCCGCATGATCCTCGAAGCGCAGCAGCGCGGCGCGCTCGACGAAGTGCTGGTCATCGCCTCGGCCCTGAGCGTGCAGGACGTGCGCGACCGTCCGATGGACAAGCAGGCCCAGGCCGACCAGGCGCACGCGAAGTTCGACGACGAGAAGAGCGAGTTCAGCGGCACGCTCAAGCTCTGGAAGTGGCTGGAGGACACCAAGGGTGGCCATGGCAAGGACCACAAGCTCAGCCACCGCCAGTACGACAACGCGCTGCGCGAGAACTTCATCAACGTGCGGCGCGTGCGCGAGTGGCGCGACATCCACACCCAGTTGCACACCGTGGTGGCCGAGCACAAATGGCGGCTGAACGACAAGCCCGCGAGCTACGAGCAACTGCACCTGGCCATGCTGTCGGGCCTGCTCGGCAACGTGGGCCAGAAGAGCGAAGCGGAAGACTGGTACCTGGGCGCGCGTGGCATCCGCTTCTACCGCCACCCGGGCGCCAACCTGAGCAAGAAGCCGGGCCGCTGGATCGTCTGCGCCGAACTGGTGGAGACCACACGCCTTTTCGGCCGTGGCATCGCCACCATCGAGCCGCTCTGGCTGGAGCAGGTCGGCGCGCATCTGATCAAGAAGCAGTTGCTCGACCCACACTGGGAAAAGAAAGCGGCGCAGGTCACCGCGCTGGAGCGCGCCACGCTGTACGGCCTGGTGGTCTACAGCAACCGCCGAACGGACTATGGCCGTGTGGACCCGGTGGGTGCGCGCGAGATCTTCATCCGCGAGGCGCTGGTTGCCGGCGAGTGGGACACGAAGCTGCCGTTCCTCGCGGCCAACCAGAAGCTGGTGCGCCAGGTGGGCGAACTTGAGCACAAGTCGCGCCGACAGGACGTGCTGGTGGACGATGAGCTCATCTACGCCTTCTACGACCAGCAGCTTCCCGCCAACATCTGCAACGGCGCGACCATGGAGCGCTGGTACCGCAACGCGGTGCGCGAGAACCCGAAGCTGCTGCTGCTCACCCGCGAGGAACTGATGCGGCATGAGGCCGCGGGCATCACCACGCAGACCTTCCCCAAGACGCTGCGCCTGGGGGGCGTGGATTGTGCCTGCAGTTACCTGCACGAGCCCGGCGACCCGCGCGACGGTCTGTCCGTCACGCTGCCGATCTTCGCCCTCAACCAGGCCAGCGAAGACCGCTGCGACTGGCTGGTGCCCGGCATGCTCAAGGAGAAGGTGCTGGCGCTGCTCAAGACCCTGCACCAGCGCCCGCGCTCGCGCCTGGTACCGCTGCCCGCCACCGCCGAACGCTTTGCGCAATCGCTGAGCGAGCCTGCGGTGTTTGGCGTCGGCAATTTCATCGATGCCGTGCTGAAACGGGTGCGCGAAACCACGCAACTCGACATCCAGCGCGCCGACCTCAAGGCCGACATGCTGAGTGCGCACCATTTCATGCACCTGCGCGTGGTGGACGAGCACGGCCGGCAACTCGGCCAAGGCCGCAACCTGGCCGCGCTCAAGGCCGAACTGGGGGCGCAGGCGCGAGGGGCATTCCAGGCGCTGGCGGCGCTCAAGATGGAAGACTTGCGCCCGGCGTCTCCTGTGCCTGCGAAGGCTGGCGCAGCGCCTTTGACACCCAAGCCTTCAGCCAGCCCTGCGCCATCGGCCAGCGCCACCCAACGCCACACCACCTGGGACTTCGGCGAACTGCCCGAGCTGATGGAAATCCGCCAGGGCCAGCAGACCTTGATCGGGTTTCCCGCCTTGATCGACGACGGGGATGCGGTGCGCATCGAGGTGTTCGACGAACCCGAGGTGGCGCATGCGCGGCACCGCGAGGGCCTGCGCCGGCTGTTCGCGATGCAGATCCGCGATGCGCTGAAGTACCTGGAGAAAAACCTGCCCGGCCTGCAGGCCATGGGTGTGGCCTACATGCAGGTGGGCAAGGAGGCAGGTGGGGGCGGCACGCTGGAGGAGTTGCGCGCGCAGATCCTCGAACTGGCGCTGGACCGTGCCTTCCTCACGGACCCGCTGCCCACCGACGCCGCCGCGTTCAAGCGGCGCGTGGAAGAGGGGCGCGGGCGTCTCACGCTGATCGCCAACGAGATCGCCCGCATCGCCGGTACCATCCTGGCCGAATACGCGGCCGCTGCGCGCAAGCTCAAGGACAGCAAGCCTGCGGCCGACGTGGCCACCGATGTCGCGCAGCAATTGCAACGGCTGGTGTCCAAGCGTTTCCTGCTGCAGACGCCGTACGCGCAGCTGCAGCACCTGCCGCGCTACCTCAAGGCGGTGCAGTTGCGGCTGGACAAGCTGCGGGCCGACCCGGCGCGCGACGCCGCCCGACTGGCCGAACTGCGTCCTCAGGACCAGCGCTTCTGGCGGTTGGTGGCCGAACGCAAGGGGGTGCAGGACGCGCGCCTGCAGGAACTGCGCTGGCTGCTGGAGGAATTGCGGGTCAGTTTCTTCGCGCAGGAACTGCGCACGCCGCAACCCGTGAGCGTGAAGCGGCTGGACAAGGCCTGGGCCCAGCTCAGCGCCTGAGCCGGATCACAGGCACCGGGATCAGTTCGCGGCCAGCGCCACGCGACCTTCGCGAACGCCCAGTGAAGCATCCGCCTGCAGGCGCTTGACGACGGCTTCGGCGTCTGCGCGCGTGGCCAGCTGGTTGATGCGCACTTCATGGCGGCCGTCCTTGGCCACCATCTCGGCCGGGTAGCCGGCGGTCTGCAGGCGTGTGCGCAGCGCGGCGGCATCGGCCACGCTCGGCAGGGCGGCCGCCACGGCGCGCCAGCGGCCGCCCTGCAGCAGCACCCCCTGGCCGGGTTGCATTTCGGCCTGGCCGGTGAACACCACCCAGAACGCACCCGGTTTCTCCAGTTCGATGCCGGGCTTGGCATCGCGCACCACCTCGACCTTGCCTTCGAACACGCAGACGGCGTCGTGCGCGGCGTCGGTCATGGCCCAGAAGTCGGTGCCACGGATGCCCACGGTGGCGGTGGCCACCTCCAGGTTGAGCTCGCGCCTGTTGCCCAGCGCCTTGCTGGTGTAGTCGGTGGCGTAGCGGAACACGCCGGTGACCAGCTTGAACGCGCTTTTCTGCTCGCTCGGGGCCACGCTGCCTTCACGGCGGGTGTCGATCGACTGGATCAGGAATTCGCTCTGTTCGCCCAGCTTGATGGTGCTCTTGTCGTCCATGCGCAGCAGCATGCGCGAGCCGTTGGCCGTGATGGCCTTGTCGTTGGCGCGCAGCTGGGCGCCGGGTTCGGCGGGGCGGCGCTGGCCATTGCGTTCGACCCAGGCGGGCAGCTGGACGGCTTCGACCACGGTGGCGCTGGGGGCCGCGTGTGCGTGCGGGCTGGCGCTCCAGACGAACCCTCCCATGGCCAGGGCGGCACCGGCCTGCCAGAGCAGGGAGCGGCGGCGCACACCGGTGGTGCGGAGGGCGGTGGACGGGAACTTCATGAAATGCATCTCCAAAAGACAGGCCGGAAAAAGGACGGTGCGCGGCACGCAGCCGAACACGTTGAACTACGTGCATATCGGCCATCCGGATGCAGTATTGACCTCAAAAATCGCGGGTTGCACCAACTTTGTGCCGCGGGTGCGACCCCCTTCACGCCCCTGGACCGTGCGCGCAGTTCGGGCTGGGCAAGGGCTTTGGCGGGTTGACAACCTCGGGGCGGATGCGTTTCACTGGGAAAAGTCGTATGTCGGCACCTTCATAAGGAACCCAACGGATGGATCGACGTGAATTCGTGGAAGCCTGTGCACTCAGCGGCGGCTCGCTGGCGGCCACCCTGGCCGGGAACGCCTGGGCCGCCGACGCCAGACCCCGTTCGTATGGGCGGGTGCAGTTGCTCGATGAGCTGGGCAAGCCGCTCAAGGCAACGAGCCTGAAACCGCAGACCAATTACATCTTCCATTACCCGTTCGAGGCCACGCCCGTTTTCCTGCTGGACCTGGGCAAGCCGGCGTCGGCCACCCCGCTGCAGACGCGGGACAAGCAACGTTACGAGTGGCCCGGTGGCGTGGGGCCCCGGCGCAGCCTGGTGGCGTTTTCCGCCATCTGCGCGCACAAGCTGGTGTATCCGACGAAGGACCTGAGCTTCATCAGCTTCCGCAAGGGCGCGGCCATCAACCCGCAGACACCGAGCAAGGGCAACGACCTGATCCATTGCTGCGCCGACCACAGCCAGTACGACCCGGCGCGCGGTGCGCAGGTGCTCAACGGCCCGGCCGAGCAACCCCTGTGTGCCGTGTTGATGGAGCACGACCCGAAAAGCGACACGCTCACCGCCACCGGCACGCTGGGTGGCGAACTGTTCGACGATTTCTTCAGGAAATACGAGATGAAGCTCAGCCTGGAGGTGCCCAATGCCCGGCAGGCGGTGGCCCGGCAGACCACGGTGCGCGAGCTTGAGCGCTATTGCCGCAACCCGGTCAGGTGCTGAGCTTCAGAGGCGGGCGAGCCGCTTGATCGCTTCGCGCAGCGTGTCGTCCTTCTTGGCGAAGCAGAAACGCACCACGCGCTGGTCGAAGCCGTCGCCGTAGAAGGCCGACAGCGGGATGGCGGCGACGCCGATCTCTCGCGTCAGCCACTGGCAGAAGTCGCCCTCGGGAAGGTCACGCTCGGGCACCGCGAGGTTCGAGATGTCCACGCACTGGAAGTAGGTGCCTTCGCCGGGCAGCAGCCGGAAGCGCGTGGTGGAAAGTCCCTCGCGGAACAGGTCACGCTTGCGCTGGTAGAAGGCGGCCAGTTCGAGGTAGGGCGCCGGGTTGGCCATGTAGGTGGCCAGCGCGTGCTGCATGGGCGTGTTCACCGTGAACACGTTGAACTGGTGCACCTTGCGGAACTCGGCCATGAGCGGCGCGGGCGCCACCACGGTGCCCACCTTCCAGCCGGTCACGTGGTAGGTCTTGCCGAAGCTGCTGACGATGAAGGCGCGCGCGGCCAGGCCCGGGTAGCGCGCCGCGCTCTGGTGCGGCAGGCCGTCGAACACCATGTGCTCATACACCTCGTCGCTGATCAGCAGCACGTCGGTGGGCGCGAGCAGCGCGTCGAGCGCACGCATCTCGGCCTCGGTCCAGCACATGCCGCTGGGGTTGTGCGGGCTGTTGATGAGCAGCGCGCGCGTGCGCGGCGTGATGGCCGCGGCGATCTTGTCGAAGTCGGGCCGGAAGCTGCCGGGCGTGAGCGGAACGCGCACCACGCGGCCGCCCGCGAGCTCGATGTTGGGCACGTAGCTGTCGTAGCAGGGCTCGAGCACGATCACCTCGTCGCCCGGGTGCACCACGGCCAGGATGGCGGTGAGGATGGCCTGCGTGGCGCCCGCGGTCACGGTGACCTCGGTGTTGGCGTCGTAGCGGCGGCCATAGAGCTTTTCGACCTTGTCGGCCACGGCCTGGCGCAGCGCGGGCACGCCGGTCATGGGCGGGTACTGGTTGTGGCCCGCGCGCATGGCGGCGTCGACCGCGTCGAGCAGCGCCGGGTCGCAGCCGAAGTCGGGGAAGCCCTGGCCCAGGTTGACCGCGCCGTGTTCGCTGGCCAGGGCCGACATCACGGTGAAGATGGTGGTGCCCACCTGGGGCAGGCGCGAGGCGAGGGCGGGGGTGCGGGGCAAGGTGGCGGCGTCCATGGGGCTTGTCTCGGGAGCGTTGTGTTCGAAGGGGGCGTCAGATGTCGTATTCGTCGGGCTCGCCGGCCATGGCGCGCAGGATCAGATCGCGCGAGAGGCGATCGGAGAGCAGCTCGCCGAAGCGCAGCACGAACTGGCGCAGGTAGGTGCCGCGCTTGAAGGCCACGCGCGCCAGGTTGTGGCCGAACAGCGCGCCCGCGGGCCGGGCCACGAGGTCGGGTGACTGGTTCTCGCCCTTGACCGCCATCTCGGCCACGATGCCCACGCCCATGCCCAGCTTCACGTAGGTCTTGATCACGTCCGAGTCGATGGCCTCGAGCACGATGTTGGGTTGCAGGTGGCGCAGCGCGAAGGCCTGGTCGATGCGGGTGCGGCCGGTGTAGCTGGGGTGGTAGGTGATCAGTGGCACCTGCACCAGGTCGTCCAGCGTGATGCGATCGCGCTCGAGCAGGGGGTGGTCGAACGGGAACACCAGCACGTGCTGCCATTCGTAGCAGGGCAGGGTGACCAGTTCGGGGTAGTTCACCAGCGATTCGGTGGCCATGCCGATCTCGGCCACTTCCTCCATCAGCATCTTGGCGACCTGGTCGGGCGAGCCCTGGTGCAGGCTGATGCCCACCTTGGGGTAGGCCTGGCGCAGCGCGGCCACCGGGCCGGGCAGCACGTAGCGCGCCTGGGTGTGGGTGGTGGCGATGGACAGGGTGCCGCTGTCCTGCGCCGAGTACTGCTCGCCGATGCGCTTGAGGTTGTTCACCTCGCGCAGGATGATGTCGATGCTCTTGAGCACCTGCTGCCCCGGCTCGGTGACGCGCTTGATGCGCTTGCCGTGGCGCGCAAAGATCTCGATGCCGAGCTCGTCCTCGAGCTCGATGATGGCCTTGGACACGCCGGGCTGCGAGGTGTGCAGCGCCTTGGCGGCTTCGGTGAGGTTGAGGTTGCGGCGCACCGCTTCCTGCACGAACTTGAACTGGTGCAGGTTCATGCGCGTTCCTTCAAGGCCTGGGTGGCCAGCAAATCGATGAGCAAGGGATCTTCGCCAGCGGTGGGCAGTTGTTCGAACACGGTACCCGGGTGGGCGGTGCGCAGTTGCGCCATCAGCTGCGGCAGGTCTTCGCGCGCGTGCTTGCCCATGCCGAAGAACAGTGGCAGCACGTGCACGCGCTGCACGCCCGCGGCCACCAGTTCGCTCGCCACGCTGGGCAGGTCGGGCTCGGTGAGCTCCAGGTAGGCGGTGCGCGCCAGCGTGCCGGGCGCGCGCTCGGCAATGCGCCGGGCCACGGCCTCCACCGGCACGCGCCACATCGGGTCGCGCGAGCCATGGGCAAAAACGATCACGCCGAGCATGCCGCTACCGCCGGAGCACCAGCCAGCCGAACGCGCCCAGCGACACCACCGAATAGATGAGCGCCGGTGAGGCCGCGGCCAGCCAGGGCTGCCACTGGTTGAGGTTGCCGATGTAGCCGAACACGTTGTTCAGCAGGAAGAAACTGATGCCGATCATCACGCCGCCGAACACGTAGCCCGTGATGCTGCCCGAGCGGAAGTGCAGGTAGGCAAAGGGCAGGGCGAGCACCACCATCACCAGGCACGACAGCGGGTAGAACACCTTGCGCCAGAACTCGATCTCGTGGCGCTGCGCGGTCTGGCCGTTGGCCTGCAGGTGCCGGATGTAGGCGAACAGGTCGGTGGTGCGCATGCGCTCGGGCTTGAGCAGGGCCACGGCCACCATCTCGGTGTTGATGCCGCTGGGCCAGCGGAAGGTGTCGTGCTCGGTGCGCGCCACGCGCGCGGCGCCGGTGCCGCTGGCGTCGAACTCGCGCCGCTCCACCTGGTGCAGGGTCCAGCTGTCGTCGGCCTCGATCTGGCCGGTCTTGGCGCGCAGGGTCGACACCAGCGTGCCCTGGTTGTTGAACTCGAAGATGCGCACATTGCCCAGGCCGCCCTCGGCCGACAGCGAGCCCACGTTGACCGAGAAGCTGCTGTAGGGCTGGCGCTCCTTCAGCCAGGCGCCGGTCTGCCCGAGGCTGATCGCGCCTTCGAAGCGCGCCTTGTGCAACTGGGCCACGCGGTCGGCGAACGGGGCCACGTAGTCGCCCATCGCGAAGGTCACGAGCACGAAGATCGAGCCCAGACCCAGCAGGGTGCGCAGCGCGCGCCACGGGCCCAGGCCGCTGGTGCGCAGGATGGTGTACTCCGAGCCCTGGGCCAGCCGCGCGAGCACGAACACCGAGCCGATCAGCACCGCGATCGGCATGAGCTCGTAGATGCGGCTGGGCACCAGCAGCGCCACGTAGATCAGCGCGTCGGCCAGGCTGTAAACGCGCGCCGGATCGAGCACCGACTTCTTGCCCACATCGGGCAGCTCGTCGACCAGGTCGAAGAAGAAGAACAGCGAGAGAAAGGCGAGCAGCACGAAGAACACGGCCGCAAAGACCTCGCCGTAAATGAGGCGGCGGATGGTCTTCATGCGCGCTTCTCCCGCTGGCGGCCCAGCCACTGCGCGAGCAGGGTGCGCAGGCTCACGCCGGTGTGTCGCTTGTAGAACCACAGCAGGGTGAGCAGCAGCACGCCGCCGTGCAGGCCCAGCATGTAGGGCATCAGCTCGATCACGCCGCGCGCCACCCAGTTCTGCCCGATGTTGAGCAGGTTGTAATAGAAGACGAAGGCGAACAGCGTGAAGAACAGGTTGCCGCTGCGCCCCGCGCGCGGGTTGCCCGCCGTGGTGGCCAGCGCGATCAGCACGAAGTTGAAGGCCGTGAGCGCCAGGCCGATGCGCCAGCCCAGCTCGGCGAGGTTGGCCTGGGTGGGCTGCATCACCAGCTCCCAGCTCGGCCGGGCCTTGAGCTCCACGCCCGCGCTGCCCGTGGGCAGGGCGTCGCCGATCTGCGTGCCGTACTCGGCGAACTCGCTCACGCGCAGGCCGTCGTTGGGGCGCGATTCGAGCCGCTGGCCGTTGTTGAGCATGAGCAGCTGGCGTTCACCGTCCCACTCGATGCGGCCCGAGCGCGCCGAGGTCACGGTCTCGCGGCCGTCGGTCTCGGTGCTCGAGATGAAGATGTTGCGGCCCTCGGTGCCGTCGGCCGTGTCCTTGTCGATGAAGAACACGCGCCGCCCGCTGGACGACTCCTGGAACTGGCCCGGCGCCACGCGCTCGAGATCGCCACGGCGCTCGAAGCGGTCACGCAGGTTGTCGGTCTGCTGGTTGGCCCAGGGCCAGATGAAAAACACGCCGAGCGAGATCACCAGCAGGATCGGCCATGAGAACCGCATCACCGGGCCGAGAAAGCCCCCGAGTGAACGCCCGCTGGAGAACCAGATGATCATCTCGCTGTCGCGGTACATGCGCGAGAGCGTGAAGACGATGGCGATGAACAGCGCCAGCGTGAGGATGGTGGGCATGCGGCCGATGACGGTGTAGCCCAGCACCAGCGCGATCTCCTGGGGGTCGACGCTGCCGCGCGAGGCCAGGCCCAGCGTGCGGATCAGCAGCATGGTCAACACGATGGTGAACAGCACCACCAGGGTGGCGCCGAAGCTGCGTGCCAGCTCTTTGCGAATGGAAGAATGGAATAACATCGATCGAGAACAGGAAAGCACGATTATGGACTTCGAACTCAAATCCCTTTCATCCACCCAAGCTGCCCAACTGGCTTGCGATGCCTTGCTGGTGCTGGTCCCCGATGCCAAGTCCTCGGGTGAGGCCACGGATGCGCTGAGCCAGCTGATGGCCCAGGCCAGCAAGGCCGGCGACCTGGAGCCCGGCGTGGGCAAGCTGCTGGCTTGCTACCGGCCGGCAGGCTTCAAGGCACCGCGCGTGAACCTCGTTCGTGCGGGCGATGCATCCGCCGCTTCGGTTCGCAAGGCCGTGGCCGCGGGTGTGACGGCCCTGCGGCAACCTGGCGTGCAGCGCCTGGGCCTGGTGCTCAGCCTGATGGATGCGAACGATTCGACGGTGCGTGCCGCGGTCCAGGCGGTCGCCGATGCCACCTACACCTTCACCACCACCAAGCCTTCCGCCAAGGCCCGGACCTTGCGACAGGTCGTGCTCGGCGTGGCCCAACCTGCGGCCGTGCGCCAGGGATTCGAGACCGGCAAGGCGCTTGTGACTGGCGTGGAGTTCGCCAAGGAGTGGGCCAACCGGCCCGCCAATCACGCCACCCCCAGCATGCTGGCCGATGCCGCGCGCAAGCTGGGGCGCCATGCCCGCATCAAGACCGAGGTGCTCGGCCCGAAACAGGTCGAGGCGCTCGGCATGGGGTCTTTCCTGGCGGTGGCCAAAGGTTCGGCCGAACCCCTGCGCTTTATCGTCATGCAATACAACGGAGCAGCCAAGTCCAGCGCGCCCGTGGTCCTGGTGGGCAAGGGCATCACCTTCGACACGGGTGGCATCTCCATCAAGCCCGCGGCCGAGATGGACGAGATGAAGTTCGACATGGGCGGCGCCGCCAGCGTGTTGGGCACCTTCGCCGCGCTGGCCGAGCTCCAGCCTGCCATCAACGTGGTGGGCCTGATCCCGAGCTGCGAAAACATGCCCGACGGCCAAGCGGTGAAGCCTGGTGATGTGGTCACCAGCATGAGTGGGCAGACCATCGAAATCCTGAACACCGATGCCGAGGGTCGCCTCATCCTGTGCGATGCCTTGACGTACGCGGCGCGCTTCAAGCCCCGCAGCGTGGTGGACATCGCCACCCTGACGGGCGCCTGCGTCATCGCCCTGGGTGGCGTGCGCTCGGGCCTGTTCTCCCCGCGCGACGACCTGGCCCAGGCTCTGCAACAGGCCGGTGAAGTGGCGCAAGACCTCTGCTGGCGCCTGCCCCTGGACGACGAATATGCCGAAGGCCTCAAGTCCAACTTTGCCGACATGGGCAACGTGGCGGGGCGCGCCGGCGGCGCGATCACCGCGGCCAAGTTCCTGCAGAAGTTCGCCAACGATCTGCCATGGGCCCATCTGGACATCGCAGGTACCGCCTGGAAGAGTGGTGCCGCCAAAGGCTCGACCGGGCGGCCCGTGCCTTTGCTCTTGCAGTACCTCATCGATCAGGCGGCGCAGGACGCGGTCGTGCCTTTGAAGCCCAAGAAGGCCGTTTCCGCTCGCGCGCGCAAGGCCTGAATGCCCCGATCAGGTCTGGCATGACCGAAGTGGCCTTTCATTTCAACGCGCCCGACAAGCTCGGCTACGCGTGTCGCCTCCTCAGAAAGGCCTACTTGCGCGGTGCGCGGCTGCTGGTGCTGGTCGATGAGGCAGACCAGCCTGTGCTCGATGCCGCGCTGTGGACCATGGCTCCTGGCGCATTCGTTCCTCATTCCAAGGCCTCGGACCCCGCCCACGTGTGGTCTCGTTCACCCATTCAACTGGCGTCCCGACTGCCAGTCCAGGGCGACGCCACTGTGCTGGTGAATCTGCTCAGTGAAGTGCCGGTGGGCTTTGATGCGTACCCTCGCGTGATCGAAGTGGTGACGGGCAGTGACGTCGATCGGCAACAGGCGCGGGAGCGCTGGAAGTACTACAAGGCGAACGGAATCGAGCCTCAGCGGCACGACCTGCAGTTAGCGCCCCCTGAGTCGCAAAATTCGGACTGAATCCCGGGCTGCATGCTGTTTGCTAATGACCGATTCAATGGCGTGATGAGCATTTGGGAAAACCCTCGGTATGCCTTTGACCGTCTGGCCAGCGTGAAATCCGTGCGATTTTTGGAGTATCTTTATGGATGTGGAGAAAAAAAGTTCCCTCCGCATTCCAACACTTACCCTTTCTGAGGAAAACCATGCAACTGAACATGAAATTGGCCGTCATTGCGGCGGCTGTCGCTCTTGCCGCTTGCGGCAAAAAAGAAGAGGCTGCTGCTCCGGCCGCTGCGCCTGCTGCGGCTCCTGCGGTTGCTGCTCAGGTCATCAAGATTGGTCACGTGGGCCCCACCAGCGGCGCCATTGCTCACCTCGGCAAGGACAACGAGAACGGCGCCAAGATGGCGATCGAGGAACTCAACGCCGCTGGCCTGACCATCGCTGGTGCTCCCGTCACGTTCGAACTCCTGGCTGAAGACGACGCCGCGGATCCCAAACAAGGCACCGCCGCCGCCACCAAGCTGGTGGACGCCAAGGTCGCTGGCGTGATCGGCCACCTGAACTCCGGCACCACCATCCCGGCTTCGCAGATCTACAACGACGCTGGCATTCCCCAGATCTCCCCCTCCGCCACCAACCCCAAATACACCCGTCAGGGCTACGCTGGCGTTTTCCGCATGGTGGCTGACGATGTGCACCTCGGCGGCACCCTCGGCAAGTACGCCGTGGAAACCCTCAAGGCCAAGACCGTCGCTGTCATCGATGACCGCACCGCTTACGGCCAAGGTGTGGCCGATGAGTTCGAAAAGGGCGTCGCAGCCGCTGGTGGCAAGGTGGTGGGCCGCGAGTTCACCAACGACAAGGCCACCGACTTCAACGCCATCCTGACCACCCTCAAGGCCAAGAAGCCTGACGTGGTGTTCTTCGGCGGCATGGATGCTGTGGCTGGCCCGATGCTCAAGCAGATGAAGCAACTGGGTATCAATGCCAAGTTCATGGGCGGCGACGGCATCTGCTCGAGCGAACTGCCGAAGCTGGCTGCCGACGGCATGGGCGAAGAAACCGTGTTCTGCGCTGAAGCCGGTGGTGTGGAAGGCGAACAAAAGGCTGGCATGGACAAGTTCCGCGCCGACTTCAAGACCAAGTTCGGTGCCGACGTGCAGGTATATGCTCCCTACGTCTACGACGCCGTCAAGGTCATGGCCAACGCCATGGTCACGGCCGGTTCGGCCGACCCCAAGGTCTACCTGCCTGCCCTGAAGGCCACCAACTACAAAGGTGTGACCGGCAACATCGCCTTCGACGAAAAGGGTGACATCAAGAACGGCGCACTCACGCTCATGACCTATAAGGGCGGTCAGCGCACGACCATCGCCGTGATCCGCTGATTGATCACGCTTTCCTGAGACCCAGAGGGGGTCTCGAACCTGAAAAGCCACCGCTTGCGGTGGCTTTTTTTTCGACCACGCTTTCCACTTTTTGCCCAATTGCGAGGGAAAAGTAGGAACTGTCTGTCAAATCTTTCAGCGTTGTCCGACTTGCTGCGGGGCCGCCATTCTGGTATCAACCGTTAGCAATTGTGACCGCGAATTAGGGTAAGCATGGGGGTTTAATTAGGGGGAGCGGCATGCTGTCGATAAACTCAGCCCATCCCGTCACAACTGGTTACGTATGTTAATCTCTAGAGGTGTGTGCCATCGCCGCTGAGGCGATAGTCCGTCAGCACGTCGCTTTCGACCGCTTGGCCTGCTGAGTGTGGTCTTCACATGCCTGTGCAAGTGACACTAACACCTGATCTCATGTTTTTGCTGCCGCGCGAGCGCTCAGCTGAAACGGCGGTAACCAGACTTCATCGAGAAATCCTTTGAGAAATTTTATGAATACCCCATCGGCTTTGATGAAAGCGACGCGTTCCTATCCGTCACGGGTTTCTCTTTCGCTCCTGTTTCTTGCCGTGCTCAGCGCTTGCGGCGGTGGCAGCGAGGCGACGGCTCAAGCCCCGTCTGCTCAAGCGCCGGTGCCTTCTACGCAAGCCCCAGCTCCTGCGCCACCGCCCATCCCGGCACCAGCTCCAGCTCCGAAACCGCCCGCGCCAGCACCTGCTCCAGCTCCGAGGCCACCGGCGCCAGCACCTGCTCCCGCGCCAGCACCTGCTCCCGCGCCAGCACCTGCTCCCGCGCCAGCACCTGCTCCCG
>VFQP010002506.1_pt1 | contig 20322 bp, 25 predicted proteins | sample 3512351 | NCBI WGS metagenome assembly VFQP01 (sample SAMN10412372, study PRJNA504923) | tailings metagenome | isolation source: Relicate 1 Philex TSF1 revegetated site | place: Philippines: Tuba, Benguet | collected 2017-08-29
GGAGTGGAGGAGAGGGCGGTGGACAGGGTGGACCTAGAGGTGCGGGGCGGCGCACTGGTGTGTGGTAGTCGGGGCTGCTGTGAAGCGTGGTGGAGTGGAGGAGAGGGCGGTGGACAGGGTGGACCTAGAGGTGCGGGGCGGCGCACCGTGTGTGTTGTGGTTCGGGCTGCTGTGAGGCGTTGTGGAGAGCAGGAGGGAAGTGCCGATGCTTGGGCCTCGGCGTGAGGCTGCGTGGGCCAACTCCACGAGGCCCGACGCCGAACGCCCACCGACCGCACACGGCCCCCTTCGTTTCCTGCGGTTGCGCCTTCCCGTACCGCCGCACCGCAGGTGATGAAGTACGTGGCGTACTGCGGCGGCGTCACCATCACCTTCCGCGTGGAGGACGTGCTGCAGCAGGCGGGCGGCGGCGTCCTCCCGCTCGCCGCGGCCGGCGCCGGCGCCTCGGCCGCCCTCCACAACGGCGTCACCTGGGGCCTCGTCTCCACCCGCCCCTGCCCCGCCCTCGCCGCCCAAACCTCCTCCTCCTCCAACTCCACCTTCCCCGCCGGCGCCGGCGCCGCGCCCGGCCGCTGCATAGGCAGCCCCGTCGAGAGCATCCACGTCGACAACCCCTCCCGCAAGCCGCTCTACGTCATCTGCGGCGCCTCGGCACCCCCCTCCCCGCCCCCCTCCTCCTCCTCCGCCCGCCCGGCTCCGCACGACGTGCTCTGCATCGACCTGGCCCCCCGCGAGGGCGGCCAGCCCGTCATCCTCGCCACGCTGCGGCTCAACGGGGAGGTGCTCCTGCAGCAGTCCCTCCCCTGCAGCTCCATCTCCCTCCTGCAGATGTACCCGTTTGTGACCTTGGGAGCCGGCGCCGGCACGTCGCTGTACGAGGCGACGACGCCCAGCCCGCTGTTCACGTGGTTTCCCGCGGCGGGCAACCCGCTGGCGGACACGGTGCTGGGGGAGCTGGACACGAGCGTGCGGTACCAGTCGAGTCCGTCCAGTTTGGCGCACGCGCAGGCGCACCTGGGCGCGCAGGCGGACTTTTTCGGCAGCGCCACGTTCAGCAGCGGCAGGCACAGGTGTGTGTGTGGGTGGGGGGGGGGGAGGCCAGGGAGGGCAGGCGCACCTGGGCGCGCAGGCGGACTTTTTCGGCAGCGCCACGTTCAGCAGCGGCAGGCACAGGTGGGTGTGGAGGTCGTGGGAGCAGTGTGGCGGGGCAGAGGGAACGTTGGGCGCTGGTGGCAGCGCCACACTCGGCAGCGGCAGGCATGTACGGGCGTGGGCGGCTGACGCAGCGGGTTTCTTCGGGGAGAGCGGAGGACCCACCCTCGCCCTTTCTTCACCTGTGTCCCTCCTCACACGTGCACGTACGCCACGGCGCCTTCGCTACCAACCCTTTTCTTGCAGGTGGACCGTTCAGCTAGACAACCTTGGCGCGCTGCCCACCCACATCTACATCGGCGTGGCGCAGTGCGCGGGCGGCAGCCCGCCCGCCGCCGCCGCTGCCGCCGCCGGCGGCCCGGGCCACGGCCTGGCCGGCGCGCAGGGCGGCCCGGTGCGCTCCATCGCCGGCGCCAGCAGCAGCAGCAGCAGCCACCACCACGCGCACAGCCTCAGCGGCGGCAGCGCCGCGTCGTCCTCGGCGGCGGCGGCCGCCGCCGCCGCGCTGGCGGGCGGGGCGGCGCCGGGGGCGTCCGCGGCGGCGCAGGCGCAGGCCGCGGCGGCGGCGGCGCTGGCGGGCGGCGCGGCGGCGGCGGCGGAGGGCGCGGCGGGGGCGTCGGCGCGGGCGGGGCCGTCGCAGTGGGGCGCCTGGGTCCGCTTGCCAGGTGGGTGCAAGCTGCTCTTGCTTGCATGGGGCTTGCACGGCGCCGCCTCCGGATCCGTGCCGTTTTGGCCCGCGCAAGCGCACGCGTGTTCGGTGGGCGGCATCAGTCTGTCGAGCAAAGCAGCGCCTCATTGTGCGCGCGTGCGGTCGTGGCAATCGCTCTCCCGGCACACATGCGTGGGTGCTAAGCGAGTGTCTTCGCTCGCCTGCTCTGTGCTGCGAGACGTCTGAGGCTACGCCTGGTAGTTGGGTTCCGGCCATGCTGAGGTGTCCAAACAGATGCAAAATCCCACACGCACACGCGCAGGCGCGGCGCCGGCCAGCAACGCCTACGCCATGCTGCCGCCGGGCCGCGAGGGCTTGGTGCACCATGCGGAGGCCACCTCGAGCCACTGCTTTGTGACGGTGGACCTGGACCTGGGCAACGGCTACGTGCGCTTCTTCCGCAACGGCCACCTGATCGGGACGGCGTTCCAGGGGCTGGCCGGCACCGTCTGCCCCGTGCTGGCGTTCGTGCAGGTTGGTGTGCGCCCCCCGTGCTGGTTTCTGCACCCGGCCCGTGCGGCTACTCCGTCCCGCCCCCGCACTCCCGCCCAATCCTGTGGGGTGCCGACGCGACTGCGCATGCGCTGGCGCCGTCCATCTGCGCGCTTTGCGTGCTGTGCCCTTCCCCCACCCCCATGCAGGGCGTCAACATGAACTGCGCGGCGGGCCTGGTCAACATCACCAAGCTGCGGCAGCTGGACCTCAGCTGGACGCCAGAGCGGTGCAGCGCCGACCTGCAGCTGGCAGGGCCTGTCGTGTCCAAGGTCTCAGAGGTCTACGGGGACTACTCCACCGTCCTGGCTGACAAGGGTGAGTTGGGGAGCAGCAGGGGGCCCCTCGACTCCTTGGCTTCCCTAGTCGTGTCCCGAGGTCGGAAGGGGTTAGAGGCGACGACTCCACCGTCCTGGCCGACAAGGGCATGAGTTTTGGGGGCGGCTTTGGCCTGCGGGACACTGCTGTGTGCGCGGCACGCGTCGGGGACGGCAGGGCGGGCGCTGGCAAAAGAGGCAGCACGCGCAGCACGCCTTGCACGGCGGACTCGCACATGCACGCTTCACCTCTGGCGTGCACCTGTGATGCCCCGCAACGCCAAGCCGGCGCACTCCACACGCTTTTGCCTTTTTCCTTCCTATCTCCACGTCCTGTCATGCTGCGCACTGCAGGCTTCACCTCTGGTGTGCACCTGTGGCTCATCAAGATCAACAACCTCTCGGAGCCCGACAGCATCTTCATCGGCGTCTGCCGCGGCTGCATGCCGCTCGACCAGGACCCCCAGGTGCGCCCTAGCTTCCCGCAAGCCCTAACCCGCATGCCCCGCTACCGGGCTTCGACCCCCTCGCGCTGTGCGGGCGCCGCTTTTGCGGATGCGCGGTGCGTGAATGAGTTGAGTTCAGCGCGCGCGCCGAGCCATAAAGCCCTAAAGCCCTGACGGCGCCATGCAGGACCTGCGGGACCGCACGTACTACCTGAGCAACGGCGTGATCCGCGTGGGCGGGCGTCGCGTGGCGACCAACGCGGCCAACTTCACCAAGGGGGACACGGTGGGCGTGGTGCTGGACGCCGACCAGGGAGACATTGTCTTCTTCCGCAACGGTGAGCGCGCGCCAGGTGCCGCGGTGCCTGGCTGTTGCTCTACTCGCGGCGTCAGCGCTCCCTCGCTGCCCGTTCCTGCCTGTCTGCACAGCGCCGCCACGTGTGCGAGCGCGGCGCGGACGCGTGGTGATGGCGTGCGGCCCAAACGTGTGCGCCGGGGGACGCGTGCAGGCGTGGAGCAAGGGCGGGCCCGGGGCATCCGCGGGCGGCTCTTCCCCTTTGTGTCGTGCGACAGCGAGGGCGACCAGATCACGCTGCTGGGCTCCTACTCGCTGCTGCTCAACCGCATCCCAAGGCAGCTCGCCGACATGGTGCGGGTTTTATGGTTTGGGGACATGGGGGCTTGAGGTGGGTGTGGTGCGCGGGCGGCTGCTCTGCTCACGCCTGCAATCGCTGCTGCTCGGCCGCATCCCCCTGGCACCTTGCCTGAAGCACTTCAATATGGCCTGGCCGCCCACTGTTGCTCGCCCACCGTTCCTGACGGCAGTGCGCGCCTTGGCCTGCCCTGGCTCCGCCGCCCCACCGCGCAGGAGTGGGACACGCTGCACCACGGCGACGACATCGAGCTGTCCTCCAACTGCCTAACCGCCACCAAGACCTCGTCAAACCACCCCAGCACCGTGCACGGCACCATCCTCTACCGCGGTGCGCGCGCGCATGCCTCTCTTGCCCGCCCGCACGCGAAACGCACCTTCCACCTTCGCTTGCCTGTGGCCGCACACCCGCCCGCCTGATCCTGACGCTGCGCCGCGCCTCGCTCTGGCTGCCGCAACGCTGCGCCAGCCGCCCCCGCCACCTTTTCGCCTTCATGGCACCTCTTCACGGTGGCTACTTCGTGGCGTGCGCCTAGCGTCCGTCACCCACGCCACCAACGCCCTGACCAACGCTCCGGCGTGTCGTTTTCCATTCCTTTTCCTTTCCTTTCAGGCTCGGGCTGCCACGAGTTCCACGTGATCCTCGACACGATTGGCCCCGACGGCGTGTGGGTGGGCGTGGCGCCGGCGGGCATGGACCCGGCGCGCGTGGTGGGCGACGAGGCGTGCGGCTGGGCGCTGCACAGGTGAGCAGGGCGAGGGGGGCATCGCCCGGGCGTTGCGGCGCTTGGGTGGTGGGCAGCTGTGCACGTGGGGGCGCGTTGGAGGAACGTGGGGGCAAGGCAGAGGCCACACCTTGGCAGAGCCAGAGCACAGCAATCAAGGCATCAGCACTTTGCAGCGCAAAGGCAAGCGAGCCAAACTACATGCACGTGTGCAAAAGATGTGCTTGTTGTCGCCGCTCTCTCACGTGCGCGCAGCGACGGCGACAAGCGGTTTGGCGGGCGAGAGGAGGAGTTCTGCGCGCCGTTCAAGAGCGGCGACGTGCTCAGCGTGTGCGTGGACCTGGGGCGCGGCACGCTGCGCTTCAGTCGCAACGGCGCGCCGCTGGGCGAGGCCTTCGCGGGGCTGGAGGGCCCGCTGGTGCCCGCCGTGACGCTGGCCAGCGAGGAGAGCAAGGTGCGCGAGGGCTTTGCATGGGTTAGGGTCTGTGCAGGGCCATGCCACGCGCATGGGCATTGCGGTGGGGTCTGCGGCCGGCGGTGATTTGCTGCAGTGCATCAGCTCTTGTGGCAGCTCTGTGGGTGTGTGGTGGGCGTGCGCGGTGCGCAGGTGACGATCCAGAACCGGCCGACGGTGCTCAACACTGGCGAGTACGTGGGCGAGCTCAGGTGAGGGCAGACCTGCCCTGCCTTCCCTTCCCTTTTCTTTCTTTCGGCTGTTTTCCCACGTCAAGCCTTCAACACGCTAGCTCTGTGCCCGGCGGGCGCCGCGCGCGCAAAGCCCTAATGCGGCGCGCGCAAGCCCTTACGCCATGCAGGTGGGACGAGGCGCACGCCGGCAAGGACCTCAACGTCATCGACGGGCTGACCGTCACCAAGATGGCCAACGAGGGCGGCGACTACGCCACCGTGCTGGGCACGCTTTGCCTGGCGTCGGGGCAGCACTCGTGGAGCGTCTACATCAACCACGTGGAGGACAGCAACCTCTTCATCGGTGCGCGGGGCTCCTTCCGCCTGCCTTTCGCTGCGTGCGCTCTGGGAGATCGGGCGTCTTGCGTCCGACGGAGCGCACGATTGACCCGTCGAGGGGCCGGACGGAAGCGGCGGGGAGGGGATGGCCGCCTTCCTCGCTGCTGCCTGCGCGCCTCACCGCCCAATGCTCCGGGCCGTGATGGCTCCCCCTTGTCGCGCAGGCGTGACGGTGGGCGGGCACGACCTCAACTCGGACCCGCAAGAGATGAAGCACCGGACCTACTACCTCAGCAACGGCACCATTAGGTGCGGGGGCTTTGGGATGGTCCGACGGGAAGGAAACGCTTCTTTGCTCTGTTCAACGCAAGGGAGTCGCACGTGCCGCGGCTGCGCCGCGCCGCGGGCGGCCAAAGCTGGCCCCAGTTTGCGTTGTGAGCTCGGCCGGCGCATGAAGCCGTTCATGCAAAACCCTCATGCAGGGTGGCGGGCAAGCTCATCACGCGGTGCGCCGAGCCATACGCCGAGGGCGACCTGGTGACAGTGCAGCTGGACATGGAGGCGCGGCACGTGCAGTTCCTCAAGAACGGGGCGGTGCAGGGCGCCGGCGACGGGCTGCCGGGTGCGTCTGCTTGGGCGGTGGAGCGCTTGGGGCGGGGAGGGCCCGGGAAGGGAGGCACGGCACGTGCAGTTCCTCAAGAACGGGGCGGTGCAGGGCGCCGGCGACGGCCTGCCAGGTACGTTCTGCGTGTGGACGGTGAAGCGCTTGCAAGGGATGGGGAGGGGTGGAAGCGGCCGGGAGGGGCTGCGAGGGCAGGTGGCGATGGCCTGCCAGATGCAGGGTCGAGCGGCAGTCCTGGGGCTTGGGATGGCATGCTTCGCGCAGGCGGAGGCGGGGCAACCCTGACCAAACCCTACCCCTCGCATGCCGCGTGTGCGCGCAGAGGAGGTGTGGCCGTACGTGTCGCTCGACAACATCATGGACAGCATCACGCTCCACAGCAGCAGCATGTTCGTGGACTTGGTGCAGTCGCTCAGGTGCGCGCGCGCTGCGTTCGTCCTCTGCCTCCGCCACCGCCTCTCGCTCTCTCCGTTTCCTCCTTTTCTTCGCGACAGCTTGCTGCTCCTGCACGGCAGCGCGCCTCAGCAAACGGCTCGCTGCTTCCGCACGCGTTTTCCTCGCGGCGCCGCAGGTGGAACCCGGCCAAGGCGTGCAAGCTCATCGCGCTGGCCACCGACGGCGTTTCGGCGCAGCTGCGCGCGCTCAACGGCGAGGAGACATACGGGCAGGGCACGGTGCTGGGCCTGCGCGAGTACACCAAGGTGGGGAGAGGGGGCTGCTGCGTGTGGGCAATGGAGAGGGGATGTACGGGCAGGGCACGGTGCTGGGCCTGCGCGAGTACACCAAGGCGTGACCTGAGACGCACCTGGTTTGCGCGTGCACGCCGCCGGGGACCCGCAGCAGGCTCCAACCGGGGGCCCCACGCATTGACTTTTTCCCTCTCCCTGTTCCCTGCCGGTGGGCGATGGAGAAAGCGCGATCAGCAGCGCGAGTGTGGTATGGTGGGCATGGCAAGTCCTTGAATCCGCCTGACCATGAGTGTGTGGCTGCGGGCGTCCTTGCCCTCTGGTGCCGTGCCTGTGCAGATCGAGGTGCACTCGTGGGTGGTGGTGCGGCGAGCCTTGGCGATTGCCTGTCTGAGCCATGTGGTTGTGTGCGTCCTCGCCCTCTGGTGCCGTCCGTGTGCAGGTCCAGGTGCACTCGTGGGTGGTGGTGCGGCGAGCCTTGGCGATTGCCTGACTGAGCCATGTGGTTGTGTGCGTCCTTGCCCTCTGGTGCCGTGCCTGTGCAGATCGAGGTGAACTCGTGGGTGGTGGTGCGGCGAGCGTTGGCGATTGCCTGACTGAGCCATGTGGTTGTGTGCGTCCTTGCCCTCTGGTGCCGTGCCTGTGCAGATCGAGGTGCACTCGTGGGTGGTGGTGCGGCGAGCCTTGGCGATTGCCTGTCTGAGCCATGTGGTTGTGTGCGTCCTCGCCCTCTGGTGCCGTGCCTGTGCAGATCGAGGTGCACTCGTGGGTGGTGCGCCTGGAGCAGCTGCCCGGCTCTCCCGTGGCCAACTTTTTGGTCGGCGTGGCGCCGCCCTCCATGGACCTGAACAAGAGCCTGGGGGAGGAGCACTGCGGCGTGGGTGAGCGCCCTCGGTGCCCTGTCCAGGACGCGGGCGAACCGCAGCCCGCAAGGGGGGGAAGGAGCGGGCGGGCACGCGCCCTGATCGTCGACCCTCTTGAGCGCCTCTCCCAGGGCCGCACGTGCGTGCGGGACAACGCGCAGCGTGGCCGTGCCGCCGTCACCCAGACCCTCCCGCTGGCGCGCCCTCGTCGCCCGCGTTGTGTGTGTCACTTTGCGAGCAGGCCTGGACTACTACGGCTACTTTTACGTCAACGGCCGCTACTTCCACATGTCCAACCTGAGCCACTGGAAGGAGGTCAGCAAGCCCGTGCGCGGCAGCACCGCCAAGCACAAGGGCAAGGCGCAGCCCGTCTTTTTCTTCGTCGACGGAAAGTGCGAGGTGAGCGAGCTGCGGCCCTGCCCTTGCCCTCTCCTGCTCCTCCCTCTCGCAGCCCTCGCCTCTCCCCTCCGCCCTCCGCCCTCTGCCCACCGCTTCAGGGCCCAGCGGTGGTGGAGCCCTAAGCCCTAAGCCTCCATCATGCATGCATGCGCGCCCGTCCGCGCCCAGGTGACCATCACGCTGGACCTCAAGGAGCGCACGCTCAAGTTCGCGCACGCTGGCCGCAGCATGGGCCTCATCACCGACGTGCAGGTCCGTGCACTGCTTTCCCCTTCCTGCGCCCTTTTTAGTTTTCCTTGCCCAGCCAAGGTTCGGTTTAGCTGAAAACTCTTGAAACCACGAGGTGCCTCGGAGCGCTGGATGCAGCGAGTGACGGCGGCGGGTGCGGCGGCGACCGGTGGTTGCGTGTGTGCGCGCGCGGTTTTTGCAGGGGCCGCTGCACGCGGCGGTGACGCTCACGTCGAGCCGGCAGCGCGCGGCGCTGGCGCCGGGCCCCATAGGCCGCAGCGAGCACACCAACGAGGAGCTGGTCAGCATCCTCAAGGGCAAGGGCGTGGCGCTGGGCGCGCGGCTAGAGGCGGCGCTGCTGCTGGTGCCCAGGTGCGGCGCCTTGCTGACTTGGCGTTGCCAGGGGGAGGAACGGGGTGCGTTGGGGGGGCACGGGGGAGGGTGGTGAGCACGCGTGTAGGGCTTGGGGGGGAGCAGGGCGCTGATCGACGCTCACATGCTCGCTCGCCCGTATGGCCCGCAGGGAGCTGTTTGCCCCGCACCCTCACTCTGCTTCAGGAAGCTCCTTTCACACCACCGTTCATTCAATCAATGCTTCGATCATATGCATTGCCTTCTTGCCTCTTTGGCTGCGCCTGCTGGCCGCAGGGAGCTGTTTGTGCCTCGGGACCGGCGCCGCGAGGCGTTCCGCGACCAAAAGGTGACGGTGCGGCTCAACGACGGCAGCACCATGACGCTGCCGCCGCCCTCGTTCGTGGCGTCGGCGCTGGACCGGCTGGGGCTCGGCACGCCGCAGGTGAGGGCTTGGGGCGAGGGCTTGGCGCATGGGGTGGGGGCGTCGGCGCTGGACCGGCTGGGGCTCGGCACGCCGCAGGTGAGGGCTTGGGGCGAGGGCTTGGCGCATGGGGTGGGGGCGTCGGCGCTGGACCGGCTGGGGCTCGGCACGCCGCAGGTGAGGGCTTGGGGCGAGGGCTTGGCGCATGGCGAGCTCGCCCCGGCCCTGCGTTGCGGGCGTGGCAGCCAAACTCAGCCAACTCTTTCTCCCCTCCTCTCACCCGCGCCAAACACACGCGCTCTGCGGATACTGCGGTCGCCTTCCGCGCTCCCTCTCCTCCATTCCCAAACTGACCAGGCGCCATGCTCGCTTCGCTTCGCTCGGCGTGCGTGCTGCCACAGGTGCGGTCGTTCCTGGACGTGGGCTGCGGCACGGCGTACGTGACGGCGCTCGCCGCCTGCCTCATGGGCGACGCGCCGGGCACCCTGATCCAGGGCATAGAGTGCGTGGGCTCGCGGCTCGAGGCGGCCTGCGCCAACGTGCGGGCGCTCAAGGACCGGCTGGCGGCCAACCCCATGCCTCCGGGCTGCGAGGTGAGCGGCCGCGGCGCACATCCAAAGGGTGGATTTGCATCTGCGCTCTAGTGCTTTGAGCCGCTGCCCTCGTGAGCCGTGGCGTTTCTGGCGGGGCGGGCGTCCTGCCCCGCCTGCACCTCTGGGGCCCTTCAAGGAATGCTGGCGCATGGCCACTGTGCAGATCCTGGGGCGCCCCGGCCTGAGCGTGCCCGCGAATGCGACCCATGTCTCCTGGCGCGCAGATCCTGGGCTCCCCCGGCCTGAGCCTGTCCAAGGTGGAGCTGCTGCTGGCCAACGTGCTGGTGCCCGAGTGCACGGGCGGCGCCACCTACGACGCCATCTTTTGCGACGTGGGCGTCACCGAGGAGGAGCTGCCCATGCTGCTGTCGCTGCTGCGGCCCAACGGCAGGCTCGTGTGCCTCATCGAGGAGGTGAAGGCGCGCTTTGCCTCCTTTGCTCCAACTCGCCGCGCCCCGCCGCGTGGTGTGCGCCGGCGCTAGAAACGGAGAAAGCGCCGTCTCTGCGCCGTCAGGCGCCACGCTCCGCCGCCTGGCTTCCCTGATCGCTGACAGCAAACCAGCTGGAGTGCCTTGCGCACTCGTTTCTGTTACGAACGGTGCTCACACTCAAATACTACCCGTTGCGCCACCTTCGCTAGGCCCCACTGGTAACGTTTCCACGCGCGGGCGAGTGCTCAGGGCGGCACGCGACCTGTCGCCACGTGCGCTCGCCACTGCTCGCGCGCGCCGCAGGGGGCGGTGCTCATCACGCTTGCTCTGCCCCAGCTCACGCCGCATCGCGACCTCTCACCCCCGCCTCGCAGGAGGCAGCACGCATCACGCAAGCTTCGCGCCAGCTAGCTCACACCGCAGCGTGACCTCTCGCCCTCCCCTCCCTCCACCCGCCTCGCAGGAGGCGGTGCTCATCACGCACGCTTGCGCCAGCTCACAACGCCGTGTAACCGCCAGCCTCCCGCTCCCTTCACCCGCCTCGCAGGAGGCGGTGCTCATCACGCGCGGCGTGCCCTCCTGCTCGGGCGCCGCTCTGCTGGGCCACGCCGCGTCGCCGCACCGCGTGCTCAGCCTCCCCTCGACCGCGTCCTCCGCCGCCACCGCCGGCGGCGTCGGCGCCGGCGTCGCCGTCATTCCCTGTCCAGGCCACCAGGATCTTCACGAGTTCCAGCGCGAGGTGCTTCAGACCGTGCCTGGCGACTTCGGCGTGCTGGAGGACCCCACGCCGTGGGAGGTGCAAGAGGCCATTACGCGCATCAAGGAGCGCGAGCGCAAGAAGGGGCACGACCAGGCCAAGCAGGACGTGGCGACGATCCAGCGCTACGAGCAGATTGAGATGAAGCAGCGGCTGCAGGTGCGGTGGGAGCGGCGGGTTGGGGGTTTGGGCGGGCGCGGCGCTCGGATGCGCTTCGCCGGAGCGGCACGCGGCGACCTCGTCGCTTGCTTCCGCGCCAAGCGCTCCCTCTGGAGGGGTGCTGTGCCCAGCGGTGGGGGTTTGGGGGGTAGGGAAAGGGGCTCGGGTCCGCCACGGCCGCAGTTTGACGTTAGCTTTTCGCTCGCCCCATGTGCGTGCGCGTGCGACTCACGCAGACGGCGATGCAACGCGTGGCGGAGCTGGAGGCGGCGCTTCAGCGTTCGGAGCTGCAGTCCTCCTCGCTGGCCGCCGCCGCCGCCGCCGCCGCCACCTTCCACAACCAACAGTGCGTCCCCGTTCCCCTTGCCACCACCACTACACCTGCCCATCTTTTCGCCGCGCCCGCCTCACACTCTCTCCCCTCGCTCGCGCTGCACGCCGCGACTTGCACCACAGGAGCCCGCTGGCGTCGCCGCTCCACCACCACCACACGCACCACCACACGCCCATGACGGCCGCCGCACTGTCCGGCGTGGTCGCCGCCGCCGCCGCCCTCCCGCCGGGCGCCCTCCCGCACCCGGCCGCCATGGCCGCCGCCGCCGCCGCCTTCGGCGGCGGCGCCACGCCGGGCTCCGCGCTCGGGTCGCCGATCCGGCACTTTGGCAGCGGCCCCGGCGCGGCGGCGGCGGCGGCGCTCACGCCGCCGCCGCCGCTGCTGCTGCAGCTGGACGCGGCGCCGCCGGGCGCGCTGTCGCCGCAGCCGGCGGCGTCGGCGGCGTCGCCCGTTGTGCAGGGCGGGCGGCAGCGCGGCGGCGGCGGCGGCGGCGGCGCGGCGGCGAGCAACAGCAGCAGCAGCACGACGGCGGCGGCGGCGGCGGCGGCGGCCGTCGACGACGTGCGCGGCGGGGCCAAGGATAAGGAGAGGCGCAGGGCGTCGTCGCGGGCGGCAGGGCAGGCGGCGGGCGCCAGCGCCGCGACGTCCGCCGGTGCGTCGCTTATGCGCTGTCGTCTGCCCATCCTGCCGCGGTGGCTGCCCAAGTTTCTGCTGAGCAAAACTGATCGTTCCTTGTTGCCGCTGCTGCGCCAAACGCAGGTAGCGGGGGCGTCGGCGCGCCGGGGTCGCCGGCCGTCGCCGTCGGCGCCGCCAAGGGCGGCGGCAGGGCCGCCAGCCTGCCCGCGCCGCCCGGCAGCCCTGCCCCGCTGCCCTCGCCCGGCGTCAACGACTCGGTGGACTGGAAGGCCATGTACGCGGAGGGGCCGGACGCCGGCAGCGCCAGCCAGCAGCCGCAGCGGGCCTCTCCGGCGGCGCTCCTCGGCGGCACACTTGACGCCTCGGAGGCCCACGCCCCGCTGCAGCAGCAACAGCAGCAGCAGGCGCGCGCCGGGCGCGGCGCGCGGCAGCGCGCCAAGGCGCTGCTCGCCGGCGTGGCCGGCGGGCCGGACCAAAGCCCCGGGCTAGGGCTTGGCGAGGCCGGCATGGCGGCGGCGGCGGCGCGGCAGGCGTACGTGGGCGGTGAGGGCGGGTCCGGGAACGGCGGGGCGGACGACGACGACGACGACGACGCGGACGCGGACGACGGCGGCGACGTGGAGGAGGACGACGGCGGCGCTTCGGAGGAGCTGCTCGTGGAGGAGGAGGACGTGGAGGAGGACGACGACGAGCTGGAGGACGACGCCGGCGCCGTGCAGGACGTGGCGTCGGCGGGCGCCGGCGTGGTTGCCTCGACAGGCAACAACGCCACGATGCTGCTGCTTCCGTCCGGCTCCCAGGTGCGCCGCCCGCCGCGCGCGGCGCTGGAGACGCGCTCGACTGTTGCTGCTTGTGCGCCGCCGCTCTGCTGCGCCGTCGTCGCGGACCGCGCGCCCGCCCGGTTGTTTGGCAGGCTCCGGGCCTCCTGCTGCGACATCCACAGATTCGCATCCGACGCGAGCGCGTTAACCCAGCGCTCGATCACACTGCGCAGGACGCGAGCCGTTTCGGCGCCTTCCCCCATACCCGTATCATTGCTCACGCCTGCGCCTCCGCGCCTGTCGTCGCACGTCAACGCGCAGGACGTGGCGAGCCCGTTCAGCGCGCTGCCCGCGCCCTTCCTCATGGGCCCCAGCGGCGCGCTGCCCACGCCGCCGCCCTCCTCCGCGCTGCTCCACCCGCACTTCAGCCCCTCACCAATCCCCGCGCCCGCCGGCGGCGGCGCGCTGCACCACCACCCAGGCGGCGCCGACCAGCAACACGCGCACCACCACCACGCCGCCGCCGTCGCCGCCGCGCACCACCACCACCATGCGGCGCAAGCCCTAATGGTGGCGGCGCACCAGGAGTACGAGCACCTGGTCGACTCGATGAGCGTGCAGACCTTCAGGCCCGAGCAGATCCAGGCCATGATCTCCGGCTGCCCCGAGCCCATGCAGGTGCGTGCCCTCGTTTACCACCCTCAGGAATGCTGGTGGATGCCATTGCCTGTGGGCGTTGTGGTGGGCCTGGTAGTGCCAAGTGCAAGCGGTCTCTCTCTGGTAGTGCCTGCGCGCAGCATGGCAGGGGGCTACTGTGACTGCGGCAGGAGGGCAAGTGCCCATGCTCTCGTGGTGCTGCCTGGCGTGCCGCGCATGCTGCCCAGGTGGAGAACCGCGACGTGTTCATGGGCAGCTTCAAGGGCGTGCGCGTGCGCGTGTGGCGCGTCAGCGTGAGCCACAGCGTCTCGTACCTGGAGCTCAAGCGCGCCTACTCCAAGTGAGTGGGTGGGATCCTGATTGGCCAGGGAAGGCAAGGGAGCGGAAGGGGACGTTGAGAGTGGGCGCGGGAGCCCGCCAGCTCCCCCGCGCCACCTCCATGTGAGCGCTGCAACCCTAGCCCTAACCCTGGATAGGCCCTCCGTCCTCCTGGGAGAGGGCACTTGCAGCGCTGAGGGCCTCTCGCCCCAGCGGCGCAGCTTTCGTGACCTCCTGCAAGTCCCCGTGCACGGATCCGTGTGCCCAGACGGCCGCCGCGAACACTGGCTTTGCTCACACTTCCAATCCAATCCGCAGGTACTGCATCGCGCACCCCAACATCGCCGCCGTGCTTGGCGTTTGCATCCAGTCGGCCCCCAAGCCGCCCACGCAGCCGCCACCGCCGCCCTCGGCCTCCACGCCCGCCACCTCGGCCGCCACCGCCTTCAGCACCCCGCTGCACCACTCCTTCACCTACGGCCACCACCACCTCTCGACGCCCTCCGCGGCGGCCGCCGCCTCGCCGCCGACCGCCGCCGACGCCGCCGCGCCGCCCTCGGCTCCCGCCCTGACCCAGGGCTTGGCGCATGGCGCGTCGGCGTCCTCGCCCGACCTCCGCCGCACCGCCAGCGCGGCCGCCGCGGCCGCCACCGGGCCGCCGGGGCAGCCGTCGCCGCTGTCCCGCTGCACGTACGCCAGCTCACTGCCCGCCGACGCCGGCGAAACCGCCGCATGGCGGAGGCTCGGGGACCTCGGCGACGCGGCCGGCGACGCCGCGGCGGCGGCGCAGCCGTCGCGCGCAACCAACTACGGCAACGCGGCGGCGGTGGAGGAGGAGGAGGGGGAGCGGCTGGACGACGGCCGGGCGACGCCCTCGGGGTCGCAGCAGGCGGCCGGCAGCAGCAGCACGGTCCGCGCCGTGGCGCACATCCTCCGCGGCATCGAGGCGAGCCCTGAGGAGGGCTCAGCAGTGCCCGGCGCCGGCGCCGGCGCAGAGCGGGCGGGGAGCAGCGACGGCGGCGGCGAGAACGACGCCGCCTGCCTGCTAGAGCCCGGCCATGTGGAGGTGGAGATGCTGGGTGAGGAGGAGGGCGGCAGGGCCGCGGCAGGGCTGCCGCTTCCGCCGCTGGCCGGCTCGGCGTCGGCGTCGGACGCCGTGCTGGGCGCGCTGGGCGGTAGGCCTGCCGGCGCTGCAGCCGGCGACGCGGCGGCGGTCGCCGCCGCGCTCGGCGCCGGCTTCCCCGCCGGCGAGGGCGCGGCGACGGCGGCGGAAGGCGCGGAGCGGTGGGCGCCGCCACCACGCCCGGCTACGGCGCCGCACACGCCAACGGCGGCGGCGGGCTCCACCGCCCGCCTGCAGCTGCTGCACCCCCAGCCCAGCCTGCCTGCGTCGCCGCTGCTCGCGGACGCCGCCGCCGCCGCCGCGGCGGCGGTGGCGGCGGCGGCGGCGGCGCGGGAGCCGCCGCCGCAGCCGCACACGCTGTGGGTGGTGGAGGAGTGCTTTGGCGAGGAGTCTCTTCACTGCCGGCTGGAGCGCGGCATGCTGAGCTGGCAGCAGGCCTGCCGCGTGGCGACGGACATCTGCAAGGCGCTGGCGTTCCTGCAGGGACTCAAGAGGCACCACCACAACCACCACAGCCAGCAGCACGGCGGCGCCGGCGGGGGCACGCCGCCGCCGTCGGCGGCGGCGGCGCACGCGTTCCAGTACCGCAGCCCCGGGCGGGACGACACGGCGCTGCGCCCCGGCGCCTCCCTGCAGCAGGTGTGTGTTCGCGATCCGGCTGCTTTTTCGCCAAGGGACCTGTGCGTTTCGCAGAGGGGCTGGTCTACACGCTCCCGCCTCCCTTTGACCAGGGGCGCAGTGCTGGTGGGGGGGCTGAAGGGAGGCGGGGGCATGCCCAACCTGGCGTGAACGGTGTTGAGTGCCCTGCACCGCGACACGCTTCGCACCGCAACGCAAACGGCTGCTTTCCTTGGGGGTTGCGTGCACGCAGGCGTTGCCAGACCAGGACGCGGTCCTGTCGAGCTACGCGCTGCGCAGCATCGTCACGCCCGCCAACGTCAGCGTCGACGCGCAGGGCACCAAGGTGAAGCGGGGCCCCTCAACCGTGACCTACACCCTAACCGCTCCTGCGCTGCGGGCCTGGCGGAGCCGCGTGCACGTGCGCTCCTCGCGTGCGGCAACGCAAGCCCTGACCATGCATCGCCCTAGACCCTAAATCGCAGGTGTCGGTGCTGCCGGCGCTGCTCAACCACCTGGAGCACGTGCTGGGCGACCCGCTGCTCAAGCTGGCGGTGGGCGGCGGAGGCGGAGGCGGCGGCGCGTCGTCGGCGCTCTTTGCGCCGCTGCTGCACTGCGACATGGCCTACATCGACCCGCACTCGCTGCTCTCCGAGGTGCTGGCGGAGGAACGCTTCTTTGCGGGGCCTGGGCACGGCCCCGGCACGCGTGGCGCTCACCTCATTGCTCGGCGCGCGCGATTCGCGGGGCCGCGGCGCCCCGGGAGTGGGCTCGCGGTCTGCGCGCGCGTTCCCACCGCTTGCTGGCCCAGTGGACCGCGGCGCGACCGACCTGGCTCGCACGTTGCTTGCTTGCGCAGAGCCCGACGCCGAGCTTCTACGCGCTGGGCGTGGTGATGCTGCAGCTGCTGACGGAGCAGGGCCCGCTGGGCCTGCTGAGCGCCGTCAAGGAGGCGCTGGACGGCGGCACGCTCATGAACCTGGTGCCGCGCCTGCCCGTCAACGCCCAGGTGTGGGGACGCGGCTTGAATGCCAGGGCAATGGGACGGGGACGGGGGAGGGAGAGGTAGAAAGGGGGCCTTGCCAGCCCGTCGGCACACAGGCGTGGCCCTGTATGCGCTGCGGGCAGCAGCGCAGGCGCCGTCTGCCCGCCCGCCACTGCCGCCCCCGCGTCTGGCACCTGTTCGGGTCATGGAATCGGCTTGATGCGCGCAAGTCTCGTGGAGAGATGACGGCGCTTGTCCTTGGCGCTCTTGCTGTCCGCGCAGATGACGGCATGGGCGTCCGAGTTCGCGCAGCTGGCCATGCGGTGCACGCACCCGGGCGCGCTGCTGCAGCTCGAGTCGGAGCTGCTGCCCGCGCTGGAGGAGCTGTCGGGGCGGCTGGGCGCGCTGGGCAGCAGCGCGATGTCTTGGGAGCAGGTGCGCGGGTGGCGGGCGCGGGTGGGGTGGGTGGGTGGGGTGCAGGGTGTGGAGGGGGTCCGTCGGGGCGGCTGGGGTGGGTGGGGTGCAGGGTGTGGAGGGGGTCCGTCGGGGCGCTGGGGTGGGTGGGCAGCAGCGCTATGTCCTGGGAACAGGTGTGCGGGGGCCTCGCGCCGCACGAAGCACATCATTGCCCAATGCTTCCTGGCAGGACGTGAACTGCACTGGACCCTCTTGCCTGGTCCTGTGCGGCGCGAGGCGCCGCCAAGCGGGCCAGCTGCGCTGTGCACGTGTTCCATTCCTCGCAGGTGGAGGAGATGCTCATGCTGCCGCTGCAGCCGCGCGGCAGCTCGGACAGCGCAGCGCGGCGGTGGGTGCGGCAGGACTTCCGCATGCGCCGCAAGCTCTTCCTGGAGGAGGTGGCCAAGCTGGCGCTGGACGGGCCCGTGCACAAGATCGAGGTGCGGCGGCGCAACGCACGCATGATGAGGGCTTGGGTCGGTTAGGGCTTGGGGTCGGGATCTGCGAGCGCCGCGTCGACTCGACTCTTCGCACGGCGACGATCGCGAGCCGGTGGTGGTGCCGACAGAGGGGTGCGCGAGGGAGAGTTTATGACTCGTCTTGCGCGCCGTGTGGGCGATTTGCGTCGCAGGTTCGCCGCGGCCGCTGCTTCAAGGACAGCATCGCCGTGTTCGCCGGCAAGGGGCACGCCGTCTGGCGGCAGCCGCTCAAGGTCACGTTCCTCGGCGAGCAGGTGTGATCTTTCGCGCCTCGCGTGCGCCCTCATCCTTCGTTCGGGATGAGCACCCCGCTCGCTCCCTCGCTCGCTCCCTCGGCGATTGCGTGCGCGCTCTAACCCTAGCCCGCGTGCGTCCGCGAACGGCGGCGCGCAGGGCATGGACAGCGGCGGCGTGACGCGCGAGTGGTTCTCGGCGCTGAGCAACTCGATCTCGCGCGGTTCGCCCGAGCTCTTCTGGGCGGCGGGCCCGCAGAAGAACCAGCTCTACATCAACCCGCTCAGCGGCGCGCCCACGCACCTCAAGAAGTTCCACTTCGTGGGGCTCTTCATGGCCAAGGCCATCCTCGAGTCGTCCGCGCGCGGGAGGTGAGCGCGGCTTCCACACGCATCATCGGATCGCGCGAGAGGGACCTCGCGCCCGATCGGGCTGCTGGGCGCGCGCTTGGTGGGCACGGCGGGCCGGCGGGAACTCGCCGTCGGACAGAACCTTGCGACCTTGCGCGTCGTTCCCACGCGCGCGTAACGTTCACTTTCAGGGAGCTGGGCCCCATCGTGCTCAACCTGCCCTTTTGCGAGCCGCTGTGGAAGCTGCTGCTGGGCATCCCGCTCAACCTGATGGACCTGCAGCTGCTCGACCCCACCGAGTGAGGGCCTAGGGCTTTCGTTTGGGGCTTGGGCACATGCGGGCGGCTGGCAGAGGCAGCACGTGGGGGCGGCAAAGGAGGCGGGGGGCGCAGCAAGCGGCGAGCGCTGGTCCGGTTGCCGTCTGTGGCGGTTGGATGGCCGTTGCCTGAGCAGGTTCCGGAGCCTGATGAGCATCCTGGACATTGACATTGACGGGCTCATCTTCGAGACATTCTCCTGGACCTTCCACCAGCAGGTGTGTGCCCGTTGTCAGGGCTTAGGGCCGCATGACTCGCTCTCACGCCAGCGACGCGGCGCGCCCTGCCCGCGTTTGCTCCACGAGCGCACACGCACGCGTGGCGGCGATGCGTCACCGCGCGCAGGCGGCGCAGGCGTCCACGCAGGCGCACGTGGCCGCGGCCGGCTTTGGCATCGGCGCCGGCTACGTGGCGCCCGCGCCGCCCGCCGCCGCCGGCAGCAGCGGCGCCCCCGCCGGCGGCGCTGCCGGCGGCACCTCGGGCTTCATCACGCCTCGCAACGGCAGCGCTGGGCAGGGCCATGCGTCGCCCTCGCCGCGCATGGGCGAGGGCTTGGAGGGCGGCGGCGGCGGCGCGGCGACGCCCGGCGCGCCGATGTCGTCGCCACACGGCGCCGAGGGGCAGGCGTCGACGGCGGCAGCGCTGGGCGGCGCCGGCATGGGCGCCGCCGGCGCTTCGGCGTCGGCGGCCGCGGCCGCGGCGGTGGACGAGCAGGTCGCGTGCATCCCGCTCAAGCCCGGCGGCACCCACCTCAAGGTCCGTTTGCTTGGCCGCTTTCTCCCTGTGCTCTTGGGGGCCCAGGGGCGACAGGCCGCAGGCGGCACCACAGCAGAGTCAGGCGCTCCCAAGCCGCACAGAGACGGCTCGCGCTCCGCAAGCCCTCGCCCCGCCCTAACCCAAACCCAACCCCATGCGCAGGTGACCAACCAGAACAAGCGCGAGTACGTGCTGCTCAAGGCGCACAAGATGCTGGTGGGCACCATTGAGCAGCAAATGTCCTCCATCATCGACGCGTTCCACTCGCTCATCCCGCGCGACCTCATGGACAAGTACGCCTTCACGAGCCTCGAGCTGCAGCTGCTGGTGTGCGGCGAGCAGCGCATCGACATCCAGGACCTGCAGCGCAACTGCAAGTGAGTTGTTGCTGCTGCGCGTGCTGGGGTTGCGCGGCGGCCATGCTGGTTGCCGGTCGTTTTGGGCTGGTCAGGCGAAGAGCCAAACGCGCACGCGCAGCGCCGCCGCCGCCTCCTGGCGTTTGACCGGATTTTGCAGCGAGGCAGGGCGTCCTGGCGCAGCCGCAGCGCAACCCTAGCGCAAACCCTACCGCGTGCATGCGCGCGCACCACGTCCCGCGAAGGTACGAGGACGGCTACACGGGCAAGGAGGAGATCATCAGCTGGTTCTGGGAGGCGGTCGAGGGCTTTGACGACGCGCTGCGGCGCAAGCTGCTGCAGTTCTGGAGCGGGTCGGACGGCATGCCCGCCGAGGGCTTTGCCGCCATGGACCCCGCCTTCCACATGGTGGCGGTGGAGCGCCTCTACGACCCGCAGGTGTGAGGGTTTGCTCAGGCGGCGGCTGAGCTGGCGCGTCGACGCAGGCCTGTCGCAGCCCCCGCGGGACCTGTCGCAGAAGCGGCGTGCGCTCTCGGCATGCTCAGCAGAGGTGGTCGTGTCATCCCTGGCGTTGCGTGGTGTGTTGTGTGTTGCCTGCGCAGGACACGACGGCACGGCTGCCCGCCGCGCACACGTGCTTCCGGCAGCTGGACCTGCCGCGCTACCGCACGCCCGACGAGCTGAGGGACAAGCTCGTGACGGCCATCACCATCGGGCAGGGCTACATGGCGCTCTCCTGAGCCCTGGGCTTTGGGGTCGCTTGGGGCCGACTGGGCGTGCGATGCAGAGTGTGTGCGTGGCGGGAGGGTGCGGCGCTCAGACAAGGGGCAGCAGGCCGTGACTCCTGCGCGCCACTTGTTGCTCTTCTTCTTCTTCTTCTTCTCCTCCTCCTCCTGTCTTTGTCACCTCCACCGACCACGAGTCGTGCGTGCTTTGGCTGCACGAGCATTCTTCGTCTTCCCTCGGTCCC
>VFQP010002507.1_pt1 | contig 20319 bp, 17 predicted proteins | sample 3512351 | NCBI WGS metagenome assembly VFQP01 (sample SAMN10412372, study PRJNA504923) | tailings metagenome | isolation source: Relicate 1 Philex TSF1 revegetated site | place: Philippines: Tuba, Benguet | collected 2017-08-29
GGCGTAGGCGGTGGGCACGTCCTGGGAGGAGAGGCGCACCACCTCGTGGTCCAGCTCGTTGAAGAGCGACTCGTTGATGACGGCCGAGAGCGACGCGCCAATGCCGCCCGTCTTCATGCACTCCTCCACAATGATGACCTTGCGCGTCTTGCGCACCGACTTGCTGATGGTCTCCATGTCAAAGGGCTTGAGGCTGATCAAGTCAATCACCTGTCGGGTGTGCGGGCAGAGGAGGAGGGGCGGCGGTGGGCGATTTGGGGGAATGGGGTGCTTGCCCCTCACTACCCACAGCCCCTGGCACTGCCCACGGCTGAGCAGTGCTGACCACCTGGAGCCCCTCCTGCTGACTGTGCCAGTGAGCTGCACGACAGCCGCACGGGCCTGTGTGTGCTCTCAGCGGGCAGCCACCCTGCCGCTGGCCAACCACCGCCGGCTGCTGCTGCTGCTGCTGCTGCTGCTGCTGCTGCTGTTCCTGCGCTCCTGAGCCGTGACCAGGTGTGCTGCTGGCCCGCCTCTGCACCTGGCTGCACCGCTGCCAAGCCGAGAGCAGGGCTCAGCCACCTGCTGGTGGGGGTGCACCACCACGCGCCGCCCCACCCCACCTCGCCAGCGTGGCGTGTGCGCACCTCGGGGTTGTAGCCCTTCTTCTCCAGCTCGGCCACGGCGTTCATCACCACGTAGCGCATGCGGCTGTAGGTGAAGATGGACACGTCGGCGCCCTGGCGCACCACCTCTGCCCGCTCGAGGCTCTGCACCTCGTCCGCGCCACCCACCTGCGCGCCCCGCCAAGCAACAGCGACAGCGCGTACGCGCACAGCGTGAGAGCTCAGCGGCCAACCACTGCGTCCTGAGATGCCTGAATGCAGGCCTTCCCACACTATCAGCCAGCCTGTGGGTGCTGCTGCCGCTGTGGCCATCCGCCGCCGCCCGCTCCCGCCCGCCACGAGCGCCTGCCCATTGCCGCGACTCACGTCGCCCTTGATGTTGTAGAGCAGCACGTGCTCGAAGAAGATGATGGGGTTGTCTGAGCGAATGGCCTGCGGTGCAGCGATGAGGATGAGGGGAGGCACGCTCAGCGCGCCCGTCAGGATCCGCTCGTTGCGCCCAGTTCTTCCCCCTCCCCCTGCGCACAGCACGCACCGCCTTGAGGAGGGCCTTGGCGTTGCGCACGGTGGACACGGCCACGAGCTGCACGCCCGGGATGGACTGGAAGTAGGACTCGAGGCGCTGCGAGTGCTCGGCTCCGAGCTGGCGGCCCACGCCGCCCGGCCCGCGGATCACGAGCGGCGTCTTGAACTGGCCGCCGCTCGTGTAGTGGAGCATGCCGCAGTTGTTCGAGATTTGGTTGAACGCGAGCAGCAGGAAGCCCATGTTCATGCCTTCCACGATGGGCCGCAGGCCCGTCATCGCCGCGCCGACGCCCATGCCCATGAAGCCGTTCTCTGCGTCGCGGAGACGACGACGCGTTCTCGCCGTTCGCTCGCGTTCTTTGGGGGGCTTCATCTTGTGGTGGAGCACCTGCAGGCGTTGACCCGCCTCAACGCCTGCAGAGCGCGAGCTCACCGCAGATGGGCGTGTCGAGCACGCGCATGTCGCCATACTTCTTGTGCAGGCCCAGCGTGCACTTGTAGCTGCCGCCGTAGTGGCCCACATCCTCGCCTGCGCGACCACCAGGTGTCCGCGAGTCCCTGAGTCAGCAAAGCCGCCGCACGCGGGCCGAGTCGAGGGCCACACCGCACGCGGGTGCGCTGCACGCTGCCGAGGAGCGAGCTCCTGGCATCGCGCTGGTGCGCCCGTGGCCCGTGGGCTGTGGGGCTCTGCTTTTGCTCCTTTGCTGCTGCGGCGCGCCTCACCCATCACGCAGACGGTCGGGTCGCGCTCCATCTCCTCGTCAATCGCCTCGCGCAGGGCCTCCCACATGAAGAGCTGCTTCTTGGCGCTGCGCACCACCTGAGCGGAGCCGCGAAGGGCCGCCTGGCGACCTGCGCAGGCCCGAGCAGCGAGCGATGCGAGCACAGAGAGAGTCTAGCATCGATTAACAGGAGGCTCGCGCCTGTGCGGCTGCAGGCGCTGCAGGGCTCGCCCCTTGGCGAGAAGAGGGGCTCGCCATCCTGTCTCCATCACCTGGAGCCAGCCGCACGCAGCCGCGCTGGGCAGCCGCGCGCCTGGACACGCAGGGAGCCTTGCTGCCACTCGCGAGCGCCATCTTGACTGACACAGGGGCTCGCGAGCGTTCGCCGTGTGCTCCAGCGCATGGAGTGCAAGCCGCTGGTGGCGCAGCTCAGGCGAAGAACTTCAGCGCTGGAGGGACTGCAGGGACTCAGGGCCCCTTTTCCTTTGAATTGCCTTGCAAAGCGCGTGCGCCAGAGCCACAGCTGGTAGCAGGGCAGGCCTGCATCCGGTGATGACGATGCGCCGGGCCGCTCGTGCCGCTCCCCGCCCACCCACCACCAGACCCGTAGAGGTCCTCACGATAGCAAAAACACCACTGGGGAGCGGGCGGCGGCAGGGCGCGGCAAGAGAGATCAAGAAGTAAGACGCCCGGGCTCTCCGTCAACGGCGGTTCCACCTGTGCAGGCCCCCCGCAGAGGGTGAAATTTCAGAGCGCGCCGGGGCGCGCGATGAGAAAAGGGGGTAGCAGAACCACGCCACGTGCACAAGGATGAGGCGGCGCCCCTGCACGAACGGATGGGGGCACCTGGCAGGCACCCGCGGGGGCGAGCCGCATCAGCAGGGTCGGCGTTGCGACCTGCCAGCGCCAGCCCTTACGTCGCGGCAACAAGGAAGGCAAGCAGGGAACGCCGTCCCCGCGCCCGCTGAAGAGCGGCGTCGGGAAGGGTCAGTTGGCCCCGCACGACGCCACGAGACTCACGCACACACGAACGAACACACAGTCGACACCAACACTCTCTATACTACAAACTGTTTTGGGGCAGCAAGAGGGCGCTCAACTGAGGGGCGTAACGCAGCGCACACGCCCCCAAGCCCGTGACACCGCGCCAGGCACAGCAATCACGACTTGCTGCCAGGGGGCGCGCAAACGCGCCGGAGCCCTCCCACTGAGGAGCGCGGTGCACGCCTCTCAACGCCCAGCGCCGCCACACCAGAGCACCCTCTGCTGCTACAGCGTCAGGCCTCCGCGCCCAGCTCCCGCCCGCCCGTCCGGGCGCCACCACTTCGCCGCCTCGCTCGCTCCAAGCCATGTCCACGCGGCAGCGCCCGCGCGCGGCAAGCGGCCGCCGGCGCGCTGCTGCCAGGGCCCCCGCTCACGCCGCGTTGAGCGCCTCCTGCCTGGCCGCCGCGCGCGAGGGCGAGGGGTGGATGGCGTCCATGGCGCTGAGGCGCACCAGCACGTCGTCAAAGCCCGGCCGGTCGGCGGGCCGCTCGGCCCAGCAGTCGCGGATCAGGTCGGCCACCGGCTGGGGAATGTCCTCCGGCACCTGCGGCACGACGCACGGCGCGGCACGACGCACGGTGACGGGCAGGTCTGGCTTCTTCTTCGCTGCCGCTGCCGTCAGATGGCTGCCGCGTTTGGTGCGGTTGTGCACAGCAAGAGAGCGGCGTGCACGGCAAGAGAGCAAGCTAAGAGCAGGCGCACCTCAAGGCGCTTCTTCTGGTAGCCCACCTGGCCCACCACCTGCACCGCGTTCATCCTGCGGCAACAGGAGCAGCAGCAGCACCACCACAGGCACAGAAACGTCAGCGCGTCCCCACCCAAGCAGGCAGCACGCAGCGCGTGCCCCTCCTCCTGGTGCCAAGCCGCGTGTCAAGGGTGCGCGCTCACATGGCCCAGGGCTCATCGCCCGTGGCGAGCTCCCACACAATGACGCCAAAGCTGAACACGTCGCTCTTCTCGTCGCAGCGCTCGTTGCGCAGCACCTCTGGCGCCATCCACTCTGCGCACACACACGCGCACACGCAACGCCGCCACCAGCACACAGGGCACCCCACAGCGCGTCAGGCATGCGCTGCCAAACGCGTCTCCCAGGCGCGGGTGCACGCGCGGGAAGGTCGCTGCGCACAGCGCACGGACCTGGTGTGCCCGTCTGGCTCTGCGAGGTGAGGAAGGCCTTGTTCTTGACCTGGCTCAGCCCAAAGTCGCACACCTTGACGGTCCAGTCGCGGTCCACCAGCCTGCGCGCCGGCACACGCAACGGGGACAAAAACAAAGCACCCAACCGGTGAGGCGCGCGACAGAGAGAGAGAGGCGCCGCTCGCCACCGCGCCTGAACCTCGCGAGGGCCGGGCGGCGCGGGGGTGCGTCGCGCGACGCCTGGGGAGCGCGGCAGCGGGAAACAGCAGAAGCTCACAGGTTGGGGCTCTTGAGGTCGCGGTGCACGATCATGGGCCTGCAGCTGTGCAGGTAGTTGAGCCCCTTGGCAATGTCCATGGCCATGAAGAGCCGCCGGCGGGGGTCCAGGTCCACGCGCGCGCGGTGCAGCAGGCGGAACAGCGACCCGCGCGGCATGAACTCGGTCACGATGGCCAGCTGCGCGCGCCAGGCAGCAGCCAGGCAGCGGACGCGGCGTGTCAGGCTTCCACGCCACCGCTCCGCTCCCCGTCCACGCCGCCTCCGCCGGCGCGCCTAGCCCTGGTGCAACGCTTTTGGACAGGCCCTGCCCGTCTGTAGTGGCTCATCGGCAGGAGGAGCGATCGACGGTGAGCCCCGGCACGTGACAGCCTCCCTCGCGTCGTGCCAACGCATGGGCGAGCGCGAGATGGGTCGCTCGCGAGGGGAGGAGGAGGAGCAGCAGACGGACATGCGCGCACCTGCGGCGGCTGCACGACGGCGCCCAGGAAGAGCACCACGTTGGGGTGCCTCAGGCGGCTCATGATGCCGACCTCGGCCTTGAAGTCGCGCAGCAGCGCCGGCGACAGGTTCTGGTCGATGAAGCGCTTGATGGCCACCTCGGTCTTGCGCCACGTGCCCTTGTACACCTCTGCGCGCGCGCGCGCACGGCGGGTCGCAGCCACGCACCCACACAAAACGTCAGGCCGCCTCGACCTTTGCCTCTACTGTCGAGCTGGGTCACCCTCCTGCCTCCTGCCACCGTCCGCAAAGCGCACCTCCGTACGAGCCCATGCCCAGCCGCTGCCCGGTACCATAGTCCAGCTCCCGCGGGTCAATCTCCCAAAAGTTGCCGGCCATCTGCGCCCACGAGTGCAGCACAACCACCACACACGGTGGTGGTCCAGGTCAAGGCGCCCTGGGCCGCAACGCCGCGTAAACGCCCGCACCCACCCCACGCAAGAAACCTGCGCCGCACCTGGAACGAGGGCATGGCCACGATCGGCATGGCCGCCTGCTGCTGCTGCTGCCCCTCCAACCCACCGCCGCCGCCGCCCAGCTGCTGCTGCGACGGGTCGGGCAGCAGCCCGCCCGCCACCGCCGCTACCTGCGGCGCCGCAGCAAAGGCGCCGCCCTGCCCCACGCCGCCCGGCGCCGACAGCGTGCCGCCGCCCAGCTGCAGCGCCGCCACGCCGCCGCCGCCCGCGCTCACCGCGTGGTACGTGGGCGGCTGCGGCGGCAGCGCGCCCGGCGCCGTCGGCGTCGGCACGCCGCTCCACCCCGCCGGCCCCGGCCCCGCCGCCAAGTACGGCGACGCCGGCGTGCCCTGCCCTGATGCCGCCGCCGCCGCCGCGCCCACCGGATACCCCGGCGGCGGCGGCGGCGGCGTGGCGGCCATATGGCCAAAAGGCGATGGCCCCGGCGAGCCAAACGGGAGGCCCTGCGGCGGCGGCGCCATGCCGCCGGGCGTGCTCACCACGTAGCCGGGCGTGGGCGGCGGGAGCGCCGGCGGGTACGCCACGCCGCCCACCACGTTGGAGTGGCCCGGGGGGGTCAGCAGGTAGGGCTGCCCGGTCCACCCCGTGGTGGCGGACATGGCGGCGGCCTGCACGCCGTCCACGCCCCACGTCGCCCACGCGTTTTGCTGCTGCTGCTGCTGCTGCGAGGAGGCGGCGGAGGAGGCGTTGCCGGCGCTCGACTGCTGCCCGCCGGCGCGCCGCCGCGGGCTCTCCTGCTGCTGCTGCAGCGCTGTGCTGAGCGCGCTGCCGCCGCTGGACGCCGCGCCGTCCTCGCCCGCCTGCTGCAGCGCCGCCGCCGCCGCCGGCCCGTGCAGGCCGTTGCCCTGCTGCTGCAGCGGCAGCGCCGCCGCCGCCGCCGCCGCGGCGGCGGCGCTCGCCATGGCGTTGCTGGCGCTGCTGGTGGACGCCCGCGCCGCGCCCAGCAGGCTGTTGGAGGACGGCACGTTGTGCAGCGCGCGTGCGCCGTCGCCCACGCCGGCGCCGGACGTGGAGGACGCCGCCGAGCTGGCGCCGGGGAAGGGCGACAGGTCGGCGAAAGGCTCGTTGGCGCCCTCGTTGGCGGCGAGGAGGCCCTTGGCGCCGGGCTTGCCGGGCACGCCGCCGTTGGCCAGCGCGCCGCCGCCGCGCATGGCGGCGCCGCCGGCGGACGCGGCGGCGAGCGGCACGGCGCCGGGCGGGCCGCGGGCGATGGGCGCGCTGGTGCGGTGCGGCGCCGAGCCGATGGGCAGCGGCGGCTGCTGCGGCGGCGCGGCGCCAGGCGGGAGGTGCGCGGCGTGCGCGCCGGGCGGCAGGTGCATGCCCTGAGAGGGGAGCGAGGAGGCGGCGGCGGCGTGCGGCAGCGGCGGCACGGCGCTGTTGAGCGATGCGGTGGGCTGCACCAGGTGCGCGTGCACCAGCGGCTGCGTGGCGGACGGCGGCATGCTGACGGCATGCGTGGGCGGGCCGCCGGGCGCCAGCCACGGCGAGGCGGCGGCGGCGCTGGGCGGCGGGATGGGCACGCCCGGGGAAAGGTGCGGCGGCGCCAGGTGCGGCGGCAGCACGAGCCCGGGCGAGGCGTGCGGCGGCGGGTGCAGCACCCCCCCGCCGGTCAGCTGCTGTTGCTGTTGATGGTGCTGCTGCTGCGCTTGCTGCTGCTGCGCGGCGGCGAGCGGGCTCGTGGTGCCGCCGCTGCTCTGGCTGCTGAACGACGTGCGCGCCTGCCCTGACGGAGTGTGCTGGTGGTGGTGCTGCTGCAGCGCGCCGTGCCCCTGCAGCGCTGCCGCCGCGGCGCCGCCCTGCGCGCCGCCCGGCAGCGGCGGCGTGCCCAGCGGCTGCGCCCCGCCCAGCACCCCGCCCGGGCCCACCAACGACGGCTGCGGCTGCGTGCCCAGTGGCATGCCCCCACCGCCCCCGCCGCCGCCCAACCCGCCCGGCGGCTCCAGCACCATGTGATGGAGCTGCTGCGCCACGCCCGCCACGCCGCCGCCACCGCCGGCGGGGAGCGCCCGGTACTGCGCTGCCGGCACGCCGCCGTCGACGACGGCGCCCTGGGGGATCCCCGCGCCCTGCGGGCCGTTGCCTGCTGCCGCCGCCGCCGCCGCCGCCGCGTTTGCCAGCTCTGGCTGCGAGTCGAGCACCACGCCCATCATGGCTGCGCTGGAGGCAAAGGCCGAGGCGGCGAGCTGCGCCGAGGGGCGCATGGCGCCGCTGCCGGCGCTGAGGCTGCCGGCCATGGAGCCCGAGGGCTGCGGCCCGGCGGCGCCCAGCGCCACGCCGTTCTCCTCCAGCACCTGCGCAGCACGAGCGCCCAGGCCGCGCAGTGCTCCTCTCCTCTCTTCGCTTTCCTTTGTCTCCGGCCTGGCCAGTGCACTCAACTCAGCCGAAACTCTCGGCTGGGTCGGCCACCGCTGTCTCAGAAACACTGGGAAGGCCCGCTCAGGGGTGCGCACCTGCTGCAGCGCGGCGCCCAGCTGCGTGGGATGCCCGGCGCTGTGGCTGTGCCCGTGGTGGTACCCCCCCGGGTGAAGTGGCGGCACGGCGCTGGACGGCAGCTGCGCCGACGACGCCGACGCCGTCGGGTGGTGGTGGTGCTGAGGCAGCCCCTGCTGCTGCTGCTGCTGCTGCTGCTGCTGCTGCTGATGCAAAAGCGCCGCCTGCTGCTGCATCGCCGCCTGCTGCATCGCCGCCACGGCGTCCACCGACGCGTGCGGCGGCAGCGACGTCGGCGCCGACACCAGCACCGCCCCCGGCCCGCCGCTGGCGTTGCTGAACGTCACCCAGCCCGCCGGCGGCGCGTCCGCCGCGCCATGCGCCGCCGCCGCCGCCGCCGCCACCGAACTCCCGCCGCTGGCGAAGGCCGACGGCGCGGCCGGCGCGCCCTCACTCAGCGGCGGCAGCTGCTGGCTGGCGTGCGCGTCAGGCATGGGCCCCGAGTCCAAACGAATCAGGTCCGGCACCACTGAACTGCTCGACGCCGCGCTGCCGCACGCCAGGTTGGACGCGGACCGCGCCTTGAACGACCGGCTGGCGTGCAGCCCAGAGGAGCCCGTGGCGGCGTGGCCGGGCGCCCCCGCCGCCACGCCCGAGCCCGCCGCCACGGCGGCCGCCATCCCGTCGGCGGGGCCAGGCGTCCGCTTGGCGAGCTCGTCGAACGAGGCGGCGAGGTGGCTGCCCGGGTGCGCGGCGGCGGAGGCGGCGTTGGAGCCGCCGCCGGGCGTGCCGCGCGGCGTGGTGCTAGCGGCGCCGGAGGCCGACCACCCGCCGGCGGCGGCGAGCGCGTCCGCCATGCTGCCGGCCATGGCGCTGCTGGCGAAGGGGGTCTGGTTGGCGGCGGCGGCGGCGCCGGGCGGCGGCGGGAGCGACACCTGGGCGGCGGTAGAGGAGGCGGAGCTGGGCGCGCCGCCGCTGTCGCTGGGGAGCGGCGGCTGCAGCGACGCGGGCGCGGCGGCGTCGTGCCCGTTGGCGTGCGCGCCGGCGTGCTGCTGCAGCGCGGCGCGGCCGACCTGCATGCTGGGCGCGGCGTGCGTGATGACGGGCGGCGGCGGGATGGCGGGCACCGGGTGCTGCGGCCGCCGCAGGCTCTTGGACTCTGCGCGTGCGAGCGCGCCACGAGAGCGTTGACACACTCGTCAGTACGTGAGCGCGTGGTGGCCCTGCCCTGCGCTGTCCTGCCCTGCACCTGCCCCGTCCCGCCCCCCACGCTGCGGCCTGCTCACTCTTGAAGTTGGTGTGCTGCTTGTTGAAGCTGCTGGGCGGCAGCAGCTCGCCCGGCGACGACAGCAGGTCCACCACAAAGTCCTGCGCGGCCGGCCATTCGCAAGCGCAGCGCTGGTCAGGTGCTCTGCTGCTTTCCTCCTCGCACCAGGTGGCACCAGGCGGCGCAACCCCGCCAGTGGGCGCCATGCTCAGCTCTGCTTCCTCCTGACACGAGGTGCATTAGATGGCACCCGGGGGCGTCCTCCCCGCCTGCGGTGCGCCGCGCACACACCTGCCCGTCCACCTGCACCAGCACCACGGCCAGGTCGTCACAGCCGTCCTCGCCCACGCCCTTGCGGATTGCGCACTTGATGTCCAAGGAGTCGCCCAGCAGCTTGAACATGAGCGCGCGATGCCGGCCGCCGCCCACCGGCAGGTTGCCCAGCAGGATCACCGCCGACCTGCGCACGCCACCCACCGCCCGCGCATGCACACAGCCCGGTGCGTGTGCGTGTGTGTGCCGCTGCTGCTGGTGGTGTGCCGAGGCTGCCACCGGGAGGCCCAGGCGGGCTGTGTGCACGCACTTGCGCAGGCGCTTCTCCTTGTCGCTGGCCGCCTGCCAAAAGTGCGTGAGCGTGTCGTGGCTGTCGTACGTGCCACCCATCCGGTCCACCACCAGCCGCGCCAGCGCCTGCGGTTGGTTGGGACGCGCGCGAGGATAAGAGCGCGTGTGCCGGATCGCCGGCCTCCCCAGGCTGCACTGCCTCACTGCCACGAGTGCTGCAGTGCTGCACGCCGGCTATTCTTGCAGCGCTGGCCTCTTGCAGCCTGCGGACCTTGATCCGGGCGGCTGTCCCGAGAGATGCCACTTCGCCGGTGGCGTCCGTGGCGCGCTCCTCCAGCACGGGCAGGTTGCTGTCCTGGTCGTGATCGATGAGCACCACCTGCAGCGCGCCGGCGCCGATGGCAGCACGCGTCCCTTGCTCGAGGCCAGCGCGCCCACGCGATCGCAACACCACGATGACGTGCTGTGGGCGGCTCCGGGCGCTCGCCCGCCCGCACGCTCACCTCCCGCTGGTCTCCTTCTGCCGTGCGCACGCGCCTGAGCGCGTCCAGGCTTGGGAACTTGTGGGGTGCGTCCTCCACCTCTGGAAAGTCGCCAAACACCTCGAAGAAGCCATCCACGATGTGGTCCGTGTACTCGAGGCTGCGCGCACGGCATCGCCTTCACGCGGCACGCGTCGCCCCCTGCTGCCTCGAGCTCAGGGAGGAGCCCTACTTAGCTCGCGCGAGGCCCACCACACCACCCCACGCAGTGCCTCGCAGCGCGCGCACCTGCCCGTCTGCCAGTACTTGTGCGAGAGCTGCGTGGCTGCCTCCGTGGCCTTGGCCCTCGCCTCGGCTGCCGCCCGTTTGGCCTTCTCGTCCTGCGCCTGCCGCTGCCTGGTCTGCGCCTCGACCTGCTGCTGCTGCCTGCGCTGCTGCTGCGCCTGGTAGTCGTTCACGCTCGCCGCCATCGCCAGCGACATCATGTACTCCTCGTGCGCCTGCGCCGGGTCGTAGCCCGGCGGCAGCGCGTGGGGCCTGGGCACGCTGGGTGCCGAGTAGGCGCCCACAGGCGGGGGAGGCCAGACCTGGTGAGGCCCCGCCATCCCGGGGTGCGCGTACATGACGGGAGGATGGTAGACGCGCGGGGGAAGCGCGTAGCCGATCGGCTGCGACGCGTTGGCCGGGGGCACCAGGCTGGGCGGCAGTGGCGCTCCTCCCGCTCCTCCTGCGCCCGCTCCCCCAGCGCTGGAACCCGCCGCGGCAGCGGGAGCCTGGCCAGGACGCGACATGGCCGACGCCATGGGGCCCAGCGATCCCGTCGGCCCAGCGAGCGGCGCTGCGGGCGCGACGGAAGCGGCAGCATCCTGCGCGGGAGGCCCCTCCTGCTCGGGGGGCCTCCCTTGCGCCAGCCGCGCAGGCCACTTCATGCCCAGCACCGGTGGGCTCAGCTCACGCCCATTCCTGCTGCGCGCCTTCTCTGCTGTGCCGCGCGGGGCGTGAAGGGGGGTGTGGTTTGCGCATGTGGGCGCGCACGAACATCTAACAGGACGCAACGGGTGAACAGCGAGTCACTGCTCTCGCAGTGACTGAAAGCCACCCAGGCCCAAAGTCCTCCGCGGGGCGCCGTGGGTGCCTCACGCGGCATCCCAGCACGGCGACACCCAAAGGCACGACACGCCGCTACAAGAGCTCATAGCCCCCCGCCACCTTGGTGCCCGCCTGCAGGTTGGCGGCGGGGTCGTCCGCCCCTCTGCTGCGCTTGATGCGCCACGCCTCCATCTCCTCGGGCGTCACGTTCTGCCCGCCGGCGTCCAGCGAGTTGTACTTGCGCTTGTTGCCCTCGCCATCCACCGCCTCCTTCTCCGCCCGGTCCAGCTTGGCCAGCGCCTCCTTGACCTGCGCCGAGCCGCGCACACATGCGCACCACGTCAACGCCCGCATCCCACGCGCGCAAGACGCGCGAGCAGCCAAGGCGTCGCGTGCCCCGCCCCACAGGTGGTCTGCCCTGCGCCCGGCGCCCACCTTTTTGTCGTCCAGCTCCACCGCCGCCGTCTCGCTGCCCCACACGTCCACGTGCGGCTTGTCCCCGTTGAGCGCGCTCTGCTCTCGCCGCCTGCGCACACAGGCCACGTGTTGCGCCCAGCCCACACGCGTGAGCGACCCTTTTGATTTGTGGGCTGCCGCGAGCACCTCGCACAATGGAAACGAGCGACTCACTTTTGCAGGGCGGCGTCCTGCTCGGCGGCCTTGGCCTCCATGTTGGCAATCATTTGCGCCGCCACCTCGTGCTGCGCCTGCTCGCCCGCCTTGCCCACGCAGTAGCTGTTGCGCACCGTCTGGTGGCAGCACGCGTAGCCCCACGCGCCGTCGCGCCACCACGACCCCCACACGCTCGTGTGGTTGTTGGTGTACACGTCCTCCTCGTACCGACTCCGCGCCTTGTTCTCCTGTGCGCTCGCGCGCGCAACACACGGCCCGCCACCAAACACAAAACATGAGCGCCTCCGCAATCACGCTGCCTGGCATCAACATCCGCCCTCAACCACGCACTCCTGCTCCGCCCACTCTTGCTGCTTCAAACCAACGAAAGCAAGGCCCTCGCGGAGGGCGCGCACGACGACACTCCGCCGCAAGCGCCCCCCGCCCCCCTCCCTTGCCATCGCTCACCTGCCCCTTGACGACACGCCCCATGCGGTCGTACTCGACGTACTTTTCCGTGCCGCCCAGCAGCTGCAGGTCCTCGGGCGGCTTCTCGGCCGCCGAGCCGTACTTGGCCAAAATGTCCTCCTTGCTGACCTTGTTCAGGCTCTCCTTCTTGGACTTGAACTGCTGGTACAGCTTCTCGGCCAAGGAAGGGTTGGCCTGCGCGCCGCGGGGATGGGTCGAGGAGCGGCTCCAGGAGAGCAAACGTCAGCACAGCGTGCGGGGCGCCGTACGGCAGCGGGGCGCCGGCCAGGAGGGCGGAGGAGGGGCGCCTCTCCCCCCAGCGTGCCGATCGGCGTCACGACCTCCGCCACTCCCGGCCCGCCCTACACTCGTCGCCCCACGCTCACCAGTGCATTGAGCTCGACGCCCTTGTCCTGCGCCTGCAGCGTGTGCACCTGCAGCTGCTGCCAGGCCAGGTAGTCGCCCGTCTTGCGCACAAAGTTGTCGCCGGCGAACGTCTTCTCGCTCATCGGCTTGTCCGGCTGAGGGTCCTCACGCATCGACCTGCACCAATCGATGCACACAAGTGGGTCAAGCGCCACCACCACGCGTCGACCATGCTCCGGCCAGAGGCGCACGCGCCGACACTGCCGGCGGGCGCGACCACACCGACGCACAAGCCGCGTCCTCTTGTGCGCCGCGTGAAGGCAGGCTGCGGCCCACTCCCTCCCTCACTCTGACGGCATCCGCGGACCAGGCCGAACGGCCTTGAGGATTGGTGCACGGGCGCGGCACACACGAGGAGGGTCCAGTCCCCTTCCGCTTCCCCTGCCTGCCCCGCGCCCCGCACCTGGTCTTGGGGTCGTAGTGCGCCGAGTTGACGTCCAGGTTGAGCAGGTACTTGGCCGTGTCCTCGCGGATGCGCAGGTTGCGCACCGACCCCGTCGACCCGCCCGCCGTCGTGCGCACGCGCTTCTTCACCTCGGCAAACCCTGCATGGGAGGGCGGCGGCGCAGCAGAGCACACGCATCGGGCGTTGCTGGCGACAGAGAGAACGTCCCAAGCAACGCGCCGTGATCTGGCGAGTTCCTTGCCACACGCGGCAGCGCTGCGCTGCCTGCGTGCTGGCCCATGCTCTCGGCGCCAACCCAGCCCAGCGCGTGCACCGCGCACCTGCCTCCTCCTCCTCCTTGATCTTGTCGTCGTCGTCGTCGCCGGCGCCGCTGCTCAGGTCGCCCGAGCCGGGCCCGGCGGCGCCCTTGCCCCCGTCGGCGGCGTACAGCTCCGAGGCCAGCTCCTTCTGCTTCATGTCCTTGCGGATGTTCTCCAGCTGCTCGTGCCGGTCGACGATCTGCACGGGGCCACGACGACGCCACACGCGTGCACGCGCATCGCGTCGGCGAGTCGGGCAGAGCCGTGGCGCGCTTGCCGCCACAAGGGGACGTGCCGCCTGCCCAGGCGCGAGTCATCCCGCCCGCTTGGCGCACAGTGACAGGGCAGGGAGCAGGCGTCGAGCAGGCGCCTTCCTGTTTGTGTGCGGCGCAAGTGCCCTCACCTTGGCATACTCCTTGGCGTCGTAGCCGTTCCACCTGTCGCGCTTGGCGTCAAAGCCCTTGATGGTGATGTCCTGCGAACGCCACCCAACGGGGCGACGGCAACAAGTGCTCGTATGTCGCATGCAGCCCCCCAGGGCTCCCTCCATGCACGACTCACACGCCCCGGCCGCCTCCTTGTCACTGCTGCTGTCGGTGCCAAGCTGCTTTCCCCAGGCTGCTTGCTGCAGTCCCCTGGCCAGCATGGATGGACTGGTGCCACCCGCCTGCGCGTGCGTGCGATGCGCACCTGGATGAGGTCGTCGGCCGCGATGTTCTTGTTGGTGAACTTGGCGCCCTTGGAGCGCGGCCGCTCCAGGCAATCCTTGGTCTTGTGGCTCATGGACCCGCAGCTGCGCGCGGGAGGCAGCCAGGCGCCTGGGCGTTGCGAGCGCCTCCTTCCCCGCAAGCTGGCTCAAGCGCGCCGCGTGACGCATGCGGCGCAGCGGCTGTGTCGTTCACCGTTCCGTGAAGCTGCACACGGCGCTGCTGGACCCCGTGTGCGAATCGGCTGCGCGGCGCGGGCGGGATCCCCGACCCCGCAATGCGCATGCCATCAGCAGCAGCAGCGCCACGCGCTGCTGCGTTTGGTGCTGTCACAGCCCCCCGCTAGCAGGCTGTGCACATGTCCCGGCCCGCCGCATGGCGTGCGTGCGCGCTTCGCCGGCACTCACTTCTCGCAGGCGCCCTTGCGCCACTTGGTGGCCTGGAAGGTCTTTACGCCCTTGTCGTACCACTGCGTGATGTCCGTCTCGCCCTCCTTGTTCCAGTTGCGCTGATGCTGCAGCGTGGGCTTGTCCTTGTTCAGGTACCAGGGCGCGCTCGTCATATACTGCGGGATGTGCGGGTTGATCTCGCGCCCATCCTCGTCGAGCTCCGCCGGAGCGAGACCCGCCTTCCTCGCCTCATCGAGCTCCTTCTGCCTCCGGCGCTCGTCGGCAGTCTGCGCCATCTCTGCTCCTGGTGGCTGCCGCCGCTTTGGCTCTGGCTCACAGCAGCAAGCTTTGTGGTGCTGGTGCTGCTGCCTCTCTCCTGCTGTGCTCCTTTCCTCCTGCTGAGGAGGCGCGCCGCCCATGCGCGCCAAGCCCACGCTTGCACGCGCGAAAAGTAGAACAGCCCCCAGCAGCTCCAGGCAGATGATGGCACCTCAGGCAGTGGACCCGCTCTCGACGCCGCCCTTCTTGGTCATCTTCATCAGCTTGCCGGGCGTCCAGATGTCCGACTCGCCCCGCACCCACGCCGCCATGGACTCGTGCACGGCCTCGGCAAAGTCCTCTTGGGGCATGTGCCCCAGCCGCGCCGCCGCCGTGACCACCTGCGGCATCCCATCACGCGATGAACGGCTCACGGAGGGGGGCAGCACACCGCGGGCCCCCAGACAGCTGCTGCCGCCAGAGCCGCGCGCTCACCTTGATGTTGGTGCGCTTGTCCTCGACAAAGTCGAACGCCGAGGCCACCGGCAGGAAGGGGTCGCGGCTGCCAAACAGCAGCACGGTCGGCTTGCGCCACGTGAGGAAGCCCTCGTCCACCTTGCTGGTAAGGCGGCCAAAGTCGCACTTGTCCATGGTCGCCGCCACAGCGGCCGAGGCGGCGGGCTCGGCGTACGGGCGCGCGTACGCGTCAGCTACTTTCCGCTCCATCACGTAGGCGCTCCCTTGCGCGTTGAACGTCATGCCGTCGAACGACTTGGGCCGCAGAAAGGGCAGGCCCTTGTACGCCGCCAGCTCTGGCCGCAGCTTGCTGCTCTTGCTGACGGGCGTGTTGAGGATCATGAGGCGGGCGACCTTGGCCTCGTTCTGCGCGGTCGGTTCGTGGAGGGCAGGCATTGTGCACCTCTGGGTCGGCGTGGGACATGGCGGACGCGCACGTCACGGCAGGGCGGGGTCGCGAGACCCTCACCTTGAGAGCCCAGAGCAGGGCGTACTGCGGCAGCACAAAGCCCTGCACCACGAGCGCGACGGGCTTCTTGATGCCCACGGCCTCGATGAAGTCGTCCAGAGCCGAGATGAAGCTGGCCTCGGAGCTGCGCACAGCGCACGGGCATTGTGTGCCACGCTCGCGCCACGCTCATGCACACACCCACGCCCCTGGGTCGCCCCATGGCAAACGCTCCTGCGGTGCTCACTAGTCAAAGCCGCTGGTGGGCTTGTCCGAGTCGCCGTGGCCGAGCCAGTCGGGCGCGATGGCGTCCACCCCGTCGGCGCCCAGCAGGCCCAGCGTGTTGCTGTGTGCGTCAACGGGGAGACGACAAGCACGTCTTTCTCCAGGACCAGCAATGAGCGAGTTGAGGACCACGATGGCAGAGCAAGGCTGGGTGCCCCGCGCATGCGTGCGCTCACCGCCACGAGTAGGAGGAGCTGCCCAGGCCGTGGATCAGCAGGACGGTGGGCAGGTCGGGCTTGGCCTCGGCCACCTCGCTGCGGCGGAACGCCCACTTGCGCCCCTTGACCGTCACCGACAGCCTGCGCACAACAGGCGCACGACACCTCTCACCTCGCTAGCGTGAGGACCGCGCGGACCAGCCATCAAGAGGAGAAGCCTGGGAGGCCACAACACGCACCCTGCGACGGGGTTGGTGGTCGAGGCCTTGGCGATGGGCATCCCGGTGATGGGGTCAATCTCCTCGAGCTCTGGGGCGGTGGAGACGTCTGTGGAGGCGGCGCGCAGCGGCCGGCATGGCATACGGTGGCTGCTGCTGGACAGCTGCACCTGTGCCGTGAGCATGTAGCAGGGGTTGCAGTGAGCTCTGAGGGCAGGGACTCGCGGCACCCAGGTGCGCCGAGCGCGAGCGACGACAGCCACCCGTGGACGCGCCTGCGGCGCAGCTGGGCGCAGGCTGGCACCGCTGCGTGCCGGGTGAGCCACGGTCGGCAATGACGGAAGCGCCGCTGCTCCTGAAGCCGCTGGCAGCGCGGTGCTCCGGTGCAGCATCATGCGATTGGTTGGTCGAAAGGACGAAGAGCAGGCCTGTGCGATAGTCCGCGTCGCTGAGCTCTCTCTGGCTGAGAGAGCGAAGACCAGTGCGCGAAACGAATCGCGATTGAGCTGACTCACTGCGCCGAGAGCCATGCGCCCTCGTTGAGAGTGCCAGACTCTCAGTCGTGACAGGAGAGGAGGAGGGGCGGCCACGCACCAGCAGCACAGCTCCCGATGTGTCCTGCTTCCGCCAAGGTGCAGGCAGCGCGCCGAAGAGAGCACCGCCACAGACAGGTGCGCGTTGTGGCGGCTCCGCTCCTGCCACCGACACGTTCTCTGTGCAGGAACATCAACCTTGTGCCCGCGTCATGCTGACACATCACTGCAGGCGCTCTACCAGCAGCTGCAGCGCCTGCCGCCGCCCTTTGGCGCCGCCGCGGAGCGCGAGTACCGGCCCCTGGCCCTCTGGTGGGACTCCTCCGAGCGCGCACACGTGCCTCCGGCATCCAGCCCCGACGGCAGCAGCGCACAGCTCACCGCCCCATCGGTGGTGGACTGGGCGCGCGTGCCCGCGGCGTGCGACCCCGTGGCGCTGCTGGACAATGCGCACAACACCACGAGGCGCAAGGGCGTGCCGGTGGACCAGCAGGTCGCGTCCCTCTCCTTCTCCCCCGCGCCTCAGCCCGAGGCCGCAGCGCCGGCAAGCGGCAACGGCAGAGGCGCACAGCCGCAGCCGGCCTCCCGGGGGCAGCAGAAGCGCTGGCAGGTGGAGAGCTTTGCGGCCGTGCTGCGCGTCCTGCTGGCGCAGCAGGGGGCAGATGACGACGACGGCGGGAGCGGCCGCCCCGCAGCGGCCCAGCCCCCTCTGCACGTGGTGGACTTTGGCTGCGGCACGGGAGGGCTCCTGCTGCCGCTTGCGTGGATGTTCCCCTCCTGCACGTTTGTCGGGTGAGTGGCAGCTGCTGCCGCCGCAGCAGCATCGATGCAGCAACGGCACCTGCCTCACTCCCAAGGTGCCCCGTGCACGCGGCGCATGTGTGGTGCCAGGGTGGAGATGAAGCGGCCGGCGCTGCACATCGTCGAGGCGCGCGCCCAGCTGGCCGGCCTCACCAACGTGCGCTGCCACCTGGGCATGATTGAGGACTACGACGTGAGCGGTTGTGGGTTTGGGAGGTGCGTTGCTCCCGTGCCCTCTCATGCGGGTATGCTGACCGTGCCCGCGTGCCATCCTCGAGTACATCCTCGAGTCGCAGGGCCCTCTGGACGTGGCGCTGGCGCTGCACGCCTGCGGCAACGCCACCGACCACGTGATGCTGCTGGCGCAGCGCCGCCGCGCCGCCCTGCTCGTCTCGCCCTGCTGCGTCGGTGAGTGCGTGTGCGCCTGGGCCCCGCGCCATGCACCCGCGCCGCACCCGCAGGCTGGTCAGGCGTCTCACGTCTCTTGCCCTCCATGCTGCGCGTGTGCACAGGCAAGCTAAAGTTCTCGCTGCAGGGCGGGAGCAGCTTCAGCCCGCACGTGCGCACCTGGCACGCGCTGCTCACCCCGCCCCCTGCCCCCGAAGCGTCGCCGCAAGGCGACGGCGCGCCCCCCGCCCAGCACCAGCACCACCACCAACAACAACAACAACTAGCAGCAAGCAGCGACGGGTTGCCGGCCGCCAGCAGCGCCGCAGGAGCAGAGGCGTCCACGGGCGGTGGCGAGCCGCCGGGCGTGCTCTGCCACCCGCGCTCCGCGGCGCTGCGTGCGGCGCTGGCGCCCGACCCCGAGAAGCAGTTCAAGCTCATGGCGTCTGTGGCGGACACCAACTTTCTGCACAGCCCGCAGCAGGGCGCGCCGGCGCCCGCGTGTGAGGACGACGAGGCGGAGGAGGAGGACGACGCGGCAGCAGGCGGGGAGGGTGACACGCCGCAGCGGGCGGGGCCGGTGGCGGCGGAGTGTGCTAGTGACGAGCAGGTGGGGTGGAGCTGCAAGCTGCACGTGGAGCTGGACCGGCTGCAGGCAGCGCGGGAGGCGGGCTACGCGGCGGTGCTGCACCGCACGCTGCACGCCGGCTCCATGGCCAAGGGGGACCTGCTGGTGGCGGTGCCTGCGGGACCTGCGGACCGGGCGCGGTGGCGGGCCGTGGCGGAGCACATGACGCGCACGCCCTCGTCTTGATCAGGAAGACAAGAAGAAGAAGACAAGAAGAAGAAGCGGCACACCGAGGTTGAGGTTCAAGCTTCTTTGCTCCAGCCGGCCGCGAGCGGAGCGGGCCTGGCGCCTGGGCTGGGGCGATGGCCAAGGACGGGCGGCCCCGAGGAGGACTGCCCTCGCTGCCAGCGCGGGGAGCAGGCCAGGGCGACGGGCCGAAGAACGCGTGGGTCGCTCTCGCGTCAGCAGCTCCGGCCCTCGCTGCGGCAGCGTGGTGCGCGCTGCTCGAGATGATGCTGTTGGTCATCATTGCCACGGAAAAGGCAGCGCCAGAGAGCACGCCCGTGCACTCCCCGCGTGCGGTGCCACTGCAACAGGGGCTGGGCTGTACACAAGGCTTCAGCGCCACCCGAGCTCTTTGTGGGCGACGGGGCGCTCCGTCACCGCGTGCTGCCGTGGCTGACGCTCCTCACCAAGCCCTTCGTGAGTAGCTGGGGCGCTACCTGCACCTTAAGGAGACAGCCATCGTGCTGCGCAGCATGGCAGATCCCACGTGCACACCGCCCGCGGCGGGTCCGTGGTCATCGGCCTGCGCATCAGCTGCCCGAGGCACCCTTAGCCTTGGCGGGCAGCAAGCGGGCAGCGCAGCATGGCAGGGCCTCTGAGTGTTCATCGCGCTCACTGCTTTGTGCTGTCCCAGGTGCCGGCGCCCCTGGCGCTCAACACGCACGTCCAGAACGTGCTGGGCTTCATTCGCGGCGCGCACATCACCCCGCGCTACACCAGGCAGCTCATCATCGCGCACGACGGTGAGCCGTCTCTCCTTGGTCCACGCTGGTGGGCGCGCGGCATGGGCGTGCACCGCCACTCCACGCGGTGGCCGTTTGCTGGACTGGGACCCCGCAGGTGGGACGCTGGGGCTGGACTGGTTCGCCGGCTGCGACGCGCCCCGCTACGCCGCGCCCGACGCGCCCGTCCTCCTGGTGCTGCACGGCATCAACGGTGAGCGAGCTCGCGGCGACCTACCTCGTCCTGCGTCCTTGCCCAGCGCAATGTCATGCGGGACGTACGGCACGCAGTCGTTGACCACCTCGATGATGGGGTGCCGCAGCGCCGTGGCCCGCACCCAGCTGCCGCCGGGCGTCGAGGTGTCCCCTGCCCCTGCCAAGGACGGCCTACAGTAGCCACGCCGCTCAGCCGTCTCTGCGGAGGTCCATGCCGTGGAGCGCGCTCGTGTCCCGCTCACCTTGCCCCACGTGGCGGCAACGCGTGCGGGGTGTGGTGCAGGAGGCAGCCACGAGGGCTACTGCAAGTGGGTGTGCCACGAGGCGTGCGCCAAGGGCTGGAGGGCCACCGTCCTCAACTACAGGTCAGCACATCGGGTTCCTGAGCGCCTCCTCCCGCAGCATGCAGCGCCGTTGCCGCCGCCGCTTGCGCCCACACGCACCGTGACGTGATGGTGCTCGCTGGCGGCGCCACAGGGGCTGCGGCGGGCTGCCGCTG